>Ga0156180_1033_pt1 | contig 118211 bp, 99 predicted proteins | sample RifCSPlowO2_12_FD_107833 | JGI IMG/M metagenome (GOLD analysis project Ga0156180, IMG submission 107833) | Burkholderiales bacterium RIFCSPLOWO2_12_FULL_61_40
TTTGCCTTCGCGCAAGGATTTGACCTCCCAGCCCTCCAGCACCAGCCCGGCCTCAAAGCGTTCTTCGAAGAAATAGTTGTAGGCGGCCTTCTTGTTGTCGGCGATGCGGGTAGCGGTATCAGGTTTTTTGGCCATGGGACTCAAATGGGGGTGACAGACGGGAAAGAAAGAGGTGCTTGTGGGCTTGTCTACAATCCCGCGCAGACCTCCATTCTATGAAAATCGTAACAAAGTCCGTTTTGATCTGGTACAGCCCGGCAGAGATGTATGTGCTGGTGACCGATGTAGCGCAGTATCCGCAGTTCTTGCCGTGGTGTGACCACGCGAAAGTGCTTGACCAGGACAAGGGCGGAATGACCGCGGAAGTGGGCATTTCCTTTGGCGGTGTCCGCCAGACCTTCACGACCCGCAACGCCCATACACCGCCCCATCGGGTGGGTTTGCAATTGGTCAAGGGACCTTTTTCGCGGCTGGACGGCGAGTGGAACTTCCATCCGCTAGGCGATGGCTCACAACGGGCCTGCAAAGTGGAGCTCTCCCTGAACTACGGTTTTGACAATGCCACACTGGGCAAGCTCGTGGGGCCGGTGTTTGACAAGATTGCGGCCAATCTGGTCGATGCGTTTGTCAAACGTGCGCAGCAGGTGTATGGGGATTGAAATGCGGATTTCCGTCACGCTGGTCTACTCTCCTTGCGCCCGTGAAGTCCGTGAGGTGGCCTTGACGGTGGAGCAGGGGTGTACGGCTGCGCAGGCTGTGCATACCAGCGGCTTACTTCAGGAGATGTCGCAAGCCCAGGTGAATGCCCTTGAATTGGGCGTCTGGGGCCGAAAAATACCCACCCAGCATGTCTTGCGGGAGTATGACCGGGTCGAACTCAGCAGACCTCTCACCGTGGACCCCAAGGTGGCGCGGCGGGAGCGTTTTGTACGCCAGGGCGCCAAATCGGCGGGTTTGTTTGCCAAGCGACGCGCGGGCGCCAAAGCCGGGTATTGACCCCGCCATTTCTACCGGGCCTATCTGCAGTCGGCGTTGATCACGCCTTGGATGCGTTTGATTTCGGTGGCGCGCGCTGCGTCATCCATGATTTCCCGTTCACCTGCGGCATTGGTGCGTGCGACGCGTATTCCGGAGTCATACGTTGCCTTGGCTTGTTTGGCCCGGGCACAGTTCTCGACTTTGGCTTTGGTGATGCGCTCTTCTTCCGCCTTGCGCTTGGCGGTCTCTGCGTCTGCGGCTTGCTTCTTTTTGGCTTCCAGCTCTTTTTCGACACCGGCTCCCTTGGGGACAGCAGGCGCTGCCGGTGCCAAGGCGGGGGCGGTTGCGCCTGGCGTTGATTCGGCGTCGGTGCTTGCCGTCTCGGCTGGCTTTGTATTGGGGCCCCGTCCCTGAGGGCGCTTCACAATATTCTTGTCCAATATATCAGCGGGAGGTGCGCGGTCACTGAAAACTCTGCGCCCATCCTTGTCAACCCATTGCCACTGGGCAGAGGCGGCTACGCAGGTCAGGGTCAAGACAGCCGCCAAAAATGCTTGAAACAGTTTCATGGGCGAAGTGTAGCCGCCACGGGCGCATAGGGTGTAAAAAAGCCAACCGCGCCGCACGGGTACAATCCGTCATTTGGAGCTAAGAACATGCGCCTGATCGGCAAAGCGCTCACCTTCGACGACGTCTTGTTGGTGCCAGCGTTCTCCCAAGTCCTTCCCAAGGACACATCCCTCGCCACCCGTTTCTCCCGCAACATCGCTTTGAACCTGCCCCTGGTGTCTGCCGCCATGGACACGGTCACCGAAGCGCGCCTGGCTATAGCCATTGCGCAGGAGGGGGGTATCGGCATCGTCCACAAGAACATGTCGGCGCAGGAGCAGGCGGCGCAGGTGGCCAAGGTCAAGCGGTATGAGTCCGGCGTGTTGCGTGATCCGGTGGTGATAACCCCGCTGCACACCGTGCGCCAGGTCATGGAATTGTCGGACCAGCTGGGCGTGTCCGGTTTCCCGGTCTGCGACGGCGGCAAGGTGGTGGGTATCGTCACCGGCCGCGATCTGCGCTTTGAGACCCGGTATGACCTGCCGGTGAGCCACATCATGACCCAGCGCGACAAGCTGGTCACGGTGCCCGATGGCACCACCCTGGCCCAGGCCAAAGTGCTGTTGAACCAGTACAAGATCGAGCGCCTGTTGGTGGTCAACGACGCCTTTGAACTCAAGGGCCTGATCACCGTCAAGGACATCACCAAACAAACCAGTTTCCCCAACGCCGCGCGCGATGCGCAAGGCAAATTGCGTGTGGGTGCGGCGGTGGGCGTGGGTGAGGGCACCGAAGAGCGCGTAGAGGCCCTGGCCCGCGCCGGAGTGGACGCCATCGTGGTGGACACCGCCCATGGCCATAGCAAAGGCGTGATCGACCGCGTGCGCTGGGTCAAGCAAAACTACCCGCACATTGATGTGGTCGGCGGCAACATCGCCACCGGCGCGGCGGCGTTGGCGCTGGTGGAAGCCGGTGCGGACGCGGTCAAGGTCGGCATCGGCCCCGGTTCCATCTGCACCACACGCATCGTGGCGGGCGTGGGCGTGCCCCAGATCATGGCCATCGACAGTGTGGCAACCGCCCTCAGGGGCACCGGTGTTCCCTTGATCGCCGACGGCGGCATCCGCTACAGCGGCGATATCTCCAAGGCCATTGCCGCCGGTGCCAGCACCGTGATGATGGGTGGCATGTTTGCGGGGACCGAAGAGGCACCCGGCGAAGTCATTTTGTACCAGGGTCGCAGCTACAAAAGCTACCGCGGCATGGGCAGCATTGGCGCCATGCAGCAGGGCAGTGCGGACCGCTACTTCCAGGAATCCACCACCGGCAACCCCAATGCGGACAAGCTGGTGCCCGAAGGCATTGAAGGCCGGGTGCCTTACAAAGGCTCCATGGTTGCCATCGTGTTCCAGATGGCGGGCGGTGTGCGCGCCAGCATGGGCTATTGCGGTGCCGCCACCATCGAAGACATGCAAAACAATGCGGAATTTGTGGAGATCACCACCGCCGGCATCCGCGAAAGCCATGTGCACGACGTGCAAATCACCAAAGAAGCCCCTAACTACAGGGCTGACTAGGCACACCCCCAGGCTGCGCGCACTTCGTGTCGCTGCGCCACCCCCCTTGCAGGGGGCAACACCAGCAGACTGGCGAAGCCAGATCTGCGGTGTTCCTGGAATAAGGCACGCAAACTGAATACACCTCTTCTGCCATGCACCAAAAAATCCTCATCCTCGACTTCGGCTCCCAGGTCACCCAGCTCATTGCCCGGCGCATCCGTGAAGCGCATGTTTTTTGCGAAGTGCATCCCTGCGATGTGAGCAATGAATGGGTCCGCGAATACGCGCGTGACGGCAATCTCAAGGGCATCATCCTGTCCGGCAGCCATGCCAGCACCTACGAAGAGCACGACCTGCGGGCGCCCTCCGTGGTGTACGAGCTGGGCATTCCGGTGCTGGGCATCTGCTACGGCATGTTCACCATGGCGGTCCAGTTGGGTGGCCAGGTTGCCGCCAGCAGCCACCGTGAGTTCGGCCATGCCGACGTGCGTGCCCACGGCCACACCGAGTTGCTCCAGGGTATCCAGGACTACGCCACGGACGAAGGCCACGGCATGTTGCAGGTCTGGATGAGCCACGGCGACAAGGTCACCGAACTGCCGCCTGGCTTCAAGCTGATGGCCAGCACTACCAGTTGCCCGATTGCCGGCATGGCCGACGAAGCACGCCGCTTTTATGCCGTGCAGTTCCACCCCGAAGTGACCCACACCAAGCGGGGCGCGGCCATTCTGGAGCGTTTTGTGCTGGAGATCTGTGGCACACGCGCCGACTGGATCATGGGCGACTACATCGCAGAAGCGGTGGAGCATATCCGTGCCCAGGTGGGCAAGGAAGAGGTCATTTTGGGCCTGTCCGGCGGGGTGGATTCCTCGGTAGCAGCAGCCCTGATTCACCGCGCCATTGGCGACCAGCTCACCTGCGTGTTTGTGGACCATGGTTTGTTGCGTCTGAACGAAGGCGACATGGTGATGGACATGTTTGTCGGCAAGCTGCACGCCAAGGTTGTGCGGGTGGACGCGGCAGACCAGTTCCTGGGCCACCTGGCCGGGGTGAGTGAACCGGAAGCCAAGCGCAAGATCATTGGCCGCGAATTTGTAGAGGTGTTCAAGGCCGAGGCGGCCAAGCTCAAGAATGACCAGTCGCGCCATGTGGCCTGGCTGGCGCAGGGCACGATTTACCCCGACGTGATCGAGTCTGGCGGTGCCAAGACCAAGAAGGCCGTCACCATCAAGAGCCACCACAATGTGGGCGGCTTGCCCGAGCAGTTGGGCCTGAAATTGCTGGAGCCATTGCGTGAGCTGTTCAAGGACGAAGTGCGTGAACTTGGCGTGGCTCTGGGCTTGCCCTACCACATGGTGTACCGCCATCCCTTCCCAGGCCCCGGCTTGGGCGTGCGGATTTTGGGCGAAGTCAAAAAGGAATACGCCGATTTGCTGCGCCGCGCCGATGCCATTTTCATCGAAGAGTTGCGCAACTTTATCGACGCCGAGAGCGGCAAGAGCTGGTACGACCTGACCAGCCAGGCCTTCACGGTGTTTTTGCCGGTGAAAAGTGTGGGTGTCATGGGCGACGGCCGTACCTACGACTACGTGGTGGCGCTACGCGCGGTACAAACCAGCGACTTCATGACCGCCGACTGGGCCGAACTGCCCTACGCCCTGCTCAAAAAAGTGTCCAGCCGCATCATCAACGAAGTGCGCGGCATCAACCGGGTTACCTATGACGTGAGCAGCAAACCACCTGCCACCATCGAGTGGGAGTGATTTGATGTCTGGCATCGACTGGCAACACGCGGCACCGCCAAGTACCGGTAGGCTATTGCAACATTTATGATTCTGCTACATTGAGTTTGTTCAAACGCTGCAAATTATGAATCTCCATGCGTCGCATCCAGTTCTTTGAATTTGAGGATCAACACTGGTTACCTGCTTCTATCAGGAATGGAATTACCGATTTTTTACAGTTTTCTGTTGAATACGGTGATTTATATAAGGGTTTCGCCAATCGGCTTTCCAAGGCTCTAGATAGAAGCGGTGATACACAAATTATTGACCTCTGCTCCGGGGCGGGCGGTCCTATGAAATCATTGTTGAAACATATTCCAGATGTCAATAGTGGCAGAATAAAAGTACATTTGACTGATTATTATCCCAATCTTCCAGCATTGTCTGAACTCGCGCGTACAGTCCCGATCTGCTTCACTTATTCAAAGGATGCTATATCAGCATTGGATGTGCCGTCCTCTATGGCAGGATTTCGGACACTTTTTTCATCTTTCCACCATTTCAATGAGCGTGATGCCACGCGCATACTGCAAGACGCGGTGGCGAAGAAGCGAGGCATCGCCATTGCCGAGTTAACTCAAAGACACGCACTGCTATTGGTGTACATGTTTTTCACACCTTTCTTGGTGTTGTTCGCATCCCCGTTTCAGAAACCATTTCGCTGGTCCAGACTATTTTGGACCTACGTGCTTCCTGTAATCCCGCTGGTAGTTGCTTTTGACGGTTTCGTTTCCTGCTTGCGAACTTACACCCCCGAGGAGTTAATGAAAATGGTGCATGGGATTGCTGGCTACGAAGATTATGAATGGCAGGCTGGCGTGGAGTGGATTGGGGTATTGCCAATCGGTGTGACTTACTTGATTGGCCTTCCAAGGAAGGCAACGTGAAGACTCCTGCTAACCGTTAAACATGCCAGCTATACCACCGGTAAATCTGGCAAGCACTCCCCAATTTAAAAAGCAGTTTGGTTTAACGCCGACTGACTAGCAGCCCCATAAACAGTCCTGCGCCTGCGGCAACGCCTATGGCTTTCCAAGGGTTTTCATGGACATACTCATCCGTTGCATGGCTCGTGGCCTTAACCTTGGCAACAGCTGTTTGCTGAAGGCGCGCCAGATCAGCTTTCGCCTGACTCATTTGGGTCTGCACCCGGCTGCGGATATTTGCAGCTCCATCACTTGCCTGATTGGAGGTAACACGCAACAACTCCTCCGCATCTTCAATAACCACCCGCAGGTCGTTCAATAGTTTGCTTTTATTGACTTCGGTCATGTCATTCATAGTGAATCTCCATGGTGTTAAAAAGTATTCTTGATGCTAAAGAGGCCCCTACTTTTCATCTTGATAAAAATCACAGCCAATAACCAAGTTCTCAAAGTGAGTTCGGTACGATCAAACGCTCCAGTCCGCTGGTGATGCATGCGTACCCGCTAGGTTTCGTGGGCATCGCGGCACAGATTCTCCCGCGAGCTACAAAAGGCGCAGGGGGGGGGGCTTGTATATAACGAAATGGGTGAATCCCACTGGCGAAAAAACCAGGGTCCGTGCTGTCGAGTTATTTGACAGCGATTGAATTTGGTGTCGATGCTCAAATGGTTTTGTGTCCCGAATTGCATTTGCAAGTATTTGATTTTTAAAGGTTTTTTTCTTTTTTAATGCAGAAGTAGTTGCAGCTGGCACATACTTTGCCTACGTGGGCTAGCGGTTCATCTCGAACCTAACTAGGAGTAAATCATGAGACTTTTGAAGAAACTTGCAGGCGTCGCGGCAGCAGTAACTCTGGTGGGGATGGCCGCACCGGCATCGGCCATCATTGTTGGGGGTATAGATTTTGGTATTCTTGGCGCGAATCCAACCAATACCCACCTGGAAACCGCAACGCTCGCTCAGACGTACATTGATGGGGTGGGTCAGGCCGCTACAGCTTATGGCCTGATCACGAGTGTCAATGGCGATCTTTCGTATTGCGCGGACGGTTCAGCAAACTGTTCGCTGTACTATATAACGCATTCAACGACGCGCACTTTTACGCCACTTGGTGGTGGACTGAGCTACGCCTCGTTGGGCGGTACGACGATCGATGTTTACTATTCGGCAAGTGCTGCTAGCAATCTGCTAAACCAAAATTCCACTTCCAATTTGGCGCTCATTTCGGGACTGACTCCGTGGGCGACGTTCTTGGGTGCCGCAGGTGTTGACTTAACCGACACTGGTGCGGACCAAAACGCCACCGGCATTTTGACTGGCCAATCCCTTAGTGCCACTGGTACAGGCTTGGTGTCCGTCAACGCCGCAGATGGTATTGGTGATGCCTCGGTTGAGGCCTACCTAAACACAAACTCCATAGCCGCATTTGGTGGAAATCCAAATGCAGATATTGCGTTCACAACCTCATCAAATGATGTAGTGCTCAATCCATTCGATCTTGCAGGTCCAGAGGGTGATAGCTGCCGAAGCGCTCAAGAAGTGGGTGACTTTTGCTTTGCGGGTACGGCAGATCTTCGTGGTGCCACCGCAGTCCCGGAGCCGAGTTCACTGGCCCTTATTGGTCTCGGCCTGGGGGGGCTGGCGTTCTATCGCCGCAAAGCGCGCCGCACCTGATAGCTTCCTGGGCTCTGGTTCGCAATGCACGCAAAGCGCATTTGAGCGCGTCCGAGAGGCACATGGTGCGGAAAGAGCCGGTAGCCCGGCTCTTTTTTTTGGTGCCCCCAGCATGGACGCACTCCGGGGAGAAAATTTCCAGGCGAACGGGACACAGCGAGAGGAGTGAATGAAATTGGACACACATCACCGGTAACGGCCGGGGGCCATCAGGTCATAGGGGTCAAGGTCCTTGCGTAAGCGGCTTTGGAATACTTTGGAATCCGTTTGCCATGCTGCCAGAGTCCCCATGGCATCCACTCCAATGCGGTACGGAAACCACCCATTGGTCCGGCCTGTGGCCAGTAGTTCGTGGTAGCAGGCCTGAGCAGCGGTCTCAGCACTTTTGGCACTTAGATCGAACAGCAAAGGTGTGGTGCTGTCAAACAAACGGTCGTTGATTGAGGTCAGCGTAATCAGAGGCTCTATGCCATGCTTTTGCGTTACCCGTATTACCATGTCAAGATAGGCGCGCACATCGGTGGGGCGCATGGGGACCAGCGGAGCGTACCAAATGAGACCACAGCCATCGCGCGATGGATCCTTGAATCCTCCCTTTTGGGCGATCGGATTGCGCCAGTAGGCCAGCGGCAATGCGGTTTCGTTGGGGCGACCCGCAACTAACTCAAAGGAGCGCGCCAGTGTTTCCGCCAAGGCTGTCAAATGCCTGCCTGGAGCTCCAGGAATCCAATGTGCGATTCGAACCAGCGATTTCGTGCGACCAGGTGTTAAAAACAACATTCGACTGCATGAGCTTGATAGCGCCATTTTCATTTCTTTTTGTGCTGCAGCCACTATGCGATGGGTTCCGTATAAAGTGGCAAGTCCGGTCCACGGCATGACATGGTATTGCCGCCCTAACTGTTGAATTACTGCGCGTGGAATCAAGCCATCAGCCCCAATATTGTCGGCTGGAAATGGCGCTGACATGCTTAAAACACGATGTTGATTCATCAGATTAATGGCCCCTATTGTGCCGGGTAGTTTGATGAGAAGAGTGCGAATGGCCTGGACAGCAGGGGCCAGCAATGCATCCTCTTTCAGACCAAAAAAACAGGCCTTGACACATTCGGGGCGCCGGAATAATACGATGGACATGCGGGTGACTATGCCGAATCCACCTTGTGTGAACAGCCCTGCTGAATACGGGCCAATGCCCCATTTGAATAGGCGAGCCAAGTTGTCACCGCCAGCTTCTCTTAACGCGGTGCGGTATAGGCTGCCGTCGGGCAAAACCGCCTCCAAATCCGTCACTGCACCAAAGTGGTCCGCATGGGGCGTAATGCCATAGCCGCGCTCTAGTGCATTTCCAATAAGGCTGCAGTTCGGGCCGGCACCAGTTACGGGCACCAAGTAGGGATGCTTTCCGGCGTCCAGAAAGTTGGCCAGCATGCCTTGCGTTACGCCGGGCTCCAGAGTGACAACGCCCATTTCCGCGTCAAAATCGATAATTTCTACGAGGGCTGATAAATCGATGATGGTGCAGTTGTCGCGCACAGGAAGGGCAGTTCCATATCCCCAATTGTGCCCTGTGCTGATCGGGTAAACCGGCACCCGATGCTGGCTGGCAATACGCATGACCTCTTGCAACTGTGCACGGTTTTCAATCAGAAGACCGGCCGCAATATGCCGATGTGAAGCACTTGTATCGCTGCCGTAGGCAACGGCAGCAGCTTCTCCGAGAAGCACTCTTGATCTCCCCAAAAGCATCTGCCATTGATGGATGGCGGCGGAGAGATCCATTGCGCACTCCTTCGCTTAGCTGGCCCCTTTTGAAGAATATGGAAAACGTCGAAACTGCTTTTGTGCTTTATCAAGTTTTTGGACCCAAGGTCCGCACACATTAGTGCTTTCTGCATCAGATGGTTATGTCTATGAAAATACTATTGACCGGAGCTGCCGGCTTCATTGGAATGAGCACAGCTCAACGTTTGTTGGAACGCGGAGATGAGGTAGTTGGGCTGGACAATCTGAATGACTACTACGACGTTACTCTTAAAGAAAGTCGTTTGCAGCGACTTATGTCGTATGCGGGTTTCCGTTTCGTAAAAATGGACGTTGTGGATCGAGTTGGTATAGCTGGTCTATTTTCGGCAGAAAAATTCGATCGCGTTGTGCATCTTGCCGCCCAAGCAGGCGTGCGCTATTCCCTGAAAAACCCCCATGCCTATATTGACAGCAACATCGTGGGATTTGTCAATATTCTTGAAGGTTGCCGATACGCAAAAGTCCAGCATCTCGTATACGCGTCAAGTTCCAGTGTTTATGGTGGAAATACCAAGATGCCTTTTTCCGAGCACGACGGCGTAGACCATCCCGTAAGCATGTATGCAGCAACCAAAAAGGCCAATGAGTTGATGGCGCACACCTACAGCCACTTGTATGGGTTACCCACAACTGGGTTACGATTTTTCACGGTGTATGGTCCCTGGGGACGGCCTGATATGGCATTGTTTCTGTTTACAAAAGCCATTCTGGAAGGACGTCCAATAGATGTATTCAATAACGGACAAATGCAACGGGACTTCACCTTTGTGGATGATATTGTCGAAGGCGTACTTAGGGTATTGGACTGCACCGCAGCGAGTAATCCTGCCTTCAACTCAGACCATGCTGACCCTGCAACAAGCAATGTCCCCTACAGAGTGTTCAACATCGGAAATAACAATCCTGTTGCCTTGCTTGACTTTATCGCATGCATAGAAAATTCCTTAGGAAAAAAGGCGGATATCAATTTTTTTCCATTGCAAGATGGGGATGTGCCTATCACTTACGCCAATACAGATGCATTAAATCAGTGGGTTGACTTTGTTCCGTGTACCCCCATTGACCATGGCATCCACCGCTTTGTAGCGTGGTACTGCGACTACTACAAAATTGGAGCTTAAAAAATCGACAGCTTAACGCGCGAGTTGCTTTGTCATCGCTTGTACCGTTGACGCATGTTTTCGTGAGGCTTGCATAAGGTTGAATTCGTGCGAAATGTCAAGATGAAAAATGCCGTCAGGAAGAGACTTCAGACTGTGATTTGTGCTTGGTTGTCGAAGAAATGTACGACGAAATTTTGACATATTTACAGGCGAATTCAGTTAACTTGCATGGGAGACCATTTTGAAAAATTTCAATGGCATGATGAAGATGGCTTTGCGTTTGGCAACAGTTGTTTTTGCTGTGGGCTTCCTTGTCGCATGCGCCGGTTATTCCAATTCCTACCCTTTGGCCCCCGTGGTAGCTACAACGCCGGGGCATGACTACATAGTCGGTGCAGGGGATACGCTTAATATCATTGTGTGGCGAAATCCTGAACTTTCTATGATTGTCCCGGTACGCCCCGACGGAAAAGTTTCAACGCCACTGGTCGATGAGCTAGAAGCACAAGGAAAGACTTCAGTGGAAATCGCCCGCGACGTTGAAAAAGCCCTGAGTAAATTGGTTCGCGACCCCGTTGTAACGATTATCGTGACCAGCTTCGTCGGTCCTTACGCCGAACAAATTCGCGTTATTGGCGAGGCAGCCAAACCACAGTCTCTTCCCTACAAACAAAAGATGACGGTATTGGACGTCATGATAGCGGTTGGTGGGTTGACCGATTTTGCGGATGGTAACAGTGCATCCATCACCCGCGTATCTGAAGGGGATAGCCGCTATTCGGTGCGTTTGAAAGATCTTATAAAACGAGGCGATATATCTGCGAATGTAGAGATGAAGCCCGGCGACATTCTCATTATTCCACAGGGTTGGTTCTGACCCCTTTTCATTTGGTATCCATTTCTTTTGCCTGTGTTGGCGTGATAGTGCTCGAAAACAAACCCAGAGACTGTAGCAATGGACGAATTGATTGGACAAATATCCACAGCTGCGAGAGGCATGTGGAAGCATCGCTGGCTAGGCATGTTGATTGCTTGGTTGGTTATGGTGCTCGGGGTCGCTGTCGTGCTTTTAGTGCCTGACAAATACGAAGCATCAGCCCGGATTTTTGTAGATACCCAGTCCATCTTAAAACCCCTGATGTCTGGCTTGGCAGTGCAGCCCAACGTGAATCAGCAGGTGGTAATGCTGAGTCGAACGCTCATCAGTCGCCCCAATGTCGAGAAGTTGATTCGTATGGCTGACCTGGACTTGAAGAGCCAATCCAGGGCTGCGCAGGAAGCGCTGGTTGACGAGCTAATGAAAACCTTGGAAATCAAGAATGTGGGGCGCGATAACCTGTATGTTTTGTCATTCCGGGATACGAGTCCGGAAAAGGCGAAGAAGGTGGTTCAGTCTTTGGTATCCATTTTTGTTGAATCCAGTCTAGGAGACACTCGAAATGATTCCAATATGGCCAGAAAATTTATTGATGAGCAGATTAAAACCTATGTCGGAAAGCTTGAGGAAGCAGAAGCACGCTTGAAAGAATTTAAAGTCAGAAATATTGAAATTCAAAATGCCGAAGGCATAGACATGGCTGGACAGCTTAGTGTCATTAGCAGTCAGCTGAACCAAGCGCGACTCGATTTGCGTGAGGCGGAAAATGCGCGTGACGCAGCCAAACGTCAGCTGGATGCAGAAAAATCACAAAGCACGGACGCCACCTCACGCAGTCTCTTGCAGGAATCTGCGGTGATGATATCAACTCCTGAAATTGATGGACGTATTGAGGTGCAAAAACGCAACCTCGATATGCTATTGCAGCGCTTCACCGAAGAGCATCCCGACGTAGCAAGTACAAAGCGCTTAATTGAAGAGTTGGAGGTTCTTAAGCGCAAAGAACTTCAGGCGTTGCGAAAAACGGCGATGGCCAATCCACCGACGGTATTCAATAACAGTCTGGCTTACCAGGAGCTGAATCGCATGCTGGCTACATCAGAGGTTCAAGTGGCCTCGTTGCGAGCGAGGGTGGGTGAATATGCGGCGCGTTTCAATCGAGCCCGAGAGCTGATGAAAACGGCTCCGCAAATTGAAGCTGAATTCGCACAGATGAATCGTGATTACGACATCAATAAAAAAAATTACAACGACCTTGTAGCCCGGCGTGAATCTGCTGCACTGTCTGGTGATCTGGAGAGTGCCGCTGGCGTCGCCGATTTTCGGTTGATTGATCCACCTCGGGCCTCACCCAAGCCAGTTGCCCCTAATCGTCTTTTGCTGATGCCTTTAGCGCTGCTGGTGGCGCTTGGAGCTGGGTTTTTTGCCGCACTTCTTGCCAGCCGTATGCATGCTGTTTTTTTTGATGCGCGCTCCCTTCGCGATGTGGTTGGTTTGCCACTACTGGGCGTGGTTACCTTGGTTATGGATTCCGGGGCAGCGATGCAAGAGAAGTCAAATTTGAAAAAATTTCTGGGCGCGTCAGGTGCGTTGCTTGGTTTTTTTGTTGCAGGAATGGTTGTTTTGTCACAAATGTCCGGTCGGGCGGGATGAATACTATGAGTAGTCTGATTGAGCAAGCAGCGCAACGCCTAGAACAACTTCGCACAGCGGGGGCAGATATTCCCGATGGCGTACCCATCGCACAAGCAAATAAAGAAGCGCTGAATGCGCCAAGTGGGGCTCAGAGCAATTCTTTGTCTCGACGGGTTGAAATTGATTTGGAGGCGCTTTCAAAGGCCGGTATTGTTAGTCCCAATGCGCCTCGGTCCGCAATTGCGGACCAATTTCGAGTGGTCAAACGACCACTGATTGGCAACGCCATGGGCAAGGGTGCCTCACCGATCATTAACGGAAATCTGATCATGGTGACTAGTTCCCTGCCAGGGGAAGGTAAGACCTTCACAGCCATCAATTTGGCTATGAGTATGGCTACGGAGTTGGATTACACGGTGATGCTGGTGGATGCGGATGTGGCACGCCCATCTGTGATGACGGTGTTAGGGTTGCCTGCAGGTGCAGGCTTGCTTGATCTTGTATTGGATGAGTCCATGGATTTGTCCAGCATGTTGCTAAAAACAAATGTTGACAAGCTCACTTTGTTGCCAAGTGGAACGCCGCATCCACGTGCCACCGAACTTCTGGCCAGCGACGCGATGATTAATTTGTTGAATGATATGGCCAGGCGCTACACAGACCGCATCATCATTTTTGATTCGCCACCCCTACTTCTTGCCACCGAAGCGCGGGTGTTGGCCTCCCATATGGGGCAAATTGTGATGGTGGTTCAGGCCGAAAGGACCTTGCAAAGCGATGTTGTTCTGGCTCTCTCGACCATTGATGCTTGCCCCGTCAAATTAATGCTTTTGAATCAAGCAAGAACAGTATCAAAGGGAGGCTATGAATATGGTTATGGGCATGTATACGGATATGAATATGGATTTGAAGTCCAGCAGGCTTGATCGCATTCATCGTCTTGTTGATCAGCATGTGTAGTTATTTGCCAAAAAAGCCGATTCAAATGTGCATTGTCCGTCTTTCGGTTGCAGGAGTATTAGCTTGGGTATCTGCGAGTGCCTATGGGCAGGAAGCAGACTCCAGCGATGTGATGCGAGGGTGGTCGATTGTGCCTCGTGTAACCATTGCGGAAACGTTTACTGACAACGTCGCTTTGGTGAATTCAGGCAGGCAGGCAGAGCAAATTACGGAAATCAGTCCTGGAGTTCGGATTACCAGTGACGGAAGTCGAGTCAAGGCGTATCTGGACTATGCATTGAGCGGTGTTGCTTATGCACAAAATTCGTCACCGAATCGTTCACAAAACGCACTCAACACGTTTGGCAGCATTGAAGCGCTTGACCAATGGTTGTATCTCGATTTCAGTGGAGCGATATCGCAACAGTCTATTTCCGCCTTTGGGACGCAGTCCAGTGACGAGAAACTCATCAATCCAAATAAAACAGAGGTCGCCAGCTACAGAGTGTCGCCCTATTTTCGAGGCCGTTTGGGCAGCATGGTTAACTACGAGGCGCGTTACAGCCGAACCTTGACGCACAGCAATGCAAGCGAAGCGTCCGGTGTCGCGACATCAGATAGTGCCGTTTATTTACGTGGTGACACTGCATTTAGAAGTCTAAACTGGTCTAGCAACGTCAACCGTCAGGTGATTGACTACAGCGCCGGTCGTTCAACCGAGGCTGACAGCGTTGACGCTGGTTTGTCCTATTCTGTGACGCCACAGTTCATTGTGTTTGCCAATGCGGGGCGTGAATCCAGCAATTACACGAGTTTCGACAAACAGTTCTATAACACCCACAGTTTTGGTGCAAGCTGGTTTCTCACCGAGAGGACCCGCTTTTCGGTATCGCAGGCACGCCGCTCATTTGGGGAAACGCACAGTTTGATGTTTGAACACCGAACTGCACTCACAGTGTGGAAAATCACCGATACACAAGACATCTCTGCAGCGCCAAGTCAGACTGGTATTTTGGCCAATGACACCAATCCAGGCGCACCGGTGATCAGTGGATTTTTGTCGTCTGCAGTATCTCAGCAACATAGACAAGACTTGTCACTTACGTTATTGGGGATACGGGATACAGTCACTTTTGTTGCAGGGGGAAGCGAAAATCGCAGGCTGGACACAATTTCTTCGGGTATCGATGATTTAAGTACATCCATGGTTCGCCAATTGGGATTTAGTGTTGACTATTTGCACCGTTTGACACCAGATTATTCACTGGAATTATTTGGTTCCCAACAAAGAACATTCGATCTTCTGGGGCTCCAAGATGCTACTTTGTATCTTGTAAATATCAAACTAACAGGCACGGTCGGTCGATATACGACTGCATCAGTGGGCGCCCGGCGCTCAGTATTCAACAGCGTTACGTCTTACGACGAATCCGCCATTTTTTGCAATTTGACCATGCAGTTTTAATCTATGTATGAAGCTTATTACGGATTGAGCAGCAAGCCATTTCAGCTCAATCCAGATCCCAGTTTCTATTTCGGAAGCAAGCAGCACCGTCGGGCGAAGGCCTACCTGGAATACGGCGTTCAGCGAAATGAAGGATTCATTGTTATTACAGGGGAGGTCGGTGCAGGCAAGACCACCATAGTGCGCGGATTATTGGCTAGTCTTGATCCCAATAAGGTGGTATCTGCCCATTTGGTCACCACGCAATTGGATGCCGAAGATACCTTGAGATTGGTTGGGGCAGCCTTCGGAGTGCGGGTTAAGGATGTCTCGAAATCTGATGTCCTTATGTCTTTGGAGGCATATCTTTTAAGCCAGACAAGTCAGGGCAAACGCTGCCTTCTGATTGTCGACGAAGCCCAGAATCTCACACCTAGGGCCGTAGAGGAGCTGCGCATGCTATCCAACTTTCAGCACGGACAGCAAGCTTTGTTGCAGACATTTCTGGTCGGGCAGCCAGAATTTCGCGCTATCTTGCAAAGCCCTACTATGCAGCAGCTTAGGCAAAGGGTGACTGCAACTTGTCATATTGGGCCCTTGGACGCGCAAGAAACGCAGGGCTATATAGAGCACCGATTGCATTGTGCTGGTGCGTCAGGACGCTCCGCCTTCGATTCCACGGCATTTGAGCCTATTTTCCTTGCATCAGGGGGCATTCCCCGTCGTGTGAACCTGATTTGTGATCGACTTCTGCTGATGGGTTTTTTGGGTAACAAAGAAGCCATTGGTCTTGCTGACGTCAATGAGGTAGTTGGTGAAATCCGCGCGGAGTCAGCAGAATCCGTCGCGCCATCAGCGGATGACAAATCTGAGTGGCAGAGTTCAGGCTTGCAAGAGGGGGGCGGTGCGCAAGCCGCTTATCTCAATCACTCCAAGCTTCAAGTTGCACCTGACTTGGCGAACGCGATAACCCGGCATATTGACGGATTGGGCGCAGAACAATACGACGGACGCCTGAGGCGTTTGGAAGGCAGCGTTTTGCGCCTGGAAAGAATCAGCCTCGAAATTTTGGTCATGCTGCAAAAAATTATTTCAGCTGCGAGTAGACCTGGTCAGGAGAAACTCTAATGAAAATGCGGGTGTGTGGAGGTGTGCCTTGTGTTGAGACAAGCCCCATCATGTGCGTGGTGGGGGCTCGGCCAAATTTCATGAAAATGGCCCCTGTTCTCAGGGCCATGTCGGCGCATGTTCCTCCATTGCCAGCGGTACTGGTGCATACAGGGCAACATTACGACAAAGATATGTGTGATGGCTTGTTCGAGGCGCTTCACCTTCCTCAGCCGGATATCAATCTTGAGGTTGGATCTAGTACGCATGCTGTTCAAACAGCAAATATTATGTGCAAGTTCGAACCGGTTCTTGATGCACACAAGCCCTCATGCGTTGTAGTTGTGGGGGACGTGAATTCGACATTGGCTTGTACTTTGGTTGCTGTCAAAAAAAATGTCCCATCGGTGCATATTGAAGCTGGCCTGCGCAGCTATGACCGGTCCATGCCAGAAGAGGTAAACCGTGTGTTGACGGATCAAATTTCTGATCGGCTTTATATTACGGAGCGCATGGCGCAAGAGAACCTGCGCCAAGAAGGCATACCTTTGGACCGGGTATGTTTTGTCGGCAATGTCATGATTGATTCCGTAATGCATGGCATAGCCGATGCCCGAGGTGCAGAGGACACACTACATACATTCAATATTGACCCGGCGTTGGTAAACGGCCCATTCGGTTACGGTGTTGTTACATTGCATCGTCCATCCAACGTGGATCATCCAGAGACTTTGCGTGCACTGCTGGATGTACTGCTTGAGGTGTCCGCCAGCATTCCTCTGGTGTTTGCGGTACATCCCCGTACACGCGGAGTTATTGAACGCTCTGGTTTGATGCCTCTGATAGATCCTATGCGTATCGTGATGTTGCCCGCCCAGGGATATCTTGAAATGCTGGGGTTTTTGGCTGGCGCATCACTGGTTCTGACCGATTCTGGTGGTCTACAGGAAGAAACCACCGCACTTGGAGTGCCTTGTCTGACGCTGCGCGACAGCACCGAACGCCCCATCACCGTTGAGCAGGGCACCAACACTTTAGTGGGGCGCAATCGGGACGCCATTTGTGGCGCAGTCAATGAAATCTTGACGGGCAATGGCAAGCGCGGCCGGATTCCTGAATTGTGGGATGGACATGCTGCCGAACGAATTGTGGCGGATCTGTACCAATGGTTGCATACGAAGGTGGCTGCGATGGCTCCAAAAACAGCCAGTCATTAGAAAACCTACATGACCGCTTCAAACATTGTCAACGCACTAACGATTGATGTTGAAGACTATTTTCAAGTCTCTGCATTTGCCCCGCATATACCAAGATCTGAATGGAATACGCGAACCTGCCGCATCGAACGCAATGTGGATCGCATACTTGAAATGCTTGCCGGAAGAAATACTAAAGCGACCTTTTTCACTCTTGGATGGATTGCGGAACGTTACCCGCAAGTGGTAAGAAATATTTCCAAAGAGGGGCACGAGTTGGCCAGTCATGGTTATGGTCACGAACGTGTGAGTGATCAGACGGCGGATGCATTTTTTGCGGACATTCAGTTGGCAAAATTTCTGCTGGAAGATTTAACGGGCAATGAAGTGCATGGATACAGGGCTCCCAGCTTTTCTATTGGAGAAGGTACTCTTTGGGCCTTTGATTGCATGGCACGTGCCGGCTACCGCTACAGCTCCAGTATTTATCCCATTCGCCACGACCACTATGGTATGCCGAGTGCGCCCAGGTTTGTCCACGAGGTGCGTCCTGGTCTGATCGAAATTCCGATGACGACATTGCGGTTTTTGAATCGAAATTTCCCTTCCGGTGGAGGCGGTTACTTTCGATTGCTTCCCTATGCAGTATTTCGCTGGATGCTCAAACAAGTGAATTCGACCGATGGCGAGTCCGGCGTTTTCTATTTCCATCCTTGGGAACTTGATGTTGAACAGCCTCGCATCGGAGGTATCAGCAGAAAGACACGATTTCGCCATTATTTGAATATTGACCGCATGCAGGAGCGTTTGAACCAGCTTTTGCTTGATTTTAAGTGGGGCCGCATGGACGAAGTCTTTTTAAATAGGCCAAATCAATATGCTTCAGTCGTTTGAACATTCAGATTTAACCATCCGGCGATTGCAACCCAATGACATGGCCACCGCTGTGCGTTGGGATGAATTCGTTATGTCACATCCCGCGGCAACATTTTTTCATCGCGCAGGGTGGCAAAGAATTGTGCGCGGCATATTTCAGCATGACACTTATTTTTTGTATGCCGAACTGAATGGTTGCATTCAGGGCGTATTGCCTTTAGGGCATATCAATAGCTGGTTGTTTGGAAGCTCTTTGGTTGGCCTTCCATTCGCAGTGTATGGCGGAGTGGTTTCCAATGGGCAGCATGTTGAAAAACTCCTGGAAATGGAGGCATACCGCATTGCAAAACACCTGGATGTTGAACACGTTGAATGGCGAAATATAAATCCGCGCCACGCGGACTGGCCTGTTCAGAGTTTGTACTACACCTTCCGAAAAAATCTATTGTCCAATGATGAGGCCATCATGTTGGCCATTCCTCGCAAACAGAGGGCTATGGTACGCAAGGGTATAAGAAATGGTCTAAAGGGCCAGATCGACCAAGACGTTGAACGGTTTTTTGTGCTCTACGCTGACAATGTTCATCGGCACGGGACCCCCGCCTTGCCTAAGCGCTACTTCGAGGCTTTGATGGCTGAGTTCGGCGCTGATTGTGAAATTTTTACCGTGACCACTTCTGATGGCCTCGCGCTTAGTGGCGTGTTGAGCTTTTATTTTCGTGATGAAATTTTGCCCTACTACGCGGGTGATATTGAGTCCGCACGCGAAATGGCCGCCAACGACTTCAAATACTGGGAGTTGATGCGCCGTGCAAGCGAACGTGGCGTCAAAGTATTTGATTTTGGCAGAAGCAAGTTGGGCAGTGGTTCCTATGCATTCAAAAGAAATTGGGGTTTTGAGCCGACACCACTGCATTATGAATATTGCTTGTACAAACGCAACGCCATTCCGCAAAACAACCCATCCAATTCCAAATACAAGCTGCTGATTTCAACATGGCGGCGCCTGCCTCTTGGCCTGGCAAACTGGTTGGGGCCTTTCATTGTGAGAAATCTTGGATGAGTGCCACCACGGTTGTTTTACCTGTACCGTCTGCTTTGGCGCATCGTTGGCGACATGCGCTGATTGCACTGTCGCTTTCGTTGGCGTGGATTGCTATTTTGTACCGTGATGCGGCTACTTCAATGGTAATGATCTGGGCTCGGTCTGAGACCTTCATGCATGGATTCTTGGTAATTCCCATAGTGTTCTGGCTTGTGTGGCGAAAGCGTCTGTCCATTGCTGCCCACAGGCCTGATCCGATGATTCCGGCCTTGCCAATGGTTGCATTTTTCGGGCTGACTTGGGCAATGGGTGAGTTGGCATTTACCAACTCATTGACTCAGCTGGCTTTTGTTGCACTACTTGTGCTTGCAGTACCTTGCGTATTGGGAAGTTCTGTCGCTCGAATAATCGCATTTCCGCTGGGGTTTATGTTCTTTTCCGTTCCATTGGGGGAGTTTCTTTTGCCGACACTAATGGAATGGACAGCGGACTTTACAGTCTTTGGACTGCGATTGAGTGGTGTTCCAGTTTACCGCGAGGGGCTCAATTTCGTTATTCCATCGGGTCATTGGTCTGTAGTTGAAGCGTGCAGTGGAGTGCGTTACCTTATCGCTTCACTCACTGTCGGAAGCATCTTTGCCTATTTGAATTACCGGTCCAGAAAGCGCCGCGCCATGTTTGTGTTGGTTTCGGCACTTGTTCCCTTGGTTGCTAATTGGGTTCGTGCCTACATGATCGTCATGTTGGGGCACCTATCGGGCAACAAACTTGCGGTTGGAGTTGATCATCTGATCTACGGGTGGATATTTTTTGGTGTGGTCATTGTTTTGATGCTTGCCGTGGGTTCACACTGGACAGAACCTGAACAGGTGGCAACCTCCATGGCTCCGGAGATTTTGAAGGTGAAAAAGGCGGCAACAGTGGCCAGGCTTTGGGGTGTGACGGCAATTCTTGCAGTGTTGGTTGCCTTGCCTCATATGGCATTGTGGTTCCTTGAGCGAGGTCCCAGCACTGCCGTGGTCTCATTCATGGAGCCACCAACAATAGGGTCCCACTGGCAATTGACGCGTCCAACGGCATTTAATTTCACACCCGCATATCAAAACACATCTGAAAAAATTCATGCAAGTTATGTCTATCAAGGACGGACTGTGGGCCTCTACATCGGGGTTTATAGAAGGCAGGATTACCAGCACAAATTGGTGGCTTCAGACAATGTATTGGTGGCCAGAAATGACCCTCGATGGGCGTTGATATCCAGTGGCGAAAAAGTCATCGCCTTTGAGAATGACCTTCATGCTGTGCATGCCAACGAATTGCGCGGCGCATCTCTCACGGAGTCGGATTTGAAGGCGAATTTGTTGGTTTGGAAAGTCTATTGGATTAATGGAACTCTCACTGCCAGTGATTATCTCGCCAAGGTTTACGGTGCAATTTACCGGCTGATGGGGCGCGGAGATGATTCGGCGGTCATTGTTGTGTACACCCCCAAGGGAAAAGACGGAGAGGGTGATGTAAACCTGGAGTCGTTTTTTTCGGATGGTTACGTAACCATCAATGAATTTTTGTTGAAAGCAAGTGATCGCAATTGACTTGAGCGCTCCTGAAAATGCATATGCCAAGGAGGATTTGTTATGACGGTAGTTGCAGTGATTGGCTTGGGTTATGTGGGGTTGCCACTGGTTGTTGAATTTGGAAAACATTTTCGAACCATTGGATTTGACATTGCTTTGTCCAAAGTCGCGTCGTGTGTTCGAGGCGTTGATCCTTCGCGTGAATTATCAGATGATGAAATGCGTGCCTCTCCACATGCCATATTTACTTCAGACCCTGAATTATTAACAGAGGCCGATGTCATCATTGTGGCGGTTCCAACGCCTGTAGACAACGCACATATTCCTGACTTTCGTCCGCTCATTGGTGCCAGCACCAGCGTAGGGTGCCATATGAAACGGGGTGCGATTGTGGTTTATGAATCCACAGTTTATCCGGGGGCAACCGAAGAAGTTTGTATCCCCGTCCTGGAACGCGAGTCGGGTTTGATGTGGAAGCAGGATTTCTTTGTGGGTTATTCGCCTGAACGCATTAACCCCGGTGATAAGGACCATACGCTCACAAAAATTGTGAAAATAGTGTCAGGTGATACTTCCTCTACGCTGGATAAAGTCGCTCAACTCTATAGCGCCATTATTCTTCCTGGTGTGCATCGCGCCTCAAGTATCAAAGCCGCAGAGGCTGCCAAGGTAATTGAAAACACCCAACGCGATTTGAACATTTCCTTGATGAACGAGTTATCCATTATTTTTGACAAGATAGGAATTGACACGACCGAGGTGTTGGAAGCCGCCGGAACCAAGTGGAATTTTCTTGATTTCAAACCGGGTTTAGTGGGCGGTCACTGTATAGGTGTAGACCCTTATTACCTGACACACAAAGCCGAAATGCTGGGATACAACCCGCAAGTCATATTGGCGGGACGTCGTATCAATGACGGCATGGGAAAATTTATTGCGGAACAAACTATCAAATACATGATTGCGTCCGGTAGCTACATCAAGGGCGCCAAGGTGAATGTGTTGGGCCTTACTTTCAAAGAGAATTGCAGTGATCTGAGAAACTCCAAAGTCGTTGATATTATCAACGAGCTTAAGGCCTATGGTGTAGACGTGTTTGTGTCTGATCCACGTGCGGAGTCGATTGAGGCAATGCATGAATATGGCGTTCCCTTACTGTCCTGGGCGGAGTTGCCGCGGGCCGATGCGATCGTTGCTGCAGTTGCACACGAAGAGTACGCCATGATGACGGTCGAAGACTTTGGCAGAAAGCTGGTCCGCGGTGGTGCGTTCATTGATGTCAAGGCCCGCTTTGATGCGAAGGTTCTTGAGGACGCTGGGTACCGTGTGTGGCGACTCTGACTGGCATGGACCACTCCCATCGGATCTTTGTTGTGCATGTGATCCATCAACTGGCGATCGGGGGGCTTGAGAACGGGCTGGTAAATTTGATCAACCGACTGCCAAGAGACCGTTTTAGGCACGCGGTTGTATGCATCGAGGATTTTTCTGACTTTCGTAATCGCATACACGACCCCAATGTCGCGGTCTATTCGTTGCATCGGTCCGAAATCGGGACGATGCAACTGCGGTGGCGTCTGTTTTGGCTCCTGCGTGGACTTCGGCCTGATCTGGTTCACAGTCGAAATTTGTCCGGGCTGGACGTCTTGCTTCCGGCCCGGCTCATTGGTATTACCACGTTGCATAGTGAGCATGGTTTTGACGTGGACAACCTGGATGGGAAGGCCAAAATACCGGCGCTGTTGCGTCGCTTGCATAAGCCATTTGTCAACCACTATGTAACAGTTTCCCAACAGCTGCGTGCGTTCTACATCCAAGAGTTTGGCGTCGCGCCAAGCAAGGTGACACATATTTGCAACGGGGTGGATACCGTCCGGTTCGTGCCACCTCCATCGCGTCGCGATGATCTTATGCCAGCGGCATTCCTTGGTGAAAATGCATTCGTTATAGGCACAGTGGGGCGGGTGCAGCCGATCAAGGATCAAGCAACGCTGTTGCACGCAACGGCCGCGCTTGTGCGCCGGTGTCCGGGGTGGCGCCTTCGCTTGCGCCTGGTGGTGGTGGGTGATGGCCCCTTGCTTGGCAAGCTGAAGAATATGGCGATTAGCTTGGGCATTGAGGAGCTTGTCTGGTTCACTGGCGCTCGTAATGACATTGCCGATCTTTTGCAGGCCATGGATTTGTTTGTATTGCCCTCTTTGAATGAGGGCATATCGAACACGCTTCTCGAAGCCATGTCTACAGGCCTTCCTGTGCTTGCGACCGCTGTGGGGGGGAATGTTGAACTGCTTGAGGCCGGCGTGACGGGGGACACCTTTGATCCAGGGGATATTCACAAACTGGCCGAAGTGATGGCGCGCTACGTGGCCAGCCCTGCACTGTGTTCCGAGCACGGGGCGGCCGCTCGCCAGCGTGTGGTACGCCACTTCAGTCTGCAAACCATGGTGGCGGCTTACCAAAAGATTTACCTCACTCTTTAGGACGGCCATGTGCGGAATCACCGGAATTTTTGAGATGAACGGAACGCGTGCAATCGATGAACGTCAGTTGCAACGCATGAACGATGCGCAACTGCACCGTGGCCCGGACGAAGGCAGCTTGCATAGGGAGCCCGGACTGGGCCTTGGTCATCGACGTCTGTCCATTATTGACGTAGCCACCGGGCAGCAACCCTTGTTCAATGAAGATGGTTCAGTGGTTGTGGTCTTTAACGGTGAAATCTATAACTACCCTCAACTCATCAGAGAACTGCAGGCGCTGGGCCACATTTTCCACACCAAGAGTGACACTGAAGTGATCGTTCATGCATGGGAATCCTGGGGCGCTGATTGTGTCAAGCATTTTCGGGGCATGTTTGCTTTTGCGTTGTGGGACCGCAATCAGCAAGCATTATTTTTGGCGCGGGACAGACTGGGTGTTAAGCCTCTCTACTACGCACTTGTGGGGGAACACACCCTGCTTTTCGGATCTGAACTCAAGTCCCTTTTGGCGCATGGTGGTCTACGCCGGGAGATGGACCCGAAGGCGGTCGAACAGTATTTCGCACTGGGGTATGTGGCGGAACCGAGGACAATTTTCAAACAGGCCAGAAAGTTGCAGCCTGCCCATACCCTTACCGTCTACCGGGGACACGCTTTGGCTGAGCCCGTGGCGTATTGGGATATTTGCTTCAGTTTGAAAAATTCAATTTCGGAGGCCGACGCTCACGTTGAACTTGTGCAGCGCTTGCGCGAATCCGTCCGTTTGCGCATGGTCTCGGAGGTTCCCTTGGGCGCCTTCCTCTCCGGTGGCGTTGATAGTAGTGCGGTGGTTGCCCTTATGGCTGGTTTGTCGCCAGAGCCAGTCAATACTTGCGCAATTGGATTTGATGACCCCGTGTTCAATGAATCTGCATTTGCGCAAAAGGTGGCGGACCGTTACCGTACTAAACACAATCTTGAGGTCGTCAGAAGTGATGACTTTGACCTCATTGACACACTGGCGCGTTTGTACGATGAACCATTTGCCGACAGTTCTGCCATACCCACCTACCGGGTCTGCCAGCTTGCGCGCAACCATGTGACCGTTGCACTCTCGGGCGATGGTGGCGACGAATCTTTTGGTGGCTACCGTCGCTACCGTGTTCATTTGATGGAGGAGCGGATGCGGTCAGCCTTGCCGATGGCGGTGCGCAGGCCTGTTTTTGGATTGCTGGGCCGAATCTACCCCAAAGCCGATTGGGCGCCGCGCGTATTTCGCGCCAAGACTACGCTGGAGGGTTTAGCCCGCAATTCGGTGGAGTCCTATTTCGAGTCGGTGTCCATTCTGCGCAGCCCCATGCGGCAAGCACTGTTCAGCCAGCGCTTTAAAAATGAGCTTGCAGGGTACAACGCCCAGGAGGTATTCATTCGACACGCGAATCAAGCCGCCACTGATGACCCGCTGGCCCTGATTCAATACCTGGACCTCAAAACCTATCTGGTGGGTGATATCAACACCAAAGTGGATCGCGCCAGCATGGCGCATTCATTGGAAGTCCGGGAGCCACTGATGGACCACGAATTGGTGGAGTGGCTGGCTACGCTTCCATCCAGCTTCAAAGTTCGTGGGCAGGAAGGAAAGTACCTGCTGAAAAAGTCCATGGAGTCCTACTTGCCTTATGACGTGCTGTACAGGCCAAAGATGGGCTTTTCCGTGCCGCTGGCGCGTTGGTTTCGTGGTCCTTTAAAACAACGGTTGCGTGATGCGGTCCTGGGCGATCGGTTGGTGTCCACCGGCTGGTTTGACCCAACGTATCTTCGCCATTTGATGGATGCACACCAGTCCGGTGCTCGCGATTACAGCGCACCACTTTGGACGCTCATGATGTTTGAGTCATTTTTGCGGCAAATGGTGGATCGCCATGATGGGGATCAAACGAGGGTGAACGCATGAGTCTGCGCATTCTTCACGTGCTGGACCACTCGATTCCGTTGCACAGCGGGTATACCTTTCGAACCCTGTCCATACTGCACGAGCAGCGCAAGCTCGGGTGGAAGACCTACCATCTGACAACCCCCAAACAAGGCCCTACGTCTGCTTTGCAAGAAGATGTCAATGGAATGACGTTCTATCGCACCCCGAGCGCTCGGTATACGGGTTTATTGGCTCAGATGCGCCTCACGCAACACAGGCTTGCCGAGGTTGTTGATTTGACTAAACCGGATGTCATACATGCGCATTCACCGGTACTTAATGCATTGCCAAGTCTGTGGGTCGGTAGGCGGTACCGAATACCGGTTGTGTATGAAATGCGCGCCTCTTGGGAAGATGCTGCTGTCGATCATGGCACTACGGTGGAGGGGAGTCTGCGCTACCGTTTGTCCAGGGCAATGGAGAGTTTCGCACTTCGCCAGGCAGACCAAGTCACAACAATTTGTGAGGGACTTCGAAGCGATATTCATCTACGGGGTATTCCGAATGACCGAATCACGGTGGTCCCGAATGCGGTTGACGTTACCGTTTTCAAGTTCGGCGTAGAGGCGGACTGGAGCCTGCGCCAGCAGCTTGGACTTGCAGGCGCAACGGTAGTCGGGTTTGTGGGATCGTTTTATGGCTACGAGGGTCTGCATCTTCTTTTGGACGCCGTGCGGTGCCTGCTTCCACGGCATCCGAATTTGCATGTGCTTTTGGTCGGAGAAGGGCCGAAAGAGGCCAATCTCAAGGCGCAAGCCGTGGCCATGGGATTGGAAGAACGGGTTGTTTTTGCGGGACGGATCGCCCATGGAGATGTGCATCGCTACTATGGACTCATTGATGTATTGGCATATCCCCGATTGCCGATACGACTGACAGAGCTGGTCACGCCGTTGAAGCCGCTGGAGGCCATGGCGCAAGGGCGTATGTTCGTGGCATCCGATGTGGGGGGACACCGTGAATTAATTCGCCACGGAGAAACCGGTTTTCTATTTCCCGCAGGTGATGCAACCGCACTTGGAAACGCGATTGACCAGTTACTTTCCCAGCGCAGTGCGTGGCCACTGATCCGTGCACAGGCCCGTCGATTTGTAGAGCTGGAACGTACCTGGGCCACCAGCGTAGCGAAATACCGTGACGTTTATCAACGTGCATTGCACCGGTACCAGCACACTCGGTTTATACAAATTTGAGGTCTTGTCCTATCGTGTGCGGCATTCATGGAATTTATCGTTTTGACGGGCAGGCAGTCGCTCCTGAGGAGTTGTCCGCCATGGGGCACATCACCCGTCATCGCGGCCCGGACGACGAGGGGATGCATATCAGCGGCCCCTGTGGAATCGCCATGCGACGGCTGTCCATCATAGATCTGGAGGGTGGTCATCAGCCCTTGTCCAATAGTGAGAAGACGCGTTGGGTCGTTTGCAATGGAGAAATTTACAACTACCGGGAGTTGCGCGCTGAACTGCAGTCCAGGGGTTATCAATTCACCACGGGTTCTGACAGTGAAGTGCTGTTGCATCTCTATGACGCCGAAGGCGATGATTTTGTACTTCGTCTCAATGGTATGTTTGACTTTGCGTTGTGGGACGAACGTCGGTGCAGATTGCTGATCGGGCGTGATCGCCTTGGGGTGAAACCTCTGTACTTGATGCAGAATCAAGAACGCCTGGCGTTTGCAACCGAGGCCAAAGCACTGCTGGAATTGCCCGGTGTGAGCGCCCAACTCAACCACACTGCGGTGGCAAGTTATATGCACTTGGGGTATGTCGCGGCACCAGAATGTATCTTCGAAGGTATACGCAAGTTACCTCCGGCTACGCTTCTCTCGGTGGAGGACAACATCGTGCGTGAGTGGCGTTATTGGCACCTTCCCATCCTGGTCGACAGGGGCACATCCGAACGTGAGTGGATTGAACGTGTTCGTGTGCAAATGGAAGAGTCTGTGCGCATGCAGATGGTCAGTGATGTCCCCATTGGCGCTTTCCTTTCTGGTGGCGTGGATTCAAGTGCCGTGGTGGGCTTCATGGCCAAGCATTCACACGAGCCCATCCGAACTTACGCCATTGGGTTTTCTGGTAGCGCAGCGGAGGCGCTATACAACGAGTTGCCGTACGCACGTCGTGTGGCAGCGCTCTTTGGTACACAGCATCGGGAGATTGTGGTTCAACCGGATGTCATTTCACTGCTGCCGAAGCTGTTGTGGCACATGGATGAGCCCCTTTCTGACACCGCTTTCATCACCACATTCCTGGTGTCGGAATTTGCCCGACAGGACGTCAAGGTCATTCTCTCTGGTGTGGGGGGTGACGAGCTCTTTGGAGGTTATCGCCGCTACCTTGGGGATCACTATGTTCAGCAGTACCACCGTCTTCCGCAGTGGCTGAGGCGTTCTACGGCATCTATCAGCGGGTATCTTCCGAGCGACCGCCACGCGGGGCTTCTCAACACCTTGCGTTTGGCCAAAGGTTTTCTCACGACGGTCGAAATGGCTGCGGATGATCGGTATCGCAGTTACCTTCAGGTACTGGATCGGGAAGCAGTGGCTGACCTATTGATGAGCCCTGAAACATCGCCGACGGATCCGATAGGTCTGGCGTTTGCGCGTGCCCAAAGTCCAGACGCCATGAATCGCATGTTTGCCGTGGATGCGCAAACACAGCTACCCGACGATTTGCTGATGTTGACTGACAAAATGAGTATGGCGGCCTCGCTTGAATGTCGCGTCCCGCTGCTGGACCACCGTTTGGTTGAAATGGCCGCATCCATACCTTCTGCTATCAAAGTTCGCCAAGGCCGCCTGAAGCATGTTTTGAAGGAGTCTCTTCGTGACTTGCTTCCCCAAGACATTCTGAACAGAAAGAAGAGGGGATTCGGAACCCCTATGGGCGCTTGGTTGAAGAAGGAGCTAGCTCCATTGCTGCGCCACTTGCTTGCGCCTGAGACCGTTCAGCGCAGAGGATTGTTCAGACAGACTGCGATTGACAAACTGGTGGCGGACCATGATGCCAATCGCATCGACGGAACAGACCCATTACTGGCCATGGTCAACTTGGAAGTCTGGAGTCGGATTTATCTGGACCGTCGGGATCCAGGGGATGTCGCAGGAGAGCTGAAGAGCTACCTTGTATGAACATCCTCTACCTTTGCCACCGCTTCCCTTTTCCGCCCAAACGCGGAGGAAAAATTCGCCCCTTCAACATGATTCGGCACCTGTCGTCCATCGGGCATCACGTAACGGTTGGCTCGTTGGCGCGATCTGCGCAAGAGGCACAGGAGGGACGGGGCATTGCACCGTACTGTGCAAGCCACGAGATGGGCCATGTCAAAGAGTGGGTTCAGGTCGCACGGATGATCGTCCGGCTTCCGGTACAGACCCCTTCATCCATGGGGTTCTTCTACTCTCCAGAACTGGCCCAACGGGTACAGGATTTGCTGCTTTCAAAAACGTGGGATCTTATTTTTGTGCATTGTTCCTCCGTGGCCCAATACGTAGAGCATGTGCAGAATATTCCGAAAATCCTCGACTTTGGTGACATGGATTCCCACAAATGGTTTGAATACGCCAACTACAAGCCATTTCCCGTGTCCCTGGGGTACCTGCTAGAAGGGCGCAAGCTGCTTGCAGCGGAAAAGCGCCTGGCAAAGCGTTTTGACTTGTGCACTGCGACCACCCGAGCCGAATGGGAGACCCTGAATGGATATGGGGTCGGTGCTGACACAGATTGGTTCCCCAACGGGGTGGATGCAGAGTTTTTCTGCCCCATAGATGCACCGTATGACGCAGATACCATCAGCTTTGTTGGGCGGATGGATTACTACCCCAATCAGGAATGTATGGCCCGATTTTGCACACAGGTGTGGCCTTTGCTGAAGGCTCGTCGCCCGAGCTTGACGCTGATGATTGTGGGGGCCAATCCAACTGCCGCTGTGCGCAAACTGGGTGCACTGGAGGGGGTGACCGTCACCGGCTCCGTGGCGGATGTTCGCCCCTTCATTCGGCAATCGGCTTTGATGGTGGCACCGCTCGCCATTGCCCGAGGTACGCAAAACAAGATTCTGGAGGCCATGGCCATGGGGGTTCCTGTCGTGACCAGCACCCTGGCCGCCGGAGGTGTGGATGCCGAGCCGATGGTGCATTTTGCAGTTGCCGATACACCGCAAGCCTATGCGCAGGCCATTCTGGATATTGTCGAAAGACCGGCCGAACGCGCGCGCCTGGCTGCAGCTGGACGAGGGCGCATGCTGAGCCACCATACCTGGCGGCGCTCCATGGTGCGCATGGAAGAAATCATCGACCGCGGTATCCGGAGTTTTTCACAAAGAATTAGGGGCGTGCCGGTATGAAAATCAGTATTTTCGGACTGGGCTATGTCGGAGCCGTGTCGTTGGCCTGTTTGGCGCGTGATGGGCATGAGGTCATTGGCGTAGACATTGATCGCACGAAACTGGAATTGATCAAGGCCGGCAAAACGCCCGTGGTCGAAGAAGGCATGGTGGATCTGATGGCATACGTTGCCGTCAATGGCAAGGTAACAGTGAGCACCCATGCGCAGAGTGCGGTGCTTGCCAGTGAAATTTCAATAATATGTGTCGGCACACCGTCTGCAGCCAATGGCAGTCAGGACCAAGGCGCAATCCTTAGGCTTGCCGAGGAAATTGGTATGGCACTGGGTGAAAAACGTGAGCCGCATGTGGTCGTTTTTCGATCAACACTGGTTCCTGGAACGGTGGAAGAGGTCTTGCGGCCCATCATTGAGGCGAAATCTGGCAAGAAAGATGGCAAAGATTTCTTTCTTTGCTTTCAGCCTGAATTTTTGCGTGAGGGCACTTCCATTCGGGACTACGACAAGCCACCGCTCACCGTGGTCGGTGCGAACCACGCCTATCCCGTTGAGCGTCTGCGCGCACTCTTTGGGCAATTGCCGTGCAGGTTTGTTGAAACCTCGGTGCGTTCTGCCGAGATGATGAAATACAGCTGCAATAATTTTCACGCGCTCAAGATTACCTTTGCCAATGAAACAGCGCGTCTTTGTGATGCGCTCGGAGTGGATGCTTTTGAGGTGATGGACCTGTTGTGCCACGACACGCAACTCAACATCTCCCGCGCCTATCTCAAACCCGGTTTTGCGTTTGGCGGTTCGTGTTTGCCCAAGGACCTGAGGGCAACCACCTACCTGGCCAAAATGCATGACGTGGAGATTCCGATGCTGGCCGGCATCATGCCCTCCAACCGCAACCACCTGGATCTTGCAATGCACAAGCTGCTGGAAACTGGCATGCGCAAGATTGGCTTTATTGGGCTGTCGTTCAAGACCGGGACCGATGACCTGCGTGAGAGTCCGTTGGTCACGCTGGCCGAGCAGCTGATCGGTAAAGGCAAGTGGTTGTCCATCTACGACCCCGAGGTGCATTTGGCCCAGTTGCTGGGCTCCAATCGCAGCTTTATTGAGAAGCATCTCCCGCACATTGGGAAAATGTTGCAAGCCGATGTGGATAGCGTGATTGATACGTCAGACGTGCTGGTCGTTGGTCTGGCCGGACAAACGGTACTGGATCGTCTTTCCAGCCGCAGCCGCTCAGATCAGATCCTGCTGGACCTGGTCAACCTACCCAACCGTGCTTCGATACGGGCCAAGGTGGAAGGCTTATGCTGGTAGCGGATAAAAGCACCAAGAGCGCAGCCCAACGCTGGCGAAACGGCCTTTGGGGCTGCCTGGCTGTGTTTGTTCTTTGTCTGTTGTCACTTGGACCTTATATGCGCAGTTCTACCGAACTCGTCCGCATGCGCAATGCGTTGCTTCTGGTCGATGCAGAAAGTCACCGTTTTGATTGGACCCCCAGCACCGTTCCGGAAGATTTCATGCAGGAACGGGGGGCCGTCGATCCCATGTTTGTAGACGCTGCTGAGCGTCTTGGGCTTGCTTCAAAGCATTCCGATTGGGACAAGGTGATCACGATCAGTCAGCATTTGCTGAGCAATCCGCAGCTGGTGGGATCGCCTATTCAGTCCAATCTTCGCGATACCTACCAACACATCCTCAAGGATGGCACCGGATATTGTGGCGACTTCACGCGGGTCTTTATGGCATTTGCCATCGCGGCGGGCATTCCGGTGCGCGCTTGGGCGTTTTCTTTGGATGGTTTTGGAGGGCATGGGCACATCTGGCCAGAAATCTGGAATCGACAACTCCAGCGCTGGCAGTTGGTCGACATTTTTAACAATTTCTACTTTCATGGCCAGGATGGAACTCCCATCTCGGCTGCTGATTTTCGCCATGCCATGCTCGCCGCGCCGCAGTCGATCCGCGCAGCGCTGCTCAGCCCAGGCGCCAGGCCTGGCTACGAACACGAGGACAAACTTTGGGCCTGGTACCGACAAGGCCTTCCTGAGTGGTACATGATTTGGGGTAACAATGTTTTTTCCTATGACCTGGCGTTAAGGGCCCGGAATTTGGGGCATTTCTCACGCTCCATGGAGCAACTGGAAGCTATTGCGATAGGCGTATATCCCCATGTGAGTTTGATGGTGGATGAGGGCAATCTCGACAAGGCCCAAGCCTTGTGGCGTGTTCGTATGCACTTGCTGCTTGTGGGGTGGCTCGGATTTTTGTCGGTACTCGGAGCAGCGCTGTGTTTGGCAATGTGGATGTGGGCGCGGAGTATTCAGAAACCAGCGGTGTCCCAAGCTTGAGTGCACCATGGAAGCTGACTCCCAACACGATCAGAAAAGGTTGGCGTCCAGCACCTTTCCACGTGTAGGCCTGGTTGGGTCCCTACCACCTCCCTCTGGAGGTATGGCGAATCAAACCGAACAATTTATCGGATGGCTCACCGCAGAAGGTGTGGATGTCGAATTGGTGCGTACCAATGCGCCCTATCAGCCGTCTTGGGTGGCGGGTATCCCCTGGTTGCGCGCCGGTTTTCGGCTCATCCCCTATGTGCTTCATTTATGGTCGGCGTCAGGGCGGGTTCACGTCATGCATGTGAAAGCCAACTCCGGTTGGGCATGGCATTTGTTCGTCACACCTGCGGTGCTCATTGCGCGGGTTCGCGCTGTGCCATTCATCATTAGTTACCACGGAGGTGGCGCAGAAGCATTTTTTGCACAAGCTCCTGGCTACGTTTTGAAGTTGTTGACCCAGGCCGCCATTCTCGTGACGCCTTCCGTGTTTCTGCAAAGAGTCTTCGCCAAGCACGGTTTGTGCACTGAAGTGATTCCCAACGGGATCGACCTGACGCGCTTTGTACCCGCTCCGGCCCGATCCTTTGGTGATTCACCCCACTTGATTGTCACCAGAAACCTGGAAGCCATTTACGACATCCCCACTGCAATCCGTGTGTTTTCGGTGGTTAAAAAAGCCTTTGCGGGCGCAAGAATGACCATCGCTGGCAGCGGCCCCGAGCTAGCCAACCTTCGGGCGCTGGTGGCAAAACTTCAGTTGGAGGCGTCGGTGCATTTTCCAGGCCGCATTGACAATGCCAGTATGGCGGCCTTGTATGCGTCTGCCGACTGCGCAATCAACCCCAGTGCGGTGGACAACCTGCCCAATTCCATCCTTGAAGCGTTTGCAAGCGGAGTTCCCGTGGTCAGCACCAACGCCGGGGGCATTCCGGACATGCTGGAGGATGGCGTGTCGGGTTTGCTGGCGCCCGTAGGTGATGACGTGCAGATCGCACAAAAAGTACTTCAAATTTTGCATGACCCGTCATTGGCAAACCTGCTCAGAAAGGCAGGTCTGGCTGAGGCTGAAAAATACAGCTGGACCACCGTGAAGTCGCAATGGCTGAACGTCTATCCCAGGGCCCTGGCCATGGAGATGAAAGAATGAGTCTTTACACGCGCGTCAGTTCGGGGCTCATTTTTCCCTTGCATGAGCGCTTGAAGGGGCACACCTCCCATGCCCTGCGCCAACAACTGGAGGTGAGCCAATGGTGGCCGGTAGACCAACTCGAAGCCCTGCGCGCGGCGCGCTTGCGTGCGTTTTTGATGGATATCGGAGAGCGTGTCCCTTACTACCGCCAACTTTTTAAAAAGCAGGGGTTTGTCCCCCACCAGGTGCGGTCTACCGCCGCATTGAGTCAGCTCCCCTGTCTTACCAAGCAGGACATTCGGACCCACGGTGATCAGTTCAAGGCGGACGGCCATGGTCCCTTGGCACCTTACAACACCGGAGGTTCGTCCGGCGAGCCGCTGGTTTTTTACATCGGTAAAGCGCGCAAAAGCCATGATGTGGCGGCCAAGTGGCGCGCCACCCGGTGGTGGGGCGTGGACATTGGCGACCCGGAACTGGTGGTATGGGGGAGCCCGATTGAGCTGGGCGCGCAAGACCGGCTGCGCCGCCTGCGCGACGCGTTATTTCGCAGCCAGTTGCTTCCGGCTTTTGAAATGTCCTTGCGCAACCTGGATCGGTTTGTCGCCGTCATACAAGCCCAAAAACCCAAAATGCTTTTTGGGTACCCCTCCAGTCTCTCACTCATTGCGGCACATGCACGCCAAAAAAACATAGCACTGGATGACCTGGGAATACGGGTTGTTTTCGTGACATCCGAGAGGCTTTACGACGAACAACGCCAAGTCATCAGCGAAGTCTTCGGATGCCCTGTCGCCAACGGGTACGGGGCACGCGATGCCGGCTTTATCGCACACCAGTGCCCGAATGGAAGCCTGCATATCAGTGCCGAGGACATCATTGTGGAGACCGTGCGGCCCAATGGGCAGCCCGCGCAGCTAGGGGAGGCTGGTGAGATTGTGGTGACGCATATGGCGACCGCAGATTTCCCGTTTGTTCGCTACCGGACGGGTGATAGGGGTGTGCTGGACACGGCCAGCTGTTCTTGTGGCCGTGGCTTGCCGGTGTTGCGTGAGGTGCAAGGCCGAACGACAGATTTTGTGGTGGCCAAGGATGGAACCGTGATGCACGGCCTGGCCCTGATTTATGCCGTGCGTGACCTGCCGGGCGTGGAGGGCTTTCGGATTGAGCAACTGTCTTTGGATCAAATTGTTGTCAAAGTGGTTGCAAGCTTTGCGTTTGATCCGATTGCAGAGGCGCGGATCGTGCATGACTTCAAGAAGCGCCTGGGCGAAACCGTTGCCGTTCAGGTCGAACGGGTGGGTGAAATTCCTGCGGAACCCTCAGGGAAGTACCGCTATGTATCCAGCCGCGTGAAGGCCTTTGTTGACGCCAGTTGGGGGGCTAACGATGCGTGACATCTTGGTGTTGTCCATTGTTCTGACGATTTTGCCGTTTGCCATTCGCCACACTTGGGTCGCGGTCTTGCTGTGGACCTGGGTGAGCGTCATGAATCCGCACAAACTCGCTTTTGGATTTGCGCAGTCGGCACCGTTTGCAGCCATTGCCGCGATTGCCGCCTTGGTGTCCTTGGTTGCCAACCGTGATCGCTTCAAATTTCCACAGTCCCCGGCTGTCGTCGCTTTGACTTTGTTTGTGATCTGGATGTGCATCACGACAATTTTTGCCATCAACCCTGGGCCATCGTGGACCCAGCTCAGCAAGATTTTGAAGATTCAGCTCATGACACTCATTGCGATGATCGCTTTGCGTGAGCGCAAACACATTGAGTGGTTCCTCTGGGTCAACGTGCTGTCGATTGGGTTTTATGGTCTGAAAGGTGGGATTTTTACCATTACCAGTGGTGGTTCGCAAAGGGTCTGGGGCCCCCCGGGCGGCTTTATCGAAGGAAACAATGAGATAGGTCTTGCACTGATCATGGCCATTCCGTTGATGAACTACCTTCGCGTGGTTAGCTCTTATCGCTGGATTCGTGTTGGGTTACTGGCCATGATGGTGCTGTCGGCGATTGCGGCCTTGGGAACCCAGTCGCGAGGGGCCTTTCTTGCCATTTCTGCCATGGGCATGGTTCTTTGGACTCGGTCTAACAAAAAATTCACTTCCGCTGTCGTGATCAGTGTCGTGGCGGTCACCTTGCTGTCTTTCATGCCTTCAACATGGGAGACCAGGATGCGGTCCATCGAGAACTACGAGCAGGATAGCTCGGCGATGGGGCGAATCAATGCCTGGCGGATGGCGTTCAACCTCGCTAACGACCGCTTTTTCGGTGGTGGTTTTGAGGTCTACACGCCAGAGATATTCTCTCGCTACGCTCCGGTCCCGGAAGACTTGCATGCGGCGCACAGTATCTATTTCCAGGTGCTGGGTGAGCACGGATACATTGGTTTAGCTCTATTTCTGTTGCTCTGGCTGTTGGCGTTCAAAACCGCTGGGTCGATTCGCCGGGATGTGCCAAGGCGTCCGGAGACTCTATGGCTGCATCATTTGGGCGGCATGTGCCAGGTTGCATTGGTTGGATATGCCGTTGGAGGTGCCTTTTTGAGTCTTTCTTATTTTGACCTGCCTTACAATATTTTGGTGGTGTTGGTGGTGTCACTGCGCTGGCTCCAAGAAAGAAGGTGGGAAGCAGAAGCACCCGGCGCCTCGACTCCATCCAAGCCATTGCGCCGCATGCCCGTGGTGGGTCGAAGCCTGCAGACATGATCTTGAAAAGCATAGCCAGTGTGCTGTCCCCAGCAGGGGAGCGGGCCCGTTTGTCGATTCTGATTTTTCACCGTGTACCTTCACAGAAAGACCCGCTGTTTCCTGATGAGCCGGACGCTGGCCGATTCGACCAGGTGTTGTCATGGGTAGCGCGATGGCTGCAAGTTATCCCTCTTGACCAAGCCGTGTCCCGCCTTGGAAACGGCACCTTGCCAACGCGTGCCGCGGCGATCACGTTTGATGATGGTTATGCCGACAATGCAACCCATGCCTTGCCGCTCTTGCAGCGCCATGGAATGGCGGCAACCTTTTTCGTTGCGACCTCATTTTTGGACGGAGGGCGCATGTGGAATGACACCATCATCGAATCGGTTCGCGCCTTTCGTGGAACCAAGTTGGACCTGCGAGACGCTGGGCTTGGCACCTATGCGGTCGAATCGTTGGAGCAGCGACGCGTAGCAGTCGAGGCCATTTTGGGGTGTTTGAAGTACCTCGCACCGCAGCAACGCGACGAGGCTGTGCATGCTGTCGCCGATCAGGTGGGCGCGCGGCTCCCCAATAACCTGATGATGCGATCGGAGCAGGTTATTGGGTTGCGAAATTCCGGCATGCAAATTGGGGCACACACCTGTTCGCACCCGATACTGGAACGCCTTCCTGATGAACAAGCGCGGTCAGAGATCAGGAATAGCAAGACCGCTCTTGAATCTCTGCTGGGTGAGCCGGTGTCACTGTTTGCCTATCCGAATGGAAAACCTGGCGTTGACTTCTCAGCCAAGCACACGGTCATGGTGCGGCAAGCAGGATATGTGGGTGCGGTTTCCACCGCTCCGGGGGTCGCCATGCTGTCCAGTGATGTGCACCAGCTGCCGCGATTCAGCCCTTGGGACCGAACCCGCACCAGGTACGGCGCGCGCCTGCTGGCCAATATGCGCATCCCAAGCGCGCAGGCAGTGTCGAACCCGGCTGGTTGAATGGTGTCGTCACAGGTGTTCGTTGCGGGGCCCAATATATGACCGCGCAATGACCACCGAGTCCATCCTGAAGTGCATGGTCCGTGGCGCGGGGCTTGTGCCACCGTGGTACCAGTTGAGCCAGAAACCCTGAATCCCCATTTCGGGGTGCCTGCGCCAGCGGAAATTAGTCCGTTCATAGGCCTGCACTCCGTCCACCCAGACTTTGTATTCACCATCGTTGAGCGCGACTCCATTGCCCAATGCATCGAACGGGGCCGCGATGGAGTTCATCTTGATGTAGTGTTCGATGCAATACCATTGGCCCTTGGCCATGACAACCCCTTGCCACTTGACGGGCTCTCCAAAGGCGCCGATTTGATCCAGATGGTAGATATAGCCGCCGAGCCAAAACAAGTCGTCATAGGGGTTTCCATCATTGGAGCGGGGTCCGCCATGCCCTCTCATGGACGCACCTTCATACTCCCACCGTTTGGCCTTTTCATTTCTGACTTTCAGGCCAGTTGGACGTGCTCCTCCATTGCCGGTGGTGTTTTGCCAGTAGCCCATAGAGTTCCACCATCCAAACCGACCATCCCAACCCGGCATTTTGTTTCCGTCAAGCTCTGATCCCCAGTCCTGCTCCAGAAAAACGTAGTAGCGTCCATACAGCTCAGTTTCGGTGGAGGCGGGCAATCCCTCACGGGTTCCACCAACGACGACCCGCTCCAGGTCGCAGCCCCAAAGCTCCGCCTTGGGTATCAGGCCACGCAGGTATGTCGTGCCGGTCTTTGGGTTTCTCACCTGGCTGGTGGTAGGGGCCGAGCCGCCGGCTTGCCAGCGCCTCTTTGACAGGTCAGAGAAGTCGCCGGCAAATAGCACGCTCGGATGGGCAGCCAGGCCGCGATCAAAGGCAAACCCGTCCGCAATGCCGGTGCGCTGTTTGTGTGCGCCTTGGTCACTGCGAAACTCGGGTGGATTCAACTCAAAGACCTCCAGTGTGCCCGGATACTTGAGCGATCGGCACGTCAAGTTGAGTATGGCTTTCTTAACCGGCCCGGTGGCTTTCGAAAGATCAAACTGCAATGCTGCGAAGTGGTTTCCCTTGGCCACCAGAAAGGACTCTCGACTGTCTCTGGCCTTGAACGAGCTGGGCGACCACATCGCGTTGCATGTGCATGGCAACACGTCCGTGGCATCGTTGGTGATGATTGTCAGGGTCGGGCGCGCAGCAAGGTCTGGGCTGGTGCGTCCCGCAAAAGTGAATGCCCAATCCTGGGTTGATCGCAGATAAAACCCGCGGTTGAGGCCGGAGGCAAGCCACCGATTCACCAACGCAGTAACGTCCAGTGCTAGTGGGCCGACCAATACGGTACCAAGGGCATGCGGTCTGCTCCCTTGTGGTTCCTGCTGTGCATCAAGCCAGTCGCCACGTCCGCGATGGACCCAGGGTAGGGCCAGCTTTTCGCTCCAGTGGTTGCGGCTGGGGCCGCTGCCGCCGTCCCAAGTCAGAAATTGTGCAATAGCGGGTGAGGATGGTTGGCTCGTTGCAACTGCAAGCACCGGATCATCGCCCGTACCGCCTCCGCAGGTGGCGAAGGTGAAGGCCCCGGCTCCGGCAACTGTCCGGGCGACAAAGTTACGCCTATCCATTTGAAGTCCTGGAGATCATGTGAACTCGTCAAGAAAAGTGGTCCATGGCGACCATTAGATTCAGAGCGGCTGGGCTGTCAATTGAGAAAGCGCAACGGGCGGTGCCGACGGTGCAAATAGAGTGTCCGGTCAATACTGAGAAGGACCGACCAGGAAGGCGAGACATGCAGCATCCCGTTGATCGGAGAGAGTGCCTGAGATTGGCCGTGGCCGGGTTTGGTTTGGCCCTACCCTGGGTTGACGTGGCGTGCGCCGCTCAGTCCAGCCCATCCGCTGAATCAGTCGTCCCGAATTGGGTGCCAGTACGGGGTGGGGACACCAAATCGGTAGCCACTACCAATTCTTTTCAGTCGCAGAATGGGAAACTCGCTGGTTGGGAGTACGCCTTCGGCAAGATCATCGACGATTATTCGGGCGGCGTCTACAACCCGTATTGGGGTCCTTTTGGTGCCATGGTGTTCCATGGCGGTGGGCACTCGGCGACCTTTGACAATAGTGTTGTGATTCTTGATTTGAACGACCGCACATTCAAGCGCCTATCGAACCCGACACCTGGTGGCAATGGTGCAAACTGGATCGCCACCACGGGAAACAGGCATCAGGCCGATCCTGCCTTTAATCTGACGTACTGTGAGTATGGAGATGGGCAACCGGGCGCCGCACACACCTACGACACTCTGGCCATATTGCCACCAGCAGACGGGGGCGCACCATTCGGCTCATTGATACGGGTCTCCAGCTACGCAGTCCACGTCAACATGTCGCGCAATACGGGGTTTGCCCATCGATTTGATTTCCATTCCACGGCAATGCGTGATGGCAAGTGGCATCGCTGGTCGGTAAACGGACCGACCAGCGGCGTGATGCCAGGGGCGTGCTCTGCCTACGATCCACTGCGTAAGCGGTTCTGGTGGATCTCCGGGTTGTCGTCCGCGCCACCGATGGTGCGCTACCTCGAAGTCAGCACGCAAAAGCAACAGGAGATTCGCTTTACGGGCGGGGCACGCGTCGCTCCTGCCGCAAACCCGGATAGCGCGACCATGCGCTACGATCCAGTACGTGATACTTTGGTTCTGACCTGCACTGTGGATGCAAAACTGGTGCTGGCCTTTCTTCGGTGTGAATCTCCCGAGCGCGGCTGGGTTGTGGCGCGGTTGTCTGCGGGCATTCCCGCAGTGCCTGGCGCATCGCATCCATTTGATTTTGTCGCGGAGACAGATAAATTTGTTTTGCTATCCGGGGCCGACACATCCGCAGTCTATGACATCGTTCCATCACAGGAACTGACGTACCCGTGGAGAGTGACGCGCCGTCCGGTTGTCGGCGTCTCGATACCCCGTGCTTACGTTGCTGGCAAGCGATGGAGCTACTCGGCTGCAGTCAAGTCGTTCGTCTGGATGGCGCGCAGTTCGTCCGAAATAATAGCCTACCGCCCCGTGGGTATTTGAGCAAGAGGGATGCGCCCTGGCTAGGTCAGTTGGTAGGAGGGCGCGCGTTGTCGCAGCCACTGCTCCAGCATCATCAGGACCCAGACCATCTCACCAAAGTAGGCCGGGTGCTCAGCTAGGCGCTGTGTCAGCAAGGTCTCAATAAAATCAACCCGTACGACGCCGCGCCCGGCCAGGCTGGTCAGCGAGTCCCTTGCCAGGGCTTTAAGTTGGGAATTGGCGGTAACCCAAACCCCAAACGGCAGACCGAAGCCCTGTTTCTTCTTGTGGATGATTTCTTCTGGCAAGAAACCACGCAACGCCTCTTTGAAGAACCAGCGCAGTTTCAGCCCCTTGAGTTTGTAGCCGGTGGGAAGTCTTTGAGAAAAGGCGAACAGCCGGTCGTCCAGCATCGGAAATGCGACGCCCACGCTGGCAAGGCTGGCCGCGCCAAGCACCTTGGGCAGATCACTTTCTGCGAGCGTAAACCGCCAGTCGTACGCCAGTTCCCGATTCAAATGGCTGCATCCCTTGGCAGCCTGCCAGACCTGGCGTTGTAGCCCCAGTGGGGCGTTGGTGTCGATCTGGTCCAGTAGCCGGGGTGTCAGAACCTGGGTCACACCCAGGCGCACAAGCAGGTTGTTCATCTGCAGCCGGTCGGGCATCGGCACGCGAGCCTGCTCCACGTAGCTGCCAACCTTTCGGGTCAGGGCAAAGGCGGCTGCAGTGCGCGTACCAAGCAACGGACTCATCAGACCGCTTTTCAAAATGCCCGGCACATGGTCATACCAGCTGAACACGCGTTGTTTGGCGTAGCGGGAGTTGCCGCCAAAGAGTTCATCGCCCCCGTCACCCGCGAGCAGCTTGCTGACGCCGTTGTCTCGCGCCATCTTCGCGCAGTAATAGGCGGGAAGGGCCGATGAGTTTCCAAACGGCTGATCGAAGTGGGCCGCCACCGCGGGAATGCTCCGTACCAGATCGTCAGGCGTGACGTAGTACTCGTGGTGGTCTGTCTTGAAGTGCTTAGCGGCGAGGCGGGCAAACTCCATCTCGTCATAGCCCTGCGCGTCAAACCCGATGGAGTAGGTCGCCACTGTGTTGCCACTGGCCAAAGATGCCATTCCGGCGATGGTTGAACTGTCCGTGCCGCCGCTCAAGAAACAGGCTGCCTGGTTACCATCAAGCTGCTTGGTTACCGCATCCAGCAGCAGTTCTTTGAATTCCCGCTGCAATCCTTCAAAGGAAACGCCCCGTGGCTCCTCAAAGCTCGGGTGCCAGTATGGCGCCACCGTGAGCTGGCCATCCTTGAACAAGGCATAGTTTGCCGGCGGTAGCCTGTAAATGCCTTTGTAGATCGTGCGGGGCGACGGGATGACATGAAAATAGAGATAGTCAAATATGGCTTGCGGGTCTATTTCGGTACCCGGATCGGCCAGTTCATCGGCACGCGCCGCAAACCGCAATTGCCCGTTTACCACCCGATAGCACAGAGTCTGAATTGCAAAGCGATCCACCGCGAGAAAGGTACGGCCATCGGGTTCGCGTAGCCCCACGGCAAATGCGCCGGTTACACCGGCAGCCGCTTTGGCCGTGTCTCTTTCAACACACTCCCGCCAAGCCTCGGATGGGCCACTGGCATTGGCCAATGCGCTCAAGCCAGCATCGAGGAAAAGGGGAAGACCAAGAGTTAAGGATGCAGCAGTTGCGGACATAACGGAGGTATTTAATTAACCGCGGGCCACGCGTTGGTTTCCCCACGCTGGGACTTGCATGCGCAGGTAGTCCTTCATGCCGTGCAGTTGAAATTCCAGCAGGAGATGGGACCGGTTCCAGCCAGCCTTGTCAAAGACTCGCATGGATGACGCATTGTTGTGCCAGACCCACGCCCACAACTTGGTATAGCCCTTGAGCAGGAGGTCTCGTTTTGCAAACTGTGAGACGGCCAGGGCGTAGCCTTTTCCTCTGGACTCAGCCGCAGTCAGCAGGTCCACCATCACTGCTTCATCACGCTGCAGAGGGGGGAGCCTCCCAGGTATGCCGGGATGGCCCGCGCCCCAGAATGAACACACACAAACCAGTTCGCCTGCGACATAGACGCCGTAAACATGGGCGCAATCGTCAAGATACCAGGCATGCTCGCGAATTCGCTGGTCAGGTGCCTCGGCAAACTGTTCTTGGGTGGTCACTGGTCTGATGGTGCCCGCGCCTGCCATCGGCTCGGCCATGGTTGCGTCAGAGGGCGACAGGCCAGTCCAATAGATATGGTTGAACTGGTAGTCATTCAACACAATGCCCAATATGCGCTTAACTGTCGATTTCACTGCGGACCCTCCTGCAACTTGACGGTGGCAGTGGGTAGCGGGCCGCATCATCGCAATGGCACTCAATTCGCTGAGCCAACCGTTTGCCAAGTGCCAGCTTGCCTATATTGTTAGCAGCCGTGGCACATGGCTCTGGAGAAAACTTGATACCAATGACGGCGGCAAATGGTAGTTGCGCGGCGATCAGCAATACCCGGCCCTTGGAGTCTCGATAGGGGTTTTTGAAAGTCATATTGCGAAACGTAAAATTTTCTTTATCCTGGTTTTGATGCCAACGCGTTGCGTGAACTCTCCAAGCCACTGAGACAGTTGTCCCATCCCCAAGTGGCTGTAAATGATCATTCGGTTTCGAAACGTTTTCTTCAGCAGGAACACGTTTGCGCACAAGCGTTGGTGGGTTGAAAATAGGCGCTTGTGTTCGGATTGCCCCTCGGTGAAGTCAAAGTATCGAAAGCGGGCTTCCCTAAATAGTTGCTCGACCGCGAGCCACTGAATCACAGTGCCAACCGACAGTTGCATATATTGCGGGTCGTATCCCAGATAGGAATAGCTGAGCGTGTCGCCCTGGGCCGGGCAATACAAATAGGATACCGGACGTGCACCATCAAATAGCACGTATGCTCGTACCTTTTGTTCTGCAGCTAGCGACTCCGCCTGCACAATGAACGCTTCCGAGTTGGGAATGCCGACATCAAGCAGTCGTTCTTGATAGCTCAGTTTCGATACCGCTGACGCAGCCCGGAAGAAGTCTCGCATCTGAGCGGGCGTCTGGTATGTTTTCCAGGGAATGCCTCCCCCGCAGTGCTGGGAATACTTCCTGAGCTTGCGGGTAAGCGTAGACCTTGTTTTGGATGAAAACTTGCTTCGGTAGCTGTCAAATGACTGCTGAAGGTCAATGTAACAGTGTTGATACTGCAAAGGAACGTAGCGGAAAAAGCCTCCCACATGGCTGATGATGGGCAACCTTTGCGCAATCGGTTGGCCACGAATCAGAAATCCCTGGCTGCCTTCCATCAATTCGGCGTCGGCGGGGGATGGGGGCGCTGTTGGACGCGTCTCGTCCAGAGCGTTCTCGGCTCGAACCTGCAGCACAACGGACGCACTAAAGAGCGTCCAGTCACTCAGTTGAAACTTGAACGGAACCGGTCGGAACTGCCAGTGATTCATCCGTACGTCCTGCGATAGGCCTGCTGCAGCGCCCGTGCTCCCGTGCGCCAGAGCGGAGAAGTCAGTGGTGTTGGCTGAACCTGCGTGGCCTGTGGCTTGAGCCCCTGATACCCGCGCACCCGAAACGAATCACGGTTGCGGTCGAGGAATCGGCACAGCTTCTCAAGGCGTTTGACAACCACTGCATCAGACCGATCCAGGGCCTGATTCAGGAGTTCAAAATTGTGACAAAGGATCGTGAATGCGCTGCGCCCGCTGTCCAGGGCCTGCCATAGCAAGGCCTCCATCTCGAGGTATGAGCAGGCCGTCAGTTGGGTATGACGCAGAGCGTTCGTGCCGTCATTGAATACAGTCATTGGGTACTCGTAAACACCTGCGCACGCGATGGGCTCAACTACGGTTACACCCGGCATCACGCCGCTATCGGGCCCAAACATGCTGGCGTTATAGCTACTGTCAAAAGTGACCCCGCTGGCGGCCAATGCGCGAAGGGTATTGGCGTCGAAGGCGAAACTGCCCGCCCGGAAAGCGTCAATAGAGGGTGCACCGGCCTGCCGCAACAATCTGAGCCCCAGGGCAATCAGGACCGTCTGCTCCTGCAGGGAAAAGTATCGAAGATGCTGACGCTTGACGCGCGTGCCTTCCAGCAACGACTGCGTTGACTCGTCCACCCATTCGGTGTGCAAATGCAGCTGCATCTCTTGCCCACCTTCCCGAACCAGCCCGACGATCTCAGCCAAAGGCTGTTCACCGAAGTGCGTTGAAAATAGCGGCTCGATAAAGAAGACGCCGGTAAGGCCATGGTCATTTAAGACTGCGAGTTGGTACGGGAGACCGAAATTGCCGCGCGCAGTCGGCCCATAGATGTACTTGCGAAAGGCGCTTGGAAACTTCTCATCGATATTGGTCCAGCCATCGCACCAGATTTCGACGTCCACGGTAAAAAAAACATCAAGCATCTGGTGTGCCCTTCCGGCGAATGGGGGCAGGTTGAACCAACCCCGAAAGTATTCTTGCTAATTGAAGATTGGATACAGACATCGGCAAGCGGGCGATGAGAAAAGTCAAGGAGCGACACTCAGGTCATCGGCCCATGCTGAGGCAGCCGACCACGCGTCACGGCCAATCCCCAGTAGACCCAGGCTTTGGGGCTGAGTGGCGCGTGATGGAGTGCCTTGCTGAATGCCGACTGCGCCACACGGGGGTCGCCCTTCCTGAAGTGAAAGTAGCCATGGTTAAAGCACAGCTTGTACAAGCGTGCACGCAGCGCACCTGCAGGCACGGCCACATGGTCTGGCCCCACCGGACCGTAGGCGGACAAAGCTCTCAACAAGACCTTGTATTCATTGTCTTCCCGGCGCGGAACCTTGGTGGTGCCGCCAGCGTGCAGGCGGTAGCAGGCCAAAGGACAATGGGAGCGATGAACCCGAAACTGGCGAGAGACCCGGAGCCAGAAGTCGTAGTCTTCGCCCGTGGCTAGCGCCTCGTCCATGCCACCGACCGTCTGCACGACTGATCGTCGAACCATGGCCGTGATGATGCAAATTGTGCTGTCCAACAGCAGGTCCGTATAGATCCACCCCGACTGTGCCGGTTCGATGGCGCAATGTGGATTCGGTTCGGGGGGCGTCGGTGGGCGCAAAAAAGAGCCGTCCGTTTGCGCGTGCCAATGCAAAAAGTCACCAAAGACGACACCGACTTCCGGGTGGTCCTGCAGGTATTGAACCTGCAGCGAAATCTTACCGGGAAGCCACACGTCATCGGCGTCCAAAAAAGCCAAAAATTCGCCTTGCGCTTGCGCGATGCCTCGGTTTCTGGCCGCAGCCGGCCCGGCATTGGTCTGGCGGATCACCTTGACCCGATCCCCCCATCGCGCGACGGCTTCAGTGGTTCCGTCGCTTGAGCCATCGTCGACGACGATCAATTCGATGCTGGGGTAGTCCTGACTCAATACACTGGCGATGGATTCCTCAATGAAAGGCCGTGCGTTATAGGCGGGCATCACGACGGATACCAGCGGATAGCCACGGTCCGTGAGTGAGACCGGCGTCAATTGCCGCTCCTCAGGATGGTTCAAAGTAGCCGGTTGCTGCGTCATGCTGGAACTCGGCAAGCTTTTCTTGCAGCGTTCTGAGCCGACTCTCAAAGACCACATTGCTACTCAAAACCGGCTTCTTCCGCTGAATTGCATGCGCCAATTTCTGACAATTGAGCTCCTGCTTGATGAATTGATTGAATTCCGTTCGCAGACTCGCTTTTCGATACAGCGGGTGAAGCCGGAATGGGTCATAGGACAGCGCCAGACTCGCGCACCAGTCGTGCCACTTGAATTCATGGCGCCCTGTTGTCGTCAGGTAGGGGATCCAAGGCACCCTGAGGGTATCTGCCAATATGGCGCCATGCATGGCCTCGGTCACGACGAGTTCCGAAGCCAAGATGGCGTCGATCACTTCCTTCGGTGGCCTGGAGGGATTGATGAAGTTGAGGCCCATTCGTGCTGCAATGGTTTCCCATCGCCTGGTTTCTTCGCTGCTGCCGTGGTGCGGGATGATGCTGACTTTGTGTTTTGTGGGCAAGGACGGCCTGGCGAGCGTGGCAATCAGGGCCGCACCGTCCGTCACCGCCACTTTGGGGTCCAAACCCAATTTCATGGCAGTCAGTGGGCCCCTTACCGCGTAGTACTTGGCGTTGAGGTGGCGGATCGGCTCGCCGTATCCGGTGCCGGTGCCAAAAACCGCTTTGTTGCATCGACCCGGCACCAGTTCATTGAGCAGGGTGCCGATGCCGATAAACAGGGGCTCCGCATCATCTGCCTTGGCAGCCTCGGCTCCGTGGTAGGTGTAGCCATGAAATGAGTCCGGCAGCAGCCGTGGCCACAGCCACGCATTCAAGTCATCACCTACATTGCCAAGAGGGTGTTTGTAGTAATAGATTTTCATAGGGTTTAGACACAGTTTCCACCGTCGCGGTGGGTTATGGAGTTGCCCTGTTTGGGAGCATGCCCAGCATGGCGACCCGCACCACGCGCCTTGCGCGCAACCAGCGCAAGGAAGCGGGGCCGGGATAGACCCTGGCAAGCCGGAGCAGACCTGCCGCGATCGACCAAGCCAGGGAGCGCCCGGCCCGTGACGAAGGTAGGGCTTGAAGCATCGACAAAAAGTCATCCCAATGCTCCTCAATTGCGTTTGCCGCATAGCCGGTGCAGATGGCTTGGCTGACAGCTTTGCGCGCGGCCTCTGGTGGTGGTCGGTCGGATGGCAACAAAGCCATCACACTGCGCAAGTCGTCCATCATTTCTAGCAGGCAGCCTTTGCTGGCCATCACGGTCATGCGCGACAACAGGGCCTGTCGCTGCGCAGCCAAGTCCGTAACGTGAACCCGCCGCGGTACCAGATAGTCGCCCAGCGCAAAGTTGGCCCTGATTTTGTGCCCAACCCGTTGATCAAAGCTGCGGAAGACTTTGGCACGCTGGTCTACGCTGTAGCGAATAGCTTTGGCACCCCGCAAGCCGCCGTGTTGCCGAAAAATGAAGCTGGGCTGCGGACAATAGGCAGCAGGGTAGGCGCGTGCCAGGCGCAGTTGCATGTCGTAGTCTTCGGAGCTGAGCAGCTGCGCGTCAAATCCGCCCAGGGTGCGGTAGGCATCGGTGCGGGCCAGGACGGTGTTGAGGTGGAAGTAGCAACCCTTCATGAGTTCGAACAAGAAACTGTCGGCTGCATGGTTAGGTAGGCCGTGCAGGCGCCCCTGTTGTATGGTTCCATCGGCACCATCCGTTCCGTAGAAATGGGGGCTGTAGACAAAGCCCGCATCCGGCCTACAGCGAAGCACCTCAACCCGTGAGGCTATGGCATCGGGCAGTGCTACGTCATCGTCGTCAAAAATCCATATTAAATTGCCTTGGGCCAGCGACAAGCCAAGATTCACCGCAGCGGGCTTGCCGCCATTTTCCTTGCGGATGGCTCGCACGGGCGGTCTGTAGAGCTTGAGCAACTCGGCCGTGCCGTCTTCAGATCCGTCGTCAATCACAATGATTTCCAATGCGGGCATGGTCTGCGCCAGCAGGCTGTCCAGGCATTGCGCCAGATAGGTCGCCCGATTGAAGGTGGGGACCAGCACCGATACGCGCAGGCCCGGGATCGGGTCCAGGTGGTTCAGGGGATGTGGTGTCAAAGGGGTAGGGATGTTCAAGTAGTTCATTTGCTTTCGCCGCGCAGTTTGGATACGGCCACTCTGGCATCACGCATATGCTGTGCAGACAAGACCAGCGAGGCCGAGAGGTAGGCTGCCGCGCCAAGGCCAATCAGGCATCCCAGTTGCGCGGACGCATTACTGGTTACCTGGCTTTGAACCCAGTCACGTAGCAGGCCAATGAGCCACCACATGGCGCCTGCTGCAATCGAAGGCGGCCCCATGATTTGCCAGATGTGCCGTGTACGCATTCCAACCAGACCCAAGGAGATTCGAAAGAACACCAGACCTACGCCTGCCAGCGCCAGTCTGGACCAGGCCACCCCCATCAGCCCCCACTGACTGCCATAGAGCATGAGCGCAATGGTGATGAGCGTGCTGGCCAGGAACAGCCTGAATGACAGACCAACCCGATTGGTGGCATTGAAGATAGGAGAACTGATGGAATAGGGTGCACTGAGACCGGTTGCAATGGCAATGACTTGCAGGATCGGAATCATCGGCAACCATTGATCCCCGTAAAGCACGCGAACCAGTTCTGGAGCAACCGCCGCAACGCCCAAGCCCATAGGGATGAATGCCAATGCCAATAGGCGACCGCTGCGCAGAATTCCTTCCCTAAATCGGTCTGTATCGTTCTGAATTGCTGAGAAGGCCGGGAACAGCACGCGTTGCAATGGCTGCACCATACGTGACCGGATTTCGTCGGTCAGGGAACGGGCATTTTGGTACTGGCCTAGCAATGCTGCCCCCAGTCTGCGCCCAACCAGGAACAGGTCCAGATTGGAGTTGATGAAGAACAAAATGCCGTTGCCAAAGTGGCCGCCATTGGTGCGCCAGGTCGACCTTAGAAACGACCGGCTGAATCGCGGTCTGGGCCAATAGCCGCTGAGCGCCCAGTAGGCACAGGCTTGCACCACCGAACCGGCCAGCGCGCCAGCGACCAGACTCCAGACCCCCATCCCCTGGAGGGCCATGACGATGGCCGTGGCCACCCGACTCAGTTGGGTGGCGGCCTGGATCAGGAAATCAAGTTTGAATTGCATGCGCCGGGCCAGCAGGCTGCGTGGCACCATCGTCAGCTCTTCAAGAATGAAACAGAGGCAGAGCACCCGCAGCAGGGGGCCGACCATGGCGTTTTGGAAGAAATGACCCGACAGATAGGACAGCACAAACACCAGAGTGGTCAAAGTCAATCCAAGTCCTGCCGCACTCCAGTGCATGGTGTCGATCTGGATCCGGGAAACCCGTGGTCGCTGAATCAAAATGGAGCCAAAACCGAAATTCGAAAACACGGCAGCCAACTCCGTCACAACCGTTGCCATGGCCAGATGGCCAAAATCGGCAGGCCTGAGCAGACGGGCCAGTACCGCCATGGATGCCACGGTGACGCCGGTGCGTAATGCGATGCCAAGAAATGTGAAGGCTGCGCCATGCACCACCCGGCGTGCCAAATGGTCAGCCGTCGGGCGAAATGCCTGCTGAACCCGATTGCGAAGACGTGGTGGCGGAGGCATGCTGCGTCAAAAATGGCCGCTCATTTCACCGCTGTTGGACGCTCCTCGGGGTCTTGCCATTTTCCAGCCAACTGCAGCCGGTCGCGAAGCCCAGTCTGGACAAATCCTTGTGCCATGGCCTTGTGCGCCAGTTGCAAGGCCTTGTTATACTCCCGCAAATCCAGGTAAATCAATCCCAAGTTGTAGCTGGTGAATGGGTTGTCTGCGGCTTCCTTTTCGACTCGCTCCAGTTCGCGCATGGCCTCGGGCGCACGGTCGTTGGCAGTAAGAAACATGGCGTAAATCATGCGCGCCGTGGTGTCGTCCGGGCGAAAGCGAAGAGCCCGTTGAAAAAAACACTCGACACTGTATTTCAGATCAGGTGGTTGTGGGCTCTTGAGCTTGCGCCCATACAGCATCGTGCTCATCAACGCCCGATGGTGATTGGGGAAGGTCCCCAAGGTGTAACCCAGGTCTTGTCCAATGTGAATGCTTGACTTCCCCCGTATCAGTGCCTCAACCTCCGGGGTGAAGTGGTAGCGCTCCACCGTATCAAGCCTTTCGCCCCGACTGGTACGGTAGTCAAATGGCCCATAGTGGCTTTTCAGGTCTCCGCATGCCCATGAGTTGCTTTGTGCCCATGCTGGGACGCTGGCGGCAAGCGTGACAATCGTCAACAAGCACCATGCAGCGCAGCGGTATGTGGGGTGTTTCTGTTGGGTCATTGGGCTTCCTGGTCCGCTTGATCAGCCGCCAACGTGTGGCGACAGGCCACAGACACTTTAGGAGGCGTGCTTCTCGATGGATTGATATTCATCAACCTGGGCCGACATCCCCAAGCAAATGGGTGCGTTGTTGCGACGTTTCACAAGGGGGGTATTTTGTTTGCGCAAACGCACACCATGGCGATGCTTTTTGGTTTCAATCAGTCGTCGCCTTGTTTAGTGCGCATCTTGGCAATAGGGGGGCTCGAATTGACCTATTGATTGAATGAGGAGTTTGAAATGAACGGCATTTCAGAGAGAATTACCGCCGCCAACATGGCCAACATTCAGATGCTGGAGGACCTGGCGACAAACGTATATGGTGGTTTTGAAGACGTGGTCTGGTTGAATCTGGCTGTATCGAAGTCTTCGTTTGCGGAGGTTTGTAGGCGCGCTCAAAGTATGTTAAGCGCCAAAGATGCGCAGGAATGGGCGACGCTGCAATCTGAAGCGTTTCAACTCCCAACAGAAGAATATGCCTCTCATGTCCAACAACTATTTTCCGTTGTCTTTGGAGTTCACTCTGCGTTTGCCAAAAGCCTGGATACGATGCTGGCGGCTCTCAAGCATGCCCCTTATTTCTGAAGACTGCCGCTAATTCCGTTTTCAGATCAATGAGAGATTAGGCGCCTCGACGCAGGCAGTGCTTTAGCACGACAAGGAGGGGCAACGACATATCGCATTGATATGGAAATGGAATAACACCGGCGTCATCCGGGTTTGACGGGAAGTTTGATGGGGTGTCAGAAGGCTCTTCCCACTTTTTATGGTCAGCCATTAAATTCAGAGGTCGCCTGTCTCAGATTGAGAAAGCGCAAAAGTGGAACACGGGGTAAAAATACATTCAACCGTGCAACACCATGATGACTTCCACTTGGCAACGATTAATTACGTTGGTCCGTGAATTAGGTTCAATGACCGCACTTTTGTACCTGTTAGACCGCGCATTGCGTCGACTTAGCCACCGGTGCGGTTTCTTTTTCTACCAATTTTGGGCTCAACCGGTGCATGATCGACCGAGGCTTCCGCCAGCCAGGGGCCGGGCATATTCCTTTCAGCTTATTCAGACTCCAGATCCCGCATTAAACGATCTGGGGCGTCCATTGGCAGTTATTTCCCAGCGGTTTTCCCAAGGGGCGCAATGTTTGATGACGACCAGGGGTGATGTGCTTGCAGGTTGCATATGGTTTGTTCGCCATACCTATATTGAAGATGAAGTGCGTGTGGACTACGTCTTGCCGAAGGGTGGTGCCTGTGTTTGGGATTTTGATGTGTTTGTTGCTCCATCGGAGCGACTGGGGTTTCTCTTTGCCAAGCAGTGGGATGCATTTGATGCCTTGCTCAAGCCGCAAGGCGTGCGTTACACCATCAGCAGAATTAATGCGTTTAACCAGCGCTCAAAGGCTTCACATCGGAGTCTGGGAGCGGAAGAATGCGGATGGGCCTTGTTCTTGTGCCTGGGATCGCTTCAATGGATGATGTCCAATCAACACCCTTTTGTGGCATTTGGTGGTCGACCTAGGCTGTGTATAGGGCCATTGATGCCAACAAAGGCTTGAGTCTTCAGTGGCTTTGACCGGAGCGAGGCAAGCCCAGTCGAAGCGTCAGATCTTCCACCTGTGCCCGGTATGTGGCACTGGAGAACGTGTGATCGGCGCCTGGCAGTTCACAGCGGGTCAGACTGGGATGTTTCATGGACTTTTTCCAGGCAGGATTATTTCTGGTGTATTCCGAGAATTCTTTGGCGGTGTAATCGTCGCCACTAAGCAGCAACAAGATATTGCCAGTGAAGTTGTCCCATGCCTGTGCCATTCGCTGTTGATATGGCAATGGCGTTGCTGTGGTCCAATCTGGCGCGCAAGCTCTGGGTGCCGAGTGCATGCGACCCGCGACCGCTAGCTGGACACTGCGCAACAATTCGCTTATGGCTTTGTGACCGACTTTGCCTTTGAATAGCTTGGTCCAAAACTCTTTTTCGACAAGGCGCTGCGTGTAGTAATGCTTGATCTGTGTGCGTGCAAAGCTTGTCTCCGACCGAATCCATGGGTTCAGCAGGCACAGAGTGCTCACACGCGGGTCCTGGGTGTCAAAGCGGTAGAGCAGGGCGGCAGATGCTCCGTCACACAAGCCCCATAAAGCCACATGCCGAACGGAGGGCACGCACCGCTGCAATGTGTCTATAGCCGCCGCAATATCAGAACTGACCGACCGAAAGCCACGTTGCTGACCCTCGCTGTCCCCCATGCCGCGGTAATCAAAGCGCAGCACGGGATATCCTGCGGTTGCCAGTACGCGCGACAAGAGTACAAACTGGCGGTGGCTTCCTGCGCGGTACTGGGGACCACCCACGACCACAATGACCCCTGTTTCTGCCGTCACCTCCGGTTTGGCCACAATACCGAGCAGTGTGTCGCCATGGCAGGAAAAAAGTACAGCTTCTTCTGTGTACTTCATACCACGGGTTGTGCAAGGGCGGCAGTGGTCGCAGCTATGAGTGCTGGAGCGACTACCGATTCACTGCATTGCCAAAATGCAGGGCCGCGTACGACATGACTATTCACACCGTAGCCCGACTGCTGCCACTGACGAATTTTTTGGGTGCCAATGGCGCTTGTACTGGCGTTTTCCTGTGAAGTTATTTCTAACCATTCGAGTCTTGGCGGGCGTCCTTTGATGGGGGGCGGCGCAAGCTCCGCTTGGTCAAGCCCCATGGACAGCTCTGCCGACAGCATGTACCCGGCGATTTCCACCGGCGTACCATTGGATATCTTTCGGCGTAGAGCCTCTGGTTCTTCCTTGCCCTTGCCATTCAGCATGTCACCAGCGACTTTCAGGCGCAGGAACTGCTGCAAAAGCACCCTGCCGGAGGGTGGCGGCTGCCAAAACAGAAAGTTGCAGCTTGCGTCCAACTGCTTGGCTGCGGATACGCTCAGCAGGCACCCAGCACGAAGCCCCCATAACCACAGTGGTGCATCTTCCATTTCCGCTCTGGCGGAGCGGGCATGGCAGCGCAGCCAATGGCACGCGTGGACAACATCTGCTATCCAGTCTTGCCAACTGGCGTCGCCAAATTCGCCAGAGCTGTCACCACAACCCAACAGGTCCATCTGAAGCACTGCGTAGTCTGCTTGTGCCAATGCACGTGATTGCAATGCGGCCATACGGCGTGCCTTGTTCATTTCTTCGGCAAAAGGATGGATGTACAACACCAGGCCACGCGTGGTTTTGCCATGCGCGGGGTGCAACACACAAAATCGCTGACCGTTTTCCACCGGTAGAAAGAAAGCCTTGGGCTGCACTGCGCAGTTCAGTCAAGTCGGCAATTTGCTGCTGACAAAGTCAGACAGCGATCCGATCGTGGCAAAAGTGGCGCCATCAATGTCGTCATCGTCAATCACCATGCCAAATTGCTCTTCAAATGCGCCAATAAGGGAAATGACCGCCATTGAATCCAGTTCGGGAATGGCTCCCAACAGGGGTGTGCTACGCTGGAATGACAGCGAGCGGCCTTTCAAACTCAAGACCTCGTCAAGGATGCGAAGCACTTCCTGTGATGTATTCATTTGAAACTCTCCCGTGGGGTGATATGCCTAACCAAAATATTTTAGGAGTGAAGTGCTCCGAAGGGTGTTTAATACTTGCCATACTTGTGCGATTTATCAATTCGTGGCGTGGAGTATGCGCAATCAGCTATTAAATCGATAGCGGTTCATGCAGATCAAGGCCCTCGGAACCCGGGGCCGTACCTATGAAAGAGACATGGTTTGGCGCGGGCTGCCTACGGACTTGACATCTCGCAATCCGTGAGAAGTTATGCCGGAGGCGCGCTTGATTATTCGTCTACGGCACCTCCGGTCTCAGTTAAGATTTTCGTTTCTTGTCCTGGACTGAAAACGCGAGCTTGTCTCCCCACCCACTGGCGCACACTAAAATTATTTTGCATGGAGTCCATTTCTAAAGACGCGCCCCGCCAACCAGAGGTCAATTTTCGACTTCTGTTTGAGCGAAATCCACTGCCAATCTGGGTCTATGACATCAAAACACGCAAAGTGCTGGCGGTGAATGATGCGGCGTTGGCGCAATTTGGACCTAACACGGAGGCGTTGATAGGGCAGGCCCAAGACCCGCAAGCCGAAATTGCAACTGTGGACCTTGAGTGTGTGGGAGGACCAGCCCGCATGGCAGTGGTCAAAGACAGGAGTGCGCTACGCCATGCGGAGCAGGCGGTGCGTACACTGACATTACAGCTCTCAAGCACACTTGAAAGCATTGCCGAAGCTTTTTTTTCACTGGACCGTGATTGGCGGTTTACCTACGTCAATGCTCGCGCTGAAGAGCTTTTAGGCTACTCACGCGACCAGTTGCTTGGATGTCGTATGTCGGAAAAGCTTCCAGATGTACTGGGAGGCACTTTCCAGGCGGAATTTACGCGAGCAATGGAGGCAGGCGAGCCCGTGAGCTTTGAGGCCTATTACGGGCCGTCAGCAGTGGTGCGCAAATTACATCTTGTTCCGTCGGATCAGGGGCTGGCCGTGTATTTTCGCGATCTCACCGAGCCGCGCGTGCCTGAGCAGCGTTTGCAAGAGGAGCGGGAAATTCTTTTTGCCGTCGTCAACTCGACCACCGATGCCATCATCGCCACGGATTTCGAGGGCCGGATCCAAATGTTCAACAAAGGAGCAGAACACATTTTTCATCGCACGTTCTCGGAAGTGCAAGGCAAAATGATAGAGATGCTTTTACCAGAACGCTTCCGATCCATGCACTCACAACATAGACAGCGCTTTGCCGAAGCTCGGGGGGGCAACCGTTCCATGGGCTTGGGGCTGGTGAAGGGACTTCGCGCGGATGGCCAGGAAATCGATTTGGAAGGCACGATTTCCCAAGTACGCGTGCACCGCAAGCAGTTGCTCATTACCAATTTGAAGAACGTCAGCGAACGCCTGCGGGTAAGTGCTGAAGTGGAGCAATCGCGGGCGCAGCTGTTGGAGTTGACCCAACGGCTGATGGTGCAGGAGAAGACACTTGTCAAGCGCCTGGCGCAGGTTTTGCATGACCAATTGGGACAGACGGTTGCGGCCATTCGCATGGCGCATGAAACCATTGGCACTTTGTTGGGCAGCACTGCACCTGCCCCGGTCGTGCGTCTTCAGGCACAGATGGGCATGCTCGTCAATCAGGCGGTTCGCCAGGTTCGCCAGGTGCTGGTGGACCTGCGTCCACCATTGCTGGAAGAACAGGGCCTTGCTGCTGCCCTGGACAACGAGTTGCGAAACCGGTCGGTCACCCACCCCCAGCTTGATATTTCCATTCACATTACGCCGGAAACAGCCGCTCTGCGTTGGCCACCGGAGGTGGAATACGCTGCATTTATGGTGGCTCGCGAAGCACTTGAAAATGCTTTGCGGCATTCGGGAGCGTCAGCGGTATGGATCGATTTGGTGGGCTCGGGCAAGTCTTTGAGACTGGATGTAACAGATAACGGGACAGGCATCCAGGATGGAGCGATCCAGCGCAGTGGCCACATTGGTCTTTTCGATATGCGCGAACGGGCTAACGCTGTGGCCGCCTCGGTTTCGGTGGGCCCCCATAGTCCCTCTGGAACGCGCGTACGCTTTAATTGGAGGGCGGCGCCATGACCCGCGTGTACCTGGTGGACGACCATTCGCTGATGCGAGAGGGCTTGCGGGCTTTGCTGGAGGCACGTGGGCATAGGGTCGTAGGGGAGTCTGCTGACCCGACCCAGGCATTGGCTGACTTGATGCGCTTGCATCCCGATGTCTTGCTGCTGGATCTCCATTTGGGCGGACGTTCCGGGTTTGAGCTGCTGGCAGAGTTGCAGCGTCGGCGCTTGAGCACCCGGTGCATCGTATTGACCATGTCAGCCCAACCGCGCCATGTGGCCGAAGCCATGCGCATGGGGGCATGCGCCTATGTGCTGAAAGGGTCTGCGGGCAGTGACCTCATGGACGCCATCCATGTCGTGATGCAGGGGAAAAAGCATTTGGGTGCTGAAGTGGCGGATCTGGCGCTTCAGATCTTTACGCAGCCTGAAGGCAATGATGATCCTTTGAGCACACTGTCACCGCGTGAGCGGCAAATTATTACCATGGTGGTCAATGGCCAGTCCAGCGCCCAAATTGGGCTGGAACTGCATTTGTCCCCCAAAACGGTTGCTACTTACCGTAGCCGTTTGATGGCCAAGTTGGGTGTAGATGACGTTCCGGGTCTGGTACGCCTGGCTATTCGTTGCAAATTGATAGATTCCGACGATCAACGGGAAATGAACAACCGTTTTGGTGATCTTTGATGGATTTGTCCATGGCTGCCCGCACGTTGCGTCAAGATCTCCCTACAGACGCAAAGTCAGGCAGCGCATAAAGTTGGTCTCAGGGATTGGCTTTGACGCCCACCGGGCGCGGCTTCCGTCAAGAGAGCAACACCATGATGAACGTCCAAGCAGTATCGAGTGCAGCCCGCTGGCGGCCTCCTGTCCATCAGCCTACTTTGAAGCTGGAACGCGATGAACGTTGGTCGGATTTCCAGGAAGTATTGAATTTATTGCGGTTTGATGGCCAAGTGCATGGCTTGAACAACGATTACCAGTTCAGGCGCCGCCGCCTGAAAGCGGGTCAGTCGGCACTCACCATGACCCAGCCGTTTGATGGACTCTACGTGGTTCGGTTGGGTTCACTCAAGACTTCGATGACCCATGTGGATGGATCTGAACATGTGCTTGCATTTCCCATGCGAGGGGATCTGCTGGGTTTTGATGGGGTCTGCAAAAACAAATATGCGAGCGATGTGGTGGCATTGACAGATTGCGATTTGATCAAAATACCAGCAGCGGAATTGTTTTCGCCAGGCCGGGGCTGTAACGACATCGAGCGCATGGCCTACTGGGCCATCAGTCGGGAAATTGTTCGTGAGCAAGCGACCTATGCCGCTTTCCATTCCACAAAATCCGAGGCGCGGGTCGCGCGATTCCTGAGAATTCAGTCGGAGCGTTTCACTGCCATGGGTTATTCACCCAATCGGTTTACCTTGCCGATGACCCGGCGAGATATCGGTAACCATCTCAATGTGACACTGGAAACGGTCAGTCGCGCCTTTTCTGCATTGGACAACCTGGGAATTATTGCCGTTGAACGGCGTGAAATCAGGATTTTGTCGCTGGACGCACTGCGCAATTTCGAAAGCTAGGCGGCATGGCCTCCAGCAATGTGCGGCTCTTTCAAAAGAACGATTCCCTGTTTGACAGCATTTTGGTTCCTACAGACGGATCGGCCTTGTCCATTGCTGCTGCGCTTAAGGCCGTAGTGTTCGCCAAGCGGGTGGATGCTCGTATGGTTGTTTATCACTCAATACCTGCGTACCAGTACCCTGTGTACGTAGGGGGAATGCCTTATGAATACCCCTCTGAGGCCGAGTATGAAACGCAGTGTAAAAGCGTTGCCGATCGCTATTTGAGCTTGATTGCAGATGCCGCCGCTGCACAGGGTGTGACGGTGGTCAAACGAATGGAGTTCAATGGAAATCCGGCACAAGCCATTGTGGAGATGGCAAAACGCGAAGGCTGTAGTTTGATTTTTATGGGGTCACACGGCCGTAGCGGGTTGTCCAGAATTTTTCTTGGCAACACCGCTTTCAAGACATTGACGCTGGCGCACATGCCCGTGTTGGTGGACCGTTGCACACCCGATGAAATATCGCAGGCGGAGGAGTTGATGCACCGCAGTGCGATTGAACCATGATGAGTCAGCACCTGGATGGTTCTTTTGCGATCTGTCACGATGCAAGAGGGAACACTAACGACAGTCAGAGCCAATAAATATTGCCCGGTTGGGCGGTGTATAGGGGGTTGATTGAGTTACAAAAAAGCGGGGTCTGCGCATGCGCCATTTGCTGTGGTGGGCATAGGCGCGTCGGCTGGCGGCTTGGCGGCGTTGGAACAATTTTTATCGAACGTACCTGCGGGCAGTGGTATGGCCTACGTCATCGTGCAACATGCTGCAGCCCATCGCAAGGGCATGCTGGTTGAATTGCTACAACGTCGCACGACCATGCCGACCGTTGAGGTAAAAGATCAAATGCAGGCCGAATCCGACCACGTCTATGTGATTCCACCAGGTCGCGATCTTTCCATATTGCATGGCGTATTGCATCTGCTGGAAACAGCTGAGCCACACGGTTTGCGGCTGCCGATTGATTTTTTCTTCAAATCGCTGGCCGATGACGCGCAACAAAAAAGCATTGGTGTGATTTTGTCTGGCATGGGTTCCGATGGAACCCAAGGGTTGCGAGCCATTCGGCTTGCCGCTGGTGCATGTTTTGTGCAGAAACCCGATGACGCTCAATTTGACAATATGCCGCGTAGCGCCATTGACGCCGGTTTAGCCGATGTCATCGCCCCCGCGAATGCGTTGCCGCGGATCATTCTGGATTATGTCAACCGGCTTCCACACGGTCTCCCCGGTGAAATCAAGACTGAATCTGATCCCACAGACCCCGGGTTTCTGGACAAGGTTATTCTTCTGATGCGAGCCCAATCCGGTCATGATTTCTCGCCGTACAGAAAAAGCACCATTGCACGGCGTGTTGAGCGGCGCATGGGCCTGCACCAGTTGTCCAGAGCGAACGACTACCTGCGTTATTTGCGTGAAAGCCCTAATGAGTCTGAGGTTCTGTTCAGTGAATTGCTGATTGGTGTCACCCGCTTCTTTCGAGATGCCATGGTGTGGGAACAACTCAAATCCAAGGTAATTCCTGCGTTGTTGACCAGTCATCCCGAGGGTGCCGACCTGCGCGCTTGGGTGCCAGGTTGCTCAACTGGAGAAGAAGCCTTTTCTTTGGCTATTGTTTTCAGGGAAGCCATGGAGGAAACCGCTTTAACCCGGAAATTTTCCTTGCAGATATTCGCCTCTGATTTGGACAAGGAATCCGTCGCCGTCGGCCGTGCTGGTGTTTATCCCCAAAGCGTTGCACATGACGTTTCGGAGCAGCGATTGAACCGATTTTTTGTAGTAGACCCAGGGGGGTACCGGGTCTGTGACGAAATTCGTGAAACGGTGGTCTTTGCCGAACAGAACATCATTGTTGCCCCGCCTTTTATCAAAATAGATATCCTGAGTTGCCGCAATCTGCTGATCTACTTTGAACCGGCGTTGCAGGAAAAGCTGTTGCAGCTGTTCCATTACAGCCTTAATCCTGGTGGATATTTGGTGTTGGGGAGTGCTGAATCCATGGGTTCGGTTGGCAAGCTGTTTTCTCCTTTGGACGAGGATTTAAGGATATTTTGGCGATTAGAAACTTCAACGCGCTTGTTGCCGGTTGATTTTCCGGCGGCTTTTGTGCGCGCGCCTTCCCAGCAAGGGCGTGCTGTATGGATGCACGCGGACGAATTGTCTGGCCCACCCAACTTGGGGCCCATGGTGGAAAAATTGGTATTGCAACGCTATGCACCTGCTGCAGTTCTGGTGAGCGAGCAGGGTGAAACACGCTATTTTTGTGGCAATACCGGCAAATACCTGGAGCCACCCGCAGGCCAGCCCAATTGGGATTTGATCGCCATGGCCCGCGATGGACTCAAGCAGGGATTGAGTGAAATTTTTTATCGGGCTGTCCGAGAAAAAACCATGAAGACGCTCAAGAAAATCAAAGTAGTCTGGAATGGATGCAGGCAGTACGTCGATATTCTCGTGCAGCCCTTGGGTGAACCGGCTGCTTTGGCGGGAATGCTTTTGGTGGTTTTCTACGATGTGCAGGCACCTCGCCGCAAAAAATCATATAACCCAATGGTGGTTGCGAAAGAAGAGTCCGCACAGGTAGAAGCTTTGGAGCAAGATCTGGAGCATGCCCGTGAGGAGGCCAGATCCACGCGAGAGGAAATGCAGACCACACAAGAGGAATTGAAATCCACCAATGAAGAGTTGCAGTCCACCAATGAAGAGCTGCAGTCCACCAATGAGGAACTGACTACGTCCAAGGAGGAAATTCAGTCGATGAACGAGGAGTTGCAGACCATTAACCATGAGCTGCAGGCGAAAGTAAACGAGTTATCGCGGGCCAACAACGACATGAAAAACCTGCTCGACAGCACAGAAATTGCGACCCTGTTCCTGGATGAATCGCTCAACGTTCGGCGTTTCACGCCCCAGACCACCCGCATTATCAAACTGATACCGGGAGATGCCGGTCGGCCGATTGCCGACATTGTGAACGATTTGGTCTACCCCGACATGCTGCAACATGCCAGGGATGTATTGCGCACGCTGCTGTTCAAGGAGGTGGATGCTCCCACAGTAGACGGGCGATGGTTCAAGGTACGAATCATGCCCTACCGTACGCAGGATAACCATATTGATGGTTTGGTCATTACGTTTTCGGATATTACCGTGAGTAAAAAATTGGAAGTTGAATTGCGCGCCAGCCAGAGCAAACCTCAGGTCCAGGCGGAAGGCTCAAAACCGCCCGCTTTTACATATGGGCTATCGTAAAAACCCGCTCGGCCTGGAAGAATTGCGGCGGCTGGCCCGGGAACGGTTTTTGCGTCGGGTCACTGATATCAACACTGCTTTGACTTTGCCAGAAGCACAGCACCTATTTGAAGAGCTGGAAATTCACCAGATTGAGTTGGAGCTTCAAAACGAACATTTGAATCATGCCAGGGCTCAATTGGAAACTGCGCTCAGCGAAAGCAGTGAGTTGTATGACTTTGCGCCTGTAGGCATTGTGTCGCTAGATTCTGCCGGATCTATTACGAAATTGAATCTGGCGGGTGCCAGTTTGCTGGGTGGGGAGCGTGTTCGGCTGTTGGGCAGCAAATTGGGTTTGTACGTGGCTGCCCCAGACCGTCCTGCATTCAATCAGATATTGGAGCGCGCCAAGCCACCCGGCGAGGTGCAGACGGGTGAGGTCGCGCTGGAAAGAAATGGGCAAACCGCCACCCATGTGCAGGTCAGTGTTTCGGCTCTGCCCGGCGCTTCGGGCTGGCAGCTTGTTCTGGTGAACACGACAGAACGCCGAGACGCCGAGGAAAAACTGCGGATAAGCGAGGAGCGCTGGAAATTGGCGTTGGAGGCTGCGGGGGACGGTGTTTGGGACTGGTCTGTGCAAACGGGTGAAGTATTGTTTTCCAAACGTTTCGGGGAGCTCTTCGGATTTTCCGAACAGGAGTATGGCCATCACATTGAGAATTGGAGTTCCCGCATTCATCCAGACGATAAGGCCCGTGTGTTGGCGGATATGCAGGCCCATTTGAGTGGTGTAGCAGCCAACTTTGCCAGCGAATACCGGGGGCAGTGCAAGAATGGAAGCTGGAAATGGGTTCTTTCCCGCGGTGCAGTTGTCAGCCGTACCGAAGACGCGAAACCATTGCGCATGATTGGTACGCATGTTGATATCACGGGCAAAAAGCAGGCGGAAGAAGAGTTGCTTGCCGCAGCCCGGTTTCAGCAGGCTGTGTTTGACTCGCTGGCTGCCCAAATTGCAGTGTTGGACCGCCACGGCACAGTCATTCAAACGAATGCAGTTTGGCGTAAATATGCGTTGGACAACGGTTTGGCGGAATCTCCTTACTTCTTTGGGGGCAACTTTCTGGAAATACTGGATCGCATGACCGGACACGATCAGAAGACAACGCAGGCTGCGTCTGCAGGCATTGCTTCGGTTGTGACCGGCGGCGCCTCCAGTTTTCAGTTCGTGCAGCCTTTTTTTACGCCCCTGGATGCACGCTGGTTCATGATGCGGGTGATGCCCGTGCATGATATTTCGGAGCGCGTTGTGGTCAGCCTGGAGGATGTTACTGAACTCAAGGCGGCCGAATTGGCCAGCCAGACACTTGCCAACACCGACGTACTGACAGGCGCCTTGAGTCGGCGCAATTTTTTGAATCTTGCTGAACAAGAGTTGGCGCGGTCAACGCGCTATGAGTTGCCGCTGATGGTGCTGATGCTGGATCTGGACCATTTCAAGCGCATCAATGACCACTATGGGCATGCAGCGGGCGACGCAGTTCTTGTGTCGTTTGTTAAGACCGTGAAGGACGTTTTGCGGGAATCTGACCTCATAGGGCGCATTGGCGGGGAAGAGTTTGCCGTGCTGCTACCCAACACCAGTCTGGAAGGGGGGCGAGCATTGGCACAGCGGATCATTGAACGTGTTCGCGCCAATCCGGTGGACGTGGCCGGGGAATGCATTGCCTATACGGTGAGTGTCGGTGCTGGGTGTCTGTCTTCGGAGACATCCTTTTCCGGCTTGCTGGGTGTGGCGGATACCGCACTTTATCGGGCCAAGAATGGGGGCCGGGATCGTCTGGAGGTTGCACCGCAATAGGTTTTGAACGCTGGTTTGCCTTGTCAAAAATCAATGTGATGCGCTGGGCTACAACAGAAGATGGGCAGAAAACACCATTCGTTGTTTTGAACGAAAGTGCAAAGTGGCAAAACCGCAAGCAGTTCAATGACCAATTCACGTGCATCAGGTGCCAAAAGAATTTGGCACCACACACTTCGGAGAGCATTTTCCTTCTTTCCGCGTCCGCTTCGGTTTGCCGTGTACCGGTCTTTTGTAGATTGCGACCCCACACCTGACAAACGCGTGGTCCTCAAGATTGCCGAATCCAGGGAAGAGCTGGAAGCCTGTTTCAGGCTTTTGCATGATGCTTACGTGGGAAGTGGTTTCATGCAGCCCCATCCTTCTGGTATGCGCATCACGATTTACCACGCGTTGCCCACGACGACCACACTGTGTGCCAAATTCGACGGGGAGGTGGTGGGAACCATATCCCTGATCCGCGAAAGTGTTTTCGGGTTTCCCTTGCAGTCCATTTTTGATTTGCATGAAATTCGGGAAACCAAGGGACGGCTCGCCGAGGTGTCCGCGCTTGCGGTGCATCCGAGATTCAGAAACACGGGGGGATCCATCCTGTTTCCGCTCATGAAGTTCATGTATGAATATTGCACCACGTTCTTTGATACGCGCCATCTGGTGATTGCTGTCAATCCGAACCGGATTGAACTGTACGAGTCTCTTTTGCTTTTTGAGCGGCTGACAGAAAATCAGGTGGAAAAATATGATTTTGCCAACGGTGCACCGGCGGTAGGTGCTTCGGTGGATTTGCACGTCGCTCCAGGCTTGATGAAACGTTTGTACCGGGGAAAACCGGTACGCAAGAACCTGTACATCTATTTTTTGCGTACCGAATTGCCCAATATTGTGATGCCGAGTCGGCGGTACTTCAGCACCAATGACCCGGTCATGACACCGGATTTGCTTGACTATTTTTTCAACCAATGCACCCAGACCTTTCAAGGCTTGGCGGACAGGGAAAGAGGCTTGCTGCACTCGATTTATGATCTTCCGAAATATACGGCGGTGTTGCCGACGGTTTTTTCCGAGTCGGATTTTCGGCGCCACCACCGCGCACACGAACGGTATTCGCTGAAGTGTCCCGGCAGTTTTTCCATCACACACCCGGATAAAACCGAGGTTCATGCCATCCAGGTGGTGGAGTTTTCGGATGATGGCTTCTTGGCGAATTCAAAAAATCCATTGTCCGCCAACGTATGGGGTGAAGCACGTATTCGGCTGGGAAGCGAAGAGACATCGGTCATCAAGGCTTCGGTGGTACGCGGAAAGCACAAAGGTACTTTCGGGTTTTATGGCTTTCGGGTGGCCGAACCCGACTTGCCCTGGCGTAAGCTGGTTGGGGTGCTCAAGGCTGGCGCCACCCACGAAGATCTGGAAAATGCGAGTCGGTTCTTGCCGGAATAAACGGTTCTGGCTGGCGTTTTATTCCGTTTCCAAATCAATGGGAGATTAGGCGCCCCGACGCAGGCAGTGCTTTAGCACGACAAGAAGAGGCAACGACATATCGCATTGATATGGAAATGGAATTACAGGGTCTTGAGCAAGGAAATCACTTCTGGCTGGGCGGAAAATTTGTCGCCCAATTTGCTGAGCGCATCCAGCTCTTTCCTGGCCAATTCCTTGTTTCCGCCTCTGAGGTGAATTTTTGCCAGGTTGAGCCTGAACAGTGCGTTGGTGGGTTGCATCGCCACCGCCTTGTTTTGCAGATCAAGGGCTTTGACGTAGTCCCCCTTGTCCGATAGAAGGAAGGCCAGGGTATCCATAAAAGCAGCTTGCTGCGGGGCCAATGACACGGCTTTTTCCGCATAAGCAATAGCACTTTCTTTTTTGAGTTTCCCACTGACCCACGCCAGATTGTTGTAAGCAATGGCGCTATTGGGTTGCAATTGGACCACGGTTGCGTATTTGTTTTCTGCTGTGCTGTAGTCGTTGTGTGCAATTGCCGCGTCACCCAGATACAGCAGAAAAGCCGCGTCTTTGGGGTTGGCCTTTTGCCACAGGGCAGAAAATTTGTCGGCCTCGGTGCCTTTGCCTCCAGCCACCAGGACGGTGTGCAACTTGAGCGCCAGTTCCGTTGAATTGACCTGTTTGAGTCCGGCCCGGTAGGCTTCTGCAGCACGCTCCCAATGTTTTTCGTAGGCGTGGATATCCCCTTCCAGCAGGTAGCCAACAGCCTCGGTGGCCCGTTGCTTTTGTACTGTGCGGGCGGTTGCCATCGCATCCTGGAACCTCTTGGCCCCAAGATCCAGCGAGATCACGGCACGTTGCACATCCAGCAGGTCAGGTTGTATAACCAGCGCCTTGCGCAAGCTGGCGTAGGCGGCTTGCATGTCTTTGGCGGCAATATGGACGCCAGCCAGGCGCATCAGGGGAAGGGGCGACTGGGGTTGCAGGTTGGCCAATTTGGTATAGGTGGCCATAGCCTGAAGTAAATCACCGGAAAGCTGCTGCGTGCGGCCCAGTGCATCCAGCAGTTGTGGATTGTCTGGCATCGCAGCCACCGCATTTTGCGCAGCAGACGTGGCGCCTTTGGTGTCCTTGTGGCGCATATAAAAGTCGATCAGCAGCACATGGAGTTTCACGTTCGTGGGGTTGGTGGCCACCGCGTTCCCAATGAGTTTGGCAACCTCTCCATCGGAGGCGCCAGATTGGACCGCGATTTCCGCAAGGGCCAGCAAAGCCTGGCTATTCTTCGGGTCATTGGCCAACACCGCATTGATTCGCATCCTGGCTTTTTCTGGATTCTTGTCAGCCAGATCCAGACCTGCCAGACCCGCGACTGCCGGAAAGTAATTTGGATCTGCGGCCAAAGCGTGCTCAAAGCTCTTTCTTGCACCTGCGACATCTTTCTTTGCCAATAGGGTTTGGGCACGCAGTTGGGGAGCCAAAGGCTTGCCTGGCTGTTTTTTCTCCAGAGCGTCAATGGCCTGAAGTGCCTTGTCGAACTCTCGGCGACTCAGGTGGACGCTGATCAGCGCCATATCGGCTGTTGTACCCGTGTCAGACATGGCGATATCGTGCAGTTCTTCAAACGCAGAGTCAGGAGATCCGTTCAACATCTGGACGAGCGCCAGAGAGGTTCTATTCTTGGCGTTGCCGGGTGTTTGTTGACTTGCCTGGGTGAAATACTCTTCTGCTTTTTTGGGATCTCCACTTTGGAGATAGACCTCACCGGCTACGGGCAGCAGGTGCGGGTCGATGGGTTTCATCCTGAGTCCAGGGAGCAGCGCTTCCATGGCTTTAGCCGTTTGCCCGGAGCGCAAATAGGTAACCACCAGCAGCCGACGGGCCACGGTCAATGTGGGCACGGCCTTCAGGGCTCTGTTCAGGTAGTCCTGGGCTTGAGGCAAAGAATTCAGCTGCAAGGCAATGGTGCCAGCCAACTGCAGCGCAGGGATGTCGGCGGGTGATGTGCTTAATACCTGCTGCGCCAGTGTTTTGGCCAATTCAAAGTCTTTTTTCCTGAACGCCAATTGCGCTTCATGGTATAGGGTCCGGGGATGGTTAGGCGCAATTTTTTTGAGTTGCGCTATTTGCTCTTCCGCTTCCACTTGCTTGCCTTGCAGCAAAAGAATCGTAATGATGGCGCTGCGGCCGGCTAAAAAATTGTGCTTGATTTGAATGGTTTTCTGGTAGGCAGTCAGGGCCTCACTGATTTCTCCTTTTGCATACAAATGAATGTCGCCTTTGAGCTTCCAGGCTTCGTGACTCTCGGGCGACTTGGAGATCACTTCGTCAATCAAATCCAAGGCCCCATCAAAGTCATGTTGGCTGGCTTTTTCCCGTGCCTGTTGCATCAAAGCCGGTGGGTAGCCGGGCTGTGCCGCAAGTGCCGCATTCAGGGATGCCTTGGACTGCTCCATATTGCCTTGCATGGCATAGGCTGTGACCAGAGATGTGAGGAGATTGGCTTGGGCGGGGCCCTGGGTTAGCTCGGTTTTTCCAAATTCATCAATGAGCATTTTGGCTTGCCCCTTCGCCAGAAGTGCTTTCGCCAACGGAGGCGCCACGGAATCCAGAGGGTATTTCAGATGCAAGGCCTTGCGCAACTCTGCCTCTGCTCCCGAAAAATCGCCGCTTTCCAGCATCGCTTTGCCCAGGAGAAAGCGGGCTTCAGGCATGTCCGGGTTGACCTGCAATGCGTTTTTCACCTGAATGATGGCAGCCTTGCTTTCATTCTTGTCTAAATAGCTTTTTGCCGACGCCAGTAAAGCCTCGGGCTTTTCGCCACAAGCCGTGAGAAGCAAGGAGCCCAATACGGTCGAAAGGGCCAAAAGAGACTTGGAGCGATGAGAGGTCATGTTGATTCCCGAAGTGAGGTTGTAGGGCATAAGGGGCTATTTCAAACAGAGGCGATACATCAGGTCGTACAGTGTGGGACGGCTCACACCCAGCAAATCAGCTGCTTTGACGATATTTCCGTTGACTCGGCCCAAGGCCGTCACCACAGCGCGTTTCTCGGCGTGTTCTCGAATCAAACGCAGATCGAGTGAATGGTCTACTGCATCAAATGTGGAGGTACTGAGGCCCACATCGCTGCAGGAAATCTGGCTTCCGTCGGCCATGATGGTGGCGCGCTTGATGCAGTTCTCCAGTTCGCGGATATTGCCGGGCCAGGGGTGGCATTCAAGCGCCTGGATCGCCTCTTCGCTGAGTGTCATGGTTGCGCGCTTGTGTTCCTGTGCGAAGCGGCGTACGAACGCATGCGCCAACAAGGCGGCATCCCCCACACGCTCACGCAGTGGGGGAATATGGATGACAATTTCTGCCAGGCGGTAGTACAGGTCCTCGCGAAATCGACCGCTTTTACTCAGAGCGTTCAGATCCTGGTGGGTGGCACACACGATGCGGACATCCACCGGTATTTCCTGTCTTCCACCGACACGTTCGATGGTTCTTTCCTGCAAGAAGCGCAGCAGTTTGGCCTGCAAGGAAAAAGGCAGATCGCCAATTTCATCCAGCATCAAGGTGCCACCACTGGCGGTTTCAATCTTCCCGAGCGTCGTTTTTGCAGCGCCCGTGAATGCCCCTCTTTCGAAGCCGAAAAGTTCACTTTCCAGAAGATTCTCTGGAATGGCTGCGCAGTTGATGGCCACAAACCGTCCTGCACGCCGTGGTGAGGCCTGGTGCAGTCCGCGCGCCAACAACTCTTTGCCGGTACCACTTTCTCCCAGCAGCATGACGGTTGCGTTGCTGCTGGCCACCTTTTCAATGGTTCGGCAAATGCGCAGCATTTCCGAATCGCGGGTCATCAAACCGGCCAATACATCGGGTTGGTGCATCGTCTGCAGGCGGCGGTTTTCTTTTTGCAGTTCGTACAGCCGCAGCGCCCGCTCAATGGTCAGGTTGAGGAGTTCGGTGGCGAAAGGTTTCGCAAAAAAATCATAGGCCCCCATGCCCACTGCGCGCAAGGCATTGGTTTGGTCATTCTGTCCGGTCAGCACAATGACCTTGATGTCAGGGTCAAAGTTGAGGATCTGTTGAAGCAGGCGAAACCCCTCGGATACCGAATCGGCATCGGGCGGAAGCCCCAAATCCATCGTGATGACGGCGGGTGCGTGTTTGCGCAATTGCAGCATGGCACTTTCCCGGTCATGGGCGGTGGCCGAGTCAAAACGGTCCAGCGACCACTTGATTTGCTTTTGCAAGGCCAAGTCGTCTTCCACAATCAGAAGCGACGGTGCTTTTTCGGGGCTCATGCGAATTCCAGTACGGGAGGGGACAGCTCCTTGGCCGACTCAAACAGAGGCAAAAGCAAGCTCACCGTGGTGCCATGGCCCAGTTCGCTCTCGACCTCCATCTGTCCGCCGAGTTCTTGTACATATTGGTAGCTTTCATAGGCGCCGATGCCCATACCCGCTGGCTTGGTGGTCTGAAAAGGCTTGAACAAACGGTTCTGGATGAAGTGCTGAGACATGCCGTGCCCAGAGTCACCGACCACAATTCGGGCATGACCATGGCTGCGTTCCAGCTTGACCCAGACCTGGCCCGCAGGGTCCGTGGCATCCAAAGCGTTTTGCACGATATGCCCAAGGATCCGCTCTAGTCGTTCTTCGTGGCCACGCGTTACCACCGGCTCATGCAGCCTCAAGTCGAGGGTTCGACCGCGTCCTTGCGCGACGGATGCAATGCGGTGAATGATGCCGACCAGATTCACACCCATTGCCGGACCGGGTGGTACCGCCCCTTCATGCAACTGGAGCATGAGCTGGCGCATGCGCTCCAGCGAATTCTCCACCGTCATGACCATGTCGCGCTGAAACTCCGGGTTGTCGCCGAGCCGTTTGGCGTTTTTCATCATGAGTGAGAGTTGCGTCACAATATTTTTCAGGTCGTGCACGACAAAGGCCGACATGCGATTGAAAGAATCAAACTTGCGTGACTCCAGCAGCGCTTCCGTGGCCTGCATTTGTGCCAAATAGCTGGCGGCCTGCTGACCGGCGGTTTTCAGCAAATCATTCACCTCCCAGTTCACGTCCACACGTGTGCGCGCACTGGCGAGAACACAAAATCCGATGAGCTCACTCCCCACCAAAAGCGGTACCACCAACCATGCTTGTGCCATCTCCAGCAACCAGTGGGGAAGCTTCAGCTGTCCATAGCGGTGGGAATACGAGCGGTATTCCTCCAGGTTGACCACCCAGCCGCTGGCCGTGATGAACTGGCACATGGGGGAGTTGGCATCTTCTTTTTCCAGTGTTTGCGCCAGGTTCCAGCGCGCAGATTGGGTAAAGGCCTGTTCTCCCCGCGCTTTCATCCAAAGACCGCCCGCGGGACTCTCCAGCATGTCGGCCAGGCCACGCACAACCTGCTGCCCCATTTCCTGTGGGGAGTTTTGGGTTGACAGGGCACGTGTAAATTTGAGCCACTCCTCGCGGTAGTCAAAGCGGTAGTGGAAAAAATGCTTGCCTAAAAATACCCGCAGCTTGGCGCGAATGGCGCCTGAAAGTGCCAGTACGACCAGCACAATGAGTGCCACAAACACCAGCGCCAGCTGCAGCGCACGTCCCCACTCGCCACCGAAATAGCGGACGTAATAGCCCACACTGGAGATAAACAGCAAATAGGCGCCGGCCATCAACAGTGTGGCGGAGTGAAAGGCCGCCTTGGGCGAGAGCTGAATGTGGGACACCCAATCGCTGCGCCGCGACATGGACAACACCAGCAGTGGCACCACCAGGGTATGCACCAGGCCACGGATACTCAGGGCATCGGCATCGGGGCGGTTGAACAAGACGGCTTGTGAAAACAGATACAGATCGAACAAGAACGCCCCCGCCAGACCAAGACACAGGGGTTTGATGCTCCAAAGGGAATCTTCTGTCACATTTCTAAAAACCTGTTCCAGCAAAACGAGGGCAAACACGGGCAGGAACATCGCCCCGTACAGAGCCAGCCGGGAATACTCACCCCATGGGCTGGCGGGCAGCGTAAAAAGTGACCGCGCCAACAGGGAAAACAGAACCAGTGCCAGTGCAACCGGAGGCATCCAGCCGATGGTGTGGAGTGGATCTTGCGGGTGCCTGGGCCGCAGCAGAATCAGCAGAAAGGCAAACCAGCCTGCGTAGCGTGCTATGTCAAACCAGGTGCCAAGAAGCGCGGCCGGTGGGGCGCTGGTCAAAGACGAGGCCAGGCCAGACCAGCCCCACAAGGCACTGCACGCCACGGCCGCAAATGCAGTGGTTTGGGTCCATTGGTGTGTTGAACGCGCATAGCCGAGCCTGTGCAACCGCAGTGCAAAGGCCGAATAGGCCACACCCACCAAACCATAACTCCACGTGGTCAAGGCCATACTACTGTGCACCTTTTCCCATCAGAACGACCGCAACGGTTTCCAGGAGAATCAGCATGTCAAGAAACAGTGTGTGGTTTTTCACGTAGTAGAGGTCGTACTGGAGCTTTTCAGCAGAATCCTCAACCGATGCGCCATAGTGGTACCGCACCTGCGCCCAGCCCGTGACGCCGGGCTTGACGCTGTGGCGAACGGCGTAATACGGCAGATCCTTCGTCAGCTTGTCCACAAAGTAGGGGCGCTCCGGGCGTGGGCCTACCAAACTCATGTCGCCGCTGAGCACACCAAACAACTGCGGCAATTCGTCAATGCGCAGTTTGCGTATCACCTTGCCAACCCGTGTGACCCGATGGTCTGTGGCGCTGGCCCAGCGGGGTTTTCCGTCCTTTTCCGCGTCGGTGTGCATGCTTCTGAATTTGACAACGTGGAACAATCGCCCGTAGAGGCCCACGCGTTCCTGAAAGTACAAAATGGGGCCAGGGCTTTCCAGCACAATCAGGATGCTGGCCAGCAACATGACGGGCAAGGCCAGCAAAATCAGCACGGACGCACACACGATGTCAAACAGACGTTTGACCATGGTGCGAATCGGTCCTTGCTCAAAGCCTTCACCGAAAATAAGCCACCCCGCTGAAACGGAGTCGTTTCGGATCTGCCCCAATGTTTTTTCAAAATGGGTGGCTATATCCACCACCCGCACGCCGTGCAGTTTGCAATCCAGCAGTTCACGCAAGGGCATGCTTCCACCGCGGCGCTCGCTCAAGGCAACCACGATCTCATCGACCCGCTCCTTTTGCACCACATCGGTCAGCGATTGGTTCGTTGACAAAAGCCCCATTTCAAAGGTTCCAGTCTGCGTCTCGTTGGGGCTGGCGTAGTACCCGACCAGGTCCACGTTGGGGTCCGAATGTTTCAACATGCTCCCCACCAGTCGGGCGCTGTGGCCAGAGCCATAGACCAATACACGCTGGTGCATCAACGCCTTCGGGGTGGTGCGGGCCACATAGATTCGATGCATCATCATCAAGGCCATGGCGGTCAGCAGTGCCAGGACAAAAGCCCTTTCATCTTCCTGCCGCAAAGGAGACATACGGAAAATTCCGTAGGCCAGCGGCAGTGAAAGGCACAAAGACAACAGGGCACGGATGCGTACCTGGCGCAGAGTCAGGTTGTGGACACGTTGATAAAACCCCAGCCCTGCATTGATGAGCAGAATACCGATGGCCACCAGCAGTGAAATCGTGATGACGATGGATGATGCGTTGGCCGGATCGGCCACTTGAGACAGGAACGATGCCACGACCGTGACGACCACCAACCCCAGGTCAAAAAATATGTGAAAAAGCGTACGTTTGTGAAAGTAATGGCTGAATATCTTTATCACGTTCAAACCCCACATTTCCAGTTGGATTTAAGTCTGCGCTGAAGGACTCCGGGCTGTTTGACTTTTCTCACGCGCAGGCAAGCCCTGCCCGGTGGCCGCTGGCGTGCGGCCTTCTTTTGCGGAGGTTTGAATGGAAAAAAAGGTCAGAAAAGTGAATAAAAAAGCAATTCTGGGCACGTCCATCAAACTGCTGACAAGCCCTACGCACAGGGCGGCGCACAGGGACGCTGCGAGGTAGGGAGACAGTGGGCGCAGTCTTGCGGGTTTGCTTGCAAGCTGCCACAACGCATACCCCAGCAACGCAAGCCAAAGAAGCAAGCCAACCATTCCGCGCTCGACCCGTATTTCCAGATACAGGTTGTCCAGGTGCCAAGGCAAAAAGTACGACTGCGCGGCAGGGAACCAATGTGCCAGGCCATGGGAAAAGTTGCCGTTTCGGAGGAGGTTGTGATGCGATGGCCCGAGCAAACGCAGGTTATCGAAGTCGGCGGCGCCACCTGCGTTCAACACCGACAGGGACAACATGGCCAGGCGGGGTGCATACCAAGGACCTCTATTCAAGGCGGGGCCCTGGAGCGGCAGTACCAAAGATTGCCAGCCGGAGCCATTGGGCGCGACCCATCGGGAGGCGGTCTGGCAAGCCCCTTCGTAAAGCAAATGCCTCTCGCAGAGATGGATGCGTACCTGGGTGGCTTTTTGAACGCGTATGTCGACATGAATCTGGTGCTGCTGCTTGAAGACATGGCTGACATGCTGTGTCATGGCGTATTGGCCACCCAAGGCTTTCACGGTAGGAGGGCCCAAAACAGTCAAAAAATACGGGGGTGTTCCACCCGACGCCTGCTCTTCTCCCAGCCGTGCACTCCCTGGGAACTCACTCCTTGGGCCAAGCTTTGCATAGTTGGAGGGGAGGCGGCCCAGGCCTTTGCCCAGCCACCAGTCGTCAGGGCTGTCCAGCATCGCCAGGCCACGTTGCCAATGCTCCAGGCGGCTGGCCAAGTCCCGGTGGGTGCTGGCCAGGCGCTCGGACATGAATGAGCCTGTGCCCAGTACGGCCACCACCTCCGTCACCAATGCCAACACCAGAACCAGGCTGGCCTTGGTACGCCAATCTCCCGCGCGGCAAGCCCGCCAGCGGGACGCCGTCAGGTCCTGTGGGGAGACGCTGGATGCTTGGGCCTGAAGGAGTACACCCAATATCAGCAAGGCAGCTGCAATCGCAAAATACACCCCTCGGGCAAAGCCCGTCAAAACGGCATAGGCTGCCAGCAAGGCCAACATAGCGGCTCCAGCCCAGACGACAGGCCGACGCGCCGAGAGCACCGCCCACACGGCAAAAGGTGCCGAAAGCGCCAGATAGCCGTCGAGGGCGGCGCCACCCACATGCATCTCCCAAAAAAGGGCGCTCGTGCGGTAGTTGCTGGTGAAGTTCAGGAGGCCCGGGAAGGCGGCACGCTCCCACACCACGGCCAGCGTGACCACTGCCAAGCCCGCCGCCATGCCGCTGGCCAGGCGTTGGTTGGCTTGTGTGGCGGAACGGGCCAGTTCTTGCTCCAGCAAGGGGACAAAAAGCAGTGCAAAGCCCAGGCTCTTGAAAACGCGCACGCTGTTCATGGCGTCGGTATACCCGGCAAACCAGTCCCAGGCCATGCCACCGGCATCTTCAAAGCCACGGAACAAGGCCCATAGCCCGAAGCCGCCGAGCAGGGCGGTGAAAAGCAACATGGCCCTGGGCGCCGGGGCCAGAGGGCCTGCCTGCGGGGATAGCGCCCAACGCGCATACCCCCCGCTCAGCGTCGCCAGCAGCAGCAGGTCGTATTCGTCAAAGACAATCCACCCGGTCCAGGGCGAAAAATTCAAAAAGCCCACGCAGGTCGGCACCACCATGAGCCAGAGGCCCGGACGCCATGCCACCACCAGGCTCCACAGCGCAAACAGCACCAGCGCCTGAATCGGCCACAAAGGGTGGTGCCAGGCCAGCGCGACTCCGCCCACCAGGCTGCACAGGCTCAACAGCAGCGCACAGGGCCGGTCCAGCGGTGCAGGCCTAAACCAGTACCTCAACACATGCCGGGTGCCCCAAAAAACCTTGGGGGCTGGCGCTTGCGCCGTAGGCCCCCGATTGAAAGACGACCGCCAAGTCTCCGATCTGCGCCACGGGCAAAGCCATGCGGTCGGCCAGCAGGTCCAGGGGCGTGCACAGGGGGCCCACCACCGAGGCAATTTCCGTATGCAGTGAGTCTGCCCGGTTGCCAATCGTGACGGGGTAGTTCTTGCGAACCACCTGTCCAAAATTCCCCGAAGCCGCCAGGTGCTGGTGCAATCCGCCGTCCGTTACCAGGTACACCTGCCCGCGTGAGGTTTTGCGATCCACGATGCGCGCCACGTACACGCCGGCCTCACCGACCAAATAACGCCCCAATTCAATCACCAAGGCGGCTTGGGGCAGCTCCACCTGGGCCTGTTGGGCGAGCCGGGCCAGGTTGTCACCAATGGGCGCCAGATCCAGCCTTTGTTCGCCGGGAAAGTAGGGGATGCCAAAGCCGCCGCCCAAATTCAGAAAGCGCACGGGTTGTGGTGCGTCCTGCGCCAGGCGCACGGCAAGTGCGTAGGACTTCTGCTGCGCCTCGCAAATCGATTCCGCGCGCAAATTCTGCGAACCGGCAAACAGATGAAACCCCTCAAAAGCCAGACCCGCGTGGCCGATGCGGGCCAACAAGGCGGGCACCTGCTCCACGTCCACGCCAAACTGCTTGGGTCCACCGCCCATTTTCATGCCCGAACCTTTGAGTTCAAAGTCGGGGTTGACACGCACCGCCACGCGGGCGGGCAGTCCCAATTCGTTGGAAATGGCTTCCAGGGCCGCGACCTCGCGAAAGGACTCAATATTGACCAACACACGGGATGCCACCGCCTGCCGCAATTCAGCATCCCGCTTGCCTGGGCCGGCGAAGCTCACTTCGGCCGGGTTGGCGCCCGCGTCCAGCGCCACCTTCAACTCCCCGGCGGAAGCCACGTCAATGCCGTCCACCAGGCGCGCCATCAGCCCGACCAGCGCTGGCAGCGGATTGGCTTTCATGGCGTAGTGCAGTTGGATGCCTGGCGGCAGCACGCTGCGCAGTGCAGCCACCCTGGTGCGCACCAGCGCGCGGTCGTAGGCGTAAAAAGGGGTGTGCCCGACGCGGGCGGCCAGCAAAGTCAGGCGCTCGTTACCGACCATCAATTCCCCGTCCTGTACCGGAAACTGCGGCATGGGCGCGTGGACGGCGGTCAGACGCTCAGGCGGCATGGCGTTCTTTCCATTGGGTGGACAGCAGCTTTCGGTCGATCTTGCCGTTTGGGTTACGCGGCAGTGGCGCCGCAACCATCTCAATGCTGGCTGGCACCATATAGGCGGGCATCCGTATCCGGCACGCATTTATAAGGTCATTTAGGCCACTAGCCCCCGTGTCCTGTGCGCGAGTAGCTATCACATGTATAGCATGGCCAAGCGTGGGATGCTCCACGCCAAAGGCCACACACTCGCCGACCAGCCCCGTGGCGTACAAAATTTCTTCCACTTCGGTGGGGCTTACCCGGTAGCCGGATGTTTTCATCATTTCATCGGTGCGCCCTATGAAATACAGATAGCCCTGCGCATCCATACGCACCGTGTCACCCGAAAAAACCGCGTATTCCTGCAAGGGCAATCCGGTTGCCCTGCCGGGGGTACCGAGGGCCAGGGGTTTGTAGCGTTCGGCGGTTCTTTCGGCATCGTTCCAGTAGCCCATTCCGACCAGGGCACCGCGGTGCACCAGTTCACCCGGCTCGTTGGGGCCGCAGACCGAGCCGTCCTCGCGCAGTACCAAAATCTCGGCGTTGGGAATGGCCTTGCCGATCGAGTCGGGCCGATGGTCCACTTCCTCGGGGGGCAAGTAGGTGGAGCGAAAGGCCTCCGTCAGTCCATACATCAGAAAGGGTTTGGCTTGGGGCACCCGCTGGCGCAGGGTATTCAGCGTGTCGCGCGGCATGCGTCCGCCGGTATTGGCGAAGTAGCGCAGCGTGTTGTTGATGGCTGGAGGCCATTCCAGTTGTGCCAACTGGATGTACAGGGGCGGTACCGCCGTCAAACCGGTCACGCCCTCCTGCGCCATGGTTTTCAGCACGTCACGCGGCATCAGGTAATTGAGCAAGACCACCCGTGCGCCTGCCGAGAAGGCGGTGGTGAGCTGGCTGAATCCTGCGTCAAAGGACAAAGGCAGGACCGCCAGCAGGGTGTCCTGGGGCCTGTTTTCCAGGTAGGAGGCCACACTCCGGGCGCCCGCCACCATATTGCGGTGCGAAAGCACAACGCCTTTGGGCGTGCCGGTGCTTCCCGAGGTGTAAAGAATGGCGGCCATGTCCACATCAATCACCCGGTGTGCGGGCAGGGAGGGGCATTGTGCCAAGTCGCTCCAGAGGCTGACACCCAGGGAGCCCGCCACCTGCGTATGCAGCTGACCGGCGCCTGCCGATGGCGCAGTGAGCACCACATGGCGCAGGTCATGGCAGAGGGGGAGCACGTCTTGGATCAGGGCCAGACGCTCGGGCGATGTCACCAGCACACGGACATTGCAGTCACGCAAAATGAAGGCCAGCTGGTCCGGCTTGAGCAGCGGGTTCACCGGCACAAAAACCGCTCCGGCCGCCGTGGCGCCCAGACTGGCGATGACGGTTTCAAAACGCTTTTCCAGATAAATGGCGATGCGATCGCCGCGGTCAATTTCCAAGCCCAGCACGCCGCAGGCAAACTGGGTGACCTGGGTGCTCAGGTCGCCATAGTTCATCGACAAACCGCCATAGGACAGCGCAATGGACTGTGGGCTACGCTGGGCCGTCATGGCCAGCAGGTCCGGCAGCAAAGTGGATTCAGGCATTCAAAAATTCCAAACGCATGCTGCCGACCTACATATCGGTGAGGCCGGAGCGGATGGCGTATTTGGTCAATTCAGCCACTGTGCGCAGTTCAAGTTTGTTCATGATGTTGCGGCGGTGCACATCCACGGTGCTCGGAGAAATATGCAGGGCTTCACCAATCTGAGGTGAACTTCTTCCTTGCGCCAGGAGGCGCAATACTTCGGTCTCCCGGCGACCCAGGCGTTTTTGCTTGCCATGCTCGCCAAGGCTGGTCGCACTGCCACGGCGGCTGACTTCGACCAAGGTGCTGGCAGCCTCGGGGCACAGGTAAATTCTTCCCTGTGCGGCACTGCAGATGGCGTGCACCAGTTGTTTGCTGGCAGAAGACTTGACCACGTAAGCGGTTGCACCGGCGTCCAGCATCTCCATCACGAACTGTCGGTGGCCATAACCCGACAACGCAACCACCCGCACTTGCGGAAAACGGTTCAGCAGGCTGCTGGTGGCCTGGATTCCATTGACGTTGGGCATGTTGACATCCATGACAATGACGTCTGGCATCAAGCGCGCCACGGTTTCCTGAATCTGGGCTCCATCGCCTAATTCGCCGACGACGTCGATGTCGGACTCGTTGTCCAGCATCAAACGCAGTGTTTCACGAAACATGGTGTGGTCATCGACCAACAACACGCGAATGTTCTTGGGGTGCACCTCCAGCCCGGTGCTTTCGTCCGCAGGAACAGGCGTCGCCGCCTCCGCGGAAAGACCGTTGCTTACCATATACGCTCCCTGTACTAACTATGGGTGGTATGGTAACCGGCGGGTCTTGCGGCGGAGTTGATGTTTATTCAATTGCAAGCCGTTTAGAGGCAGCAATCGCCTTTTTCGGCAATTCCAGCGTGAGCACGCCATCGGTAAACTTGGCGCTTGCTCTGGATTCGTCTACCTCTTGCGACAGCGTGAATGAGCGTGAGATCGAGCCATGCCAGCGCTCGCTGCGCAAAATCTTGCCTTCGCTCTCCTGTACCTCTTTTTCCTGCTTGGCTTCGGCGTCAATTTGAACGGTGTTGCCGTCAATGCGTACATTGATGTCTTCTTTTTTGACGCCTGGTAAATCGGCGCGGACTTTGTAGAAACCTTCCACCTCGGTGACATCCAGGCGCATGTCCATGGCGCCAGCGTCAAAGTCAATGCGCATGGGCGTCAAAAGGCGCCGCATCATGGTGTCAAAGGTGTCGCTCAGGGTCGGATCAAAAAACCGGGAATCAAATAAACGGGGTTCAAAAATGTTCGGCTCAAATAGACGCAGACTGTTCATGATAGGTACCTCGTCAAGTTAAATGATGGCAAAAAATGGGGGAGAAATTTTCACGCGTGTGTTGGCATGGTCTGATCACGCACCCTTGCTCAGCTTAGTCATTCGGAGCAGGACAGGGTTGCGAAATGTCAATGCAATTCGCTGCCTGTGGGGTCGGCGCGGTGCTGGATGAAATCACTCAAGGCCGCAAGATTCGGGATGGTGATGTCGCGGCGCCCCTTTTCGTTGAACAGAATGACGCCGCAGCGGGCCAATCGGGACAATGCGCGGCTCACTGACTCCAGCCTCAAGCCCAGGTAGTCGCCCATGTCCGCCCTGGACATGTGCACATTGATCTGGTCGGTTCGCATGCCGCGCTCGGCCAGACAATGGGCCCATTGCAGCAAAAAGTCGGCCACCCGTGCGTCCGCTGGCAAGGTGCCCATGGACAAGGCCGCATCCCGGTTGCGTGCCAATTGGGCGCTGATGGCCGCCAGCACCAGGCGCATGATCAAGGGTTCTTTGGCGCTGACCTGGAGCAGGGTGTCATAGCGTATGGACCACACTTCACCACTGTCCAGTGCAATCGCGGAGCAGCCGTAGCGCCCGGAAGGGATGCCGTCAAAACCCAGCCAATCTCCCTTGAAATACAGGCCGGCCGGTTGCTCGCGCCCATCGGCGCTCAGGTTCACAATTTTGAACAGACCCGAACTGATCAGGTACAAGGTGTCAAAGACCTGGCCGCATTGGTAAATCTGGTCTTCGTTTTGCACCTTGCGTCTGCCAAACGGCAGGTGCTGTTCCATCAAGGCCAGGGACTCGCGCCAGAATGATTTGGCGCGTGCACCGGCTTGCTCCGACGCGCTGGTGGAGTTCGAAATGGCGGGGGTTAAGGCACCCAGGTCGCAGCTGCGGGTGTCATAGCGGTGAGGCGCCATCGTGCCAGGTAGCGTGCCGCTGGAATAGGGCGAAAGTTGCTGTAAATTGGTTGACGTGGTCATGTTGATCTCCGTGGTCTTTTGGAAATTTCCTGAACCGGTCAGGTCTCTAAAGCGTATCGAACGAACACCTCACCATGAATACCCTGATGGGCTAAAACTAACTACCTTGGTTCGGGTATTTGGCGGGCTAAGATAGGCCGGTACAAATTCTCATTTTTTTCAGGACACCATGAACACCTCTTTGCCTACCCTCGCCGATATCCGCAATCCTGCCTTCACCCAGTTGTTGCAGCACAAGATTGATTACAAAACCAAACCTCTGGGTTCGCTGGGACGCATCGAATCCGCCGCCTTGCAGCTGGGTGAAATCCTGGGTAGCGAGTCACCTGTATTGGTCGATCCCCAGATGGTGGTGTTTGCGGGCGACCACGGGCTCACCGCGCGCGGCATTTCAGCCTTCCCCAGCGATGTGAGCTGGCAGATGGTGGAAAACTTTCTGGCCGGAGGTGCTGCCGTGAGTGTGCTGGCGCGCCAGAACAATATCAGCCTGACGGTGGTGGATTGCGGCGTCAACCACGACTTTTTGGCAGGCCTTCCTGAGGGCACCCAGCGTGCGGGCCTGCTGGTGCGCAAGGTGGCCAACGGCACAGCCGATGCTTCCAAACAAATGGCCATGACGGCCGAGCAATGCCAACAGGCGCTGGGCAATGGCCAGGACATTGTCAAGGGCCTGCCCGGCAATGCGCTGTTGCTGGGAGAGATGGGCATTGGCAACACCTCGGCCGCCTCCATGCTGTTGGCGCGTCTGGCCGGGCTGGACATTGAAGTCTGCACCGGTGCCGGTACGGGGCTGGATGCCCCCGCGGTGCAGCGCAAAACGGCCGTGCTGCGCGAGGTGCTGGCCTTGCACGCCGATGCCACGGCGCCGCTGGACGCATTGGCGGCATTTGGCGGCTTTGAGATTGCCACCATGGTGGGCGCCGTGCTGCAAGCGGCCCACGAGCGCCGCGTGGTGGTGGTGGACGGATTTATCGCCACCTCCGCCGTGCTGGTGGCGCATGCCCTGCAGCCTCTGGTGCTGCAGCGTTGCGTGTTTGCACACCGCTCGGGCGAACGTGGCCATGAATTCATGCTGCAGCACCTGGGGGTGCAGGCGCTGCTGGACCTGGGGCTGCGTTTGGGCGAGGGTTCGGGTGCCGCGCTGGCCTGGCCGCTCCTGGTGTCGGGCTGCGCCATTTTGCGGGAGATGGCCAGTTTTGAAGCGGCCGGTGTGTCGGAGAAATCTGAAACGGCCACCAGCACCGTTTGAACGGGTTCTTGATGGCGCGCTTCCTTCGCCACTACCTGTTGGCGCTGCAGTTTTTCACACGGGTTCCTGTCACCGGGCGCGTCGCAGCATGGGTGGGCTACAGCCCCGCCATGCTGCGCGCCAGTGCAGCGCATTTTCCCGGGGTCGGTTGGCTGGTCGGCGGGGGGGCTGCGCTCATCACGGCATTGCTCCTGGCCTACCTGCCAAGCAATCCCTTTGCGCCGCTGGTGGCCGCGGTGCTGTGCACCTGCGCCAGCGTATGGGCGACCGGAGCCTTCCATGAAGACGGGCTGGCCGACGTGGCCGATGGCCTGGGGGGCAGTCAGGACCGGGAGCGGGCGCTGCTCATCATGAAGGACTCGCGGGTCGGGGCGTTTGGCGCCATTGCCGTGGTGCTGGCCTTGCTGGCCAAGGTGTCGCTTTTGGCCTTGCTGGGTGCGCAGGGCATCGCCCTGGTCTGCACCGCGCTCTTTTTGGCCCATGTGGTGTCGCGCACTTGGCCCCTGTTGTTGATCCGGCTTTTGCCCCACGTGGGGGATGCGGCGGGTTCCAAGTCCAAGCCGCTGGCGGACCAAATCAGCTGGGGCAGCCTTTTCACCGCATTTTCATGGTGTTTTATGGCTCTAGCCCTTGTGGGATATGCGCAATCAGCTACTGATTTCATAGCAGAGCCTGTGGCTTCATCGGCGCTGTGGCGGCCATGGGGTGCGGCGCTGCTGGCTTCGGCGGTGGCTTTTGGGCTGATGGGGCGCTGGTTCAAGCGCCGCTTGCAGGGTTTCACCGGGGACTGCCTGGGTGCCACCCAGCAGGTGTGTGAGCTGGCGTTCTATCTGGGTTTGAGTCTGGCGCTGTGAAGCTCTGGCTGGCACGCCATGCCCAACCCTGCATCGCGTCCGGGGTGTGTTACGGCGCTTTGGATATGCCTGCAGAGGTGTCCGCGACCCGGTGCGCTGCCGAAGCACTCGCCGAAGTGCTGCCCCAAGCACTGCCTGTGCGTGTGTCTCCGCTACAAAGATGTGAGCAGCTTGCGCAGGTTCTACGCGGGCTGAGGCCCGATTTGTTCTTTAAAACCGATGGGCGGCTGGCCGAGATGAATTTTGGTGTCTGGGAGGGCGTGGCCTGGGCCAATGTGCCCCGTGCCGCCGTGGATGCCTGGATGGCCGACTTCGGAAACTGCCGCTTCGGCGGCCAGGAAAGCGCCAATAGGGTGCTGCAGCGGGTCGCCAGCGCCTGGTCAGATTCCCTGGCGTCAAGCCGCCCGCACGGGGGGCATGCCGTCTGGATCACCCATGCGGGCGTCATTCGCGCCGCCAGTTTGGTGGCGCAGGGGGTTTTACGGGTGGACGATGCAGCGCAATGGCCCCACCACGCTCCGGCCTATGGTCAGTGGTGTCAGCTTGGCGGGGGGTGAGCGTTGGCCGACGGTGCTCAGGTTTGCATCATGGAAATGTCGCTGAAGGACTCGGGGTCCGGCAGTTGAGCTTGCAGCTTGGGAAGATTGAGCTGAAGCTTTTGCACCACCTCGGGCGGCAGGGTTTGCAGCACTTTTTCGGTATAGGCAATCTGGTCCGATAACAATGCGGCCAAATGGACAATGGCTCCAAGGGGGGAGAAGGTCGCCGTGGACAAGGGGGCTGCACTGGCACTCAGCGCCTCCACAATGGAGTCGGGGAAATCCCAGCGGCGGGCGATCTCGGCCATGATTTGGCCTTCATCAAATCCTGTGAGCGCTTTTTCACGGGCCCAGCGCTCACCGGGTGCGCAGGGTTTCATTTCTATGTGGCCGATCATGGCGGGCTTTCTGTTGCCAATGATGATCTCGCCCAGGCGCAGCATCATGCCTGTGAGCCAAGCCTGGTTTTCGTCCGCGCCGATGGAGCCGGCCAGCCATTTGGAGTAGCCCGCACAGACCATGCTGTGGTGCCAATAGTCCAGTCGGTTCAACCCTAAGGGCATTTCAAACACACCACCCATGCAAATCGACAGGGCACGCGCCCTGATTTGCGACATGCCTACAACACTGACGGCACTGTCCAGGGAGGTGACGCTGCGCGACAGGCCGAAGATGGCGCTGTTGGCCATACGCACCAGCGTGGCCGTGAGCGCCGGGTCTTTGGCGATGATGGTACACACCGCAGCGCGGCCTGCATCGGGGTCGTTGAGGGTGCTGATCAGCGATTTGGCCACCTCCGGCATGATCGGCAATTTGGTGGTCAGCAGGAAAGAAGCAATGTGTGCCATGGCGCGCGTGTTGGTGTGGCAACGGTGGATTGCAGTTATTTGGGTCCGGGTGTCTTGAGTTTATAGCCACAGACCCCCTGCACGCTGCATTTCCAGCAAATAGGCAGGCGGGCTTTACAGACATAGCGTCCGTGCAGTATCAGCCAATGGTGTGCGTCCACCAGATAGGCCGCTGGAATGCGCTTGAGCAACTTGAGTTCGACTTCCAGCGGCGTCTTCCCCGGAGCCAGTCCGGTGCGGTTGGCGACACGGAAGAGGTGGGTGTCCACCGCCATGGTGGGTTCCCCAAAAGCCACGTTGAGCACCACGTTGGCGGTTTTGCGGCCCACCCCTGGCAGCGCCTGCAAGGCCTCGCGGGTTCGCGGCACTTGGCCCCCATGCTGGTCGACCAGTATCTGGCAGGTTTGCATCAGATGGCGGGCCTTGCTGCGGTACAGGCCGATGGTCTTGATGTAGCTCTCCACGCCTTCCAGCCCGAGCGCCAGCATTTTTTGCGGTGTATTGGCCACGGCAAACAGCTTGCGCGTGGCTTTGTTGACGCCCACATCGGTGGCCTGGGCCGACAGCAGCACGGCCACCAGCAATTCAAAAACCGAAGCGTATTCCAGCTCGGTTTGCGGGTGGGGGTTGGCCGCCTTCAGGGTGGCGAAAAAAATCTCGATTTGAGCGGGGGTCACAGCGCGTTGGTGTCCACAAAGGTGTCAGCCGAAGGGAAGTTCGCATGCATCCATGGTCCATCCAGCATCAGGGCCGCAATCACATCCTGCGGCAATGTGTCCAGTGCTTCGGGCCCTGCGGCCGGGGTGTCGGCCAGCAAGCCCGCCAGATGCATGATGGCACCCAGTCGGGAAAATGCCTGCTCGGTCAGCGGATCGCAAGAGCGCTCCAGTGCTTGCACCATCTGCATGGGAAAGTTCCAGCGCCTGGCCAATTCGGCGGTGATTTGTCCTTCGCTGAATCCCACCAGGCGTTTTTCCCGCTCCCAACGGGTGCCCGGCGGGTGGGGCAATTTTTCAATCTCTTCCAGCATTTTGGGGTTCACCTGGCCAATCAGAAGCTCCCCCAGACGCAGCATCAGGCCGGTCAGCCAGGCCAATTGGCTGTCGATGCCCAGGTCGCTGGCCAGCCACTGGGCGTAGCCAGCGCAGACGGTGCTGGTTTTCCAGAATTCCTTGCGCTCCAGGCCGGGCAGGGCGGGGAAGGACTCGTTCAGGCAGGCGCCCAGGGACAGGGTGCGCACTTTGGCCATGCCGACCATGGCAATGGCTTCGTCCAGGGTGCCCACGCCGCGTGGCAAGCCAAACTGCGCGCTGTTGGCCAGGCGCAAAAGCTTGGCGGTCAGCGCGGGGTCTTCGGCAATGATGTTGCGAATCTCCGCGATGGATGCATTTTCGTCGTTGAGCGTGTGGATCAGGGCGTGCGCCACTTCGGTCATGGAGGGCAGTTGCACGGAGTCAAAGAAGGAGTCGAGGCTGGACATGGTTTTTGTTCTTTTGAAGGTGGGGTAGCGTAATCGGTGACAATTTACCCTATACACACCCTGTCTATTCGAAAGTGCTTTCCATGCAATTTGCCGACCGCCTCAACAACGTCGAAACCTCCGCCATCCGTGAACTGTTCAAGCTGCTGGGCAAGCCCGGCATCATCAGCTTTGCCGGCGGCTTTCCCGACCCTGCACTGTTCGATGTGGAAGGCATCCGGGAGTCCACCAGCGCCGTGCTGGCCCAAAATCCGGGCGCGGTGCTGCAGTACGGCGCCACCGAGGGCTACCAGCCCCTGCGCGAAGGCATCAGCGCGTTCATGGCGAACAAAGGGGCGACCGTTGCACCCGACGGTCTGATCGTCACCACCGGTAGCCAGCAGGCGCTGGACCTGATTGGCAAGACCATGATCTCCCCCGGCGACAAGGTGATTGTGGAAGCGCCTACCTTTCTGGCCACCATCCAGTGTTTTCGCCTGTACGGCGCGCAACTGATCAACGCCCCCATTGACGCCGATGGTGTGGACGTGGACAAGCTGGAGCAACTCATTGAAGAGCACAAGCCCAAGCTGGTCTACCTGATTCCCACCTTCGGCAACCCCAGCGGCGCCACGCTGAGCCTGGCGCGGCGCAAGCGCATTCTGGAAATTGCAGTGCGCACCCAGACCCTGATTGTGGAAGACGATCCCTATGGCGAGTTGTACTTCGACACTCCCCCCCCACCCAGCATGCTGGCCCTGAGCGCGCAAGTGCCCGGCAGCCGCGACTGGCTGGCGCACTGCGGCAGTTTCAGCAAGATTTTGTCGCCCGGCCTGCGGGTGGGCTGGCTGATTGCACCGCCCGAGTTGCTGGCCAAAGCCACCATGTGCAAGCAGTTCAGCGATGCCCACACCAGCAACCTGACCCAGGCCACCGCCGCGCACTACCTTACGCTCAAGCGCCTGGACGGCGCCTTGGCGGCGGTGCGCAGCACCTACGCCGAGCGCGCCCGCGTCATGGCCGAATCCTTGCGCCGCGAACTGGGCGACGCCATTGCCTTCAACCAGCCACAAGGCGGTATGTTCTTCTGGGCCCGGCTCACGGGTGCGCAGGGGCGCGATACCAATGCCAATGACTTTGCCAAACGCGCCATCGACAAGCTGGTGGCCTTTGTGCCGGGTGCGCCATTTTTTGCCCGTGACCCCGATACGGCTACGTTTCGCCTGAGTTTTGCGACCGCGGATGTGGCGAAGATCGAAGAAGGAATCGGGCGCCTGGCGCAGGCGCTTTAGGCTTTTCGACCGGTTAGTTTGGGGGATGGAGCGCCCGTGACAGGGCGGCCCCCAGTGTGGCCAGATTGACGGGTTTCAGTACATAGTCGTCCACCCCGGCAGCATAGGCCGCCTGGCGTTCCTCTTCCAGTGCGCCGGCGGACACACCGATGATTGGCGTGGTCAGACCTGCCGCCCGCAGGCGGCGCGTGGCTTCCATGCCATCCATCACCGGCATTTGGGTGTCCATCAGGATCAGGTCAAAGCTTTCACGCCCCGCAATGTCCACGGCCTCCTGCCCGTTTTCCGCGATCACAGGCTCTGCACCGCCCAGGCGCTTGAGCAGGCCCCGCATGACCATGCGGTTCACCGGATGGTCTTCCACCAGCAAGATACGCAGCGCAGGCGTCAGGGGCAGCGGGGCTGCCTCCTGGGAAGAGGGGGCTACCGGTGCCGGGACGACGCGCGCACGGGCCACGCCCAAATAGGCGGTAAACCAGAACTCCGACCCCCGGCCGACCTCACTGCGAACGCCAATTTCACCGCCCATCATCTCGGCCAGCCGTTTGCAGATGGCCAGTCCCAGGCCCGTGCCACCGTATTTGCGGGTGACGGAGTTGTCGGCTTGCTCAAAACTGCGAAACAAGCGCCCGGTTTGCTCGGGTGTCAGACCGATGCCGGTGTCTTGCACAGAAAAACGCAGGCAGACTTTGTCCTGTACCCCGCCATGGGGTGCGGCGCCTGCCGGGGCAAGCACGCCGACACGGACATGGATGTGGCCACTTTCGGTGAATTTGAAGGCATTGCCGACCAGGTTAAAAAGGATCTGGCGCAAACGCACCGGGTCGCCGCGCAACACCGGCGGTGCACAAGCATCGGCGGTGCAACTGAAGCTCGGGCCACCTTCTCGCAAGCGGAATCGAAACAGGGCGGTAATCTCCTCCAGCAACGGGGCCAGGGGAAACTCTGTGCGTTCCAGCTGGAGCTTGCCGGCCTCGATTTTGGAGAAGTCGAGGATGTCGTTGAGAATGGCCAGCAGCGTCTCGCCACTGGAACGGATGGTGCGCACGTAGTCGGCCTGGTCGGGGTTCAGGCGGGTGCCCGCCAGCAGTTCGGCCACACCCAGCACGCCATTCATGGGGGTGCGGATCTCGTGCGACATCATGGCCAGGAAATCACCCTTGGCGGTGCTGGCGCGCTTGGCTTCGTCGCGGGCAAAGATCAGTTCCTGCTGCGTGCGGTAGCGTTCGGTCACGTCCCGGTACGAATACACGCGGCCAATGATTTCCTTGCCTGCATTGGCGGTTTGCACGCCGCATTCAAAGACCCGGCCATCTTTGAGGTGCAGGGTTTCAAATTCCTGCTCCTCCAGGCCGTCCGCGTTTTGCAAGGCATTGTCATCCACCGTTGCCTGGTCGTCGTCCATGCGCAGTGACTGCATGTAGCGCATGATGCCGGTGTCGTCGCGGTTGACCAGCAAGCTTTCTGGCAAAGCCCACATCGTTGAAAAATGCTGGTTCATATTGATGATGGCACCTTCATGGTCCACCAGCAAAATGCCATCGGCCGTGGCTTCCAGTGTGGCGCGCAGGCGCGATCCCATATTGGACAACTCTGCTTCAATCCGGTTTTGACTCGATACGGGCACGGCGCGCAGGGTGTAGCGCAGCGGCGCATCGCCCACCTGGCGTACCGACTTGGCGACGTTCAGAACCCTTCCATCGGCGCAACGCAAGGCACTCTCCACGTCGTGGGTGCTGCTTTTTGTACGCATCTCGTCCCAAAAAAACATGTCGGAAAGCGCACATTCAAATTCACCAATGGCTTGCCCAATGAGTTCTTCGCTTGCATACCCCAGGTGCTCGGACGCCGCCGCATTGGCCGCCAGGATGGTTAGTGTGTCGCCGTCGATGAGCAGCAAAATTTCGCCGCTGGCGAGCAGCAGCAGCGAGTCAAAGGCGCAGGGGGCTGGGGAGTGGCTCACGGTGCACCCTTGGCGTTGGTGCCGGAGTCTGCATTGGCGCCGTCAAAAAAGTAGGTGACCCGTTTGCGCGGGTTAAGGTAGGCCGCCACTTTGGGGGGCAACAACGCGGGAGAAATCGCTTTGGTGATATGGATCTCGGTCTCCTTTTCGAGGTCCAGCATGGTGGCCTCGTCTTTGGGCACGTTGGCATCGTAGACCATGATCCAGGGGCGCAGGGGTTTTTTGGGATTCACCGACGTGACCATCGCCAGCGCATCGTTGGACAAATGGACAATGGAGCCGGGCGGGTACACCCCCAGGCTGCGGATCATCAGTTGCAAGGCCTTGGCGTCGAATTTGCTGCGCTTTTGGGCGAACATATAGGACAAAGCCTGGTGGGGCGTCATGGCCCTTTTGATATCGACGGGGTTGCACAGGTTGTCATAAAAATTGACCAGGGAGACCAGTCGGGCCGCGTCCGTCATGCGGTCGCCCTTGGTGCCCCTGGGGTAGCCGCTGCCGTCGGCCAGTTCGTGGTGCTGGGCAATCACCGCCATGGCGCCTGGTGTGAGCTTTAACTTGGCACCGATGGCGGTGCCGTAGTCCACATGCTGCATGCGCAGCGTGCGCTCGGCGTTGTTGTACTCCTCGGGTGCTTTCATCAGCACCCGGTCTGGAATGTCCATCAGCCCGACGTCGTGCACCATGGAGCCAATGCCCAGATCCCGTGCACAGGCCTCGTCCAGCCCCATGTCTTTGGCCAGCATCATGGCGAGAATGGTGACGTTGAGGCTGTGGTAGTAGACCTCTTCTCCACCGGCCTTGTCACCCATGACGTGCAATGTGGCCTCTGGGCTGTCCAGAAACGCCCCAATCATCTGCCCTACCAGTGCGCCCATGTCTTCCAGTGTCTCCTTGGGGCGGGACAGCAGATTGCGGTTGAGGTTTTTCATGGTCGCCACGGCCTTGGTAAAGGCGCGCTCCACATCGGCGATCTGCTCGCGGCGCTTGGCCTGCGCCACCATGCGTTGGCGCGTCGCAAGCTGGGCGTCACTCTCGGGAATGGCATCTGCCGGGACCACGGGGGCCGACACAGTGCTGGGCACGGCTGGCGCAGACAGTGCGGCAATGGCCTGGGCATCACTGCGGGCGGGGTCGTAGCGGTATTGGGGCAGTTTTAAGCTGCGCAGCTCGCGCAACTGGTCTTCATTGCGAATTCTGAAGCTGTTGAGCGTGAAGTTGTGCTTGAACCACGGCAAATCGATCATCACAAAAATGCCCAAGCGCAGTTGATCTGCACTCAAGAAGTTGCCCATTGGATTGCCGATGGCTTCGGTCATCAGTTTTTTCCCGTCATTCGGTTGTCCATGAATCTTGTGAGGTTCCTTGGTATGGCAACTGTTTTTCCCGCGGTGCCGAAGTCTACCGTAGACAGCGTCTGGTGGATTCGGGTGCAATTTGGCTATCAGGGGTGGACTGCGTAGCATCAGTTAGAATGTTTTGGCTAGTTGCAACATTGCACACTGGTTCTTTACTTTTAATTTTCAGGGAGTTTTTATGACATCCATACGCCTGTGGAAGCTGCTGCTCGTCGGCATGCTCGCCACCTTGCTCGTGGCCTGCAAGCCATTTGCCAGCTTTGAGGTCACCCCGGAGCCGGTGATCGCCGGTCAGGTCGCCACCTTCGACGCCAGCGGCTCGTCCGTCGCCCCCACCCCCAGAAACAACGCCGTCATCGCCTACACCTGGGATTTTGGTGACGGCAGCAGCGGCACCGGCCAGATAGCCACCCACACCTACGCCGCCGCCGGCACCTACACCGTCAAGCTCTCCGTCAGGGACAAGGCCGGTCGGGTGGGCAAGGCCGTGGACCAGGTGGTCGTGCAGGCCGCTGATGTCGGCGGCAACACCGTGCCGCTGGCCGTCACCGTGCGCGGCGCCGACGGCGCCCTGCTCGCGGGCGCTCAGGTCACGATCGGCTCAGCCTCGGCCAGCACCGGCAACGCCGGCGTGGCCACGCTGGCGCAGGCCCCGGCCGGCAACGACCAGGTGCTGCGGGTGAGCAAGGCCGGTTTCATCACCCAGGTGCTGAGCCTGGACCTGCTGGCCGACACCACGGCGCAGGAGATCGGCGTGCAACTGCTGGCGGTCAAGGAAACGATCGCCATCGCGCAGGCCGAGGCCGCGCAGGTGCTGCTGGCCAAGACCCTGGGCGCCTCGGTGACCCTGCCGGCCAACGCCCTGGTCAACGCCGCCAACGCGGTCGCCACCGGCCCGATCACGCTGCAGCTCACGCCCTGGGACATCAGCGGCGCCGATCTGCTGGCGATGCCGGGCAACGGCGAGGCGCTGGACGCCCAGAACAACCGCGTGAGCCTGATCAGCGCGGGCATGTTGAGCGTGGACTTCCTGGACGCCGCGGGCAACAAGCTGCAACTCGGCAGCGGCAAGTCCGCCGAGATCCAGATGGACCTGGCCAGCGCCAGCATCAACGGCCAGGCCCTGGCGGTGGACAGCAGCGTCCCGCTGTGGCACTTTGACGAGGCGCAAGGCCTGTGGGTCGAAGAGGGCGTGGGCGTGGTCGTGGCCTCGACCACTTCGCCGACAGGCCTGGCCATCAGGGCCACGGTGAGCCACTTCTCTACCTGGAACTGGGACTTCAAGTTCGAGAACGCCGGCTCGGTGGTCGTGAGCTGCATCAACGCCGCGGCCGAACCCATTGCCTGCGCGGTGGTGGCGAACGTGACGCTGCCCGACGGCTCGCACCTGGTCAAGAGCAGCACCCTGGGCACAACGCCCACGACCATCATCAACATGCCCAGCAGCGGCAGCATTGTCTGGCACGCCTCGACATCGAACGGTCTGCAGGCGTCGGCCACCTCGGGCACCAGCGGCACCGTGGTCCTCACGCTGAGCCCTCCGACCACGCGCAACTTCGTGCAGTGTGTGCTGCCAGGTGGCGCGCCCGTGGACTGCAACGTGACGCTGACGGGCACCCTCAACGGCACAGAGACTTCCCTGCGTTTTGCCGTGCCTGCCGCCGGCGCCACCATCGAAAGCGGTCTGGCGGCGGGTTCACCGCTGCAGTGGACCGGCGAGTCGTTCCGCACCACTACCAACGCCTCCGTGCGCAACGTCGGCAGCACCAGCTCCGGCGCCAGCGGGGCGGTCAGCATCACACTGGGGGCCGACGAAGCGGTGTCCACCCGCATCGCCCGCGTGCAATGCGATACCCTGTCCGAGCCGGCATTTGGCTTGCCGGAGGCAGTGGCCTTTTGCGACCTGCAGATTTACGTGAATGACGCCACCTCCGAACAGCTGCTGTACACCAGTTCGGTTCGGGTCCGCACGGGCGTGAACGTCAATGTCCCGGTGCCCGAGGGCAGTTTTGCCAACGTCTACGCCAGCGGCACCTCCGCCAACGGTTTCCCCTTGTCCGCCTTCGCGAACTTCGACTACGCCGAGCTCCTGGACAACACCCTGTTCGTGCTGAGGCTGCGGGACCAAGTCCCCACCTGAGCCAGTGGCCACACACCAAGACCCGCCCAGGCGGGTCTTTTTTTTGCTTCCTCGCTTCTTGGCATTGCGAAATCGACCGAACTGGGCAACACTGGGGTCTACACACCGTGTGTTCCACCTATTGCGGACCCGCCCCATGCCCCTTCCCAGCCTGCGACCTGACGAACTGCGTGTCCGCATCCTTCCAGAATCCTTGGGGTTTTCCGATACCGCCGGGTTAGTGCAGCTGCCCCTTCCCTGGATTGGTCAGGAGCGTGCTGAAACCGCAGCACGCTTTGGCCTGGGCATGGACCAGCCGGACTACAACCTGTTTGTCTTGGGGGAGGTGGGCAGCGGACGCTCCTCCTTGCTGCAGCAAGTGATGCAAGCAGTGGCTTCCAGCAAATCCGTTCCCCCGGACTTGTGTTATTTGCACAACTTTGTGGCACCTGAGAGGCCCCGGGCCCTGCGTTTGCCGCCGGGGCAGGGGCGGCTGCTGCGCCAGCTCATGGCGCAGATGACCAAAACCCTGCAAAAGGAGATTCCGCTGCTGCTGAATGGACAAGAGTTCAAGGTGGACAGCGAGCGCATCGAACAGGCCTATAAGGTAGAAGAAACCAAGGCCTTTGCCGCACTGGATGCCTTTGCGGAAGCCCGCAGTTTTACGCTGTACCGCGAGTCCGGGCACCTGGTGTTCACTTTGGTGGGGGATAAGGGCATTGCACTCACCGAAAGTGAGGCGCGCTCCCTGCCCAAGGAGCGCCGGGTCCAGATTGACCAGGCTGAACAGGCGTTGCGTGCAGAAATCACCCGCTTTCTGGACACCATGCGGCCACTGGAGCACACCATGAACGAGGGGCTGGCCGCCTTGCGCCGCCAGGTGGTCAAGCCCCTGCTGGAGCACGAACTGCAGGAAATCCGCGAGGGCCTGAAAAAGCAGATCAAGGACTCCGTCAAACTGGGCACCTATCTGGACAAGGTCATGCACGACGTGCTGGACAACGTGGAGTTGTTCCAAGCCAGCGAGGAGGATGGCGAAGAGGCGCGCCAAGAGGCGCTGGCGGCGGTATTGGCCCGCTACCACGTCAATCTGCTGGTGGACAATGAGCGGCTGACCGGGGCTCCGGTGATTGTCGAGAACAATCCATCGTTGCGGGCGCTGTTTGGCAGCATCGAATACCAGCCGGAGGAAGATGTGCTGGTGACCGACTTTTCCCGCATCCGCGCGGGCAATTTGCTCAAAGCGCACGGCGGCTTTTTGATGCTGCATCTGCGGGATCTGCTGACCGACGAGCTGGTCTGGGAAAAAATGCGGCGTTTGTTGCGCGACGGCCGATTGCAGATTGAGGAGCCTGGCCCCGTCATCGCGCCGATGGCCTCGGTGTCGCTGGAGCCCGAGGCGGTCGATGTGGCGGTCAAGATGGTGTTGATCGGCTCGGTGGAGCAGTACTACGAATTGCAAGAGGCCGACCCGGAATTCGCCCGGCACTTTCGGGTCAAGGTGGATTTTGCTGAGAGTTTTGTGGCCACGGCCGCCACCTACCGCTCATCTGCCATCTTTGTGGCCCACACCTGCAAGCGGTTGGGCCTGCCCCATTTTTTCGCCGCCGCCGTGGTCCGATTGCTGGAAGACTCGCACCGCGAGGTGGATGACCAGTCCCGCCAGAGCGCGATTTTTGCCCATATGGAGAGTCTGGTGATGGAAAGTGCGGCCACCTGCCGCAACCGGGCTGGCGCCTTGGTGGAGGCCGCAGACATTGAGGAAGCGCTGCTGGCCCGCAAACTGCGGCACGACTACCCGGACCAGCGCCTGCAGGAGTCCATCACGGACGGTGACCGCCTGATTTCTTTGGTCGGCGAGAAAACGGGGCAACTCAATGGACTGAGCCAGATCGACCTGGGGGACTACCGTTTCGGTTTCCCTGTGCGGGTGACGGCGCGCACCTTTGCCGGCAATGAAGGCTTGCTCAATATCGAGCGGGAAGTGGAAATGTCAGGCCCCATCCATGACAAGGGGGTTCTGATTCTGCACAGCTACCTGTCGGCCTTGTTTGCCCACATCGCCCCGCTGGCGCTCAACGCCTCCATTGTGTTTGAGCAGGAGTACAGCGGCGTGGAGGGTGATTCTGCCTCCTGTGCCGAGTTGTATGCCGTGCTGTCGTCCCTGTCAGGGCTGCCACTCAAGCAGGGCATTGCGGTCACCGGTGCGGTGAACCTGCATGGGGAGGTGTTGCCCGTGGGGGGGATCAACGAAAAAATCGAAGGCTACTTTGGCATCTGCGAAACCGCCGGACTCGATGGCCACCAAGGGGTGCTGATTCCCCACCGCAACCGGCGGCACCTCATGCTGGGCCGGCCTATTGTGGACGCGGTGGACAAGGGCCTGTTCCATATCTACACGGCTGAGCATGTCAGCGAAGGCCTGGAGCTCTTGACGGGGCATTCGGCCGGTATATCGTCCGTTGCGGGGCAATCGGGGGCCTATGGCCCTGACAGCGTGCTGGGCCGGGCGCAGAAAACCCTGCAAGCCTTCCGCCGGGCCTGCCAGCTTGCGGAGCAGCCGCACAAGCCAGGCCGCCATGCCCGCTGATGGACTGTTGTCCCACCAGGGTACTGGCTTGCAAGTACAGTAAGGTTTCAGGAGGGAAGCATGCATAAAACCTTATGGACGGCTCTGCTGGTCACCATGCTGGGGATTGCCGGTGGCGTATGGTGGCTGTACAGCGCGCTGGATACGGTGGTCGCATCGGCGATTCGGACCTATGGCCCTGAAATCACCGGGGTCAGTGTCCAGCTGGAATCGGTCAAAATTTTGCCCACCGACGGCACGGCGACTCTGCAGGGCCTGGAGATCGGAAATCCGCCGGGCTTTCATACCGCGCGGGCGTTGTCGATGGGGGAAGTCAGCATGGAGCTGGATGTGGCCTCCTTGACCAAAGACCTTGTGCATGTCAAGCGGCTCTGGATTGAGCAGCCGGAGATTACGTATGAATATGCGTCCAACGGCAGCAATCTGGACGTAATTTTGCGGCATGTGCAGGCTTATATTGCCGAAAAGTCCGGGGCGCAAAACAATTTGAAAGAGCGCAAACTGGTCATCGACCATCTCTACATCAAGGGAGCGCGCGCCCAGGTCCGTGCCGAGGGGCTTCAAGGCAAAACACTCAGCGTGCCGGTGCCGGACCTGCACTTGACGGATATTGGCAAAAAATCCAAAGGTGTAAGCCCGGCAGAGGCCACACGGCAGGTGTTGGGTGCACTGATCCAAAGCGTCGGCAAAGCGGTGGCGCCGCTGCACTTCAAATAGTTGGCCAAGACGGGTTCATCCATGAAAATTTTCACAACTCCCCCTACACAACAGGCCTTGCAGCCTGTGAAAGATATGCTGAAAATTGATTTTGTCTCCGATGTGTCCTGCCCCTGGTGCGCTATTGGATTGCAGTCTTTGCAAACCGCATTGCAGCGCCTGGAGGGGCAAGTGGAGGTGGATATCCATTTCCAGCCTTTTGAACTCAATCCCGACATGGGCCCCGAGGGGCAAGACATTACCGAGCATTTGGGCCAAAAATACGGCTCCACGCCCGAGCAGGCCGCAGCCGCCCGCGAGGCCATTCGCCAACGGGGTGAGGCCCTGGGCTTCACCTTCAACATGGACCAGCGTGCCCGCATTTACAACACCTTTGATGCCCACCGCCTGTTGCATTGGGCCGCAGGCGAAGGCAAGCAGCTGGCTCTCAAAAAGGCGCTCCTGAAAGCCTATTTCACGGACGGTGAAAACCCCAGCGACAAGACTGTTTTGGTCAAAGTGGCCGCCGAAGTGGGGCTGGATAGCCAAGAAGCCAGGGCGATTCTGGAGAGCGACCGATTTTTCAAAGAAGTACGCCTGCAGGAGCAATTCTTTGTAGGGCAGGGCATCCATTCGGTTCCGGCCGTCATCGTCAATGACCACCATCTGATTTCGGGCGGTCAGCCTCCCGAAGTTTTCGAGAAGGCCCTGCGGCATATCGCCGGTATTGCCTAGGCATCGCGCAGTGCAGCTCGATCGCCGCCAGCTTTTGCAACTGGCCGTGGCCGCTGCCAGCGTGCAGTGGCTGGCGCGCACGGCTTACAGCCAAAGTTCTTTTTCGCAAGATCCCTTTGCATTCGGCGTGGCCAGCGGTTCACCCACCCATGATTCCGTGGTGCTGTGGACCCGCCTGGCCCCCGGCGCGGTGGTGCATGAACGGAATGCCCCGCTGACTGTGCGCTGGGAACTGGCGCACGACCCGCAGTTCAAGCGCCTGGTGTCCCAGGGCCACAGTGCCGCGTCGCCAGAGCTGGGCTACTCGGTGCATGTGGAAGTGCCCGCCCTGGAAGCGGACCGCTGGTACCACTACCGTTTCATGGTAGGGGATGCTGTGAGCCCCGTGGGGCGCACCCGCACCTTTCCGAAGCCGGACGCCACGGCCAGCCGCCTGCGGTTGGGGTATGCATCCTGTCAGAAGTGGGAGGACGGGCACTTCTCGGCATGGCGCCATATGCGGGCGGAAAACCTGGATGCGGTGCTGTTCATGGGCGACTACATCTACGAATACCCTGGCACCAGCAGCAAGCTGCGCACGCCGGGCGGGGGCTGGGTTTTGACCCTGGACGACTACCGGGCCCGGTATGCGCTGTACAAGACCGATCCCGATTTGCAGGCCATGCACGCCGCCTGTCCCTGGCTGATGACCTGGGACGACCACGAGGTGCAAAACGATTACGCCGGAGACCAGGGGGGCGACAGTGGCCCGCGCGGCGGGTGGGGCGCCATGAATTTTCCGGTGCGCCGGGCGGCCGCCTACCAGGCCTATTACGAAAACATGCCCTTGCGCGCATCGGCCCTGACACAGTCCCTGGGTGGCTTGGCCCGGGGTGCGGAAATGCGCATCTACTCCCACCTGCAGTTTGGCCGCCTGGCTTCGCTGTACCTGCTGGACGGGCGCCAGTACAAAGACCCGCAGGTGTGCAGCAAAGGTGGCAAACGGGGCTCCAGCGTGGTCGACCCCAGGCAGTGCGAGGGGTGGAACGACCCCAGCCGCTCCTATCTGGGCGCTGTCCAGGAACGCTGGTTGCAAAGGGAGCTGGAGTCCGCCGCCTCCCGCCAGGCCCACTGGAATGTGCTGGGCCAGCAAACCCTGTTTGGGGAGCGCAATTTTGCCCGAGGCGCTACCCAAAAACTATGGAACGACGGCTGGGACGGCTATGGCGCCGCCCGCACCCGCCTGACCGGCAGCCTGCAAAAGAGCGCCGTGGCCAACCCGGTGCTGCTGGGCGGCGACGTGCACGAGAACTGGGTGGGCCAGGTCAAGGCCGATTACGCCGACCCGGCCAGCGCCAGCGTGGGGGTGGAGTTTTGCGGCACCAGCATCACCTCGCACTCCGGCAAGACCGACTCCACCGCACGCCTGCTGGCAGAAAACCCGCATTTTTTGTTTGCCGACTCCCAGCACCGCGGCTACGGGGTGGCCGAATTCACGGCGAGGCAACTGGAGGTGCGCCTGCGCGTACTGGACGATGTCACCCGGCCAGACAGCCGGATCGACACCCTGGCCCGGTTTGCCGTGCAGGCCGGGCGCCCGGTGGTGGAGCGGGCCTGATTCCATTTCCATATCAATGCGATATGTCGTTGCCCCTCCTTGTCGTGCTAAAGCACTGCCTGCGTCGGTGCGCCTCATCTCGCATCGATCTGAAAATGGAATGAGAGGCTGGCGCTTCCGTCTCCGACCTCAGGATGCCCGCAGTTTGGTGGGCGTGCGTTTTTTCTTGCCGCTGGTCGCCATATGCCAAGCCTGCTTGGCAAACACCCACAGGCCCGACTCGTTGGGCTTGGGTGCTTCTCCCCGGCCAATGCGCTTGAGCTGCCCGGTGTACCAGCTGATTTCCAGAATGCCCATCTTGTCGATGGCCTTGATGCCGGTGGTGATGGGTTTGACCTGCTGCACCGGCGCCTTGCCCGAGAGCAGGCGCTGGGGCACATCCGGCTCGATGGCCAGAATGCGCGCCAGACCCACCATGTCCACCGCGCCCGACTGGATGGCCTGCGCCATGCCCTTGCCCGAGCGAAAACCGCCGGTCACCGCCAGCGGCGTGCCCACGGTGGAGCGGGCTTTTTCGGCAAACTCCAGGAAATAGGCCTCGCGCTGGCGGGTGCTTTCCTTGACGGGCTCCTGGTTCGTCTTCACGCCGGTCATGGCCGGGGCCTCGTAGGTGCCGCCCGAGATTTCGATCAGGTCCATGCCGGCATCGGCCAGGGCGCGAATGGTGTCCAGGGACTCTTCTTCGGTGAAGCCACCACGCTGGAAATCGGCCGAGTTGAGTTTGATGCCCACCGGAAACTTCGGCCCCACTTTTTTGCGGATGGCGCGGTAGACCTCCAGCACAAAGCGGCGGCGCTTTTCCGGGCTGCCGCCCCAGATATCGGTGCGGGTGTTGTGGTGGGGCGAGAGGAACTGGCTCACCAGGTAGCCATGGGCCCCGTGGATTTGCACACCCGAAAAGCCCGCTTTTTTGACGACCGCTGCCGCATTGGCAAAGCGCAATACCAGTGCCTGCACCTCCACGTCGCTCAGCTCGCGCGGGGTGGCGAAAAAGGCCTGCATGTCGGCGCGAAAGGGCACTGCGGACGGCGCCACGGTTTCCTGGTTCAGCCCCTTGGGCGCCTGTTTGCCGGGGTGGTTGAGCTGCACCCAGCACTGGGTGCCGTTGCGCGTGGCCGCTTTGGCCCAGGTTTTGAGCGCGGCCAGATCACGTTCGTCTTCAATCACCACATTGCCGGGCTCGCCCAGCGCGGCATGGTCGATCATCACATTGCCGGTAATGCACAGGCCAATGCCCCCGTCGGCCCAGGCCTGGTACAGGTGGGTGAGTTCCGGTGTGGGGGCGCCGTCACGGGTGCCCAGGGCCTCCGACATGGCCGATTTAAGCAAACGGTTCTTGACCACCACGCCGTTGGGCAGGGTGAGGGGCTGGGCCAGCGTGGCGTGGGGTGTCATGCAGCGATTCCTTCAAAAAACAGGAGATGGGGCATTGAACCGCAATTTGCAAGCCTTGCCTGTCACCTGGGTGCCGGCCGGGAGCCACCCCAGGCGTGCAGCGCGCGCATAAAGGGGCGTTTTTTGTCCTGGTCGCCCAGATAACGGGCATATGGGCCGCCTCCGCGCACCGCAGGATTTCTTCCTGAACTTCCGCCAGGCGTTCGTAACCGCATTCGACCGCCAGGTCTCCCCGTGCGATCATGACCCCGGCGCTTGTTCCCGCCATGGCGGCCAGCATCAGTTCAGGCAGGTTCTCGAAGCCCTGGAGGGTTTCGATTTTCAAAACAATCCCGATGTCGTCCCGGCCCAGCCGGTGCAACTGGTCCCGCAGCTGGTGGACATCCTCGGGCTGGTGCACAAAGGACAAGCCGACCATGTCGGCCTCGCAGGCCACGGTGACCAGATCCGCGATATCCTTGTCCGTCAAGGCGGGAAGGTCCAAGGTACTGTCGGGGAGGTTGATGCCCTTGTCGGCGGCCAGCTTTTCCCCGCCCTCGCGCGCCTGGGTAATACCCACTTCGAGCCATTGCGGGCAGGTGCGCTGCACCACACCGCCAATCCTGCCGTTGTCAAACCAGATGCGCTCGCCTTCGTGCACTTGGTCAATGACCTGGGGCAGGGTGCAAGAAATATGCGCGGTGGTGTTGAAGGCGTCATCGCTGTCTTCTTCGGCGGCCGCGGGCTGGCCGAGTCCGCCCTTGGTGAGCCGTAGAACGTCGCCGCGGTGCAGGTGCAAAACCCCTGGCATTTGCCCAATAGCGCAGGCGATGGTGGATGATTTCTTTTTGCCTTCTGCGCCATGGATGGTGAGCAGGGTGTCCGGTGTGATGTAGGCGGTTTGCAGGATCTCGGCAATGGCACTCTGCGCATCGCTTTGCACGACCAACATGTGGCGTTTGGCCCCACGGGCATCGGAAAAGTCGATTTGCGCGCCGACTTTGAGGCGCCCCAGCCAATCCCGTGAAACGCCTATGACCGCGTTCGCCGCAGGCACATCGTGGTTTTGGTCGACTGCCACCATGCCCAAGCGGGCGGGGCTGAAAGCCCGGCCGTATTCGTCGCGCTGGGGCCGCAGCCGCAGCACTGCCGGGCGCGCGGCCACCTCACCGGTTCTGATTTTGGGGCCACCCAGGTCCATCAATATGCGCACCTTGCGCCCCACCGCGTGTGCGGCTTGGCGAACATGGGTGGCCATGCTTTTCCATTCTTCGGGGCTGCCATGGGCGCAGTTGATCCGGGCAATATCCATTCCCGCATCGATGAGTTCACGGGCCACGCCCAGGTCATGCGCCGCCTCCGTGGGAAGCGTCACCATGATGCGCACCGGGTGTCCGTGCGGTGGTTTTCCCAGCAACTGGTTGGCATGGTCTACTAATAGCTGGTGGCTGCGCACACTGCCTGCGGGTTCATCTGCCGATTGGTCCTGCCATGGCTGATCGGTCAGCCGATGCAAGACGCCGAGCACTTTGTCCAGATTGGCCAGAACATGCGATTCCGAGCGCCCCAGAGACGACAGTCCGAGCCATGACAGTTTTTCCTGAATCGGACGCAGATCACCGCTGCGCAGCGTCAGGTAGTGGACCAAGTTGCGCGCGCTCTCGCCGTAGGCGGCGCAAACCTGTGCCAATTCATCCCGCATTGCGGCTTCACGGTCCAGCATCGATTGCCGAAGCGTCCCCAATTGCGCAATCAGAGACAGGCAAACCTCTGTGCGCGCAGTGGCGGCATCGGTCTGCGGTGTGTTTGCTTGTCGGGACGGTGGCGTTTTGGACTTGGGCATGCGGCAATTTTCAAACCCGCACATTTCCGCTGGAGGGCGCCGACTTGTCTGGCCAGCATTCAAGGCAAAAAAACGTCACCGAGTTCAGGAACCGCTTGAGCGTGCCATTGCTGCGCAATTTGTGCTTTCCACACCGCATGCAGCTCCTGACCTCCCCCGATCCCCCCATGCCTTGGAACGGAGAACCATTTTCTTTGGCGGTGTAACGCAAGCCAGTTTCAGAAATTTGCGTGGTGTCGGATGTGTACATGCAGCGTCAAAATCCAATGGGGAAAATTGGATTCTGTGTGCACATCATGGCAGTTTGATGACGCCCCGGAATGGTCGCTGAGGTTGGCCGCTCCGGTGGTTTAGAAAACGCTGAGCAGGCGGTCCAGCCCGCCCGCATCGATGCGCACCTTGGCGTGCTCCCGCACCGCGGGTTTGGCGTGGTAGGCCACGGACAGGCCCACCACCCCCATCATGGGCAGGTCGTTGGCGCCGTCGCCCATGGCAATGGCTTGGCTGGGGTCTATGCCCAGCAGGGCGCAGGTCTCCAGCACCATCTTGCGCTTTTCCGCGCCGTCGCAGATGTCGCCCCAGGGCTGGTCCACCATGCGGCCGGTGAGCGCGCCGTCCGCGGCTTCCAGCACGTTGGCGCGGGTGTAGTCGATGCCTAAGCGGTCGCGCACCCGGTCGGTGAAGTAGGTGAAGCCGCCCGACACCAGCAGCACCTTGAGCCCGGCCTGCTTGCAGGCGGCCACCAGTTCGGCAGCGCCGGGGTTGAGTTGTAGGCGCTCGGCGTAAATCTGGTCCATGGCGGCCAGGGTCACCCCCTTGAGCAGCGCCACGCGCTGGCGCAGGCTTTCCTTGTAATCGGTGATCACGCCCTGCATGGCGGCTTCGGTGATGGCCGCCACCTCGGTCTTGCGGCCCACGGCGTCGGCAATCTCGTCCACACACTCGATGTTGATGAGCGTGGAGTCCATGTCAAAGGCGATGAGCTTGAAATCCGCCAGGTTCAGGGGGAGGGTGATGCCTTGAATGCTCAGGCCGGGGGCGATGTCGGTGGTTTGCATGGTTGAGTTTTGCTTTTGCTATTGATTTGGTAGCTGCTTGCGCAGGTAATACGGGGGCTAGAGGGCTATTTGATGCCTGAATGCCGGTGTGTTGAAATGGGGCGTGTTAATCAGTGTGGGGCGAGGGTGCTGCGTAAATGGTGAGCTGCAGCTCCATGTCGGCAATTTGGCGGTACAGCGGCATGCGGCCAGATAGGGCGAAGCTTTCAGAGAGGATCACATCAACACCGGCGCCGCGTTTGTCCATCAAATATGCCCGGCCCAAGTCTGGGGCGTGGACAGGTATGCGAGCGAGCAAGCTGCACAGTACATCATTGCGTGGCAGCGACATGCTGGTCATCGCGTCGATTGACATCGTATTGGGCAGTGGGCCAGGCACACACAACTCCAGCCGGTCTGCAAACATGAAAAGCCGAATTCTGGCGCCGTGAATGGAGTAATCTCGGTGTGCCACGGCATTCACAATGGCTTCAAAGACAGCTCGCCGACTGTATTGCGGGTACTCCACGCGCCCTAAATCTTTTTTGGCTGGTACCAGCATGTGACGCATCACAAAGTCAAAAGCGTACTCAATTTGGTCGGCAATGGGTCCGGTGAAATCCTTGGCATCAAGCTGGTCGGCTGGATCATTTTTTGTACCTCTGTATGCCACGGCCTGTATGTAGGCGCCACGAAGCCAATCGTTGGGCGTTTTTGAGCAAAGCAACACACCGGCAACACTCAAGCAGTTTTTTTCTTCATCTTTTGTTATTAAGTGAAGGCGCCCGAGTTGCGTGGGCATGTCTGCTTTGTCGTTTGGATTGATCAAATACTTGGTGTTATGTATGTCGTTCAAAGAAGTTCCCGGTACAACTTGCTCTTCAAAGCGAAGTAACCGCGCTTGGCTGCGTTGTTGAAACATTCGCGCCAAAAGTTCAGGCGACATCTCTCTTTTTTCATGACCGATACGGTGCATATAGCCTTTGGGACTTTTATGTATCCATAGGCTGCGGGGAATATCCACCGCAATGGTGTATCGCAATAGACCATTGGTATCCAGCAGCTCAACGTGATGCGTATAAAACTGCAGCGGCGGGTTAATTCGGTCTCTTGCCAACTCGCTAAGCCATTTCTCTGCTGCATCGAGGTCGTTGGCCTCTATCCCCACCACCTCACGGGTCTTGTCATCAACACCCAGCACCAGCAAACCGCCTTTTGCATTGGCGAAGGCGGCTAGCTCATCAGCCAGACTATCGGGGTGCGGTTCATTGATCTTGCCCGCCCCGCGCCAAACAATGCGTTTGAGTTCCAGCGTTGAATCTTCACCGCCGCGAATTCTGTTCATCAAACTGATGGAGTCCATAGTGAGCCCTTATTTCATGTCCTTGAGCACGCGCTTATAGCGCTTGTCGAATGCAATTCTGCCGCCTTCCATCACATCGCAAATCGTTTGGCGGATTTCCAAATTTTGCAGCCCATTGGCGGTATCCCGTTGAATCTGCCCACCGCGAAATGCCATAGGAATCACCAATTCAGCATCGCCATTGACCACGATATTGGCGTTATGCGTCACCACAATCACCTGCCTTCGCGTTTTGTTTTGGCGCAACTGCTGTACCACCAGGTCGTACACCATGGCATTGTCCAAGTCATCTTCTGGTTGGTCGAGAATGAGCGGTTCATCTCCTTCGTTCAGGATAAAAGACAGCAATGCCCCTGTTTGTTGCCCTGCTGATCCCTTTCCAATGTTTTGCCATTTGTCTTGATGTGTGACGCGAAACTCAATATCAACCCTGTCCTCTGGGAACCAGGTCCATAGACTGTCGAGTTGTTCGCCCGTCAGGCCTTTCAAAGCCTCCCGTATGCGCGTACCACGGACCGGTGCATCCAGAATCTTCTCGGGGGTTGCCAGGGGCTGGTCCACCAAATCCTGCAGTGCTTGCTTGAATTTACCGAGCTTGTCGGGTGCTTTTGTCAGTGTGGCAATGACTCCGGTGCTAGCCTCGTCATCCAGACTGCCTAAAAAGGTATTGCCGTAGTCGGCATTGTTCAGTTTAAGCAAGCCCCGCAATTCTTCCTTGCTCTTGTCGTTAAACTGTGCGGCCGTATGGAAAGTGATTTTCAAAATGGCGTGCTTGTCGTCGCCAATGACCGAATTCACAAATTCCTGCCGACTCTGCGTCATGGAGGTCCGCACATTGAGTAGGCTTTGATAGGCCTCCCGCTCCAAGGCAACAGCTTCTTGCAAGCGCTGGCTTTTCGCTGCGTAGAGTTTGTTGCGCTGCTCCAGGTTTTCTTTTTGTTGTTGCAGCACACCCACCTGCTGCAGTTGTCCACCCAATTGGGCTTTGATTTGTTCCAGGGCTTGCAGGCAGTTTTGCTCTAGCGGGATGGCGTAACTTTCCCATCTAGCAAATTCAGGCAAGGCTTGCAAAGCCTTGGCGCGTATTTGTATCGCCTCCATCTGTTGCGCGATCGCTTGCCATTGCTGGGCAAGCGCATCACGCTCCTCATGCCATTTTTGTGCCAGTGCGCGGCCCTCCGGGCTGCCAGACTCTGGCAGGGTTATTTGCCAGTCCGCAATGTTCGGAACCACTACGCTGCTGCTGGCTTGCTGCACCTCGCTGCTTAAACCTGTTTGAAAATCGGTCAAGGCTCGCTTTTCTGCGCGAAGTTGTTGCAAGGTCAAAAGCTTGTCACTGACCCCTTGTTTGGCATAGGCAGCAAGACTGTGTTCTATCTGCGCCAGTTGATCTTTTACTTGCGGCCAGTCTTTCAATTCTTCACGTAGTTGACGTACGCGAACGCGGCTACGTTTGAAGCCACTCACCAAGGCATCTAGCTCAACTTGACGTATTGCTTTGTTGGCTTTGCCTGGTTCGTCAAAATACGCTAACAACCCTTCAGTCTGGTTCGCCAATGCGTGAATTTGCTTTTGGCTGAACACGCGCACCGGAAATTCGCGTGGAATGGCTTGGCCATCAATATCGGTTTTTTCCCAATGTTCAGGCGATTCAGCATCAGGCCGCTGAACGGAAAGTGTGCTGGGTGTCCAGTCATAGCGATACACGCCACCAATGGCACCCGCTCCGCTGACTGTTGCACGCAATTCAGTGAATGGCCGCACCATGTTGTCGCGAAACCTAGCCACGGCCTTGCTGACCTCATGTTCTGGCCCAAGCATGTTTTTAGCTTCATCGCCACGTCCTAATGCCAGACGCAAACACTCCACCACGGAGGACTTGCCACTGCCACGACCACCAATGATGGTGTTGAGCCAGGGGTTGAAATCAATCACCATAGGATTGCGGCGTTTGTCCAACCCTTCGATGGATAGCGTTTTAATCCAGTGCTTGGGTAAAGCCTGGAAATCATTGGGACGTTCGTCGCCGCGACAAATCGATAAATCTGGCTCAGCCAAGGCCAATTTCAAGCCCTGCAGATCAGGTGTGGTGAGTTTGACCCAGGTGAAGCACGCTGGATTGAGTGCTTGGGCATTGTGGTTGTCGCTGCCCTGCACTTGAGCAAGGGCACGCAGTTTTTTACGGCTCTCTTGGCCATTGCCTTGCAGTACAGCGCTTTGTCGGTCCACCACTTGCACCGCATCAACCTTCTCCAAAAACTGTAGGCGTGTGTTTTCGTCATTCGTTGAACAGAACAATCCCTTTGGATGATCAATGTGTGCAGCAATGGCAATACCCTTGAACTGGTTATGGATCACATCAGTAACATCTTCAAATCCTTTTGTTGTGACCGCATTGCTTGCGCCTAAACGCTCCGTATAACCACACGCGCCAACGAGAGCGGCAACATCCTGTGCTGTTTTATCCGTGTCCAAAATCGCGAACAAATGAATGCCGCCCGAGCATGAAATTTCGACGCCAGGGAAGATATAAAACGATTGCCATCCCGCATCTTCAGTACGCAGTTGCTGCAAGGCAGTGGTCAACTCATCAAACCATGCTCCTGAGTTGTGATCGGTAACGACCACACAATCCAAGCCGTTACGCCGATAGGCCAGTAACCAGTCGCGTGCACTCAAGGCCTTGTCGCCTTTGTAATCATCCGAACCGATGGGCGTATGTGTATGGAAATCAAATTTCCACCAACGCGATCCCGGAAAGCTCTGCATAGTCATGGCACTTCTTTCTATTCTTATGGGTGTCGAAATAACTCAGACCCGCAGTTGCAGCCTGTCGTTTGAGTCTAAATAACCCAGCGCTTTGGCTACCGTGTTTTGCACTGGCACCAACATTGGGACCCTGGGGTTGTGCGGGTTGGGGTTTGCATGGTTCACTTTTGCTATTAATTTGGTAGCTGCTTGCGCAGGTAATACGGGGGCTGGAGGCCTATTTGATGCTTAAAAACGAAGCTTCTCCGCCCTCATCGTCATCATGGCTCACCCAGCCCTGCAGCCGCGCAGCGATCTGCTCCGGGCTGGGCAGGTCGTTCCGGTAGCTGGCGGGGAGCTGCGGGGTGACTGTGTAGGTCGCGATACCCAGCGGTCGGGACATGGTGCGAAGGGCATATTCGACCATGGTTTTGGTCTTGCCGCGACAGATGACGATGCCAATCGGCGGGTTTTCGCCTTCCAGGCGGTGTTGTTGGTCGAGCGTGTCCAGATAAAACTCAATCTGGCCTTTGTGCTCGGGCTTGAAGTCGCCAATTTTCAGCTCAATCGCCACCAGACAACGCAGACGGCGGTGGAAGAGCAGCAAGTCAATAAAGTATTCCTTTCCGTCGACTTCCAACCGGTACTGGTTGCCGACAAAGGTGAACGCCCCGCCCATCTCGGCCAGAAAACCGCGCAGGTTGCGCACCAGTGCTTCTTCCAGTTCTCGCTCGGAGTGTTGTTCGGCCAGTCCCAAAAAGTCAAAGGTGTAATGGTCTTTGACCGCCAGCAGGGCTTGGGCCTTGATGTTGTCGGGCACTGCCGCGTCAAAGTTGGTCTGGCCGTTCAGGTATTGGGCGTAGCTGTGGTTGTCCAACTGATGTTGCAGCACGTTTTTGGTCCAACCAAAGCGGGCGGTGGCGCGCAGGTAAAACTCACGCTCCAGATCGTCCTTGCATCGGGCCAGAATGACGAGATTTTTGGCCCAGCTGATTTCTGCAACCAGCGGTTGCAGTTTTGGTTTGTTCGTGTATTCGCGGTAAAAGTCCCGCATGTTCCACAGATTACGGGCCGAAAACCCGTTGCGCCCCGGAAACTCGGCTTGCAAATCACGCGCCAGATTTTCCACCACGCTTTTACCCCAGCCCAGCGCCAATTGCCTTTGGCTGATGTTTTCACCCAGCCACCAGTACAGCGCGAGCAGTTCGCCGTTGGCCGCACGCATGGCCTGGTATTGCCGCTGTCGAATCTGCGCCTTGATTTCAAGCAAAAAGGCACCGTAGCCTGCGGGCGGCGTTGGGATGTTCTCCAATTCGCTGGTTTTTGGCATAGGGTCTTTTGCTATGGATTTGGTAGCTGCTTGCGCAGATAACACGGGGGTTAGGGGGCTATTTGATGAATAATTTGCGCGAGTGAGTCGCGGTTGAGCTTGGTGTGAAACTCCACCGGTGTACCCTGCTGGCGCAAGGCCTCAAAGAAACGTTTGGCACTGTCAATCTTCCAGCGCTCTTTGGTTGGAATGTCGCCATAGTTGTCATAGCCCTTGGTTTCCACCACCAGATACATGGCTTGCGCATCGTCACCTTGCAGTACCGCATAGCCAAAGTCGGGGTTGTATTTGCCTGCAGGGGTCGGAATATCCACTTTGGGCAACTTGGCAAACACCGCAATGCGTTTGCCGTGCGATTCGTCCACCGTGTCGCGCTCTATCTGGCTGTCCACCGGCATGAAATCATCCAGGTACAAAGACCGGCTGCGCAGCTCAGGGTTGGTGACCGCATGTTGCTCTGAGCCGCACAGCGACACGTTCAAGGTCTCCAGCAGTGCGCCGGTGTTGTCTGTCAGTGCGGTTTTCACCCTGGTTTGGCGCAACGCATACGACACCTTATGGATCAACAACTCATACACACAGCCCAGCATCAGGTCGCGCAGCGCACTCAGAGAGCGCCCTTCGTTGTGTCTGATTTGTGCGAACTTGTCCGGCGGCATGCGTGCCAGCGATTGCGCCACCGTGTGGTAGCTCAGCTTGGTGGCGTTGGCCAGTTCACGCACAAAACCCGCCAGGGTGAACACCGTGTGCGACTTCACTTCGTAGCTGGATTGCGTGCTCTGGGCGTTATGCAGGCTTTGCACGTTGTCCGTGCGCGTGACTTGAATGGTCAATGGCCGCACCTGAAAATCGCTACCCAGCCGCCGCACGATGTTGTCCACCAGCGCGGGCGTGTCCAACTCGTAGTGCAGCACCGCGTCCTGGTTCAAACGCTCCCACAGTTCCTTGAATTTGGCGAACTGCGTCGGATTGACGTGCAGGTTGGGCTTGGGTTTGTCTTGCTTGGCTTTGACCTGCCCGTAGCCGTCGTAGTAAGTGTCCAAATAGGCCAGCATGGCGCGTGCGTTGTCAGCGCCTAAGCCTGCCACGGTGGCCAGCACGCCTTCAATCACCGCCCGCTGGCGCTTGAACGTGGTGGCATCTGGCTGCAAGGCCAGCGTGCCGGTGGCCATGTCGATGGTGCCCGCGCCGCACTGCGCCAGCGCCTGAAACAGCGCCACCGTCACAAACGGGTTCATGCTGATGCCGCTGACCGCCAGCGACTCCTGGTTGATCACCCGTGAGACCAGCCGCACGCTGTGGGCGGCAATTTCGCTCTGAATCGCGCCTACAAAGTCGCCTTCGCTGGCGGGCACTACTACGATGAGCTGGTTGACATCGTCAAACGCCGGGTCATCCGCCTGTACCCGCTCCAGCTGCTGGTTCACGGCCAGACGCAAGCCCCGGCCAATTTGCTGCAGTTTGGTGATTTTGGAGTTGCTGGGGGCCAGCTTGCACAGGGTGAACACGTTGGGGTTGTCCCAGCCCTCTTGCAAGGCCCACATGGAGAAGATAAAACGCAAGTCAGTTTCAAAACTCAGCAACTTTTCTTTCTCTTGCAAGATGAGCTTGATGGCTTCTTCCTCGCCCTTTTCGCTGTGCGAGCGGGCAAAGTAGCCCTTGTGCACCTTGCCGATATCGGCCGCGCTGCGCTCCAGATAGGCCCGATATGGCGGGTGCAGGTCCGGCCTGGCCAGCGCTTTTGCCAGGTGGGCGCGGTAGTGGAATTCAAACGCATCCCGCAGCACAGCGGGCTTTTGCCCATCGGGCATGTATTTGGCAACCGCGTCAATGAAAAACAGGCTGAGCGACTTGATGCCACGCTTGAACAGGTCTTCTTCCCGCTCAAAGTGGTTGGCAATGGCGCACTCCACAATCAGCGACTGGGTTTGCTGGGCCAACATGCCATAGGCGGTTGGCTCACCCAGGGCTAAGGCAAAGCCGTTGGTGAACAACACCTCTTTGAGTGTGATGTTCTCCACCACATGCCCATCCAGAAACGCCAGAGCCGTTTTTTCGCCCAGATTGTCTTTGGCCTTGAGTTCTACCGTTGCCATTGGGCCGGTGCTGGTGTGGTACTGCACTACGGCACAGCGCTCTTTGGCCGTGCCATGGGTCGATACATAGGTCATCGCCTGGGTGCTGTCGGAGCCGTTGCCCACGGTGTCCACCACAATGCCTTTGACCAGCCGCTGGCGAAACGCCTCCAGGCTGTCCAGCGTGTACACCAGGTTTTTGTACTTCAGCGCGTCGCCATCCGCCGTGTTTTTGGCTTTGTCTTTGGCCTTGAAGGTGGCGCCAAAGCGAATGGTCAGCAGCGGGTTGAATTTGGCCAGGTACTCCTGCGTCTGCTTGCCCTCAAAGCGGTGCGGCTCGTCAATGATCAACACCGGACGAATCACCGCCAGCGCCTCCATATAACTCTTGGCGTGGCCAAACAGATTGGCCTCTACCCCGCGCTGGTGAATCACCTTGCCATCGCCTGCAAACGACTGATAAGTGGCCACCAACACAGAAATACCTGCATTGGCCGCGTGAATAAACCCGCCCACGGTCTTGGCAGAGTAGTTGTAGACGTTGATGTGCTGGTCGTACTGCCTGGCAAAAAACGCCGCCGTGCTTTGAAAACTCTTGAGCGTGCCCTGGCGTATGGCGTTGCTGGGCACCAGCACAATGAACTTGGAAAGTTTTTTGTCCCGGTGCAGGCGGTGAATGGTCTCTATGAAGGTAAAGGTCTTGCCGGTGCCGGTTTCCATCAGCACGTCCAGCGTCAGGGCGGGGGTGGTGGTGACGGGTACTTGCACATCGCCCGCAGTGACGTGGTTGCGCAGGCGAATGGCGGCAATGTTGTCGCGCAGTGCCGCTGCAGCTTCACCGGGCGCCATCGTCGGGTTGGACTGCACGTTCACGGGCGGGCAAAAGCGCACGTCGTTGAACACATCGGCCAGTGACTGCACCGCCGCCGTTTGGTGGGCGAGGGTGGTGTATTGGAATTGGGCTGCCATCTTAGTTAGCGTGCGGGGAGGGTGCCGCATAAATGGTGAGTTGCAGTTCCAGATCGTCAATTTGCTCGTAATAAGGCTTTTTGCCGGACAGAGCTTCACTCTCATCCAAAATAACTTCCACCCCCGATCCGCGCCTGTCCATCAGGGTTTCGCGGCCCAAGCCGGGCGATGGCACCGGAAATTTGGATAACAAGCTGCACAACACATCGTTGCGCGGCATGGACATGGCGGTCATGGTTTCAATGCTCATGGTGTTTGCCAATGCGCCGGGTACACACAACTTGATGCGGTCAGCAAACATATGCAGCCGTATTTTTGCACCGTATATCGAGTAATCCCGATGTGCCACCGCATTCACAATCGCTTCAAAAATGGCACGGCGGCTGTACTGGGGGTAGTCGATGCGGCCTAAATTTTTGGTTGCGGGAACCAGCATGTGGCGCATGACAAAACCCAAAGCGTGCTCAATTTGCTCTTGAATGGGTCCGGTAAAGTCTTTGGCATCCAATTGGTCGGCTGGATCGTTTTTTATGCCTCTATACGCTACCGCCTGGATGTAGGCACCCCGAATCCAATGGGATGGCTCCTTGGTACACAGCAAGACACCCGCCACGCTCAGGCAGGGTGTACCGTTGTCCTGCGTTGTTAAATGCAATCGTGCCAACTGGGTTTGCGTGCTGGACCTTTCTTTGGGGTGAATGAGGTGCTTGATAGCAAATCCGTCAATATCGTCCAAACTGGTCGTCGGCACGGACTGCTCTTCAAACCGAATCAGCCGCGCCTGGCTGCGCTGTTGTCCAAGGCGCAACAAATAGTCAGTGCTCATTTTTCTTTTTTCATGGCCTACGCGGTGCAAATACCCGCCCGGACTCTGGTGAATCCACAGACTTTTGGGCACGATGACGGCCAACACCGCTTTGTTCGTGCCAGACGCATCGGGCAGCTCAAAGTGACGGGTTTGAAAAATAAGCTCGGGTTCAATCAAATCACGCGCCAGGTTCACCAACCATTGCTCGACAGCATCCAGGTGTGCCAGCGCAATGCCCTGAATGTCCCGCGTCTTGTCGTCTACGCCCAGCACCAGCACACCGCCATTGGCGTTTGCCAACGCTGTGAGCTCATCGGCTAAGCCATTGGGGTGGGGTTCGTTGACTTTTCCGGCCCCCCGCCACACCAGCCGCTTCAATTCAAGCGTGGAATCTTCACCCAGGCGGATGCGTTGTTGGAGTTCAATTGCATTCATGGCGATCCTTGCAGGTCAATGGGCATTTCAGCCGCGCAGGCGCAGCTTGTCTTCCGAGTAGCCCAGCGACTCGGCCAGGGTTTTGATGCCCAGCATGAAATTGTCGTCGTCAATCCAGGGCGCGTACACCGTCAGATACACCGCAGGCGTGGTGCTGGCTTGCAGGGTCCGCAAGATGTCGGCCAGTTCGGCCAGTGGCACGGGCTTGACGATGAGCAGCACATCGGCCGCCTGGTACAGGTGGTCGGGCTTGACGCTGTGCAGCACGGTACTTAAAGGCAGTTGCTCGGCCAGCAGCAGGTTGTGCAGAACGCGGGGCAGTTGCGCGGGCTGGGGCATGGCAATGCTGGTTTGCAGCGCGACCAAGTCCTCCTGGGTGGCGTCTTGCAGGGGTTTTTGCAGGATGAGCGCGTCCGGGTCGTCCACCAGCTCGTACACGCGAAAGCCGGTGTCCAGCGTGGGCACTTCCTGCGCCGGGATCGGCAGTAGTTCGCCTTGTGCGACCTTGAGCGCTTCGGCCTTGCTCGCCAACTCTGCCTCCAGTTTGGCCCCGGCGCGGCGAATGCGCTCGGCGGTGATTTCAAAAATGGTGGCCTCGGGCTTGCCCAGCGTTTCGGTGACGAAGGTGTGGGCTTCTTTTTTCTTTTTTGGATCTATCGACTGCGGGATTTGCACCAGAATGAACTGGCGGTTGCCACCATCGGCCGCATTTTGAGCAAGGACCGCATGGCCAGTGGTTCCCGTGCCTGCAAAAAAATCTAAAACGATGGCGGCATCGTCTTTTTTGGTCGCAATGCTCAGCATCCGCTGAATTAATCTGGTGGGCTTGGGTGTCTCGAAGACGTCAGCTTGTCCCATGAGCTCGTTGACCTCTTTCTTTGCCTCGTCGTTGCTGCCGCCTTCTGTCATATCCCAGAATGAAGGGACGACTTGCCCATCGGATTCACTCAAGAATTTTTTAACTCGTGGAACGTTATCGCCGGTCTGACCAAACCATATCCGGTTGTCAGCCTTGAGCTCAATAAATGTCTTTTCTGCAAGGCCCCAGCTTCTCCCTTTCGGCGGCTGGAGTGCTCGTCCGCTTGGTAAAGCCACGGTGAAATATTGATCTTTGGTTGCCCGTCCAGTCATGCCGGTCATGTCAACCGATGCCCATACGCCGCGTGGATCATTGTCGGGATTGATGTACGAGTCAACGCGCTCGGCATTGAGTGGCATTTTCCCGATCGCTGCTTTGATGTGCTCGTCTTTTCTCACGTAGCACAGTATCCAATCGTGAATGGACCCCACGGTGTCACGCGCGTCGGGCGAAGAGCGCTTTTTCCACGCAATGGTCGAAACGAAGTTCTCTTGCCCAAACACCTCATCACACAGCAGCTTGAGCTGCGCCTGCTCGTTGTCGTCAATGGAGATAAAAATCACGCCGTCATCCCGCAGCAGGTCTTTGGCCAGCAGCAGGCGCGGGTACATAAACGAAAGCCAGCCGCTGTGCGTGCGCGCACCGTAGATGTTTTTGATGTAGTCGATGTTGTCTTTGGCGTAGCCCAGTTGCTCCAGCACCTGCGCCTGCTTGGCAGAAAAGTCGTCGCGGTAGATGAAGGCGTCGCTCTGGGTGTTGTAGGGCGGGTCAATGTAGATGAGTTTGACCTTGCCGAAGTAGCTCTGGCGCAGCAGGCGCAGGGCGTCGATGTTGTCGCCCTTGATGAGCAGGTTGCCCGTGGTGTCCCAATTCTTGCTTTGCTCAGGGCGCGGTTCCACGATTTTTTGCACCGGCACAAAGGCGCTGTGGTAGGCCTCGCGCTTGCCCACCCAGCGCAGCTCAAAACCGTCTTCCTCCACCTGCACACCTGCCGGGTTGGCGGGGTCCAGGGCCATTTGCAGGGCGGCGGCGTTGATGCGGATACGGCCCTGCGCGTCGATTTCTATGGCTTGCGGGAAGTGCTGGCGCAGCACTTCCAACTTTTGGGCATTGGGGGCTGGGGTTGTGAGGATGGGGGCTTGCATGAATTTATTTGCTATTAATTTGGTAGCTGCTTACGCAATAGCTACGGGGGCTGGAGGCCTATTTGTTATGCAATCGCCAGCAGCCCTTTTTTTTGGATCACCGTCAACAAGCGCAATGCTGGGCCACCGGGCTTCTTGACGCCACGTTCCCAATCGGAAATGAGGTTTTTGGACACGTTCAGGTAACGGGCAAAAACTGGCTGCGACAGGTGCTCACGCAGGCGAAGCAGGCGGATTTCTTCCGGGCTGAGCACTTCTATGGGGGTCAGACAGGCAGCGTCAAACTCGCGCATCGTCTGCTTGTTGACAACACCTGCTTCATGCAGCGCCTCCATCGTTTCATGGATCGCCGCGAAAGCATCACTGCGGTATTTTTTAGTCATCTTGTGCCACCTCTTCAAACTGTCCGTTTGCAATGAATCCACTCAACTGCGTGTCCAAAAGAATGATGCTGCGGTAACCCTTGGACTTGCCTTCACCGGTGCGAGCAATCCGCTGCTTGATGACGCCGCCGCCCAGATCTGCATCAATCTGGCCTTTGTTGGCGCGTTCAATGGCATCAATCAAAGTGGAAGCCGGGATTTTTTCTTTTCGGGCAAAACGGCCAAACCATGCGTTCCTAAAAACTTTCAAGTTAAAGACTCCCTGGGTGCGTTTATTTATAACACAAAGTGTTATATTTTCTCTTTAATCGCGGGCAGATCTTGGGCGCTTAGCTTCACAGGGATCGTTACCCATTCCTCCAGCGTCATACCCTTGCCGTGCGCTGTGATGGTTAATTCAGCGATTAATTCATCGGGTAGATCAAAGGTCACGGGGTGCAGTTTTGAACTCATGCGCTTACCCCCGCCAGCCAGTTCTCCACTCGCAAGCCCGGCACGCGCAGGAACTCGGCGTCGCCGCTGACCAGCGTGGCGCCCAAGGCCAGCGCATGGGCTGCGATGAGGGTGTCATTGGGGCCGATAGGGGTTCCAAGTTGCTCCAGATGCGTGCGTAGCGTGGCGTAGTGCGGTGTGACGGCATCGTCCAGGGACAGCACGGGCAATTGCTGCATCTGGATGTTGTACGCCGCCAGCAGGCGGGGCGAAGGCTTTTTTGCCAGGCCATACATCAACTCACACTGCACCACGATGCTTGTCAGCATGCGGCACGAATGCGGGCTTTCCAGCCTGGCTCTGTAATGCTGTGCGGCCACGCCATGGGCATCGCGCATGAGTTGACTGACGATATGGGTGTCCAGCAGATAGATGGTCGGGGTCTCCATATTCATTCAGTGGTCACCCAGGTCGATGTCGTCCAGCGGCAGAAGGCCTTCGTCTACGTCGGGGAATTCGTCATCGCAAGGACCGAGCTTGGCGATTTCGTCCAAAGCAGCCAGCAAGGCAGCCGCGCTGCCTTTCTCGTACTTGGGCTTGACTGCTTCGATGATGAGCTTGTCTCCCTCTCGGTGGATCAGGGCTTCGTTGCCGGGCAACTCAAATTCTTTGGGGATGCGAACCGCCTGGTTGGCGCCATTTCTGAAGAGTTTTACGGCTCTAGCCCCCGTAGATACTGCGTATGGTGCTATGAATTCAGAAGCAAAATGAGAAGAAGTGGACATGACGTATCTCCTTATGGAAAAGGAGTGAATAGTCTAGCCTATGTCTAGGCATATGCTAACGGTGACGGTGCAACTCGACGGCTGATGTCAAGGTTTTGCACAGCGTATGGCCATTAAATCGCGTGATGCAAAGACTCTTGATGCCGATGTGGATGAAATACTTTCCGGCTTCGGCGAGAAATACAAACTGGATTTTTGCTAATTTATTACGGTGAAACTTTCCATTGAGCGCTTATGGATTTGGTAGCTGCTTGCGCAGCTAATACGGGGGCCGGGGGCTGATTTAATACACGGCGTCATGATCTCCCACATTCACCGGGATGATCTGCCCGTCTTGAATCAACAGTTCCAGCGTAATTCGGTACGACAGATTGATCGACACCGAATGCAGGCCGTCCAGCTTGCCACGCAAGGGATGCAAGCGCAGCGAAGGGTGGTTTGGGTTGGCTTCCAGCACCAGCAGGGTTTTGAGGTATTGCTGGCGAAGATCAGGATGGCGTTGCAGGAAGCGGGCTGCGCGGCGGTTGTATTGCTCGGTAAAGACCAGGGCAAAAGGCATCTGTGGCGCTTGGCCTCGACTCACATCGCGTCCAGTCGGGCCAAATGGGCCTCTGGCGACTCTTGCACCGCACGCCCTGCCGCCAGATCTGCACGGGTCTGGGCCAGTGCGGCGTCCAGTTCGCACTCGCGCAGATAGTGGTACTGCGCCATGTCCATCACCACAAATTTGTCTTTGCCACGCACGGACACAATCGCCTCGGGTGCGCTGCTCAGAGCAAATTCAATGGCAGAAATGCCTTTGGTTTTAAGGTCGTTGGCGCTGATATGGGGCATGACAGGCTCCAAAAGGGTGGATGAAAGGATTTTTGATAATACGATAAATCGTACGGTTGATGGGCCTGAACCTTGCTTCTTCAGGAAATTACGGACTCCACCACCGGCGTCCCCAGATTCCGCAGCACATCCTGGAGGCTTATTTGACGCTTTTTTCCTTGGATTCAGGCGTCATACCAGTTTTCAACTTTCAAACCCGGCACCCGCGCAAACTCACGGGTGTTGCGGGTGACCAGGGTGAGGTCGTTGGCCAGGGCAATGCCTGCAATGAGTTGGTCCAGGTGCCCGATAGGTGTACCGCTCACCTCCAGCGTGTGTTTGATCCAGGCGGCGGACTTGGCGCTGGCGTAGTCCAGGCAGATAACGCGGTAGGCCCGGAGTGCGGCATCCATGCCTTTGCGTTGTGCTTCGGGGCGGGTGGAACGCAAGACACCGTATTCCAGTTCAAACAACACCACCGAGGGGATGGCGATCTGGCTGGCATCGGTGTTTTGCAAATGGGTTGCAACCTGCCCTTGCTGCTTGAAGAAATAGATCAGGGTGTTGGTGTCCAGCAGGTACATCACCAGGACTCTCTCGGCAGGTTCGGCGCGTCATTGGCGCGCAGGCCTTCCGCAAGGGGAAAATCCCGCCACATTTCCGCATGGGCCGCGACTTCTTCAAAAAAACCAATGGGGTAGCCGTGGGCATCGACCTCGGGGGTTTGTTCCTTGACGAGCTTTGCAACCCAGGCGCTCAAGGACAGTTTGGCCGCCGCTGCTGACGCCTTGGCGCGGGCAATCGCGTCATCATCCATATAAATAGTGACTTGGGGCATGGGGCACCTCCAAAATAATTACATCGGTAAGTATATAAGTGGTCGGCAATTAGGTCTTGCTGGTATGGATCTGCGAATGCGTTTGCTATTGATTTAGCAGCTGCTTGCGCAGGTTCTATAAGGGCTGGAGCCAGTTTTCCACCTGAAGTCCGGGCACGCGGGTGAATTCCGCGTCTGCGGTGACCAAGGTGGCCCCCAAGGCGAGTGCATGGGCGGCGATGAATGTGTCGTTGGGTCCAGTGGGGTGCCCGCCTCCTCCAGTACGGTGCGCAAATGTGCATAGTGGGCCGCAACTTCTGCGCCAAACGGCATCACAGTCACCGAACTCAAAAGTAATTCGCAGTGAGTTTGCCATCGAGGGTGTGTGCGCCCTCGCAAACCAAAAAGAAGCTCACACTGCACGATGACGCTGGTGCTGATATTGGCCGTATCGCTCTTGGACAGCGTGGCGCGAAATGGTTGTGCTGCTAACCCTGTGGGGTTGCGCATCCTGTCTGACAGGATATTGGTGTCCAGCAAATACACGCGTGCGTTCGTCACCTTTCAGCCCCCGCCAAAATCAATGTCGTCCAAGGGCGGCAAGCCCGCATCCACATCGGGAAACTCTTCGTCAATCGGGCCCAATATGGCCATTTCGTCCAAGGCCCAGAGTAAAGCAGCCGCCGTACCTCTCTTTGGTCGGTCGGGCACCAGTTCCAAAATCAGTCAGTTGCCTTCGCGGTGCATCAACGCCTGGGTGCCCGGCAATTCAAACTCTTTGGGGATGCGCACCGCCTGGTTGGCACCGTTCCGGAGGAGCTTTACGGCTCTAGCCCCCGTGGATACTGGGTTTTGTGCTATGGTTTCTGAAGTGTTGTGAGTGGGAGTGGACATGATCAATCTCCTCGGAAGTCAAGAATGGACTTTGGCATATGCATTGACATGTGCTGAGCCAGTGTGATTATGGTAGTGGGTGGATTGGGCTGCTAGCCTTCATCCGACTTCAAGGCCAAAAATCAATGGATTTGAGTTCGCTCCGAAAGAAGCTGACGTTCGCTGAAACGTCCCCATTTCTCGTGAGCGGTCATGCAGGGCACCCATGTACGTCTGCCGACTCTGCGGCTATAGGGTAGCGGTTGCTGTCAGTCGTCCGCTCGTGCTGTACTTTCGCTTATTGGTCATGAACCAGATGCTCATCGGCGCTTACGAGTTCGAGTAAACGGTTCACCTCTCAATCCATAATTTCATTCCCCCCGGCGAGGCGGTCGGAAGGAGTTTCCACTCAAGAGTTGGAAACGTTTACCTCAATGTCATTCACAGCGCTCTCCACGTAGTTCCCGAGCCTGGTGGCCACAGAGTTATAGATCGAGGCGTTATCCCTTCCTGGCGGTGCGCTGATCGTGAGTGCAAATGCAACTGAGCTTTCCTCGATCTCAGCATTGCCACTGATTCCGAACTGATACAGGTCGCGCCCGTAAACCCGGGCGCATACGCGCAAGGTCCGGCCACTGAATGCTCTCCCTCCAGGTATTGTGGTGGCGTGGTGCCGAATCGGATTCCATTTCGCGTGTTCTGCGCGGGCTTGCGCCTCCCGATCCGTGCTTTCTTTCATGAACCCGGCTAAATTACCCATCTTCCCGTCAGGCTTTGTGTACTGCAAGGCCACCTGCAGCCGAGTCGAAAAATAATTCGCAGAACCCAGTTCAGAAACCTTGGGTCGCAGAATGGCAGTCAATGCGACGCTGCCTTTTAGCTTGTTGTCTGTAATGAATTCCGGTGGAATAGGAATATCTTCCCAATAGTGCCAAAGACCTGCGCGTAGAGAAGATGTCCAAATCAAAGTGACACTTCCCTCCGGGCACTCCCAGGGCGTGGGTGATTTCAAGCAAGGCGACCCCCATCCCAACCTATTGTCGTGCGCGCTACCGTCTGCAGTATTGATCAGAAGCGCCTTCACCAAGTCAGGCGTTGGTGCCCTTAGTTGGTGGAATGTATGAGCCGCGACGGCAGATACGATGGCAGTTGCATAGCTGGTGCCGGTTTCCAGGTTCCCACCAAGTCCCCGCAGGGTTGAAAACCACGAAACCTCCGGTTTCATCAGCCCTTCAGGCCCCGGTCCGGGTAAACATGCGCCGCATGCAGCACCGGGGAGAGACTCGTCGTGGATACGGCCGCCAACCGTCAGTGCGGCTTCGCAATCTCCTGGGGGATTCAGACGCCTGTCATTGTGTTGGTCGACATTTCCGATCGAGATAACTGGAAGGATGTCAAACTCTCTCGCAATCTTATGGATTTCATGGCCTAGCTCGCTCATCTCCAGGCGATCTGCGCCATCCACCGGCTCATTGAAAGAGAAGTTCCAAACCTTGGTGTCGCCGTGATGACGCGAGATGACGGAGTGCAAGTAGCTGCGAAATGCCGTACGTGTTGCCGAGCCGGTCTCATCCTTTGCAATGGCTTGCGCGACTCCAATACGACATACCAAAGCTGGCAACGCCAGATGCGTGTTCCAAGCCGAGCCATGCACGACCAGAGAGCCGACGCGGTTGCCATGTTTACGATTAGCAGTGACATCAGACACCAGTGACGGCGCGCGCCAAGCAACCATTGGTGCGTATGTCTGCGCGAACATGCCACCGTCCACCACGCCAACGATCGGTTGCCATTGCTCATCCGGAACCGGGCGTTCAGGGTCCGGCGCGGAGGGTACGTCGGCGGACTTCAGGGCCCTCACTGGTTCGATTCGGAAGACTGCGCCAGAGCTTATCAATCGAGTGAGCGCCAAAGGATCGCGAGCGACGAACTGCATCCGCGTGAAAGGGTTCTGTCTGTATTCCCTGATGGCCCGAATGATGCTTCCGGAGGCCTGACTGCTCTGGACCTGCAGCTGGTGTGAATGGCTGCCAATAAGGGCGTAAATCTGGCGGCAAAGGTATTCGGCTGGATTTCGTATTTGCGCGCCAGGGGGAGTTGGAAGGAGCCCGA
>Ga0156180_1043_pt1 | contig 117604 bp, 103 predicted proteins | sample RifCSPlowO2_12_FD_107833 | JGI IMG/M metagenome (GOLD analysis project Ga0156180, IMG submission 107833) | Burkholderiales bacterium RIFCSPLOWO2_12_FULL_61_40
ACAAGGGCATGGACACCACGCTGGAGGCAAACAGGGGCGCTGCCATCACCCCGCCCAAGGCCAGCCACAGCTCAAACAACCACCCGTCCTGGGCCAGCACCACATGGCGGATGAAGTCCACCGGGGTTTGGATCGGCACCGGTGCCAGCAAGGTGATCAGCGCCGCGGAGGTCAGTACCCAGCCGGTGGCGGCCAGCGCCAGCAGCGATCCAAATTGCACCAGACACCAGTAATCACTGTCCCACTTGCTGGAATGGGTGTTTTGCCAGCTGAGCCAGGTTCTGAGCACCACCCGCGCGTCGGCTTTTTCACCGCGTTCCAGGGCGCGGCTCAGCGCATACAGGCTGGTGGCCAGCACCGGTGCGACCACCAGAAAGCCGGACAGCGCACCGGCCAGCAACCAGAAGCGGTGGTGGGCCAGGGCGATGATGGCGGCGCCCGCCACGACCATGACCGAGCCATGGGCCAGACTGGCAAAGCCGATACGGACCATGTCGTCCCAGGCCCGTACCAGCCAGGTCAGGGGCTGCATCAGGCCGATGGTGCGCACTTTGGGAGCAGAAGAGGAGGTGGGAGGCATGGGCAGACCGAGGGTGAAGTGGGGGGCAGTGTAGGGGCTCAAAACACGGGGTGGACCCAAAAAACGGGTTGAGTACGCCGCTCTAGAGGCGATTTGAACAATTCGCCGACAATCACGGCTTGATTTTCCAAGTTTAAATTCATGACCTGTCCCCCCTTTGCAGCACCTGTCCAGCACCTTGAACCCACGCCAGTTCCAGAGCGGGCCTCCAGGCCGGTTCGTCCCAAGGCGCCTGAGGTGCAGCCGGTGCTGGAAAAACTGTTTGAACTTTATCCACATTTGTTTGGTGCGGAGTTCTTGCCACTCAAGCTGGGTATTTTCCAGGAATTGATGGCACGCCACCCCGAGCATTTTGAGCGTGCCGGTCTGAAAGCCGCCTTGGGACTGCACACGCGTTCGGCCCGCTACCTGCAAAGCGTGGCCGCAGGCAAGCAACGCCACGACCTGGACGGGGCCGCGGTGGAAGACGTGTCGCCTGAGCATGTGTACCTGGCATTGCTGGAACTGTACCGGCGCAAACAGGGCCGCTCCAGGGAAGATTTGCGTCCCAAAGTCCGTGCGCAAGTGCTGGCGGCTTTTGCGGGCTCGGGTTTGACCCGCCAGGAATACGCCACAAGAGCCTTGGTGGTGGCGCCCGACACCGGCGCCTTGCTGGACGATGCGTTTGCCGAATACGACCAGACACTGGCCAAGCAGGAAGCCTTGCTCAGGGCCTTTGACAGCAGTGGCAAGACGGCCGCGGAGTTTGCCGACATGTATGGACTGGACGCACAGGCGGTCAGCGCCTTGCTGGGCCGGCGCCCATCCGTGGCAGCGGCGCCTGCGGATGCCACATCCCTTTAATTCCCTGCATTGACCCCCCCCCAGGAGACACGCCATGCCGCGTTCCGTTTTGAGCGAAGCCCAGATCCATCCCGCCATTCGGGAGCGCATTGCCACCCTGCACCAGGATATCGTCCAGGAAGTAAAGACGGCGGTGGACGCCAAGGCGGTGGTGGTGGTCGGCATGGGCATGAACCCCATGCCCAGAAAAGCCCGTGCCGCGCTGGATGCCGCCGGTGTGCCCTACACCTACCTGGAGTACGGCAATTACCTGAACAGCTGGCGCCGGCGCAATGCGCTCAAGATGTGGACCGGCTGGCCCACCTTTCCCATGGTGTTTGTCAAAGGCACCCTGGTGGGCGGCGCGACCGACGTGCAAAAGCTGATCGCCAGTGGTGAACTGAAAAAAATGCTGGCCTGAGTGCCCAGCGGCACGTATGAGCGTATGAAATACAGCGGTAAAAAACCCGACGGCGCCATCCAGCGCAATGCCCTGGGACGCGGCCTGTCCGTGTCGGTGGCGGGCGCGCGGGCCAGCAGCGCACTGGCGCTGGATGCAGCCTTGGGCCGGGTATTCCCCCTGTGGAAGAAACACAGCACGGTCATGGAAAACGAGGCCCGGCGTTTTGTGGCCGAGCTGGGGCGGCTCAAAGGCACCTATGTCAAGGTCGGCCAGATGTGGGCCCTGTTTGGGGAACACTTCCTGCCGCCCGAGTTGACCGAGGCCCTGCACGAACTGGAAGCCAGCACCACGCCCCTGGCATGGCGCGCCATTGAACCTGTGCTTCAGCACAACCTGGGCCCGGCCTATGCCGCACTGGTGGTAGACCCCCAGGCGCTGGCGGCGGCCTCGCTGGCCCAGGTGCACCGGGCGCGTGTCATTGCCAACGGTGAAGAAATTTGCCTCAAGGTGCTGTACCCCGGCGTGCGCGACACCATTGACGCCGATTTCAATGCCGTGGTGCGCTTGCTCAAGATGACCCGCTGGTTGAAGGCCGGGCGCGAGCTGGACGACTGGCTGGAAGACATGCGCACCCAGCTGCACCTGGAAGTGGACTACCAGCGCGAGGCCCGGATGACCTTGCGCATGGCGGCCCTGGTGGCGAATGACCCGCGCTACTGCGTGCCCCGTGTCTACCCGCAGTACAGCGGCAGTGCGGTGCTGGCATTGGAGTACCTGCCCGGCGAAGCGGTGACCAGTGCGGTGGTGGCGGCTTTGCCGCAGGCCCGGCGCAACCGGCTGGCGGTGGCCATGCTGGATTTGTTCCTGCACGAAGTTTTTGTGTGGGGCGTGATGCAGACCGACCCCAATTTCGGCAACTACCGCATCCGGGTGGGGGAAACTTCGGACCAACTGGTCTTGCTGGACTTTGGCGCCCTGAGCGAGTGTTCGGAAGACTTTCTGGATGCCCTGGGGCGCACCATCGCCGCTGCCCAGCAGGGTGACCGGGTTGCCGTGGTGCAAGGCTTGATGGACCTGGGCTGCCTGCCGCCCGACAGCTGTGCGGATGCGCAGCAGATGTTTGCCGACTTCTGCCTGCGCCTGCTGGAGCCCTTGCGGGAGGTGCAGAATTTGCCGCCCGAGCGGCTCAATGCCCAGGGCGAGTACCGCTGGGGCGCGTCCAACCTGATGCAACGTGCGGGGAAAAAGGCCGCCAAGTCGACTCTGAGCCGCCATTTCACGACCCCTTCGCGCGAGTTTGCCTTTGTCGCCCGCAAGCTGACGGGGGTGTTCACCTTCATCGCGGTGCTGAACGCCGAATTCAACGGGGCGGAACTGCTCCAGCAGCATGTGGCACGCTGGCGTGCACGCCAGACCACCCGCCGGGGCGAGGCCTCGCTGGCCTAGACGTTCAAGGGGGGTGCCCTGCGGTGGCGACGGTCTGTAGCGTTTGCAGGCGCAGGGTGCGTTCTGCTTTGGGCAGCTCGGCCAGTGCTTGGACGGCGCCGTAAAACGCCTGCCAGTCGCCGTGCTGGCGGGCAAACAGGGTTTCAAACGCGTCCACCCAGTCGTCGTAGGCGGCTTGTGCGCCAAAACTGGCGTTGTTGGCACCGGCCGCCCAGGCGTCATAGGCGGCGTAGCCGCCCCAGTCCTGTTTGAGCCGGGCATAGGCGTGCTGAAAATCGGCAATTGCTACCATTTTCATAGCTGCCTGCGCACTGTTTACGGGGGCTAGAGGGTTATTTGGTCCATAAATACCGCTCAAACGCTGGCGGGTGGACCGGGTCAGGGCCCGAAAGCTTTTGCGACGCGCATCGAAGGCGGCGTATTCCTGGCGGGCCGCTGCACCGGCTTCTTCCTGCAGCCAGCGTGCGCCGCCCAGCCGCTCGACCGCGGTGGCAAACGATTCGTTGAAAGCCGTGTCGTCCTTCACGTACAGCACCTGGTGCGCCAGCTCATGAAAAATCATACGGGCCAGTTCCCCTTCCGGGTAACGGATAAAGGTGCTGAGCAGGGGGTCACCCCCGGCCCAGTTCATCCAGCCCAGGGTGGAGTAGGCGGGCACCGGGTAGACATGGACTTCCAGGCCCTCGGTGCGCAAGGCGGCCGCCTGCTGCTGCGCCGCCTGCTCGTCAAAGTAGCCGCGGTAGCCGACACAGCCAGCCACCGGGAAACACCATTGGTGGAGCGTGAGGGAAAAAGGGGGCGCCGCCACCACGTTCCACACCGCCGCACGGCGCTGCACATCGGCGTAACGCTGGTAGCTGGGATTGTCCGGCAGGTGCAAGGCGGTCACGGCAAAACGGCGGATCTGCTGGGCCAGCTGCAAGCGCTGTTTCAGGGGCTGGGGCGTGCTGTCGTCGGCCAGCCACTGGTCCACCGGCCGCGCCGCCTGCAGGATCTGGAGGTGGCCGCTGACCGAGCCCAGCAGGTACGTGGTGTCGGCACAGCCTGCCGCCAGCAGTGCCAGCAGCCCACCCCCCAGGGAATGCCAGCGCCCACCCCGGCGCACCCGCCAAGAGGGTGGGTGCGCGGAGGAAGAAGGGGCGCTCGGGGTGGTCAATGACGCGTCAACTACTGCTTGGGCGCTGCGGGAGGCGCTTTTTTGTCGGCCTTGGGGGGCATTTTGGGGCCACGGTCGCCACCATGGCGGCCACCCATGCGGGCGTGTTCGCTGTCAAAGACCTTTTTTTGCTCGGCGTTCAGGGCGGCGTAAAAGGTTTTGGTGGCTTCGTCGCGTTTGTCCATCGCAGCAGTCATGTCGGTCAGGTGCTGTTTGCGCAATTCGTGCATTTTGTCGATGCGCTCCGGCGTGGTGAGCTTGTCCAGCTCCGCGCGGTCGGGATACTGGTTCATGGTGCGGGCTGCGGGCTTCATGGCGGCGGCAAAGGCGGTCCAGGCACCTTCTTGTGCGGTGGTGATTTTCAGTTTGGCTTTGAGTGCGTCGAGTCGTTTGGCCACCATGGCCTCCATTTTGCGCATGCCGTCTTTGCCTTCGTGGCGCATCATGCCGCCGTCCCCCATCATGGCGCGGTGGTCGGCCATGGGGCTGGGGTTTTGTGCGAATGTGGCAAAGCCTGCGCTGGCCAACAGACCTGCTACGACCAGAGATTTGAAAGCGGGTTTCATAAATACATCCTTTTTGGGGTGGCTTGACGCGGACATCGCGATCAGCTTGGGTTTAGTATCCGGCGCGGGTGTATCTGCTCCATTGCAGCAGGATAAGGCTTTGTAAAGTTGCGTGAAAATAGTCGGTTAGTGCAGGGAGGACACCCCAGGTTCGCACAGTGGCTTGCGACGGTGTTCCCCACCAGGTTTCAACAAAGGTGAATATGTTTAAAAACGTGATGGTGTTTCGCATGGTGTCGGGCTGGTCGGCGACCCAGGCGCAACTGGAAGAGGCGCTGGATGGCGCCCGGTTTGTGGAGTGTGGTGCTTCGCAGGAAAAATCGGTGGGCTGGGTGGAACCCCGGGGCCAGGCGCATGGTGCGCTGGTGGAGATTGTGGGCGGCCAGTGGCTGCTCAAGCTGATGGTCGAGATCAAGACGGTGCCCGGCTCCGTGGTCAAGCGCAAGGTGCAAGACCAGCTGGCCCATATCGAAGCCACCACCGGGCGCAAACCCGGTAAAAAGGAAAAGCGCGAAATCAGCGAAGACGCCCGCGTGGCGCTCCTGCCCATGGCGTTTAGCAAACAGTCCAGCGTGACGGTGTGGATTGACCCCAAGAGTGGCTTTCTGGTGCTGGACTCGGGCAGCCAGTCCAAGGCCGACGAGGTGATGACGGCCCTGGTCAAGGCGGTGGATGGCTTGGCGGTGCAACTGGTCAATACCCAGACCTCGCCCGCCGCCGCCATGTCGATCTGGCTGTCCACCCACGAAGCGCCCCAGGGTTTCAGCGTGGACCGCGAGTGTGAACTCAAGGCGGCCGACGAGTCCAAGGCCGTGGTGCGCTACACCCGCCACGCGCTGGACACCGACGAGGTGAGCCAGCACATTGCCCAGGGCAAGGTGCCCACGCGGGTGGCCATGACCTGGAACGACCGGGTGTCCTTTGTGCTGACCGAGGCGCTGCAGCTCAAAAAAGTGGCGATTTTGGACGTGGTGCTGGAAGGCGCCCCCGCGTCGCCCGGCGACCGCCAGGACGACAACTTTGATACCGATGTGGCCATTGCCACGGGCGAGCTGTCGCAGCTGATTCCCGACCTGCTGGAAGCCCTGGGCGGCGAAATGGCGCTGGCCTAGCGGGTCTTGCGGTGCTGCCACGGGGGGGCTTGCGACTGCCGGGTTTCCCGATTTCCGAACTTCCGAGCTTTCCAACTTCCGGCCCCCACTCCCCCCAACCCCCTCGCCCCGCCGGGCGAGGGGGAGCTCAACAGCCGATTGGGTGGCTTCGCGCCGAATACGCAATCACTGGCGCAGTGTTGCCCAGGGCTTTGTGGTGCCTGGGCTTTGCGCATGGGGTCGTAGTCAAGGGCGCAGCCCAGGCGTGCCAACGGCGGCCCGCTGCGCGGCCGCGCGACCCATCGAACACTCCCAGCCTTCACCTTCGCTCTCGCCCGCCCCAGGTTTGCCATCAAACCCAGCCATGGCTGCTGGCGCGCAGCCGCCAGCCTTGCGCGTGCCAAGGACGCGGATGACCCTACGACCGCCTGCGCAAAACCTTCACCAACCACACCCTTGGCAACGCCTCGACCGTAATTCCGTAGTCGGCGCACCGCCACCAAATTCGGCTGTTGAGCTCCCCCTCGCCCGGCGGGGCGAGGGGGTTGGGGGGAGTGGGGGCCGGAAGTTCGGAAGTCGGAAGTCGGAAGTTCGCCAGAAAGCTTGTTGGAGCGGCAGATTTTGAGTCAAATTCGACTGTAGCCTCCGTGAAATCTGCGCAAGTAGCTACATTTTTTATAGCGAATGATGACTGGTGGCTTGGCAATTGATACAGACACATTGGGGGCAAGGGGTACTTCAAATGCCCGCGACAGCTCCGCACTGAGCTTGAATAGCACCCGGTGGCACCCGGGCCAGCGCAGGGATGGGATTGTGGCTATGCTGGCGCTTTTGGGGGAGTGTCCACATGCAACGAAAAACCGCCCAGGATTTTGACCAGGACCTGCTGATCCTGTTTGACGCCTATGTGCACGGCACGATCGACCGCCGTGGTTTTCTGGAAAAGGCGCAGAAGTTTGCCGTTGCGGGACTCAGCGCTGCCGGTCTGCTGGCCGCGCTGAGCCCTGACTTTGCCTTGGGGCAGGTGGTTGCCCCGAACGACGCCCGCGTCAAGACAGAAATGCTGGAGTTCGCCTCACCCCAGGGCTACGGCACCCTGAAGGGCTACCTGGCACGGCCTGCCAACGCCACGGGCAAACTGCCTGCGGTGCTGGTGGTGCACGAAAACCGGGGCCTGAACCCGCACATCGAAGACATTGCGCGACGTTTGGCGCTGGAGGGTTTCATGGCCTTTGCGCCCGACGCGCTCACGCCCTTGGGCGGTTACCCTGGGGATGAAGACCAGGCGCGTGCGCTGTTTGCCAAGCTGGACCAGACCCAAACCCGCGAAGACTTTGTGGCCGCCGCCCAATGGTTGAACGCCCGTGCGGACGGCAACGGCAAACTGGGCGTGGTGGGGTTTTGCTACGGTGGTGGCATCGCCCACCTGCTGGCGGTGCGCCTGCCTACCCTGGCCGCCGCCGTGCCGTTTTACGGCAACCTTCCCGCGCCTGCGGATGCTGCCCAGGTGAAAGCCCCGCTCCTGATCCACTTTGCTGCGGTGGACGAACGCATCAACGCGGCCTGGCCCGCCTACGAAGCCGCGCTCCAGGCGGCGGGGGTGCATTACACCGCCTACCAGTACCCCGGAACCCAGCATGGTTTCAACAACGACACCACGCCGCGGTTTGACGCCGCTGCTGCCAAGCTGGCCTGGGAGCGCACGCTGACTTTTCTGACACTGAAGCTGCGCGCCTGAAACGGCGCTTGGCCGTCGTGCCGGTCATGGCCATACGCAGGGCCGTGGAAACCATGGTCTCGTCGTGCGCTACCGGGAGCTGGCCGACTGCTGTAACAAGGTCTTACAAAAGTCCTGCTCCACCATGTGGCGCAGGCCGATTTCCGAACTGAAGTAGGTCTGGCCCTGGCAGACCTGGCGAATCGCCGTGTGCAGTTCATCGGCGGCATTGGCCTTGGTGACATAGCCCAGCGCACCGGCGCGGTGCATCTCGACCACCCGGTCCAGGTCCGCATGGGCGGACAGGCCGATGATGCGGGCGTGGGGGTAACTGCTGCACAGGTGTCGCGTGGTCTCCAGGCCATTCATGCCCGGCATGCTCAGGTCCATACACACCACATCCGGCTGGAACTGCGCCATGCAGTCCAGCACCTGGTGGCCGTTTTCTGCCTCTGCCACCACCTCCATATCCGGGGCCATTTCCAGCACCATGCGCAGCGCGTCGCGAAACAGCGCATGGTCATCGGCCAGCATGACACGGATTTTCATGCGAATCCGGGCTCGGTGGCCTGCATGATGGCCATTTGCAGGCGGTCCATCTGCAGGGGTTTGCTGTGTACTGCGATGCCACGGGCCGCCATGCTGTGGATCAGGGCCGGATCGGTGTCGCCGGTCAGGATGATGGCGGGCAGTTGGGCGCCATAGGCATGCCTTGCTGCGTCAATCACATGGACGCCGGTTTCATGGCCGTCAAGCCGGTGGTTGGAAATGACGATGTCCGGCGCCCATTTGCCCAGGCGCAGCAGCAGGGCCTGGCTGCTGGTCGCCGCAAGCACCTCATGGCCGGTGTTTTCCAGCGCCATGACCAGCGCCTGTTGCACTTCGGTGTGGTCTTCCACCAGGCCGATGCGCAGGGGGCGGGGCTCGGCCTGCGGGGCGCAAGGCTCGGCTTGGACATGCGCCTGCCCGGCGGGCAGTTCAATGGCAAACATGGAGCCGCGTCCGGGTTTGGTGCGCAGGCGAATTTGCAGCCCCAGCAATTCGGCTGTTTTGGCCACAATGGCCAGGCCCAGGCCGCTGCCCCGCAGGTGCGCGCCATCCCCGAGTTGGGTGAATTCCTCAAAAATGGCTTCGGTTTTGTCGGCCGCAATGCCCACGCCGGTGTCCCATACCTCAATCCATTGCGCACCCGCATGGCGTCGGCAGGCGACCAAAATGCCGCCCTTTTCCGTGTAACGCACGGCGTTGGCAATGAGATTGCCGACGATGCGCGTCAACAAGGCCTGGTCGGTGCGTGTAAACACGGTAGCGCAGGGGCGCAAATGCAGGCACAGGCCTTTGCTCTGCGCCTCGGCCGAATGCACGGACACCAGTGCGGACAAAAAGTCCTCCACCACAAAATCAGTCAGACGGGGGGTGACGACGCCCGCTTCGAGTTTGCTGACGTCCAGCAAATCGGTGAGCATCTCGGTCAGGCTGTCGCTGCAGGCCTGGATTTTGCGCACCAGGCTGCGGTTGTCTGGCGTGGTTTTGCTCTGGAGCACACCGACATACATGGACAGCGCCGAAAGCGGCTGCCGCAGGTCATGGCTGGCAGCGGCCAAAAAGCGGGATTTGGCGCGGTTGGCCTGCTCGGCGCGGGCCTTGGCGGTTACCAGCTCGGCTTGTGCCTGCTTGCGCGCACTGATATCGACAAACGCCCAGATCGATTCGCCGCTTTGCGGGTCGAGCATGCTGCCGACGACGTCGTACCACCCCAGGCTGCCGTTTTTGCGGCGGTACTGGATCTCCGAGCGAAACACCTCGCCTCTTTGCAGCACGGGGTAGGCGGCCTCGGCGAAGGTGCGGTAGGCCTGTTCGCTGGGGTAAACGATTTTGGTCGACTGTCCGGTCAGCTCGTCCAAGGAGTAGCCCATCATCTCGGCGAATGCCACGTTGCCCCAGACCAGTTTGCGGTCGTTGAGTTTGACGAAGCCCACAATCCGGCTGTTGAGGATGGCGGTTTGCTCGCACATCAGGCGGTAGAAGCGTTGCTCGGTGCGCGCGCGTTGGGTGATGTCATGGATGATGGACACCCATTGCGTTTGGCTCCCCACCGTGACGGGGGTGGAGTGCATCTCCACAGTTTTGATTTCGCCGTTGGCCATGCGGTGCTGGACAGCGAAAGGATTGCGCTCATGGCTGTCTGTTGCCAGGCGTTTTTCGGTGATGTGGTCCGGGTTGAGCGCATTGATCTCCTGCAGGGTCTTGCTGCGTATTTGCACAGGGGACCATCCATAAAACAGGCAGGCGGCCGCGTTGGCGTCCAGAATTTGACCGCTGGCCGGGTCCGTCTGAAGAATGGCGGCGTTGTTGTTGTCGATCAGGTTGCGAAAGCGCATTTCACTTTCCCGCAGGGCCGTTTCCCGGGTGTCCAGGGTTTCCAGCAGGCGATTGAATGCGCCAAATAATTCGCCAATTTCGTCTTGCCGGGTGATGGGCAGGCGCGGCGTGCGCAGGCTGGTTTCCGACATCTCCGACAGGCTTTGCATGGCTTTGAACACGGGTGTGAGTTGGCGCCGCAGCATCCACCAGGTCAGCGCGCCCGCCACCAGGGTCAATAGCAGCGCGCCCAGCAGCAGGCCCCGCTGCATGGCGTAAATAGGGGCAAAGGCGTCCTCCGCAGGCATGGCAGACCCCAGAATCCAGCCCGCTGCGGGAATGCCTTTGGCGGCAGTCAGCATTTCCACGCCTCTGGAGTTGGTGGTCAGGCCATAGCCCTCATAACCCTGCAAGTAGCGATCAAGCATCGTGTTCACACCCGGTTTGGCAAGCGGCTGCATGGTGCGGCTCTTGTCGGTGGCGGTTACAACCAAGCCGTGTTGCGGTGTGATGAGCGCGTAGCTGCCTGCTTGGCCGTAGGGCGCGTTCGTAACTTTGTCCAGAAAAGTGGGCTTGTTGAGGTCGGTCACCCCCGCCAAGGCACCGAACACCTTGCCCTGTGCATTGCGCAGGGGCATTGCCATGACAAAAAGGGGCACCAGCCGCTGTTTGCCCATGACGGGCCGACCGACGCTCGCCTTGCCCTCTTTGAGCGCGGCGACCAGGAAGTCCCGTTCCATGTAATTGACACCGATCCGTTCTGCCGAGTACGGAAGCGAAGCCAGGGTGATGCCATCCAGCCCGGTGATGAAGGCCCCGCCATTGAACAACTGCCGGAAAATCGGGCGTTGCTCCAGGAAGGTTTGCATTGCCGGGGTGTTGCCCATAAGGGCTGGGTTGACCGTTTCGCCGACCATTTTTAAGGCCCTGAACCGGTCTTCCAATTCTTCATTGATTCCCGTGGCCGCCATGGACACCGCTGCATACTGCTGAGCGCCCACCAGGTTTTGCATATCTTCGCGCAGCACGTGGCGGGCGTAAAACGCCAGCAAGCCGATGCTGAGCATAAAAATGCCCAGCGTGAATAGCGTGACCCGGATCTTGATCGAACGCAGCGCAAAAATACCTGGTTTCAGCAAATCACCCTCCCTGTTAATGGCTTTTTTATGGGCAACACCGTTGCCCCATTCTGTGTGTTGTCAGAAAAGAGTCAGTTATTGGTGATCCGCAGACACAAACAAGCAGTCTAGCCACCCTTTGTTACAGGTTGGAGGGTTGCGACTCTAGTCTAAACAAGGGCAGGTTTTAGCTCAGTTGGGCGCCTGTGTCTGTGACACAAGTCATGCAACAGGCGGTATGGGGCTTCGCCCATTCTCTCAACCCAGGGGGAGATACAAAGCCATGGGGGAATCTGCGCAGGCCATGAATCCATAGTGTTGGTAAAAGGACTTGGCTTTACCGTTCTTTGCGTCGACAAGAAGCGCATAGGCCCCTACATGGGCCCTGGCCTTCAGACACCGATCCACGGCAAGACCTACCAGCAGCTCCCCCAGATGGTGTCCACGGGTTTCAATCTTGCGAGCCAGGCGCCCCATTCGAAAGCACGGAATCGGGTGGCGGGGCAACTTTTTTCGTTCGGTATCACTGAGTTGGTCGACGCTGATTTGTGCGGCGCTCAGCGTGTAGAAGCCCAAAATTTCGCGTGGAGCGGCGTCGTCAATCAGCACAAAAATCGAGCAAATGCCCTTTGCGCTTTGCTGCACCGCATATTTGTGCAAGAAGTCATCAAGCGCTGGCTCCCCGCACTGAAAACCGGACCGATCATGCAGCTTGGCGTTAAAAAGCCGCTCTTCAAGCACGCTTGACCTTGGCCGCAGCGTTGATCGCTTCTTGCAGTGCCACGTTGGGTGCAAATGCGCCGTTGATGGCCGTATTGAACGCCAGGAAATCACGCTTGGAGAGCGCCACGCGGGATTCCTGCTCCAGAAGAGTTTGGGCCTTCTCCTTGGCGGCGCTGCGAACAAAGCCCGCCATGGTCGTGCCCATGAGGCTTGCCGCACGCGCAAGAAGGTCTTTGTCTTCGGCATCCAGCTTGAGGTCAAAACGGGCAGCGATGGTCATGGGGTACTCCAATAAATCATACGGTATTTTGCCGTATGATTTATTGCCAGTCAATGCATACCAGGTTCAAGCCAAAACGGTTGATGCCATGCTGCGCTGTGGACGATGTGGATGTGTTCGCGCCCCAGAGTGCCCCAGCCCTCGCGCTCGAAGCGGCGCAGCAGCCGGGTGACGATTTCGCGCACCGTGCCCAGTTCGTCGGCCAAAGCCTGGTGCGACAGGGCCAGGTCGGGGCCCCGCCCCAACAGCGCAGCGGCCAGGCGCTGGTTTTTTTAAGCAAAAAATGGCTGTAGCCCGCGCAGAATGTGCGCAAGCAGCTATGAAATAAGGAGCGAAAGTGGGCTAGCAGCAGTGGCCCGCCAGATCATCCAGGATCGGACAATCCGGCCGTTCGTCGCCGTGGCAATGGTCCAACAGGTGGGCCAGGGTGCGCTGCATGGCTTGCATGGCCTCAATGCGCTGGGCCAGCGCGTCCACATGGCTTTGGGCAATGCGCTTGACGCTGGCGCTGGCGCGACTCCGGTTGTGCCACAGGCCCACCAGCTCGGCAATCTCGGCCATGGAAAAACCCAGTGCGCGCCCGCGTTTGATGAACTGCAGGGTGCGCACCTCGGCCTGGGTGTACTGGCGGTATCCGCTGTCGGTGCGCGCCACGCTCTGCAGCAGGCCCAGCGACTCGTAATACCGCACCATCTTGGCCGACACCTGGGACAGCCGCGCCGCGGTGCCTATGGTCACCGGCCACGCGGCGTGCTCTTCCACCTGGCTGGGAGTCGGGCGGGCTGTGGCGAGCAGGTTCATGCGGCGACCGCGTAGCCTTCTTCGGCGATGGCCTGGGCCAGCACCGCGCGCGGCTGCTCGGACTGCACCTCCACCTGGTTGGCGGCGCGGTCGATGCGGACTTCGGCCTGGGGGTCGGCCTGTTTGAGGGCGCGGGTGACGGCTTTTTCGCAGTGGCCGCAGGTCATGCCGGTGACGGTGAAGGTTTGGTTCATGGGTTCGCTCCTGGAGTGCGCCCGCTGTGGGGCGATGGGTTGATGGACAGCATAGTCTGAACCTTGCCACCATGGCAAGGTCAAGCCCGGAGATGTGTCGCAATTTGCTGTTGCGCGCCATTTTAATTGGCGCAATAATGGCGCAATCTTTCGTTTGCGCGCCACCATGCCCAAGTTAACCCCACCCCAAGACCTGGATCGCCTTGTCCAGTTAGTGGCCCAGCACCCCGAGGGCGTGGGTGTAGAGCTGCTCACTGCTGCCATGGGTGGTACACCCCGGCGTACGCTGCAGCGCCGCTTGGCCGCACTGGTGCAGGCCCGGCGAGTGGACTTGGTGGGGCTGGGGCGCGCCGCGTGTTATGTGGTGCCAAGCGCGCCGCCGGTGTCCTCGTTAACGCCCGCATTTCTGCCACTGCCGGTGCACGAGCCCGGCGCGGATTACCCCACCGAGGCCTATGTGCCGACCTCGCCCGAGGGTGAGGCCATCAAAACCTATGTACGCCAGCCGCGCCACCTGCGCAAACCCGTGGGTTACCAGCAGCAGTTTCTGGAGGCCTACCAGCCCAACGTTACCGCCTACCTGCCAACCGGGTTGCGCGCCCAATTGCACACCCTCGGCCAGTCGCCTGCCGCGCAAACCCCGGCGGGCACTTTTGCGCGCGACATCCTTAACCGCTTGTTGATCGATTTGTCGTGGGCTTCGTCGCGCCTGGAAGGCAACACCTACAGCCGCCTGGACACCGAGCGCCTGATCGCCCAGGGCCAGGTGGCCGACGGCAAGGATGCGCTGGAAACCCAGATGATCCTCAACCACAAAGAGGCTATCGAATACCTGGTGCACGACCCCGAGCGGGCCAGTCTGACGCCTGAGACGGTCATTGCGCTGCATGCTTTTCTGTCCAATGGTTTGATGGCAGACCCTGCCGCAGTGGGGCACCTGCGGCAGCGAGCGGTCGGCATAGGGGGCAGCGTGTATTTGCCCTTGGCCTCACCGCAAGGTGTGCAAGACCTGTTCGGCTTTGTGGTGGAGATGGCGGCCGAGATTGAAGACCCGTTTGAGCAAGCCTTCTTTCTCATGGTGCACCTGCCGTACCTGCAGCCGTTTGAGGATGTGAACAAACGTGTTTCGCGCCTGGCAGCCAATATTCCCTTCATCCGGCACAACCTGTGTCCGCTGTCCTTCATTGATGTACCCCAGCAAGCCTATGTGGACGCCATGTTGGGTGTGTACGAACTCAACCGGGTGGAGCTGCTGCGCGATGTGTTTGTGTGGGCCTACGGACGCTCTTGCCAGCAGTACGTGGCGGTGCAACAAAACATGGGCAAGCCGGACGTGTTTCGCGTGCGCTACCGGCGTGCCCTGGGTGAAGTCGTCGCGACCATGGTGCGAGCCATGGAGCCAGCTACGGACGAGGATGTACGCAGGCGGATACCCGCGGAAGTGGCGCAGGCTGATCGGGCAGGTTTTACCGCACTGGTGCTGTTGGAGCTCCGAGCGCTGCATGTGGGGAATGCGGTGCGGTTTGGGCTGCGGCCGTTGGAGGTGGAGGGGTGGCTGGAAAAAATGAAGCGTTGAGGTGGGAAAGCATTCCCGGCTTGACCTTCCCACCATGGGAAGGAATACGATGACCCCCATGACTACTTCAACCATCACCCTGCCCACCCCCGCCTCGCTGGACATCGGGGTCGGCGGCATGACCTGCGCCTCCTGTGTGGCGCGGGTGGAAAAAGCCCTGAAAAAAGTGCCCGGCGTGCAGGACGCCACGGTCAATCTGGCCACCGAGTCGGCGCGCATTGTGTTCGCGCCCGCCGAGCAGATGGACGCCAGGCTGCGCCGTGCGGTGCGCGACGCCGGTTACGAGCCCCGCGCGGCCGACGCGGTGATGGACGCCGCCGCGCCCTCGTCCTGGGCCGGCTTTGGCCCGGTGGCGTTGGGGCTGGCTTTGTCCACCCCGCTGGTGGTGCCCATGGTGGGCGACCTGCTGGGCCAGCACTGGATGCTGTCGGCCTTCTGGCAGTTTGTGCTGGCCACGCCGGTGCAGTTCATCCTGGGGGCGCACTTTTACACCGGGGGCTGGCATGCCCTGAAGGCGCGCACTGGCAATATGGACTTGCTGGTGGCCATCGGCACCACGGCGGGCTGGGCGCTGTCCATGTGGCTGTGGCTCACGGCCGAGCCCGGGGCCATGGTGCACCTGTACTTTGAAGGCTCGGCCTTGGTGATCACGCTGGTGATGCTGGGCAAATGGCTGGAGGCCCGCGCCAAGCGCCAGACCACCGCCGCCATCCGCGCCCTGCATGCCTTGCGCCCCGACGTGGCGCACCTGATCGGGCTGGACGGCGAAGTGGACGTGCCGGTGGCCGAGGTGCTGGTGGGCGACCGGTTGGTGGTCAAGCCCGGTGAACGATTTCCGGTGGACGGACTGCTGCTGGAGGGCCGCACCCAGGTGGACGAATCCATGCTCACCGGCGAGCCGCTGCCGGTGGAAAAAAGCCCGGCGCAGAACCCGGCTCCTGGGGCCGTAACCGATTCCGCAGCCCTGCTCACCGGTGGCTCCATCAACGGCGAAGGCCGGGTGGTGATGCAGGTGCGCGCCGTGGGGGTGGACACCGTGCTCTCGCGCATCATCCGGCTGGTGGAAGACGCACAGGCCGCCAAAGCGCCCCTGCAGCGCATGGTGGACCAGGTGAGTGCGGTGTTTGTGCCGGTGGTGCTGGTACTGGCCCTGCTCACTTTGCTGGGCTGGTGGCTGAGCGGCCACCCGTTTGCCCAGTCGTTGATTTACGCGGTGGCGGTGCTGGTGATCGCCTGCCCCTGCGCGCTGGGGCTGGCCACACCGGTGGCCATCATGGCGGGCACCGGTGTGGCGGCGCAGCACGGCATTTTGATCAAGGACGCGCAGGCACTGGAGCTGGCGCACAAGGTGGACGTGGTGGCCTTCGACAAAACCGGCACCTTGACCGTGGGGCGGCCCCAATTGACGGCGCTGCGGGTGGCGGTGGTGAACGCCGTTTCCACGACTCCCGCTACGACCAATGTTGCTGCGGCGCTAATGGACACCGATGCCCTGCTGCAGATTGCCGCCAGCCTGCAAAGCGGCAGCGAACACCCGCTGGCGCGCGCCGTCGTGCTGGCCGCGCAAGCCAAAGGGTTGCCCATCACCGCACCTGACGATGTGCGCGCTGTGCCCGGCCGGGGCACCGAAGGCGAGGTGGCGGGGCGCCAGTTTGTGATCGGCAGCCTGCGCTGGATGGACGAACTGGGTGTTGACACCTCGGCCCTGGCCGCCGAGGCCGCTGCCTTGCAGGCGCAAGGCGCCACGGTGTCGGCCATGGCTGAGCGCACGACCGCAGGCCTGGGCACCGCCGGGCCGTCCCAAAGCACGAGAGCCCCCATAGGTGGCAGTGAAGACCCGCAGTGCGGAACGGGTGGGGCGTATGCCTTGCGCGCCCTGCTGGCCTTTGGCGACGAACCCAAACCCGGCGCCAAGGAGGCGCTGGCCGCCCTGCGCGCGCGCGGCATCAAAACCGTGATGATCTCCGGCGACAACCGGGGCGCCGCCGAAGCCATGGCCCGCCGCCTGGGGCTGCGCCCGGAGGAGGGCGAAGTGATGGCCGAGGTGCTGCCCGGGGACAAGGCGGCCGCAGTGATGGCATTGAAAGAGGTCGGCCACGAACCACGCCGGGCCGCCCCAAGGGGTGAGAGCCCCCTCGGGGGGCAGCACAGTACGCGCAGCGACAAGCGTGGGGGTCGCCATGTTGTGGCGATGGTGGGCGACGGCGTCAACGACGCCCCCGCACTGGCCGCCGCCGATGTCGGCATGGCCATGGGCAACGGCACCGACGTGGCCATGCACGCCGCCGGCATCACCCTGATGCGTGGAGACCCGCTGCTGGTGGCTGCCGCGCTGGATATCTCGGGCCGCACGGTGGCCAAAATCCGGCAAAACCTGTTCTGGGCCTTCGCCTACAACGTGGCCGGCATCCCGCTGGCCGCGCTGGGTTTTTTGAACCCCGTGGTGGCCGGTGCCGCCATGGCGATGAGCTCGGTGAGTGTGATGGGCAATGCGCTGCTGCTCAAGCGCTGGAGGGCGGGGAAGTGAAGGGGTGAATCGGGCTCTGGCTGGCGTGGAATGAAGTTTTAGAAGCAAATAACTGATCGGGACAGGCCACGCAACTACTGCATGGTCGAATTCATGCCTGCACGCTCTTGAAGCACGGTCATATCCATCACAGGACTGGCCCCGTTAAGCACCATGCTTTCACGTCTAGCAGCCTGTTCATCCTGTCGGTTATCCAGCACCACCAGTGTCTTTAGCTTGGCATTGGCCGGCAGACTGTGGATATCAACCAGTTTATGAAGCGCCGAACTGGTTGCGCTGTGGTGTGACCCGACAGCCAGCACCATGGTTCCGTCCAGATCAAAATCCAAGGTGTAAACCCTGCCAGTAATCCCTGTCACTGAGGGATTGCGCCTGAGGTTACCCCCCCTTTTCCAAGCTGCCAGACAGTGCGCAACCTCTTCAACGAAGAGTGCTGCATCAGACGAAATTCCAGTGTGCTCAATTTCCCAGCGAGCCAGGTCCATCAACGTGGCGAGGTAGCGGGAAAAGCCTTCAGAGGCCGCATCGGTTCGGCTCCAAACCTCAACCTCACCATTGTCTGTGAAGGACGCACCATGGGCTTGCGCTGCTGTTTTGATGAATCGCGTGTGTGTCGCGCTGGAAAGGCTTATGCCGCGACTGCGAAAGTGCAGAAACACTGCACCATCATCAAAAAACCTCACTTGTTCCCCCGCATGCTCTACAAACACAGGCATCGCATCGCCATCGTTAAAACAAAAGGGAGTTTCAATCATGACCACATTGCCCGTATCGTCCAGCGGATGGCAGGCCAATCCCAACAGTGATGTAAGTTGTGTGCAAATCATGGTCATCCTTTCAATTCAAAAACCTCTGGATGGCTCACAGGGGGTAAAAATTCTATTTTCGTCTGAGTACTGAAACGCTGCAAGACATCCTTCATTTGCCATTTCTGCCAACTCAACTCGCCATTGACGCGGCGTTTTCCAATATGTTCGTGCGGCAGACTATGTTTATCTTTGATTGGCCGCAGGGAATGCGTGACATCCAACTGGTAAACCCGCTCAAGGCCCCACGCATGACGCAGAAAAACGGTGAATTTGTACCATGTAAGCCCGGTTTTTTGGCTGTGGCGATAAATCAACTCGACCTGTAGTTGGGTGCGTATTCCGTTTTGGTCAAGCACTCCGATGGACAACGACCATGTATCGCGCTGCTGCTTTTCAGGTTCCCAGTCACCTGGGTTTTCACATCGCTGAGGTGTTTTGAGTAACTCTTGCGCTTCTTCGTAGTTGACATCATGCACGTCTTCAGTCCCCCTTTTGTTTTTTCGTTATGCGGTTCTATCCACTCCGTCCTCGGTCTGTATCGTAGCTGCATGCATATGTCTTTTGATGTGGATTAACCCAGAATAGGGAAATTCTGGGAGGGCTTCCCATTCAGTCCAGTGCAGCCTTGGGTGCTTTGTTTAACACTTTGTGAGTAGTGCCTTTGCTTGAGGGTGTGGCGAAACATTGATTTGATTCACGAGCGCCTCAAGCTCGCCCAACAGCATTACAAGGACCACCATGAGCACGAAAACTAAAGCACCCACCACGCAAACCGTGGAACTGGGCTCTGGCAACGTTTTTGCCGATCTCGGGTTACCGGACTCTGATGAGCGCCATTTGCGCGTGCAATTGGCCGTGCGCCTGAATGATCTGCTGCAAGCCGAAGGGCTGACGCAAGCGGCCGCAGCCAAACTGTTGGGCATTGCACAGCCGCACGTTTCAGAACTGAAAAACTACAAGCTCGCGCGTTTCTCCAGCGAACGCTTGATGCACTACATCACGCTGCTCAACCGTGATGTCGAAATATTTATCCGCCCGCGTGCCAAGGCGTCCGGTAGCCGTTCTGGAACGGGTGCGGTGATGGTCTGGTCAGCGGTTTGAATCCCGGCCTTGGTTTCCAAAAACACCTTGGTTCTTGGTGACAACCAGAGTGCAACTCGATATTTCAGTGCACCCCGTGGACATGGCAACGCGCTGCTGCTCAAGCGCTGGAGGGCGGGGAAGTGATGCGGTAAATCGGGTGGTAGACCTTGTGGAGCGTGCGCAGAAGGCTATGCCATCTGCGCCAGCCAGTCGGCCCAGTAGTCGATGCAGGCGCGTATCTTGGGCAGGCGGTGGCGCTCTTGCAGCATCATCGCGTAGATGGGGACGCGCGGGCTGTCCAAGTGGTCTTGCAGCAACGGCACCAGGGCGCCGGTGGCGACCAGCGGGCGCGCCAGCAGGTCCATCAGCCGCCCAATGCCCACGCCCTGCTGCACCAGGGTCAGCGTGACGGCCGAGTTGTCGGTCCGGGTCTGTCCGCGCACCGCCAGGTCGCCGCCCTTGCCGTGCGGCCCGGCCTTCAGTGCCCACTGGTTGAGGGCCGGGTTGACGCTGTTGGTGATCAGGTGGTGGTGCTGCAGATCGTCCGGGTGCTGCGGCGTGCCACAGCGGGCCAGGTAGGCCGGTGCCGCATACAGAGAGCGGCTGAAGTCGCCAATCCGGCGCGCCACCAGGGTCTCGCTGTGGGGGGAGCCGGTGCGGATGGCGATGTCGATGCCCTCGCGTGCCATGTCCGCCATGCGGTCGTCGGCGGCAATATCGATATGCAGCTGGGGGTGCTGCCGGTACAGGCCGTTTAGGCTGGGGGCAATCACCATTTGCGCCAGCACCGGGCTCATGCCCACGCGCACCCAGCCGCTGGGTGCGGCCTGCTTGCCGGTCAGTTCAGCGCTGAGTTCCGCCGTGGTGTCCAGCAAACGCCGTGCGTAGGCCAGAAAGGTGTCGCCCTCATCGGTCAGGCTCAGGCCGTGGGTGCTGCGGTGCAACAGCCGCACACCGCAGGCCGCCTCCAGGCGCGCCAGCGATCGGGTGACCTGGCTGACCGGCACATCGCGCTCGCGGGCGGCAGCCGACAGGGTGCCGAGTTCGGCAATGCGGGTGAATAGGGCGACGTCATCGAGTTGGAGCTGCATGCGTGCATTGTGGCTTGGCTTTGCAATAACTGCAAAACCAATGTGAAATTTTGGCTATTTCCGTTTGGTTGCTATTCCAATAAAGTTGTCTCCATCACCCACCCACCGGAGATAACCATGTTTGTTGACCATTCCGATGCCGCCCTCCAGGACCGTCTGCACGACCAGGCCAAGGCCGATGCCCTTCGCCTGCGCAGTGAGGCGGTGGACGATTTTTGGCGCGGTGCCGACGCGGTCTGGCAGCGCAGCCTGCGCAGCGGCCAGGCCCTGGCCGAGCGCAGCGCGGCGCGCCTGAGGTCCAGTCTGGCGCGCCGCGCCCGCAGCCGCAGTGCCGAGGCCAGTGCGCCCCAACCTAGCAAGCGCCTGGGAGTTTGACCATGCCGACCTTGCAACTCCAAGTCTCGCCACTGCAAAACCCCCTCGCGCTACCGCTCACTGGTACGTGGGCGGCACGCAGTGAAGGGTTGCGCTGTTACGGCTTGAAGTAAGGCCGCTGCTGGTCCTGTGGCAGCTTGTATTTTTTGGCCAGCGCTTCGTAGAAGCCGCTGGTTTGTAACTGGCCCAGTGCCTGGTTGAAACGGTCGCGGATGGCGGGGTCGCGAAATTGCATGCGGTACAGGGTGGGGGGAAAGACCGCAAAGGGGCACAACGGCTGGCGGGCCTGGGGATCGGCTTCTGCCTGCTCGTGCTGGAAGATGTTGATGTCGGCAATGGCTACGTCGATGCGTTTGGCCAACAGCATGCGGTTGAGCAGCTTTTGGGGCGAAATTTCCCGGTAGTGCTGCGGGTCAGCGGCGATGCGGGCGAAGTCCTCCCCGAGAAATTTCCCGGCATTGTTGAAGGCCCCCGTTTGGTAGGAGGCGAGGTCGGTGACCTTGCCGACCGTGATCCGCCGCTCGCACAGCGTGATGGCCATGTTCTTGTAGGCGATATAGGGTTCGGAGACGGTGTCGCCCGCGGTGACGATGACGGCGTCCAGCTGCCCATGGGAAAACTGCATTTGTGCGCGTTTGTTGGGCAAATGCTGCACCTCAAAGGCATAACCCGCATCGCGCAAGACCCGTGTGACCAGTTCGTATTCGATGCCCGATTGGGTTTCGGCGTCGACATACGGCATCTTGCTTTCGCCGAGGGCGATCTGCAGTGGCGCTGCCTGCAGGGCGCACGCGTACAGGAGCCCGATACCCCATCCAAGTGCGCGTGGGTTGCGGTTCATAGGGTTGGGATTTCTAACGATGAGTGGGATTTTTCAAAAAAACACGGCGATTATGGCGCAGCACGGGAAAGTTCCCCATCCCGTTACGGCCTGCCAGCCTTATCCGATAGGCGTGGGCAGCAACGCAATGGACCGCGTCTGGAGCGGGATCGACCTGATCTGCATCAAGGTAAATTTGGATGCCGCATGCCATGCTCGGACCCAAAAATATCGGAGACGCTATGGCCCATGAGAGTATTCGCATCATCTGCGAGGAGCACGCCGTTTTGGCGTCCATGTTCCGTTCCTTGGGGCTGATGGTGGAGCGCGGTCCGGTGGACGACGTGGAGGGTTTTTTTGACGTGATGCGGGCCATGCTGTTTTACGTGGACGAGTTTCCCACCCGATTGCACCATCCCAAGGAGTCCGAGTTGTTGTTTCCCCGCGTGGCCCGGCTGGCGCCCGAGACGGTGGACCTGATTGCCCGGCTGGAGCAGGACCATGCCAATGGCGAGAGCGAGGTGCGCGAACTGCAGCACCTGCTGCTGGCCTGGGAATTGGTGGGCAGCGTGCGCCGACCGGCCTTCACGGCGGCGGCCAAGCAGTACCTGGAGTTTTCTCTGGAGCACATGCGGCTGGAAGAAACGGTGATCCTGCCCGCCGCGCTGCGGGTGTTGGATGATGCCGACTGGAAAGAGCTGAACGCGGCTTTTGCCACCAATTGCGACCCCTTGACCGGCAAATACCTGCGTGATCCGGTGTACGACCGGTTGCACACCTACATCGTGATGCGCGCGCCAGCCCCCATTGGTCTGGGCAAAAGCTGACGCGGCCGGTTGGCGGGGGCGGGCCACAATACGGGACCCTATGCACACCCCCGATCCCCCTTTTTCGACACCCACGCGGCAGCTGGTGGCCCTGGCCCTGGCCCTGGCCCTGTCCGCCGGGGCCGCGCTGTCCCTGGGCGTGACCCGTTTTGCCTACGGGCTCTTGTTGCCGCCCATGCGCGCCGACCTGGGGTGGTCGTACACGCTGGCCGGTGGCATGAACACCGTCAACGCCCTGGGCTACCTGCTGGGCGCCTTGCTGACCCCGCGCCTGCTGCAGCGCTGGGGCGCCGCGCGGGTGCTGGTTGTTGGGGCCGTGCTGGCGAGTGGGTTCATGGGGTTGAGTGGCTTTTTTACCGCCACCGAGCCCTTGCTGGCGCAACGTTTGCTGGCGGGCGTGGCCAGCGCCTGGGTGTTCATTGCCGGGGGCCTGCTGGCCGCCCGGTTGGGGGCCAGCCAGCCGGCGCAGGGCGGCTTGCTGATTGGCCTGTATTACGGGGGCACGGGTTTTGGCATTGCGCTGTCGGCCGTGCTGGTGCCTGCGGTGCTGGAGGCCGCCCACGCGCAGCCCCACGGCTGGGCCTGGGCGTGGTGGGGCCTGGCGCTGGTGTGCGCGGGCCTGACGGCGCTGCTGTGCTGGCCTGCGCGGGTGCTGCGGCCCCTGGCGCCGGTCGCTCCGGCGGAGGGTGCGCCTGCAGTGGCCTTTGCCTGGCGCCCCTTTGCGTTTGCCCTGGGCGGCTACGCGATGTTTGGTGTGGGCTACATCGGCTACATGACCTTTGTGATCGCCTTGCTGCGCGAGCAGGGCGCCAGCGCTTCGGCTGTCACCGTCTTTTATGCGCTGCTGGGCCTGGCGGTGTTGGCGTCGCCCCGCATCTGGGCACCGTATCTGGACCGCTACAAGGGCGGCCAGATGCTGGCGCTGTTCAATGCCTTGCTGGGCGTGGCCACGGTCTTGCCCGCGCTCACCGCGGCGTGGCCGGTGGTGCTGGCCTCGGGCCTGCTGTTTGGCGGGGTGTTTTTGTCGCTGGTGGCGTCCACCACCGCCCTCGTGCGGCACAACGTCCCGCAAGCGGCCTGGGGTGCGGGCATCAGCGCCTTCACCATTGTGTTTGCCGCCGGGCAGATCGTGGGCCCCACCGTCGTGGGCTGGATTGCCGATGGCCCTGGGGGCCTGGCGCGTGGCCTGGTGTTCTCGGCGGGCGCGCTGTGGGTGGGCGCCGCGCTGGCCTGGCGCCAGCGGGCCTTGGCTTAGTTTTGTGTTTTGTAAGCCTTTTAGGCCTCTGGCCCGCGTTCTGCTTGCGTGAGCAGCTATTAAATCAATAGCAACTGCTGACTAGCCTCAGGGCAATCGCATCTACTTGAGGGCTTTTTGGGTTTTGCTTGCTATTTTCAAGTTTTCTTTTGTTCCAGTTTCTTGGCGACCGTTTCAATTTGCTTGATGCTGGTGTCCGGCGTCGGCAAGGCCTCTGGCATGGTGCCGCCCAGTTCTGCGATGGTTTTGCGCACAGTCTGGCCCACTTGAAAGTGCGTCTGGTTGGCTTGCCGTTTGCCGCTGACCTCGTCGCGTTTGAGTTTTTCTTCGGTTTGCGTGGCGCGGAACAGATTGGCGGCCAACTCGGTGCTGCCCATGTGGTCCAGAATTTTTTGGCTTTTCTTCAGTCCCTTGTTGTCATGAATGTCTTTGGCCGACATGCCGCCGTACAGACCCCGGTAGCCGTGGTCCTGAAAGATGGCGTAATCAATCGGCGTCTCCACCCCGGCAATTTTGGCAGCGGCGGCGAGATGCTTGTTGTGGGTCGCCATTTCATTGCGAATTGCCAGGCGTTTTTCGTCTTCGCTGAGCTGGGTGAACTTGGCATCGTCGGCCAGTTCTTGGCGCCGGGTCTGCATGGCAAAGTAGGTCTGGCCGTTGGCAATGACGGGTTTGCTGGGGTCGCCGTTCTGAACGATCAGGTAACAGGCGTAGCGGTCCAGTCGAACATCCTCCAATTCACGCTCGGCACCAGAGCCAATGGTGACCATTTTGCGGACGTCCGCAAAATGGTTTTCAACTGGTCGATTTGACTGCTGACACGCGGTACGCGCTTTGTCTAAGACCGGCGTGAAATTTCGCCAGTATGGGTAGTCCAGCAACGGGGCCAGCTCGCGTGCCAACCAGAATTCATTGTTATTTTCATCAACATGGCGAATGCCTTCAAAGGTGGCGTGGTGTGGGGTGGCGATTTGTTTGTCAGTCATTTTTATGTTTCCCTGCGTGTTAAAAGTTTGCTCAAGGTTTGGCCCCCAGTGCTTCCATGTAGGGTCGCATCACATTGGCGACCCTGCAAATCTGTGCGTAGCGCCACAGCGCGTCCATGCTGACGCGCCCTTGTGACCAGGCTTCGTTGAGCGCTTCCAGCGCTACATCCAGCCCGATCTTGTTGCGGAACTTGAAGCAGTCGGCCACGGTTTTAGCCATGCCAAACACCCGTACGTTGACGCCCGCCACATTGACCGTTTCAATGCCTGCCGTCATGGCATCGCCCGACATGTGCACCACCCGCAGCGGCGGATAGGTCAGCTTGGGCGGGTGCGCTTTATGGGGGATGGCCAGCCAGATGTCAGATGACTGCTGCGTGGTCAGCTCCAGCAAACGCAGCGCGGAGATTAGGCACACCACGCCTTGCCCACTCCTGGCGGCAACTTCTGCCAGTGCGCCGTGCTCAGACAATGGCCGGTCCGGCAGGGCGTACAGCCCTCGCCCGAGTTTGGACAGCTGGCCTGCGCGTACCAGTTGTGCCACCGACACCCGAGATGCTCCCACCGCGCTGACATCCCGCGTGCGCAGCACGCCCTTGCTGCGGGCGAGCGTGAGAATGGGGTGGTGTGGTTCAAGCGCCATGGGGACAGCTTATACAAAAAAGCGGCATAAATTAACAAATGCCGATTATTTGTATATTCCTTTTCACGAAACCATTGTGAGCAAGTCCTCAAAATGGTCGCGTTTGAACCCTATCGAGGACGTGCTCGGAATGGTTTCCAAACGGCGCTGGCGCCAGCGCGCCTTGGCCTAGTTTGTAAGCCTTTTAGGCCTCTAGCCCGCGTACTGTTTGCGTGAGCAGCTATTAATAGCGTAGCAAGTGCAGGGGCTCAAACCCCCGCGCGGATCAGATCGGCGGCCTTCTCGCCGATCATCATGGTGGGGGCGTTGGTGTTGCCGGTGATCAGGTTGGGCATGATGGAGGTGTCCACCACACGCAGCCCGGCGATGCCGTGTACCCGCAGGCTGGGGTCCACCACTGCCATGGGGTCGGTGGCCGGGCCCATTTTGCAGGTGCCGCTGGGGTGGTATTCGGTATCCGAGTGCCGACGCAAAAAATTCACCACTTCCGGGATGTTGTCGCGCTCCAGGGGGTACAGCATCTTGCCCCGGTAGGGCGCCAGCGGTGCCGACTGCATGATGTCGTAGCCGATCTGCGCGCCCTTGACCAGGGTGGCCATGTCGCGCGGGTCTTGGAAGTAGGCGGGGTCGATCAGCGGCGCGGCCTTGGGGTCGGCACTGGCCAGGGTGACGCTGCCCCGGCTCTTGGGGCGCATCAGGGTGACGTGCAAGGTGTAGCCGTGGCCCAGGTGCGGTTTGCGGGTGTGGTCGTCCACCATGCCGGTGCACAGCGCGAGCTGGATGTCCGGGGCTTTTTCGGTTTTGTCGGTGTACAAAAAGGCCTGCGATTCGGCCACGTTGGTGCTGACCCAGCCAGTGCGCTTCTTGCGCCACTCAAAAATCGAGCGAACAATCGCCCAGGCGCCGGACAGTGAAAAGCCCAGGGTGGCGTCCTTGCGCCGGGTGCGGTAAATCAGGACTGTGGTGACGTGGTCTTGCAGGTTCTGGCCCACACCGGGCAAATCGTGGGCGACAGGAATGCCGTGCTGCTGCAAGTGGGCGGCCGGGCCAATGCCTGAGAGCATGAGCAACTGGGGCGAGCCATAGGCCCCGCCCGACAAGATCACTTCGCGGCGGGCGCGCACCTGCGTGGATTGGCCGCCTTGCAGGTACTGTGCACCCACTGCGCGTTTGCCTTCGAGCAGCACACGGCTGGTGTGCGCGCGGGTGATGACGCGCAGGTTGGGGCGGTTCAGGTGGGGCGTGATGTAGGCCTTGGCGGCGCTGAAACGCTCGCCATTTTTTTGGGTGACCTGGGCCGGGGAACAGCCGAACTGGGTCGCACCGTTGTAGTCCGGCGTGCGGGGCACGCCCTGGGTGGCGCAGGCCTCCAGAAACGCGTCGTTGATCACGCTGGGGCTGCGCAGGTAGCTCACGTTCAAGGGGCCGCCTTCTCCCCGGTATTTGTTGGCGCCTATGCACTCACTGTGTTCGGACCGTTTGAACAGGGGCAGCACATCGTGGTAGCTCCAGCCGGTATTGCCCAGCGCGGCCCATTGGTCATAGTCTTCGCGGTTGCCGCGGGTGTAGACCATGGCGTTGAGGGAACTGCTGCCGCCCATGACTTTGCCGCGGGGTTGAAAGCCTTTACGGCCGTTCAACCCAGGTTGGGGCACGGTGTTGTAGCACCAGCTGAAGGCGCCCACGGGCGCGGTGGCAGCAAAGCCCAGGGGAGCGTGGATAAAGGGTGATGAGTCAGGGCCGCCAGCTTCCAGCAGGCATACGGACACCGCCGGGTCTTCGCTCAAGCGGCTGGCCACCACGCAGCCGGCTGCGCCGCCCCCCACCACGACGTAGTCAAATTCTTGCAGTTCCATACATCAAGGCCCTATTTGGTGAGGAAATTGAGGTACCAGTCGGCGAACTTGCCATAGGGGGGCCACAAAAACTTCACGGCGCTGAAGGGGGCCTGGTAAAACACCGGGCGCATTTTGGAGAAGGTGACAAAACCCTCGTAGCCGTGGTAGTGGCCCATGCCGCTGTCACCCACGCCACCAAAGGGCAGGTCGTGCTGGCCGACGTGGAACAGGCCGTCGTTGACACTCACGCCGCCCGACATGACCTTGTGCAGCAGGTCGTGTACCAGGCGCTTGTTGTTGCTGAAGGGGTACAGCGCCAGGGGGCGCGGTCCGTCGTTGATGGTCTCTATGGGTTCTTCGATGGCGTTGAACGCAATGACCGGCAACACCGGGCCAAAGATTTCACGGGTCAGCAGGCTGCAGTCCGCCGGGGCGTTGAGCACCAGGTGCGGGGCAATCTTGTGGGTGGCGGCATCCCATTTTTTACCGGGGATGAGTTGCACCAGCTTGGCACCACGCTGCTCGGCTTCTTCCATGGCGGCCACCACGCGGTTAAAGGCGCGTTCGTCGATCATGGCGGTGAAGTCGGGCGAATCCAGCCGGGGGTAGCGGGCCACCACAATCTCTTTGGCCATGGCGACAAAGTCCGCAATCTTGGTCTTGGGCACGTAGACGTGGTCGACGGTGGTGCAGATCTGGCCCGCGTTGAAACACTTCACAAAGAGCAGGCGTTCCGCGGCCTTGCGCAAGGGGAAGTCGTCGCAAATGATGGCGGGGGATTTGCCGCCCAGCTCCAGCGTGACCGGGCACAGGTTGGTGGCTGCGGCAGCCATGACGGCGCGCCCGGTCTGGCCGGAGCCGGTGAACAGCAGGTGGTCGAATTTGAGCTGGGAAAACTCGATGCCCACGCCGCCGGTTTCGTCAAAAAAGGCCAGTTTCTCGCGGGGGAAGTAGGCCGGGCATTTGTCGATGAGCAGCTTGGCCAGATGGCGGGAGTTTTCCGACATTTTGACCATGGCGCGGTTGCCGGCGGCAAAGGTGGCAATCAGGCCATTGAAGCTGAGGTTGATGGGAAAGTTCCAGGGCACGATGGAACCCACCACCCCAAGGGGTTGCGGAATGACGCGGTTGCGGGCGCCAAAGAAATTGCGCCAGTCCACGCCCCGGCGCTGGGGCTTCATCCATTTTTTGAGGTGCTTGAGGGTGTGGTCCACACCGTCCATGACGCCAAAGATTTCGGCAAACAGGGTCTCGTGGCGGGAGCGGTTGCCGTAGTCGGCGCTGATGGCGTCCACGATGGCATCGCGGTTGTCGCGGATGAACGCTTTCAGGGCGAGCAAATCGGCCTTGCGTTCGGCAAAGCTGGGGTAGGGGTGGGCGAGGTAGGCGGAGCGTTGCAGCTTGAGGGTTTCTTTCAGCGCGGTGCGGGTCACGTCAATGGGCGTCACGGAATGCAGGGGGATGGCAGACATGGGGGATACCTCTTTTGGTTGGTCTACGAGGAGCAGCGGGGACGCATGTGCGGTGCAGATGCCATGGCAGCGTCCATGCGGTGCTTCATTGTCCTGAACGTTAACCCGTCGCTTGACTGACAACTGTCAAAAATTTAACATTCGAGGGTATTTACCGGGTGGAAATGGATGCCGTACTCCAAAAGTGAAATGCTCAAAACCATGTCGCACAACCCCTGGTTCGCAGGGCTGCCTTTGAGCGAGCGCAGGGCGATGCTGGCCGTAGCGGACGTGGTCCATGTGCACGCAGGGGAAATGCTGTACCGCAAAGGCGATTCTGCAGCCGGATTTTTTGGCGTGCTTGCGGGCGCGTTCAAGGTGTCCAGCGTGGGGGAAGACGGACGCGAAGGCATCTTGTCGGTGGTGGAGCAGGGCAACTGGTTTGGCGAGGCCTCGCTGCTGGATGGCTTGGCGCGCCCCCATGATGCGACGGCGATGCACAACAGCGATGTGCTGGTCATCAGTCCGCCCGCCTTTGCGCGGCTGATGCGGCGCAATGCGTTTGCCCGTGGCATGGCGGGTTTGCTGTGCAGCCGGGTGCGTGCCTTGTACGGCCTGGTGGAAGACGCCATGCTGCGCTCCACCCGGACCCGTGTGGCGCGGCGTTTGCTGGCCTTGACACGGGGGGACGCCACCATGGCGCCCAAGGCCCGTGCCAGTGTGTTGGTGTCCCAGGAGGCGCTGGCGATGATGCTGGGCATCACCCGCCAGACCATGTCCCGTGAGCTCAAGGATCTGGTGCGTGCGGGTGTGGTGAAGCTGAGCTATTGCCGCATTGATATTGTGTCGATGGCGGCCTTGGAACTGCGGGGCGCTTCGGCCTGAATTCAGAGACTTTTTGCGTCGGACTGTCTCCGCGTTTGTGTCAGTCCATGGCACACTTGCCTTCGGTGTGTCAGCGTTCATAGCGTGGAGTGAAGAATGGCGAAAGTTCAGTTGCAGGTTCTCAAGTCGGGCATCACGTCGGCAGCGGTTGCCCACCCGCAACGCCTTTGCGCGATGCTGGCCGAGCAGCACGGGGTGAGCCACTCCACCATGGGCAAATGGCTGCGCTTGTTGATTGACGAGGGCTGGCTGGTGCGCGAGGGCACCTCCCGCCCGGTCTACCGGCCCGGCCTGTGGCGCGATGTCAGCCGCAGTTATGCGCTGGCGGGGCTGGATGAACAGACCCCGTGGGAGCGCGACTTTGCGCCCTGTTTTTCTTTGTCGCCCAACGTCACCCGTCTGGCGCACTACGCTTTTACCGAGTTGCTGAACAATGCGGTGGACCACAGCGGCGGCAGCCGCGTGTCCGTGTCCATGCGCCAGAACCGCACCCACCTGCACTTGCTGATGCGCGACGACGGCTGCGGCGTGCTGGAGCGTATCCGCACGGCGTTTCAGATCGACAACCCGCAGCTGGCCCTGCTGGAGCTGAGCAAGGGCAAGCTCACCACCCAGCCCGACTTCCACACCGGGCGGGGCCTGTTTTTCACCTCCCGCTTGTTCGAGGTGTTTGACCTGTACGCCAACGGCCTGACCTACCAGCGCAACGACTGGAAGCGCGGCGGCTGGCTCAAGGCCAGCCCGGCACAGGCCCCCGGCACCGCCATCTTCATGTCCTTGTCGCTGAACTCGCCGCGCACGCTGGAAGAGGTGTTTGTCGCCCATGCCAAGGGCGCCGACGATTTGAGTTTTTCACGCACCGAAGTGGCCATGCGTTTGGCCCATGCCGAGGGAGAAAAGCTGGAGTCGCGCGGGCAAGCCAAACGCATTGCCGCGCGGCTGGAGTCGTTCGATTCCGTGGACCTGGATTTTGAGGGCGTGGACGTCATTGGCCAGGCCTTTGCCGACGAGTTGTTCCGGGTTTTTCCCCGGCGCAGTCCGCAGGTGCAACTGAACCCCCGCAACATGTCCAGCGCGGTGGCGGCCATGGTGGCGCAGACACTGGAGTAGGGGTAGGCTGCGGCCTGCCTTGACAATTGGGTACAGTGGAATACACTCTTTTAGTGCTGCACTAATTTGGTAATACTCTAATGAGAACACCATGCAAACTATCACTTCCCCCCCAACAGTCAAGGTCGTCGGTGCCAACGGACAGATTTCGCTCGGCAAACAATTTGCGGGCCGTCAAGTTTTGGTCGAAGAACAGGAAGCGGGCGTTTGGCTGATCCGCACGGCAACGGTCATTCCAGATAACGAACGCTGGCTGCATGAAGCGCAAGCGGCCTCCGACTTGGCTCGTGCTCTTGAATGGTCAAAGCAACATCCTGCCTCTGACGTTCACACGGACACTCTTCTGGCGGCTGCGGCCCAGAGCGAGTGAACCGGATGGGTTCCAACGACACCCCTATTCGCCTTGACTTGAACAACCCGGTTTTTCAAGAACGCTTGTTTGGCCTGCAAAAGCCGGAACGCAACGCTGCCATTGATACCCTGCGGAAAATCCGGCAGTTGAGCTGGGGCCAGCTTTACCGTGACAACGGTTTGAAGTGGGAAAAAATCGTCAGCGTCAAACCACCGCGGGGGATTGACGCAATCTACTCATTGAGAATCACCCAGTCCCGCCGTTGCACCGCGTATCGTGACGGCGATTTCATGCGGTTTTTGACAGTGGCACCAGATCACGACAGCACCTACGGGCGGAAGTAGCCAATTCGGGGGGGGCCTTCAACTTTGCATATTTCGGCATCTTGCTTGACTCTTGTCGGAAACAAAAGGGAATTCCTTCTACCCAATGGCAGTCTCGCAGTAGAGGAGGCATCAGGTAGATCATCCAGCCAGTTCAAGACAGACTCAGCAAATAGAGTCATGGAAATATGAAATGTTCAACTGGAACTTTGGTTATTGCCATGAAGAATTGTCAAGAGTCCATTCTTCTCATCTGTGAATTCCCGTTTGACCTCATCGGCGCATGGATGAGCGCGTAACGCTCCACGCCGTCGCTGTGGTCCGTAAACGCAACTTCGCAACTGGCCTTGAGAAATTGCTCGATTTGTTCAATCGTGCGTAGCTGCGACTCCTTCATGTTGATCACCATTCTGAGGATGATCAACCCACTCACCAATTCACCTCAAATTGCGGCTTCAGGCTCATACCTCATTGGACAAGGCTAGCTTTTATGCATTCAGGGGTGGCCGGTAAAATCGGCCCCATGCTCTACCCACAAAATTTTGACGTTATCGTCGTTGGCGGCGGCCATGCCGGAACCGAGGCTGCACTGGCGGCCGCCCGCATGGGTTGCAAAACCCTGCTCCTGAGCCACAACATCGAGACCCTGGGGCAGATGAGTTGCAACCCCTCGATCGGGGGCATTGGCAAGGGCCATCTGGTCAAAGAGGTGGACGCCCTGGGTGGTGCCATGGCACTGGCCACGGACGAAGGGGGCATCCAGTTTCGCATTCTCAACTCCAGCAAGGGACCTGCCGTGCGCGCCACCCGCGCCCAGGCCGACCGCGTGCTGTACAAAGCAGCCATCCGGCGCATGCTGGAAAACCAGCCCAACCTGTGGCTGTTCCAGCAGGCGGTGGACGACTTGATGGTGGAGGGCGACCGGGTGGTGGGCGCCGTGACCCAGGTCGGCATCCGTTTCCGTTCGCAAACCGTGGTGCTGACGGCCGGTACCTTTTTGGACGGCAAGATCCATGTGGGCCTGAACAACTACGCCGCCGGACGGGCAGGGGACCCGCCCGCCGTGAGTTTGAGCGCCCGCCTGAAAGAACTCAAGCTGCCTCAGGGGCGCCTGAAAACCGGCACGCCCCCGCGCTTGGACGGCCGCTCCATCGACTTCAGCAAGTGCCAGGAACAACCCGGCGACGGTGTGCCCGGTGGCATGAGTCCGGCCATGCCGGTGTTCAGTTTCATGGGTAAGGTGGAGCAGCACCCGCAGCAAATGCCCTGCTGGATCACCCACACCAATGAACGCACCCACGACATCATCCGCAGCGGCTTCGACCGCAGTCCCATGTTCACCGGCAAGATTGAAGGCGTCGGCCCGCGCTACTGCCCCAGTGTGGAAGACAAGATCAACCGCTTTGCCGACAAGGACAGCCACCAGATTTTTCTGGAGCCCGAAGGCCTGACCACCCACGAGTACTACCCCAACGGCATCAGCACCAGCCTGCCGTTTGACATCCAGTACGCACTGGTGCGCAGCATGGCGGGCTTGGAGAACGCGCACATTTTGCGTCCGGGCTACGCCATCGAGTACGACTACTTCGACCCGCAGCATCTCAAAAGCAGCTTCGAGACCAAGGCCATTGGCGGCCTGTTTTTTGCCGGGCAGATCAACGGCACCACGGGCTACGAGGAGGCCGCCGCGCAGGGCCTGTTTGCCGGCATCAATGCGGCGCTGCAGGCGGGCGCCAAAACGGCGTGGACCCAGGACATCTGGGTGCCGGGCCGGGACGAAGCCTACCTGGGTGTGCTGGTGGACGACCTGATTACCAAGGGGGTGACCGAGCCCTACCGCATGTTCACCAGCCGGGCCGAGTTCCGCCTGCAACTGCGTGAGGACAATGCCGATGCCCGGTTGACGGAAACCGGGCGCAAATTGGGCCTGGTGGACGATGCGCGTTGGGATGCCTTCAGCCGCAAACGCGATGCTGTTTCACGTGAAACAGAGCGCCTGAAGGCGATCTGGGTGAGCCCCAAGAACCTGGCGGCTGCGGAGTCGGAGCGGGTGTTGGGCAAGGCCATCGACCATGAATACAACCTGGCCGATCTGTTGCGCCGCCCCAATGTGGGTTACGCCGGATTGATGTCGCTGGACGGTGGCCGGTATGCCAACCCGGAATTGCCGGTGGCCGGTGTGGCGTTGGATGCCTTCTCCGAACTGGACCCGCTGGACCTGGACGCCTGCATGCGCGGTGCGCCGTTGGATGATGCGTCGCCGGTAGTGGTCGATGCCTTTGTGGCGTCGGTGGTGGAACAGGTGGAAATTGCCGCCAAATACTCCGGTTATATCGACCGCCAAAAAGGGGAGGTCGAGCGTGCGGCGCATTACGAAAACCTGCGCCTGCCTGCCGACCTGGACTATATGCAGGTGTCTGCCCTCAGCATCGAGGCGCGCCAGCGCTTGAGCAAGCTGCGCCCCGAAACCCTGGGGCAGGCTTCGCGCTTGTCCGGCATCACGCCCGCCAGTATTTCCCTGTTGCTGATCCACCTGAAGAAGGGTGGTTTTCGGGGATTTGCGGGAAAACTGGATGCCGATACCGTGGAGGGGTCTGCCTGATGCATACACTTGAAACTGGGCTGCGCGAAGGCGTTGCGGGTCTGCCGGGCCTGGAGTTAAACGACGCGCAGATAGCAGGTTTGCTGGCCTACCTGGACCTGATCCAGAAATGGACCAAGGTGTACAACCTGACGGCGGTGCGCGACCCGGCAGAAATGCTGACGCACCATCTTCTGGATAGCTTGGCGGTGATTGTTCCGCTGCGTCGGCGGTTGGCACCACTTGCCCTGCCAGCGGTGCGCCTGTTGGATGTGGGTTCGGGGGCCGGGCTACCGGGTGTGGTGATTGCCATTTGCTGCCCCGACATCACGGTGCATTGTGTGGACACTGTGGGCAAGAAAGCGGCCTTTATTCAGCAGGTGGCGGTGGCGTTGAAACTGCCCAATCTGCGCGGTGTGCATGCACGGGTCGAAAATCTGACCGACACCTACCAGGTGGTGAGTTCGCGGGCTTTTGCGTCGCTGGTGGATTTCACGCAATGGTCGGGTGCGGCTTTGGCGGAGGAGGGGGTTTGGATGGGGATGAAGGGCAAACATCCTGCAGACGAGATAGCCGCTTTGCCTGCTACCGTATCTGTGTTTCACGTGGAACAGTTGGTGGTGCCTGGGTTGGATGCTGAGCGCTGCATTGTCTGGATGCGGAAACACTGAGTTTTCTTTGCCTGCTTCGTGGGGGATCAGGCGGACGCTGTACTCTGCTCCGTTCGTGTCCCCCGGCCTGCGGCCTCCTCCTTTACCTCACTGCGCAGAGCACAGCACCCACCTGAACGGCGTGGCGTGTCGGCGTGCAAGAGGGGTGACAAGTGCTGCATTGTCTGGATGCGGAAACACTGAGTTTTCTTTGCCTGCTTCGTGGGGGATCAGGCGGGCGCTGTACTCTGCTCCGTTCGTGTCCCCCGGCCTGCGGCCTCCTCCTTTACCTCACTGCGCAGAGCACAGCACCCGCCTGAACGGCGTGGCGTACGCAAGGGAAAACCGGGCTGAGCAAGACCTCAAGCAGGATGCCTGGGGTGTGTGCCATAGCGAAGTAAAGGAGGAGGCCGAAGGCCGGGGGACATGAGCGGCGGCACATACCCCAGGCGTCCTGCGGGCGATAGCAAGAAACGCAACCCCCATTATTTAGCGTTCCCAGAAGGAAAATCCTCGCGCGGGACCAGACGTGGGCATGAGCGGTGGCACGCACCCCAGGTACCCAGCGGGCGATAGCAAAAACGCAAACCGCAAAAAACGCATCGCAAACTTTCCCACGTAAACTCACCCCTTCCACCGGCAAAGATTTTCAAGGGATTTCCTATGTTTGGCATAGCAGACTACGGCGCTTTTGTTGCCGCCATCATTGTTTTCCTGCTCATTCCCGGACCGGGGAATCTGGCTTTGATTACCTCCACCAGCAAAGGGCGCATACGCGGTGGTCTGGCTGCCACCCTGGGGGTGATCTTGGGTGACCAGGTGCTGCTGTGGCTGGCCGTGGCGGGCGTGGCGGCATTGCTCGCAGCCTACCCGACCGCTTTCACTGCGGTGCAATGGCTGGGTGCCGCCTACCTGGCTTGGCTGGGTGGCAAGATGTTGTTGGCGAAACCCGGTGCTGCGCCCATCCTCCATATCCAGCCGCACCACTATCTGCGCCAGGCGCTGATGATCACCGTGCTCAATCCCAAGGCGATTGTGTTTTACATGGCGTTTTTCCCTTTGTTCGTGGACCCCGCCACACACCAGGGTGTGGTGACCTACGCCGTGATGGCCGCTACCATCGCTGCCATCACCTTTGCCTATGGTTTGACATCGGTGCTGTTGACGCATTTTCTGGCCGAACGCCTGCGGGCCAACCCCCTGATTTCACGCGCCCTGGAAAAACTGGCCGGTCTGTTTCTGATCGGGTTCGGCGCCAAGTTGGCCTTGTCGCGTTAGTCGCTGGCAGGCTTGCATCGTTTCACGTGAAACATTCTTTTCCCCTTCGGTTTTTATTTACTCTCAGCTAAGTACCCCATGGCCAAAATATTCTGTGTCGCCAATCAAAAAGGTGGAGTCGGCAAGACCACCACCACGGTCAACCTTGCGGCGGGTTTGGCCAAAGTCGGGCAGCGGGTGTTGATGGTGGATCTGGACCCGCAGGGCAATGCCACCATGGGTTCGGGCGTGGACAAGCGCAAGCTGGAACTCAGCATCTATGACGTGCTGCTGGAATCCGCCTCGGTGGCCGAAGCGCGGGTGCAGAGCGACAAGCTCAAGGAGGGCGGCTGCAGCTACGACATTCTGGGGGCCAACCGCGAACTGGCCGGGGCCGAGGTGGAACTGGTGGAAGTCGAGCGGCGCGAGAAGCGCCTGAAAAATGCGCTGGCGGCGGTGGATGCGGAATACGACTTTGTGCTGATCGACTGCCCCCCCTCCCTGTCCATGCTCACCCTCAATGGCCTGTGCTGCGCCCATGGCGTGATCGTGCCCATGCAGTGTGAGTACTTCGCGCTGGAAGGACTTACCGACCTGGTCAACACCATCAAGCAGGTCAAGGCCAATCTCAACGACGATCTGCAAATCATTGGGCTGTTGCGTGTCATGTTCGACCCGCGCATCACCTTGCAGCAGCAGGTGAGCGAGCAGCTCAAGGCCCACTTTGGGGACAAGGTGTTTAACTCCGTCATCCCGCGCAATGTGCGTCTGGCCGAGGCGCCCAGCTACGGTGTGCCGGGTGTAGTGTTTGATCCATCGTCTAAGGGGGCACAGGCGTTTGTGAACTTTGCGCAAGAGATGGTGGCGCGCATTCAGGCGGCACCGTGATGGGGGTAAATATGCGAATGAAATGGGACGCTAGCCCTTATATTCTGTGCGCAAGCAGCTATCAAATTGGTAGCGAAAGTACAACATGCCCATAACCCCGTCTCCGGTCCTGGTGCTGCCGGGCTGGCAAAACTCGGGCGCCGCCCATTGGCAAAGCCGCTGGGAAGCGCTGTACGGCTATGAACGCGTGGACCAGCACGACTGGATGCGCCCCTTGCGCGGCGACTGGATTGCCCGGCTTGAAGACGTGTTGCTCAGCCAAAGCGGCCCCAGTGTGCTGGTGGCCCACAGCCTGGGCTGTATGCTGATTGCGGCCTGGGCCTCGCACTCGCGTAACACCCACCTGGTGAAGGCGGCGCTGTTGGTGGCACCCGGCGACCCCGAGCGTGAAGAGCTGCGTCCCGTACTCACCAGTTGGGCGCCCGTGGCAATGCAAGCCTTGCCCTTCCCCAGTGTTTTGCTGGGCAGCCACAACGACCCTTACTGCAGCCTGGAACGGGCACAGGCTTTTGCCAGAGCCTGGGGTGCGCAGTTCCTGGACTACGGCCATGCGGGCCACCTCAACGCCGAATCGGGTTTGGGCGACTGGCCGCAAGGCCACGAAATTTTGATGCAACTGATGCAAGAGAAGGACGAAAAATAATGGCTACCAAAAAACCCAAGGGTTTGGGAATGGGTCTGGAGGCGCTGCTGGGTCCGAAAGTGAAGGACCGCACACCGGAGGAGCAGCAAGCCGACACCGCCAACCTGCCCAGCACCCTGGCGCTGGGCGTGATGGTGGCCGGTATGTACCAGCCCCGCACCCGCATGGACGAGGGCGCTTTGTACGAGCTGGCTGAAAGCATCAAGATGCAGGGCATCATGCAGCCGATTTTGGTGCGCCGCCTCACGGACGGTGTGAACCAGGGCAAGTACGAGATCATTGCCGGTGAGCGGCGTTTCCGTGCCGCCAAGTTGGCGGGCCTGGACAGCGTGCCGGTGCTGGTGCGCGACGTGCCCAACGAGGCCGCTGCCGCCATGGCGCTGATCGAAAACATCCAGCGCGAAGACCTCAATCCGCTGGAGGAAGCGCAGGGCCTGCAGCGCCTGATCAAGGAATTTGGCCTGACCCATGAAACCGCCGCGCAGGCCGTGGGGCGCTCGCGCAGTGCCACCAGCAATTTGCTGCGCCTGCTGAACCTGGCCGACCCGGTGCAGACCATGCTGATGGCGGGCGACCTGGACATGGGCCACGCCCGCGCCCTGTTGGCGCTGGACCGGGCCACGCAGATCACGGCGTCGTCCCAAATTGCCGCCAAGAAAATGTCGGTGCGCGAGGCCGAAAGCCTGGTCAAAAAACTCAGCGCCGAGTTCACGCTGACCAGCGCCAAGCCCAAGGCCGAAAAATCACGCGACCTGAAGCGAGTGGAAGAAGAGCTGTCGGACCTGCTCATGGCGCAGGTCGATGTCCACGTGAAAAAGCGCGTCAAACGCCATGGGCGCATGGAAGAGATGGGCGAGGTGGTCATCCAGTTTGGTTCGCTGGACGAACTCAATGGCCTGATCGAACGCCTCTCGCCGGGCTCCAGCCGCTAGCCCCAGGGAAGACATGCCGAAGTTGCCCTGGCCTCAGTCCTGGCCCTTGCCTGCCATCCTGGCCTGGGCCCTGGCCTGGGGCGTATTCAAAGGGCTGTTGGGGCAGGGCGTGGCGGCGGCCTACGCCATGGGCCTGGCCTGTGCGCTCAGCGTGGGCCTCAGTGTGTGGGGTAGCACCTGGTGGCGTCGGTGTCTGATTGCTGCGGGCTTTCCCTTGTCGCTGCTTTTGACTCTGCCCACACTGGGCCTGGCGGTTCTGCCCGCGTGGGCCTGGCTGGTGCCGCTGGCGCTGCTGGCGCTGGTGTACCCCCTGAATGCCTGGCGCGATGCGCCTTTGTTTCCCACCCCGTCCGATGCCCTGGCAGAGCTGCCGCAGTACGCCCTGCTGCCTGTCGGCGCCAGGGTGCTGGATGCCGGTTGCGGCCTGGGCCACGGCCTGCAGGCCCTGCATGGCGCCTACCCCCACGCCCGCCTGTATGGCCTGGAATGGAGCTGGCCGTTACGCTGGATTTGTGCCCTGCGTTGCCCCTGGGCGCAGATTCGCCGGGGTGATATCTGGGCGGCCGACTGGTCGGTGTACGACATGGTGTACCTGTTTCAGCGCCCGGAGAGCATGCCGCGTGCGTGGGACAAGGCCGCGCGCGAACTCCAGCCCGGCGCCTGGCTGGTCAGCCTGGAATTTGAGGTGCCGCAGCATACCGCGAGCGCCCACTACCGCAGCCACGGTGGCAAAATGGTGTGGCTTTACCAGACACCGTTGGCGCTGTCATGAGGAGAACAAGCATGGAAAACCCGTCCCCACCGCCGCAAGACACGCTTGCACAGCAGCTGCAATCGCACCAGGCCATGCTGTTCGCCTTCGCCTCGCTGGCAGAACTGCGCGAGTCGGATACCGAAAGCCATATTTTGCGGGTGCAGCACTATGTGCGTGCGCTCACGCTGCAAATGCAAACCCGCCCCGAGTTTGCGCAGGTGCTCACCCCCGGCTATATCGAATCCCTGTGCCAGTGCGTGCCGGTGTACGACCTGGGAACAGTGGGCGTGCCCGACCGTATCCTGCTCAAGCCCGGTCGCCTGGATGCGGAAGAGCTGGCCATCATGCGCACCCACACCCAACTGGGGTACGACGCCCTGGTGCGGGCCGAGAAAAAACTGGGGTGCAGCACACCCATGTTGGCCATGGCCAAGGACGTGACTTTGTCGCACCAGGAAAAATGGGACGGCAGCGGTTATCCACGCGGCCTGTCGGGGGCCCTCATTCCGCTGTCGGCGCGCATCATTGCACTGGCCGACGTGTACGACGCCCTCATCACCAGCAAGGTCTACAAGAGCGGCGTGCCCCATGACCGGGCCATGCAGATCATCTTCAGCGAACGTGGCGCCCACTTCGACCCCGACCTGGTGGATGTGTTCATGGAAGTCGAAAACGAGTTTGCCCTCATTGCGCTGCGTTTTGCCGACACCGAGGCTGACATGCAGCAAAAAATCGAATACATGGCCAACGCCATTGCGGAGGTTGCGGTTTTATCCTGAAGGTGGTCCGGCACAGCGGTAGAAACGCGGCTTCCTCAAAACTGGCTTTGGCGGCGGTTAACCGAACAACTGCCCGCGTGCTGCCGTGGTGATGGCCACCACACAGGGGTGGGTGATGCGCCGCTCGACCGACACGGCAAAAAACTCCTCCACCAGCTCGTCGCTGCGGCCAATCACCTCCACGCCAAACTGCGCCACCGTCTCGGCCTCCATCACGCTGGGGCCCATGAACACACCGCGCCCCTTGCGGCCAAAAGCGGTCATCAGCGCGCCGTCGTCAAACTCGCCAATGATGCGCGGGTGGATCTGGTGCCGGGTGAGCCAACCCTCCAGCTGCTGGCGCACCGAGGCCTGCGCGCCCTGGATCAGCAGGGGCGCGCCGTTCAGGCAGCCGGGGAAACTGCCCTGGAGCTGACTCTTCAGGCCGGGCGCACAAAAGAAACTCATGGCGGTGCTGCCCAGCGGGTGGTTGAAGGCCTTGACGCTGATGCGCCGCGACATCGGTTCGTCGGCAATCACCAGGTCCAGCCGGTGCAGGGCCAGTTGCGCCAGCAGGTCGGGGAACTTGCCCTCGCTGCAGATCAGGCGCACCGGCTCAGCCACCGACAAGGCGGGCTCCAGCAGCCGGTAGGCCACCGACTTGGTGACCGAATCCGCCACCCCCACCTTGAAGTCCAGCACACGCTGGCCGCCGTGCGCCTGGCGTACTGCGGTTTCCAGCTCAGTACCCAGCGTGAAAATCTGGTCGGCGTAACTCAACGCCAGACGGCCGTCTTCGGTCAGTTCCAGATGGCGGCCGCTTTTCTGGAACAGCTTGCGGCCCAGCCAGTCCTCCAGTTGCTTGATCTGGCCGGACAGGGTTTGCGGCGTGGTGTGCAGCTGCTCACCCGCGCGCATCACACCGCCGGCCTTGGCGGTGACCCAGAAATAATGCAGATGTTTGAAGTTCATGCGGTTTTTTCGAAGTGAAATTATAAAAAATACGAATTTACGCGAAGCATAGCCTTCTCTACAGTCTGGGTTTTTACAAGCACCACCACACGTCAAGGAGTAACACCGTGCGACTCAGTACCCGAGGCCGATTTGCCATCACCGCCATGATTGATCTTGCGCTGCGCGAAAGCGCCCAGCCCGTGCCCCTGGTGGAGATTGCGCTGCGCCACCGCATCTCGCTGTCCTATCTGGAGCAGGTGTTTGCCAAGCTTCGCCAGCAAGGCCTGGTGGACAGCACGCGCGGGCCCGGTGGCGGCTACACCCTGGGTTTTCGGGGTGACAGCATCACGGTGGCCGACATCATTGGGGCGATTGAGGACGGCGACGATGATCGCAAGCCCGAGAGCCAGCGCGAAACCTCGCAAAGTGCGCAGGACATGACGCAGGGGCTGTGGGACGATTTGCATTCGGCCCTGGTGAAACACATGAAAACCATCACCCTGCGCAGTTTGGCCGCAGAGCAGCGCGCCAAGGGGTTTCAGGTGGAAGAGCGCATGGCCACCAAAAAGGGCGTGTTCCAAAAGCCCAAGGCCGATCCGCTGCGCCCCCATGTCCCGAATTCGGTGTTTGCGTTGGGGCAGTGGCAGCCGGGTGGGGTGTAGACCTACCGCCCTTTGCGAAACTCGTCCGGCGTGGCCCCCACCAGGCGTTTGAACATGGTGATGAAGGCCGAGGCGCTGCCGTAGCCCAGGTCCAGGGCGATGGTCTCCACCGTCTGGCCCGCCTCCAGCAAGGGCATGGCCGTCACCACCCGCAGGCGCAGGCGCCATTCGGCCAGCGACATGCCTAAGTCGCGCTGGGCGCGGCGCATCAGGGTGCGCTCGGTGGTGTGGGCGGCATGCGCCAGCTCCGGCAGCGGCCGGTTGTCGCCCGGCTGGGCCTGCAGCATGCGCAGCACGGCGCCCAGCGCGGGGTCGTCCGAGCTGGGCAGGTAGCTGCCCGCACAGGGGGCCAGGGCCAGTTGGTCCAGCAGCACCTGCAGCAGGCGCTCGTCCTGCGGGCTGGTTGGCTGCACGGCGCCTTGCTGGTGCAGATGCTCCAGCAAGGCGCGCACCAGGGGGCTGACCGTCAGCGCGCACGGGCTGCGGGGCAGGGCGCTGCACTGCAGGGGCGCAATGTAGAGCGAGCAGTGGCAGGCTTCCTGGCGGTTCAGCCCCACATGCTCCAGGTCGGGCGGCAGCCAAATACCGTACTGCGGTGGCGCCAGGTAATGGTGACCGGCCACCTTCACCTCCATCACGCCGCTGAAGGAATACACAAACTCGCCCCAGGCGTGCTGGTGCTGCGGGTACAGCCCCTCGGCGGGCACCTGTGCACTGCGAAACATGATGGGCGCGGGTAAATCCGGGCTGGACAGCGGAATTTCCAGCTTCGGGCTCAGGATAGGCATGGCTTTGTCGGCTCCGGCGTATGGCTTGTCAGTTTTTCACTATATCAACGAAAGCAGTCAATCGAATAATCAAGGCCTCTTTCCCCGCACCCACACCCAAGGACCCACGATGGACATACGCAAAGCACTGGATTCACGGGCCATTGGACTGATGCTGGTGCTCTGCCTGGTCTGGGGCCTGCAGCAGATCGTGCTCAAGGCCACAGCGTCCGAGATCGCACCCATCCTGCAAATCGCGCTGCGCTCGGGCGTGGCGGCGGTGCTGGTGGGCCTGCTGATGGCGGCGCGGGGTGAACGCCTGAACTGGTCCGACGGCAGCTGGCGCCCCGGCCTGGTGGTGGGCCTGCTGTTCGCGCTGGAGTTCTTGCTGGTGGGCGAGGGCCTGCGCCACACCAGCGCCTCCCATATGGTGGTGTTTTTGTACACCGCGCCCATTTTTGCGGCACTGGGCCTGCACTGGAAACTGCCCGCCGAGCGTTTGGGGCCGGTGCAGTGGCTGGGCATCGGCCTGGCCTTTGCCGGGATCGCGCTGGCGTTTTTTGGCCGCAGCCAGCCCCGCGTGGCGGCGCCCGGCAACATGCTGTGGGGTGATTTTCTGGGCCTGATGGCCGGTATGGCCTGGGGCGCCACCACCATGGTGGTGCGCTGCTCGGCACTGGCCAAAGCGCCGGCCACCCAGACCCTGCTGTACCAGCTGGTGTGCGCCTTTGTGCTGCTGCTGGGCGCGGCCTTTGCCACCGGCCAAAGCAGCTTCAAGTTCACCCCCCAGGTCTGGGCCAGCCTGGCCTTTCATTCGCTGGTGGTGTCGTTTGCCAGTTTTTTGGCGTGGTTCTGGTTGCTGCGCAAGTACCTGGCCTCGCGCCTGGGTGTGTTTTCCTTCATGACGCCGCTGTTTGGCATCGTGTTTGGCGCCTGGCTGCTGAACGAGCCCCTGGAAATGAGCTTTCTGGCAGGCGCCGTGCCGGTGCTGGCGGGCATTGTGCTGGTCAGCGGCGGCGGCGCCTGGGTGACGCAGGCACTGGGCGGCCTGGGATGGCGGCGTGCCCGCGTGGGGGGATAATTCCATTTCCATATCAATGCGATATGTCGTTGCCCCTCCTTGTCGTGCTAAAGCACTGCCTGCGTCGGTGCGCCTAATCTCTCATTGATCTGAAAACGGAATAACAACGCCGTAGACCTGCGTTTTCCAGCCGGAGTTGCTCGATCCGTTGCTCTGTTGTGTGAAGGCGCATCTGCAAATCCTGGTTGGCGAGGGTCAACCGTTCAACTTCAACAGCGAGGCCATTCGCCATGGCTGTGACCCGCGCACGGATACCTTCACGGGACTGCGCTAAACGGCAACAGAGCCTTGGCAGCCTCAATGCGCAGCGGCAGCGCAATCGCCGGATCGTTCATCACGTCAAGCAAAAACTGCTTGGGGTCCAGACATTGTCCCTGCGATGCTGACTCTGCCACGGTGTGCTGGTTTGGGTGGACCGCCCGCTCGCCTGTGGCGCAGGCCATGGGCGAGGGCGCTGGTCTGGCCACCGGTGTGGTCCGCTCCAAAAGGGCTTGAAAGACCGCAGGTTGGATGCATTCCAGGCGTGACAGCACATGGGCCTGGGCATCGGGGCTGGGGGGCAGGTCGAGCCAGGGCTCCTCCGCGAAGATGGCGGCCAGGTCCGGGGCCACAAACGCGGACCATAGGCCCGTGTCCGGCTGCCGTGCCGGTACCAGCCGGGCGTGGCGGGTTTTTCCCGGCGCAGAAGTGTCCGCACAAGGCAGCATGCCAATGCGCCCCGGTGCCACCGTGCCCAGATAGCGCAGGCGCAATGCTTCCAGGAAGGCCTGCGCTGCAGCGACGGAAACCGGCTCCGCCAGAGAGAACCACAGTTGGTACGCGTCAACGCCGGAGACGGCAATCGCCGGTGCGGGCAAGGCCAGATCCGCCTGCACCCCGCGCCACAGCGCAGACAGGGCATTCCAGTCGGCCGGTCTGCCCAGCTCCAGAACCAGGGCGCGCACGCGCCCATCGGAAGCAACCAGGTCGGGCCCACCCGCATGCGGGTGGGAGCTGCTGGGGGCGGTAGAAAGGTAGAGGCGGTCAAGCTCGGCTTGCAGTGTGCTCATGGCGAAATAGGGGATGTGGGCCGTATGGCAAAACAGTGTTTGTACCCGAATTGGATTGGCAAGCCATTCGGCAATTACTCCCGCGCCGCCGCCATCACGGCCGCAAAGCCCACAAAAACGCCACCCGTAAGGCGGTTGAACGCCCGCATCACCGTGGCGCGCCGCAGGTAGACCGACAGGGACTGGCCGCTGATGGCGTACACAAAATACCAGCCCACTTCGATGACACTGAAGGTGGTCAGCAGAATCGCGAACTGCGGCCACTTTGCCAGACCCGGTTCGATGAACTGCGGAAAGAAAGCTGCCGCAAACAAAATCGCTTTGGGGTTGCTGGCGGCCACCAAAAAGCCCTGCCGGTAAATGGCACCTGATGGGGTCGCGGACAACGCGGTCAAAGTGGGGCCACCCGCTTGGTCATTTTGGTCGTGCACCGGAGCGCGCCAGCACTTCACCCCCAGGTACGCCAGGTAGGCCGCCCCGGCCAGGCGCAGCGCTTCGAACACGGTGGGGAAGGTCTGCAACAAAGCCCCCAGGCCCGCCGCCGAAATACCCATCATCGCAATCAACGCCGTCATGCACCCCGCCATGGCAATCACCGCTGCGCGCACGCCGTGGCGGGCACTGGTGCTCATGACAAAAAGCATGTTGGGGCCGGGCGTGGCGGAGACCACGAAGGTCATCAGGATAAAGAGCCACCAGGTGCTGAGGGTCATGGGGATTTCTCCGATTGGGAATAGGGACAAGAGGCTACCAGATGCACCCCCGCACCAGAAAAGCACAGTTCGTATGGAAGGCAGGGCAGGGCTTGGAGGCTGCGGCCAAAGCCCCGTGAGCCGACCTCTGGATCAACGTTCTCTTTGAGGTTTTCGGGTCCAGGAATGTTCATGGCGCTCACGGCAACAGATTCAGCCCCAGCTCTTTCAAAAAGGCGTTGTGCTTTTGCTTAGCCGCCACAATCGCCTTTTCAATTTCGACCAATTCGCCATGCGTGGCAGCCAAATCAATCTCTGCCTCACCCACCGCCGTGCTGATGTAGCGCGAGATGTTCAGGTTGAACTCGTTCTTCTCGATCTCTGCCATCCCCACCCGGCGTGAATAGCGTGCCTCTTCCTCGCGGAATTGGTAAGTTTTGATGATCTTGGCAATGTGCGCATCCGTCAGCTGGTTCTGGCGCTTGCCTTTGACAAAGTGCTCCGCCGCATTGATGAACAGCACGTCGTCCGGCTTCTTGCACTTCTTCAGCACCAAGATGCAGACCGGGATGCCGGTGGAATAGAACAGGTTGGATGGCAGCCCAATCACGGTGTCGATGTGGCCGTCTTTCAACAGCTTGGTGCGGATACGCTCTTCCGCACCGCCACGGAAGAGAACGCCGTGCGGCAGGATGATGGCCATCACCCCCTCGTCTTTCAAGAAATGAAAGCCGTGCAGCAAAAAGGCAAAGTCTGCGGCGGACTTTGGCGCCAGGCCGTGGTTTTTGAAGCGCACATCGTCAGCCAGAGCGTCAGTAGTGTCCCAGCGATAGCTGAATGGCGGGTTGGCCACGATGGCATCAAACGATGGTTTTTTGGCCGGGTTCAGCTCGCGCAGGATGTCCCAGTCGTTGGTCAGCGTGTCGCCGTGGAAGATTTCAAACTCGGTGTCCTTCACCCCGTGCAGCAGCATGTTCATGCGCGCCAGGTTGTAGGTGGTGATGTTCTTCTCTTGCCCGTAAATCTTGCCAATGCCATGCTGCCCCATGCGCTTGCGCACGTTCAGCAGCAGCGAGCCCGATCCGCAGGCAAAGTCCATCACGCTGTCGAGCCGCTGTTTCACCCCCGTTTTGGGCTCTTGGCTATCCAGTGTGACGATGGTGGAGAGGATGTCCGAGATTTGCTGCGGCGTGTAAAACTCGCCCGCCTTCTTGCCGGAGCCCGCAGCAAACTGGCCAATCAGGTATTCATAGGCATCACCCAACGCGTCCATTTCCCTGGAGAACTCTGCCAGCCCATCGGCGATCTTCTGGATGATGGTGCAGAGCTTGGCATTGCGCTCCGTGTAGGTCTTACCCAGCTTGGGCGAGGCCAAGTCGATTTCTGAAAACAGGCCCGAAAACGTGCTTTGAAACGACTCGGTTTCAATGTACTTGAAGCCTGCCTGCAACGTGCTCAGCATTTCTGCGTTCTGCGTGCGCGCCATGTTGGCAATGCTGCTCCACAGGTGCAGCGGCTCAATCACGTAATGCACCTTACGGCGCATCTGCTTTTCAAAAGCGGGCACGTCGCTCAGGTTTTCCTCATACCAGATTTGAAGAGGCGTGCTCGCTCCGGTTTTCTGTAATACATCTGCCGCGATATCGGGGTAGTCGCTACCCAGCTCCTTCTTGGCCGCAGCCTCATAGTTGTCAGACAGGTAGCGCAGGAACAGGAAGGACAGCATGTAGTCGCGGAAATCGTCCGCGTCCATGGCCCCGCGCAGTTGGTCGGCAATGGCCCAGAGGGTCTTGCCCAGTTGTTTTTGGTTTTGTTCGGTCATGTTTCGCTATCGTCGTTGCCTTCGCCACGCAGGTCTTGGTGGGCTTCAATTTCTTCACGGTCACGCTGCAGTTCCAGCCGCAGCTCTTCTTCGCTGGGCAACACCAAACGGTACTTGCTGGCAAAAAGCTGTTCACTGCCATTGAGCACGGAGTAGCGCACCACTGACTTGTCTTTGCTGCCGCACAGCAAAATGCCAACCGTGGGGTTGTCGCCCTCGCCCCGGCGCAGATCGTCGTACATGCGCACATACATGTCCATCTGCCCGACATCCTGGTGCGTGAGTGGCCCGGTTTTCAGGTCGATCAGCACAAAGCACTTGAGCAGGTAGTTGTAAAACACCAGGTCGATGTAGAAATCCTGCGTTTCGGTGCTGATGCGCTGTTGGCGGGCCACAAAGGCAAAGCCCTTGCCCAGCTCCATCAAAAACTGTTGCAGCTTGTCCATCAAGGCAGTCTCCAGCTTGGCTTCCAGCAGGCGGCCCGTGTCGGGCAGACCCAAGAACTCCAGCATCACCGGGTCACGCACAAAAGCGCGTGGCGATTGTTCCAGTGCGCCCAGGTTTGTCTGCGCTTCGGCGGTCACGGCTGCCTTGTCTTGGCTTAACAGTAGGCGCTCAAAATACAGACTGCCAATTTGCCGCTCCAGCGCGCGCGTACTCCAGTTTTGTGCTGCTACCTCTTGCACATACCACTGCCGCGCCTCGGCGCTGTCCACCCGCAGCAGCAGGCGGTAATGCGTCCAGCTCAATTCGTGACGCAATGCGTCACGAATTGGAAATGCCTGGTAAAAAAGCCTCATGTACCGCAGGTTCGATGCATCAAAGCCTTTGCCAAACTCGCGGGTCAGAGACTGCGCCAAGGTGGCCAGCAATGCCTTGCCGTGCGCAGCCCTGTTTTTGCCGCCCTGCTCAAATTCGACGATGTGCCGCCCGACCTGCCAGTAGGTCTGCACCTGCACCGTATCCACCGCCCGCAGCACCTGTTGCCGAGAGTCTCCAATGAGTTGGCGCAGGGCGTCCAGCAAAGGCGAAAAGCCTTCGAGAGTGCTGGCTACTTTTTCGGGTTTCCCCAAAGGGTTATTGCGGTGTTCGATCATTGTTTCGGGCGGCGTTTGATGGTGTTTTCCAGCGCTTTCAGGTCGGCTTCGTCTTGCTGGTCGGCCTGCAGTGCCTCCTGCTGCTTGCGACGCTGGTCGAAGTCTTGGTAAAGCGTATTCGTCTTTGCTTCCATTTGCGCATGGCTCACTGCGCCTGCGTGCGTGAGCACAGGGAATCCGTTAGAGCTGATGATCTGATCCACGTTCTGCTTCCAAAAGGCCATGCGGATTTCCTGGCGGCTCTTGGTGCGCAGCTCTGCCGTTTCAAGGAAGATGACCACCAGCCGGTTCAGGGTGTCTATTTCATCCTCGGTCAGGTAATTCTTAGCTACCAGAATGTCCTGCTTGCGCACCTGGGCGCCCTTCCAGTGCATCAGGCCAAAGTTCAGGTCTTCGCGATTGGCCCGGGCGGTAATGAGTTCGGCAGCCGTCTTTTGCGTCACGGCGTGGAGCAACAGGTTTTGCACCGTGGCAAAAAAGATCTGCGTGGCCTGGTCCGTCTTGTCGTAGTCGCTGCTAAGGGCAAACAGCTCGCGCACCTTCTGATAGAAGCGCTTTTCCGAGGCCCGTATGTCCCGGATGCGCGCCAGCATCTCGTCGAAGTAGTCCGGGCGACCATCCGGGTTCTTCAGCCGCTCGTCGTCCATCACGAAGCCCTTAAGCAGGTACTCCTTCAGCACAGTGGAGGCCCAGCGGCGGAACTGCACGCCACGCGGCGAGCGCACCCGGTAGCCCACGGCCAGAATGGCATCCAGGTTGTAGAGCTGTGTTTGGTAGCGTTTCCCGTCTGCGGCAGTTGTCAAGGATTCCTTGACAACTGCCTCTGCATCCAGTTCACCGTCCTCAAAGATATTTTTGAGGTGTAAAGAGATGTTCTGTTTGGTGGCGTCAAATAGCTCCGCCATTTCAAGCTGTGTCAGCCACACCGTACCCAGATCAGCCCGAAGCCGAATTTGGCTTTTTCCGTCCTCGGTGGTGTAAAGAATCAAGTCGTTCATAGTGCAGGGGTCGCAGTAGCCCTTTTTGCGGGCCGCTCAAAGATGTCGGGCAGCGCGAATTCGTAGCGCCTCAAAAAAGCATCAAGAATTTGCCGGAACAACTTCTTGTTGTCGTCCACCATCTCCGAAGGCTGGTAGATGTCGTACTTGCCGTGGCTCAGCAGATTGAGTGCACGGGAAAACAGGTCCGCATCCGCCAGCCCGTGAATGCAGGCCGAGAAATCGTCACACCCAAAAAAGGTGGCTGTCTTCTCCAGAATGCTGCGCAGCATGTTGAAGTGGTAGGTGTAGAGCGTGCCGCCCTGGGATGCCTTTTGCAGCTCTGCCAGCATCGAGACATGGTGAAAGAACGGCGTGTCATCCGTGGCGCGCAGCGTGTAGGTGGTGCCGCGCTCAGGGCGCTGCAGCAGGTACTTCTTGTGTGCGTCTTTCTTCAGCTCATTGCACACCACATTGAAGAACAGGGAATGGTGGGACGAGATCACCGCCTTGATGGGCGCGGGGACCATGCGCGGCGGGTTTTCGGCCTCGCCCGGCCCATCGGCCACCACGGCTTCAGGCCGGGTTCTGCTCTTGGCCTTGCGCAGCAGCTTGGCCAAATCGCTGGCAACAGCAATGGCATTGTTGTCGTCCAGCGAGGTTATGGGGTCGTCAATGTAGAGGTACTTCACCCACGAATATGTCTCCAGCCCGTCGATCACGCGTTCACAAATGGCCATGAACACACACCAAATGAAGATGTTCTCCTCGCCACGGGATACCTTGATGTGGCGCGCATCTTCACCCTTGCGAAAGCTGATGGCCCATTGGTCGTAGTCAATGTCGAACAGAAAGTCGGCATAACGGCCCAGGTAGTGGCCGATGCGCTCATCCAGAGCCAAGTCCTTCAAACCCTTGAAAAACTCCGAATCTGTGTTGATATGCAGCCGCCGCTCGCTGTCGTTCGCTAGGTCGTTGTCCCAAGAGAACAAGTCTTCGGTGAACGCATTGAAATACAGCGTGTCAGGTTTACCCTTGTTTTTCCGCTTGCCAGCATCCTTAAACTCCATAGATACACGGGTTTTACCCGTGCCGTTATAGGCATAGAGCAGCACAAAATCCTGATTGCCACCATTCAGGTCATCGCGCAGCCGGGTGACCAATCTGCGCATGTCCGTGAAGCGATGAATCTTCAACTTCTCGCTCATGGCTCAGCCGCCTGCGCCGAAGGGAAAATCTGCTGCATCAGCCCATTTTTTGTAGGTCTTAAAGATTTCTGGTTTTGGGGGCTGATCTGTCATGGTACGTGAGTGGATGGCGCGGCTTCTTTAACCAAGAAGTGTTTTTAGTTAAAGTTAAGCTGATTTCTTTAACTAATGAAAGCCTTCATGTAAGGTTCGCACACATAGACGCGCCCCCGTTGTTGCCCTGTCAGCTCTTTGAGCAGGTTCTTTTCCAGAAACACCTTCACCAGTGCATTGGCTGTTGGGGTGCTGATACCCAGCTCCGTTTGAACATCTTTGGCCGTCAGAACAGGCTTGCGGTAAATCAATGTCAGCAAACGGCTCGCCAGCTCCCCCCGTTTACCCATCGTTAAGACGAGCTTGTCAAATTCAGCACGCAGATGAAGAACTTGACGAAACACATCCCGCCCTTTGATGGCGGTCTGCTCCACCCCATTCAAGAAAAAGAGCAACCAATGGGTTAAGTCATTGCCTATGCGAACCTTCATCAACGCATCGTAATAACTGGCACGGTTGCGTTCAAAAAAGTCGGACATATACAGCGAAGGCTTTTCCAATAGCCCATGACTGATCAGGTAGAGCGGAATCATCAACCGCCCAATACGTCCATTCCCATCCAAGAAGGGATGAATGGTTTCAAATTGGTAGTGACTGATAGCAGCCCTGATTAAATGCGGAACATGAATGTTCTCGTTGTGCCAAAACTTTTCCAGGTCACCCATCAGATCGGGGACACTGTTCTGGTGCGGTGGAATGAAAGCCGCATCGGAAAGGCCAGAGCCCCCAATCCAGTTCTGACTGACGCGAAATTCGCCGGGTTGCTTCGTTTTTCCCCGCACACCACTCATCAGTATGGCGTGCGTTTGTTTGAGCAGGCGGTTGGAGAGTGGCAACCGCTTTAACTCCGCAACCGCCCCATTCATGGCATTCACATAGTTGCGCACCTCGCGCCAATCGTCACGCTTTTCAATGGCAATGTGCTCTTCGGGCATCACCGCTTCGTCAAAAGCGGTTTGCATCCCTTCAATGCGACTGGAAGTTTGGGCTTCCTTGGTAATGTGCATTTGAATGAACAGATCAATATCGGGGACGATCAGAGAAAACGCATTCAACTCACCGAGCACTTTGTTGGCGCGCTCCAGCATGGTGTTGATTTGCGGATTTTCCCAACTCCATTCCACATTGACCGGGACAGGCTGGAAACTCTTGTATTGGTATTGGGGTTGCCAGATGCCCGACTTGAAGTCTTCTACTTTCATACTGCTTCCTCGCTGGCATTTTGTGGGAAAAGCTGCTGCATCAGCCCTTTTTTGTGGGTCTTGTGGGTTTCGAGTTCTTGGGTTGCACAGGTGATGAGGTCATTGATAGATGTGATGCATTCAGCGATGCGAATCTGTTCAAGCTCATTTGGAATGAATGTCTTGATATTTTCGATCTGTTGCGCTGATAAATTTGGTGGCTCAGCCCCAGAAATACTTTTCTCAATATCACCTATCGTTTGCTGACATTGAAGCAAAAAGTAGACAAACGGCATGTGGTGCGTTGTCACCAATTTGCCAACTCGCTGCTTCAATAAGGCTCCGGCAAAGGTCTGATCAACTTGCGCCATCTTTAGCTGGCCACTTAATATTGGACGCGTCAAGGCAATAACATAATCGCCCTCCGATACCGAGAATTTTTCAAATTGCTTCTTGAATTGAAAAGGCAGATGAGACGGGGTGCTGTGACTCATCTGCTGGATACCCACATCGGCAATTTTTAACCATCGCACTCCGTTTTCGACACTATCGTTGCTTGAAAACGCGAAGCCTTGAAAAATTGAAAACACGTCTTTCAGGGAATATTTTTTCCATTCCCCCACATCACGGAACTCAGGAAACCGAAGACGCGGTTGAGTTTCACCTTCGCGGGGGAAAAGCTGCTGCATCAGCCCTTTTTTATGGGTCTTGAGCGTGTCCACTTTGCGGGCTTGCGCGGCGATCAGTTCGTCCAACGAACTCAGGCAATCGGCGATTTTTTGTTGTTCAGCTGAGTTTGGTGTTGGGATCGCCACGCCAAAGAAGGCCTCTTTGCTGATATTCAAGAGGCCATTGCTTCGCGCACCGCTGGTAATGTGTTTTTTAAGCTGCTTCCCGTGCGCATTCGACTCAAAGCAGTTTTGAAAGAAGCCATTCGAATAGCCTGCTTTGAGTCGAAAACAAATGAAGACACTTGGGGCGGCAACCTGTCCCCATCCCTGCAAGAGATAAATGCAACCTTCCGGGAACTTGAGAGAGTTGCCTTTGTTGTAGACAAAATCGCCATCCCTTGCCAGCGTGTAGAGCTGATATTGATTGCCTGAAATATCTCTGCCGAATTTTTCCGCTTGTGGAACAAACCCAATGCCAGCAGAAATGCTCACGGGAGTCAGTTTCCTTTCCCCAACACGTTCAGCCACGGGGATAGAAGCCTCCCTAAGCGAAATCGGTCGCCAAGGTTCAGCCTCCCGAAACTCCGAAAACCGCAGCTTGGGCACTAACTTTTTGTCTTCACTCATTTCAATACGCTCCGGCCTTTATCCGTCAGGCGGTATTGCTGCAGGCGGCTGCTGGGTTTGTCGGGCAGGGTTGGCTCGATCCACCCCTTTTCCAGGGCCGGGTGCAGGTAGTTGGCTTTGAAGGTGGGGCGGTGTTTGAGTGCAAGCCTCTGCTGAATGTCTGAAGGCGCCAGCGGCCCATTCAGCAAGGTTTGCAGAAGCCGGGCGACTGGGTCGGTGACTGGGTCGGTGACTGGGTCGCTTACTTGCTCACTGACTGGTGCCATCTCCTCATCCGCATGCACCGGCCTGCTGGCGGGAAACGTGATGCGCAAGAAGTTCTCCGTAAAGCGAAAGCACTCCGGTCCAAAAAATTCGGTGATGCGGGGCAGGCCCGAGCCGAGGTGTTCCACCATGTCCAGGTCTCTAAATACGCGCATCAGCTCTTTGTTGCGCGGTATGGAGTAGCCCTCAAAAAACTCGGCTTGGGTCAGGCCTTCGGGCAGTGCGCAGGCAGAGGTGAGTTCGATGCGGTCGGCAAATATCTCGAACTTGGGCGGCACCTCGCGGGTGTAGTCGTTGTGGACGATGGCGTTAATCACCGCCTCGCGCAGGGCGATGGGGCTCCACAGGCGCACGTCGATCCGCTCTTTGGCGGTGATGGTGCTGGCAGTTTTGTTTTCCAAATCGAGCTTATCGAGCACGCTTTTGGTGGCTTTGATGAGGGAGCAGTAGCCGTATTCGTTGCTCTCGATGAGGTGCACACGGTCTTTGCCCCGGTATTTGGCCACTTTGATGGACGTGCCGTTTTCATCGGCCAGCAAGTAGGCGGCGTAGTTGAGCGCCCCGTCTTCGGTGGTCAGCTCCAGGTTGGTTTTGAACTGCCTGTTCAGCGGCTTGCGCTTTTCATCGTAATAAATGCGCAGCTGCTCGAAGCTCAAGGCTTGTCGGTGCGATTTGATTTTGCCAATGGAATTGCGGGTGCGGGTGGCAAAGAGTTTTTCGACCATGGCCACAGGCATGGGCTCGGCAGCAGTGCCTATGCGCAGGAAGCAGCCTTTTTCGCTGAGGCCGTATTTCTTTTTGGCGTAAGGCTTTTCGCTGCCACTGGCCACGATGATTTTGATGCAGTGAACGCCTGGGGGCTGCTCCTCTTCCACCAGATCAAACAAGCCCATGGCGGAGGGACTGATGTTGTGTTTGATGCGGTCTTTCACTTTGAGCATGTCGCCATCTACATCGGCCACGCCCACGCGCGCGCCCGTTTTGTCTATGCCCAGGTAAATAAACCCGCCCTCGGGGGTGTTGAGAAAGGCGATGACTTCTTTCTCCAGGTCGAGGTCTGGCGTGAGTTCACGCTTGTATTCGATGCGGTGGGTTTCAGGCATGGGCACACTCATTTCAACAATGCCTTTCCTTTTTCAGTCAAGCGGTATTGCTGCAGACGGCTGTTGGGTTTGTCGGGGATGGTGGGTTCGATTAGCTCTGCTTGTAACAGTCTGGCCATGGCGGCCTTGTAGTTGCCGGTTGGTTGCCCATAGCCAAGAGCGTTCAATAGGGCACTGCGGCCCAGTGGCAGTGAGGCGAGCGAGGCCATTATTTTTCGTTCGGTTTCCGTCTGGGGCACCGGGGCCTTGACTGGGGCCATGACTGGGGCCTCGACTGGGGCCTCGACTTGCGTGGTGACTGGGTCGGCCACGCCGTCCTGCTGAGCATTCGGCCGCCACACTTGGGCGGTGAACTGATTGCCGCGAACATCGTCGATGAGTTCAATCTGCGGCCACTCTTCCAGCGCACGGGGTATGCCGCTGCCCAGGCCACGGTAAGGCAGCAGCTTGAAGGCGTGCTCGGTCAGCGTGGGGTTGCGGCGGTTGGTTTTCCCTTGGCGTATGTCTGCAATGCTCAGGCTGTCGGGCAGGTGGCCGGGGCTGATGATTTCGATGCGGTCGCGAAACACCAGGATGCGGATGGAGGCGCTGGTGAAGTAGTCGCGGTGGATGAGGGCGTTCACCAGTAGCTCTTGCAGGGTCAGTTCGGGCACTTCCAGCAGGCCCAGCGAATTAAAGCCCTGGTCGCCCTGCACGCGGTGCAGGTTGCGTTTGATGAAGGCCAGCGCCTCGGTGTATTGGGTGGGCAAGGTGCCGCTGATGTCCTGGCTGTCCTGGTAGTGGCTGTCGGCAATGCTGGTGCCGTAAAAGGCCACGGCCTTGATGGAATACGCGGGCCGCCAGCGCTGCTGGTTGCGGCCAAATAGCATAAGACCAGCCAGGGTGAGTTCGCGGCCGTCGCCCAGGCCCAGGTTTTGCAGCACCGAGTCCAGTGGCTGCGCTGGGTCTGGTTGGTTGGCTCCGTAGCGCTGTTCCAGGTAACGACGAAAGGCAGCTTCATCCAGGTCGGCGCTGGTGGTGTCGGCCACGGGCACCACGTCGGCATACACCAGCCCGGCGCGCTGGAACATGCGCTGCATTTCTTCTCGTGCGGTGACGTGGCGTTTGTCAGCACCTTGTTTGACCCAGATGCTGCCTTGGTGGTCCAGGTAAGGCTTGGCCAAGCCATCGGGAATGGTCACCACGATTACCAGCCCGGCGTGGGTGAGTACGTTTTCCGTTAGCGGGTGCACGGGCGGACGCAGGTGCTGGCTGGCGGCGTTGCTCAGCATCTGATTCAGGCGGCGCACTTCGGCAGCATCCAGCCCTGCAATCGAGCCATCGTCGTTGATGCCAATAAACAGCGTGCCGCCGCCACTATTGGAAAAGGCCACCAGTTCGGCTGCCAAGGCATCGGGGCTGTTGAAGGTGCGTTTGAACTGCTGGCGGCTGTGCTCGCCCAAGACGATGCGCTGCAACAGTTCAGCCTCAAGCAGGGCTTTATGACTCATACGCATTCAGCCCAGAAATATCGCGCCCCTGCGCACGTTTGGTCAGCAGCGGTACCAGCTCTTTCATCAGCGCCAGTTCAGCTTGGGCGCGGGCTTTCCACCCCAGGTCCAGCGGGGCCATCAGGTCGCTCAAGGCCTCGCCGTCAAAAATCATGCGCTGCAAGATGCCGTCCACAAAGGTTTGCAGGGCAGCGGGGGTTAGCTGGTGTTGGGTGGCGATGGTGGCGAGTTCGCCAGCGTCCTTTTCCTTTTTGAACCGGGTGTAGCCCTCGCGGATGGCGGTCTCGCTCAGGCCCTCGCCTGCCTTCAGGGTGTTGATGTACGCAGCAATGTCGTCGCGCTCGTTCATGAACTTGGCATCGGCCTGGATAAGGCCAATAAGCTGTTCGCGGCTCATGGTCTGCTTGGTGCCCGACCCCTGCTGCGAAAAGCGGGACATGAGGCCCATGATGTAGTCGTAGTCGATCACTGCGCTGGCAAAGAGCACGAACTCGAAGTCGAGCTGGCCCACATCGGCCGAGTCATCGCCTTTCGCCTCGCCCCCCTTGTCCTGCTGGGCCTGTTGTTGCTTCAGACGCTGGGCTGTTTCCAGGTAGGCGCCGCGAAAGCCTTGCAGGTTTTCTGCGGGCAAGATGTGCTCTATGGCGGTGGCGTTGTCTTCGGTCTGGTCGGTGTATTGGTCCAGCTGGGTTTTGAGGCGCTGCACTTCTTTGAAGTTTTGAATGAAGGCGGCGCGGGCCTCGTCGCCCTTGAGGCTGTGCACGGCGTCGGGCGTGCAGGCCAGGCCTTGGCTTTGCATGAAGTCGGCCAGCTTGGTGACGGCGGCGTCCAGCTTCTGGATGACGACAGGGGCCTTGTCCACCAGCCAGATCTTGCGGGCCTCTTCGCCCGACTTCTCGCCCGAGAACAGGGCAATGGCGGCGTCCACATTGCCTTGCTGCTGGCGGAAGTCGAGGATGTTGCCGTAGGGCTTGGTGCCATTCAGTACGCGGTTGGTGCGCGAGAAGGCCTGTATTAAGCCATGGTGCTTGAGGTTTTTGTCCACGTACAGGGTGTTGAGGTACTTGGAGTCAAAGCCGGTGAGCAGCATGTCCACCACGATGGTGATGTCGATCTTCTTGGCAGCGGGGTAGTCGGCATTGGGCCACTGCTGGTCTTTGATGCGCTTTTGCACGTCCTGGTAGTACAGGTCGAACTCGCTGATGGTGTGGTTGGTGCCGTAGCGGGTGTTGTAGCTGACCAGGATGGCTTTGAGTGCGGCTTTTTTGCCCTCGGGGTCTACCTGGTTGTCTTCTTTTTCTTGGGGCAGGTCTTCTTGAATTTGCTTGACATCGGCATCACCCTCGGCGGGCGGCGAGAACACGCCAGCGATGTTGAGCGGCTCAAAGGCAGGGTCGGCTTCTTGCTTGGTTTTTTGAAGGTCTGCAAAGAGCTTGTGGTACTCGATGGCGTCATTGATGCTGGCGGTGGCCAGCACGGCGTTGAACCTGCGCCCAGCGGTGGCCGTGTCGTGCTTGGACAGGATGGCTTCTATCACGGCCTTTTTGGCCAGGGCCTCGCCGGGCTTGGGTGGGTTCTTGCCCTCGGGCTTGAAGTAGTCCACATGGAAGCGCAGCACGTTGGCGTCTTCAATGGCGTGGGTGATGGTGTAGGCGTGCAGCTGCTTTTGGAACAGGTCTTCCGTGGTGCGGAACTGCCCCTCTTCGCCCTCAAACTGCTTGGCCGTGGCGTTGGCCTCAAAAATGGGCGTGCCGGTAAAGCCAAACAGCTGCGCCTTGGGGAAGAACTCTTTGATGGCTGTGTGGTTGTCGCCGAATTGGGAGCGGTGGCATTCGTCAAAAATGAAAACGATGCGCTTGTTGCTCAACGGTGCCAGCTGCTCTTTGTAGGTGGCTTTGCCGTCTTTCTTTTGCTGTTTGTTGCGCTTGCTGTTCTCATCCAGCGCCAGGCCCAGCTTCTGGATGGTGGTGACGATGACTTTGTCGGCACGTTCGTCAGACAGCAGGCGGCGCACCAGCGCGGCGGTGTTGGTGTTTTCTTCGACGCAGCCTTCCTGAAAGCGGTTGAACTCCTCGCGGGTCTGGCGGTCCAGGTCTTTGCGGTCCACCACAAAAAGGCATTTCTCCACGTCGGGGTTGTCCTTCAGCAAGGTGGATGCTTTGAAGGATGTGAGCGTTTTGCCGCTGCCGGTGGTGTGCCAGATGTAGCCGTTGCCGCAGTTCTGGTGGATGCAGTCCACAATTTGCTTGACGGCATACATCTGGTAGGGCCGCATCATCAGCAGCTTTTGTTCGCTGGCCACCAGCACCATGTAGCGGCTGATGGTTTGGCCCAAGGTGCATTTGACGAGGAACCGTTGAGCAAACTCGTCGAGCTGCGTGATCTTCTTATTGGCCTCGTCCGCAAACTGGTAGATGGGTAGGAAGCGCTCGTCCGCATTGAACGCAAAGTGCCGCGCGTTGTTGTTGGCGAAGTAGTAGGTGTTGGTGCGGTTGCTGACGATGAAGAGCTGCAAGAAGCTCAGCAGCGTCTTGGTGTAGCCGTTGCCGGGGTCGTTTTTGTAGTCAACGATCTGCTCCATGGCGCGGCGCGGGTTGATGCCCAGCGTTTTGAGCTCGATTTGCACACATGGCACGCCGTTGATGAGGATGAGCACGTCATAACGGTGGTGGCTGTTGTCGGTGTTGATGCGCAGCTGGTTGACGACCTCGAAGGTGTTTTTGCACCAGTCTTTGATGTTGACCAGGGTGTAGTTCAGCGGCGTGCCGTCTTCGCGGGTGAAGGCGTTGATGCTGCGCAGGGTCTTGGCGGCGGTGAAGACATCGGGGGTGACGATTTCGTCCAGCAGGCGGGCGAATTCTCCATCGGAGAGATGAACACGGTTAAGGGCCTCGAACTTCTCGCGGAAGTTGCGCTCCAGTGATGCGCGGTCCCGAATGTCGGCACGGTGCTCGTACTTGAGGCCCTGCAGCTTGCCAATGAAGCCGTACTCGATCTGCTCTTCCTTGACGACGTGACTCGGCTTGCTGGCGGGAGGGTCGTAGGTGAAGTTGGATGAGGACATGGACTGGGTGAAACGATCAGGCTGGCAGAAAAAAGGCGCCTCAGCGCCGGTTGATCGATTCTAGGCGTAGGCCTACCCTGTTGGGACACCAAAATGTCGGTGAAAAGAGCGGCAGGGAGGCTGATCTGCTCCTAATTCAATAGCTGTTCGCGCAATGAGTACGGGCGCTAGAGGCCAATTTGCCTCATGCCGCTGGGGGCGCGTCGTTTGGCCATGTAGACGGCGGGCATTAAACTCAACAGGGAGCGTCGCTGCGCGTGCGTCTTGAATCCGTCTGTGAGAAAAACCATGTTGATCAAAAGCCTGAGAGTGTCGAACCTGTTGAGCTATGGGCCAGATGCAGAGACGGTTGAACTGGGCCCTTTGAATGTGTTGATCGGTCCCAACGGTTCGGGCAAGTCGAATTTTTTGGAAGCGCTGTCGCTGTTGCAGGCTGCGCCGGATTTGCTAACGCGCCCGATACGGGATGGTGGCGGAATTCAAGACTGGCTGCACAAGACCGGTAAGCCAGGTTCCATGCAAGACGCTCGGATTGAAGCAGTCATCGCCAGCAACCATAAAGGCCGAAAAAATTTTCGATACGGGCTCGCGTTCAATGAAATGGGCAGCCGCTTTGAAGTGAGCGATGAATTTCTGGAAAACGAAAAACCGGATTCAGGAAGGGAGCAGCCGAATTTCTACTACCGCTGGAATCAGGGGAGCCCGGTATTGAATATGCAAGGACTGGGGGAGCGCAAGTTGTTGCGCGAAACGATCAAGCCCGACCAGTCCATCCTGGCCCAAAAGAGGGATGCGGACCTGTATCCAGAACTAACCTGGGTCGCAGAGTAATTTCAGGCGATTCGGCTTTATCGCGAGTGGACTTTTGGGCGCTATGCAGCACCGAGGATGCCGCAAAAAACAGATTTGCCTAACGACAAGCTGGAGCAGGATTGTTCCAATCTAGGTTTGGTGCTCAACCGTTTGAAGGGGAACGCCACTGCTCGGAAGCGGCTGGTCGAGGCGCTTCGCGTTGTGTATGACGGTATAGAAGACATTCATGTCAGCATTGATTCGGGGACGGCCCAAGTCTCTTTGATCGAGACCAAGGGTGTCATTCCTGCCACGCGCTTGTCCGACGGTACGCTGCGCTACCTGGCGATGCTTGCCTTGTTGTGCGATCCATCCCCGCCCCCATTGGTGGGGCTGGAGGAGCCAGAACTTGGGCTGCATCCCGACATGCTGCCGTCCCTGGCCAAGTTGCTGATCGATGCCAGCTCCCGAGCCCAATGGATTGTGACTACCCACGCACCCAGTCTGATTGATGCACTTTCAGACAACCCCGGCGCAGTGTTGGTGTGTGAGCGGGAACTGGACGGGACACACATCGAGAGATTGGATGCTGAACACTTGGCGCCCTGGTTGGAAAAGTATCGCTTAGGCGAGTTGTGGACACGCGGCGAAATCGGGGGGACCCGGTGGTGAAAATCAAAAACGATGTCTTTGTTTACGTGGAGGGTGGGGGGAGCGGTTCCCATAGTGCTGCTTTGCAGGCCGAGTTTCGGCAAGCGGTTGCCGAATTTTTTTCAAGAGCTTCGAATGCGCAAGCCCTGAGTTTCAAACCACCCCCGCCCGCTCCAGCATCGCATCCCCAATCTCGTGGCGGCTGCCGCCGTCTGACCAAAAAAGCCCCTACGCACCACCCCGATGGTGGCTCTGCCACGCGGCCAGTTCCAAGGGCCGGATGCCGAATCGCACGGCGTTTATGGAGACGGGGCATGTATTTCCGAGGGCGGCCTGAGGGCTAGGACTAAGCCTCGTCGTCTGTCATCCAGGCGGGAATATCGCGTTTCATGTGGAGCACCCGCCATACGTCAATGTGGTCGGCACGCTCCACATAGAAGACCAGGTAGGGGTACTTGCGCAAAGGCCAGGAGCGCAAATTCGGTATGCCCAATTCATGTGCGTAGCGCGGTGATCCTGTGCCTGCATGCTTGCTGATGTGGGCGTAGGCATGCTCCAATGCATCCACAAAACCAAGCGCCGCATCCTGCGCGTCTTGCTCCAGGTAATGCGCTATGGACTGGTCAACGTCTCCCAGTGCCAGCGTGCGCTGAATCAGCGCTTTGGGCTTCACTGGAATTTTTTACCGTTGATGCGCTTGCGCAGACTTTCAAAGTAGCTGGCATCGACAGGCGCAGTGGGGGCAGACTGCGCGCCTGCCAGCAGCAGGCCACGTAACTGTTGCCGATCCTGGTCCTTGCGGATCAGCTCGCGCACGTACTCGCTGCTGGTGCCGAAGCCACGCGAACCGACTTGCGTGTCAACGAATTCCTTGAGGCCGTCGGGCAGGGAAATGTTCATGGTGCTCATTTGAACAATTTTAGGGACTTTGGCAAATTTTGCCAAACCCTCTTCACAGCGCCTAAAGCCGCTTTCAAAAAGAGCGCAATGCCCTGACGGGTCAAATGCAAGATGACCCTACTGGACGAATACTGAGAGGTGAAATCACCCGACAGCATGCTTGTGCATAAGCATCGGCTAGCTTCTACATAGGCGCGAGAAAGCCGGATCGTCATCTTCCTTCATATTCGCCTCATACCGCATCTGTCTCAAACCACCCCCGCCCGCTCCAGCATCGCATGCAACAACACATTGCACCCCGCCGTGATGTGCTCGGGCTTCGCATCCTCAATCTCGTTGTGGCTGATGCCGTCCTTGCAGGGGATAAAAATCATGCCGCTGGGCGCCAGCTTGGCCATGTACACGGCGTCGTGGCCGGCGCCTGAGACGGCGGGCATGTTGGAGTAGCCCAGTTTCTGCGCGGCGCGGGCGACGGCGTCCACGCAGTCGCTGTGGAAAACCTGCGCGGAGTAGCTCGATACCAGGTCGATCTTCACGTCCAGCCCGGTTTTCTGGGCCATGTCGGCGGCAAAGGCTTTCACCTCGTCGGCCATCTGGTCCACCAGGGCGTCGGTGGCGTTGCGCAGGTCGATGGAGAATTTGACGCGTCCCGGAATCACGTTGCGGCTGTTGGGGAAGACCTGCACCATGCCCACGGTGCCGCGGCCGTGCGGCGCGTGGCGCAGCGCGGCTGCCACGGTCTCTTGCATGATGTGGGTGGCGACCTGCATGGCGTCTTTGCGCAGCGCCATGGGGGTGGGGCCGGCGTGGGCTTCCATGCCGGTGACGGTGCAGTCGAACCAGCGGATGCCCAGCACGCCGCTGACCACGCCGATGGTTTTGTCGTTGTCTTCCAGCACGGGGCCTTGTTCGATGTGGGTCTCGAAGTAGGCGCCTATGGGGTGGTCGCCGGGTTCCTGCGTGCCGATGTAGCCGATGCGCTCCAGCTCGCCCTTCACGGTCTTGCCCTCGGTGTCCGTCGCCGCATACGCATGCTCCAGCGTGAAGGCCTTGGCGAACACGCCCGAGCCCATCATGACCGGCACAAAGCGCGAGCCTTCTTCGTTGGTCCAGAACGCGACTTCGATGGGCGCTTCGGTGGTGATGCCGTGGTCGTTGAGGGTGCGCACCACTTCGATGCCGGCCAGCACGCCGTAGTTGCCGTCGAACTTGCCGCCCGTGGGTTGGGTGTCGATGTGGCTGCCGGTCATGATGGGGGGCAGGGCGTTGTTGCGCCCGGCGCGGCGCATGAAGCCGTTGCCGATTTTGTCGATGGTGACGGTCATGTCGGCCTCGCGTGCCCAGCCCAGCACCAGGTCACGGCCTTGTTTGTCGAGGTCGGTGAGGGTCAGGCGGCAGACGCCGCCTTTGGGGGTGGCGCCTATCTTTGCCAGCTCCATGAGGGAGGACCAGAGGCGGTCGCCGTTGATGCGGATGTTTTCGATGTGGGTGGCTGTCGTCATGGTGAACTCCTAAAAGCTTTTGTTGTTGTCGCGGCGAGAGAGGGGAATGCCGGGGGCCTCATACCGTCCTGCTGGCCAAAAATCGGCCCCCGGCATTCCCCTCCCTCGCCGAGGGTGGGTACGCGTGCTGTATTCAAATGCACGCCATCCGTCACGCTGCTGCTCGCCGGGGTGGGGAGTCTCGGGGACCGATTTGCTGGACCAGCAGGGACTGATGAGGCCCCCGAGACTCCCCATTCCGGCAGGCCACGAGCCTGCGCGTGAAAGGAAGTTTGCGATAGGGTGCATGAAGAAGCGGCAGTTAACGCACCACCGCCGTTGGTGCCAGCGTTTCAGCCCGCAACTTGGCCGCCGCAAAGTTGGCGCTGAACGGCGCCCGTTTGATGTAACGCCCCTTGCCCTGCACGGCCCGCAGATCGCCCTGCACAAACACCAGCGCGCCCTGGCTCACGGTGTGGCTGGGGATGCCCTTGACCGTGCGGCCCTCGAAGATGTTGAAGTCGCCTTTGCTGTGCTGCGTCTTGGCCGACAGGGTTTTGGTGCCGCTAGGGTCCCACACCACCAGGTCGGCGTCCGCACCCACCGACACGCTGCCTTTTTGCGGGTAGATGTTGAACAGCTTGGCGGTGTTGGCGGAGGTGATGGCGACAAACTCGGATGGCGTGAGCCGCCCGGTGTTGACCCCTGCGTCCCAGATCACCGCCAGGCGCTCTTCCACGCCGCCGCAGCCGTTGGGGATTTTGCTGAAGTCGTCCTTGCCGGCCGCCTTTTGCGCCGCGCAAAAGGTGCAGTGGTCGGTGGCCGTGGTGTGCAGGTTGCCGCTTTGCAGGCCGCGCCACAAAAATTCCTGATTGCCCTTGGGGCGGAACGGCGGGCTCATCACATGGGCGGCGGCGGTCGCGAAGTCGGGGTGGCGGTAGACGCTGTCGTCGATGACCAGGTGGCCGGCCAGCACCTCGCCGTAGACACGCTGGCCGCGCGCGCGCGCGCGGGCAATGGCCTCCGCCGCTTCGATGCAGCTCACATGCACCACGTAGATGGGCACGTTGAGCACATCGGCAATGGCAATGGCGCGGTTGGCGGCTTCGCCTTCGACCATGGGGGGCCGCGAGAGCGGGTGGCCTTCGGGGCCCATGATGCCCATTTCGGCCACCTGTTTTTGCAACAGGTAGACCAGCTCGCCGTTCTCGGCGTGCACGGTGGGCATGGCGCCCAGTTCCAGGCAGCGCTTGAAGCTGTTCACCAGGGTTTCGTCGTCGCACATGATGGCGTTTTTGTAGGCCATGAAGTGCTTGAAGCTGTTCACGCCTTCTTGCTGCACCAGCGTGCCCATGTCGCGCCGCACGGTTTCGTCCCACCAGGTGATGGCGACGTGGAAGCTGTAGTCGCTGGCCGACTTTTCGGCCCAGCCGCGCCAGGTGTTGTAGGCCTCCAGGATGGGCTGTTGCGGGTTGGGGATGACGAAGTCGATGATGGTGGTGTTGCCCCCGGCCAGGCCGGCTGCGGTGCCGGTGTAGAAGTTGTCCATGGTGGTGGTGCCCATGAAGGGCAGCTGCATGTGGGTGTGCGGGTCGATGCCGCCGGGCATGACGTACTGGCCCCCCGCGTCCACCACCGTGGCACCGGCCGGAGCCGTCAGGTTCTCGCCCACGGCCACGATCTTGCCGTCCTGGGTCAGGACATCGGCTTGGAAGGCGCGGTCGGCGTTCACCACCGTACCGCCTTGGATCAGAATGCTGCTCATGCTGTTACTCCTAAATTGATAGCTGCTTGCGCAATGGATACGGGGGCTAGAGGTCGATTTGATGCCTAAATACTGTGTGATGCCTAAGTACTGGCGCGCATCGGGTTGTTGGGGTGGGTGGTCCAGTCCGCATGTTTATCGCTCACAAGTCGGCCGGTGCGCAAGTCTTTTTCGCCGGGAGCCACATCGCGCAGGGTGATGCACTGCGGCACCGGGCAGACCACGGCGCACAGGTTGCAGCCCACGCATTCGTCTTCCTTGACCTCGAAGTGGCGCTGGCCGTCTTTCATGAACGTGATGGCCTGGTGGCTGGTGTCCTCGCAGGCGATGTGGCAGCGCCCGCACTGGATGCAGCTGTCCTGGTCGATGACGGCTTTGCTGACGTGGTTCAGGTTCAGGTAACGCCAGTCGCTGACCGTGGGGATGGCCTTGCCCACAATCTGCTCCACGCTGGTGAAGCCCATCTCGTCCATGTAGTTGGACAGGCCATCACTCATCTCCTGCACGATTTTGAAGCCGTAGACCATGGCGGCGGTGCACACCTGCACCGTGCCCGAGCCCAGGGCGATGAAGTCCAGTGCGTCGCGCCAGTTGCCGATGCCGCCAATGCCGCTGATCGGCAGGCCACGCGTGAGCGGGTCGCGTGCGATCTCGGCCACCATGTTCAGCGCAATGGGTTTCACGGCCGGGCCGCAGTAGCCGCCGTGGGAGCCCTTGCCGCCGGTGCTGGGTGACATGGTCAGCGTGTAGGGGTCCACACCCATGATGGAGTTGATGGTGTTGATCAGGCTCACCGCATCGGCGCCGCCGCGTTTGGCCGCCTGGGCGGGTTTGCGCACATCGGTGATGTTGGGCGTGAGTTTGACGATGACGGGCAATTGGCTGTACTGCTTGCACCAGGCGGTGACCATCTCGATGTACTCGGGCACCTGGCCCACGGCGGCGCCCATGCCGCGTTCACTCATGCCGTGCGGGCAGCCAAAATTGAGCTCGATGCCGTCGGCACCGGTGTCCACCAGGCGCGCCAGAATGGCCTTCCACGACTGTTCTTCGCAAGGCACCATCAGCGAGACCACCATGGCCCGGTCCGGCCAGTTGCGTTTGACCTCGGTGATTTCCTTGAGGTTGAGGTCCAGGTCGCGGTCGGTGATGAGTTCGATGTTGTTGAAGCCCATCAGGCGCCTGTCGGGCGAGAGCAGCGCGCCGTAGCGCGGGCCGTTGACGTTGACCACCGGCGGCCCGGCCTCGCCCAGGGTCTTCCAGACCACGCCGCCCCAGCCCGCTTCAAACGCGCGGTTGACGTTGTAGGCCTTGTCGGTGGGCGGCGCGCTGGCCAGCCAGAAGGGGTTGGGGCTGTGGATGCCGGCGAAGGTGGTGTGTAAATTGGCCATGGTGTTTCCTAATCAGTTGGGGACAGGGCTGGTGCGCTTCGCGTCACTGCGGACGGTCCCGCAAGGTTTCACTATTGTTGGGGGCAGCGGCGGTTCAGCTGCGGGTGAGTTGGGCGTGGATCGCCCGGGCCGACTGTTTGCCGTGCTCCACGGCCTCCACGGTCAGGTCCAGCCCGCCGGCACGGCAGTCCCCTCCGGCCCAGACGCCACTCAGGTTGGTGGCTCCGGCCGCGTCGGTGGCGATGCGCCCGCCCTCCAGCGCCAGCCCGCACGCGCCCAGCACCGGGTTGCCCAGGGTCTGGCCGATGGCCTTGAACACCATGTCGGCTTCCCAGCTGAGTTCGCGGCCGGTAGCCTGCAACTTGCCATCCACCATGGCCTGGTCGGCAAAACGCACGGCGCTGACATGGCCGTCCTGCCCCAAAATCTCCACTGGCGCCAGCCAGTGGTGCAGCACCACGCCGTGGGTACGCGCCCAGTCCTGCTCGGCCTGCGATGCCGACATGTCCTGCGGCCCCCGGCGGTAGACCATGTGCACCACCTTGGCGCCCAGCAGCTTGGCCTGCACGGCGGCGTCCACCGCCGTCATGCCGCCGCCAATGACGATCACGCGTCGCCCGATGGGCAGGGTGGACAGGTCTTCCGTCTGGCGCAGGGTGGCGATGAAGTCCACCGCGTCCTGTACCCCGGCCAGGTCTTCCCCAGCCAGCCCCAGTTTTTGCGTGCTGGACAGGCCGAGCCCCAAGAAAACGGCGTCAAAGTCCTGGCGCAGGGTCTCCAGTTGGGCCACCGTCTCCAGCTTCCAGCCGGTGCGGACCTCGATGCCACCGATGTCCAGCAGCCACTGCACCTCGCGCTGGGCGAAGTGGTCCGGCGTTTTGTAGCTGGCCAGGCCATATTCGTTGAGGCCACCGGCTTTGGGCCGGGCGTCGAACACCACCACGTCATGTCCCTGGCGCGCCAGCGTGTGGGCGCAGGCCAGTCCGGCAGGGCCGGCACCGACCACGGCCACCTTTTTGCCGGTGGCGGCGGCGCGGGTGAAGAGCTGGGGCTGGGCGCTTTCCATCAGTGCGTCCACCGCATGGCGCTGCAGGCGGCCAATGGCCACGGGTTTGCCTTCCTGGGTGTTTTTGACACACACGGACTCGCACAGGTTCTCGGTGGGGCAGACCCGCGCGCACATGCCGCCCAGCGGGTTGGACTCCAGAATGGTGCGGGCCGCGCCGCGCAGGTTCGCGTCGGCAATGCGTTTGATGAAGGAGGGCACGTCGATGCTGGTGGGGCACGCGGTGGCGCAGGGGGCGTCAAAACAGTAGAGGCAACGCTCGGCTTCCAACAGGCTTTGTGCCTGTGTGAAACGGGGAGACGCCTCGGCAAAAGCCTTGGCATAGTCGCCAGCGGCAAGGCGCGCAGGGCGGATATCGGGGTGGGTGGTGGACACGCGGGCAACTCCTGTCAGGGTGGGTAAAAGCACACAATCCGTAAAAACTGACCGTTTAGTCAAGTTTCATGGTGAATGCTAGCCACCCGCGTGCCACCGCGTAACTAGGGTTTATCCGGGGGCTTGGCCTTGCGTGACAAAAGCCTCGAATTCGGCCAGGGGTAAAGGCCGGCTGAACAGGTAGCCCTGGTAGGCGTGGCAGCCCTGGCTTGCCAGAAAGGCCTTTTGCGCCTCGGTTTCCACGCCTTCGGCAATGACCGCCAGCCCCAGGCTGTTGGCCAGCACCACCACCATGTGTGCAATGGCGGCGTCGTTGGGGTCGACCAGAATATCCCGCACAAAACTCTGGTCGATCTTGAGCTGGTCCAGCGGCAGGCGTTTGAGGTACGAAAGCGAGGAGTAACCGGTGCCAAAGTCGTCCAGCGAAAATCCCACGCCCAGGGACTTGAGCGAACCCATCTTGGCAATGACGTCTTCGATGTTGGAAACCAGCAGCCCCTCGGTCAATTCCAGCTTGAGCCGCTGCGGGTTGGCGCCCGTGGCGTCCAGCACCTTGTGCACCTGCTGCACAAAATCAAACTGGTGGAACTGGCGGGCGCTCACATTGACGGCGATGGTGAGGTGCGCCAGGGCAGGGGTGTGGGCCCATTGGGCCAGCTGGGCGCAGGCGGTTTCCAGCACCCATTGGCCCAAGGGCAAAATCAGCCCGGTTTCCTCGGCCAGCGGGATGAACTCGGCGGGCGACACCATGCCGCGTGCGGGGTGCTTCCAGCGCACCAGCACTTCGGCGCCGGTCATGCGCCGGTGCTCCGAGCCGGGGCCGGTGGCCACCTGCACCTGGTAGTGCAGGAGGAACTGGCCGCGTACCAAGGCCTCGCGCAGGCCGGCTTCCAGCGCGGCCCGCGCGGCGACCACGGCCTGCATTTGGGGGTCGAAAAAACGCAGGGTGTTGCGCCCGGCCGCCTTGGCCTGGTACATGGCCAGATCGGCGCGCTTGAGCGGTTCGTCGATGCCCTCGTGCTGCTCTCCGAACAGGGTCACGCCGATGCTCGGGGTGCTGTGGTGTTCATGGCTGGCGAGCAGGTAGACCTGGTTGAGCGTTCGCAGAATTTTTTCGCCCACGGTTTCGGCCTGGGTGGCGGCTTCCAGCGCGCTTTCGCTCAGGTCTTCCAGCATCACCACGAACTCGTCGCCGCCCAGGCGGGCCACGGTGTCGTATTCACGCACGCAGGTGCTCAGACGCTTGGCGACCTGTTGCAGCAGCAGGTCGCCCATGTCGTGGCCCAGGGTGTCGTTGAGGGTCTTGAAGTTGTCCAGGTCGATGAACAGCAGCGCGCCCTTGCGCAGGTGGCGGGTGCCGGTGGCCAGGGCTTTTTCCAGGCGCTCCATCAGCAGCCGGCGGTTGGGCAGCTGGGTCAGGGGGTCATAAAAAGCCAGGTTGCGGATCTGGTCCTCGGCCGCCTTGCGCTGGGTGATGTCCGAGAGTGTGGCTACGTAGTGGGTGAGCACGCCTGCGTCGGTTTTGACCGCCGTGATGATCAGCCAGACCGGGAAGATATCGCCATTCTTGCGCCGGTCCCAGACTTCGCCCTGCCAGGTGCCGTGGGACAGGACACCCTGGTGCATGCGTTCGTAAAACGCGCTGTCGTGGCGGCCGGAGTTCAGCAGGCTGTGCGGTATCTGGCCCACGGCCTCCTGGGCGCTGTAGCCTGTCATCGCGGTGAACGCCTGGTTCACCCGCAAAATGGTCCAGGCGCCGTCGGCCACATACATGCCTTCCTGCGACTCGAAGGCGATGGCGGCAATGCGCAGCTCGGCCTCGGCACGGCGGCGCTCGGTCACGTCTTCGGCGGAGGACAGGCTACCCGTGATGGCGCCGGATGCGTCGCGCAGGGTGGCATTGTTCCAGGCCAGCAACAGCCGCTTGCCGGTGGCCGTGATGATTTCGTTCTCATGGTGCGCCGTCAGGCGCAGCTCGCCACGGATCACCCGGCCGAACACGGTGCGCGTGGCCTGGCGGTCCTGGGGGAGAATGAAATGGTCGAACCAATCCAGGCCGATCAGCTCCGCTTCCGTCTTCTCCAGCAATATGCAACCCTGTCGGTTCACCATGGCAATGCGCCCCTGCAAGTCCAGGGCCAGCAGCATGATGCCGGCGATGTCCAGATAACCCTGCGCCCGGTCGCGCGCACTGGCCAGCTCGGCCGTGCGGACCTGAACCTGGTCTTCCAGGGTGCGGTGGGCCTTCTGGATGTCCCCGGCCATGCCATTGAACGCCTCGGACAGCGCGTGGATTTCGAGGCTTTCATCCGGGCGCTCCAGCACCCGCACAAACAAGTCACCGGCGCCCAGTTGCCGCGCGCTTTGCGCCAGCAAATGCAGGGGGCGGGTGAGGTGGCGGGCCGCCACGCGGATGAACGCCAAAGACACCAGGGTGAGCAGCAGGCCCATCACCATCAGCGAGTTGGCGCTCTCCTGCAACTCGCCCAGGGCGTTGTCCTTGCTGGCAAAGTGCACCAGGGTCCAGCCCTGCGAACCGCTGAGCACCACATGGCGGTACACCACCAGCACATCGGTGCCGTGGGTATCGGTTTGTAGCAGGGTGCCTTCAAATCCACTGGACACCTGGGGGGCGAGCCGGAACCGCTCCTCCCCCGCACCCACACGGGGAAAGCGGGCGATGTTCTGTCCTGCCGCGTCAAAGAGCAAGGTGGTGTTGTGCCCATGCATGCCTAAGTCCTCGTCCTGGAAACCCTCGCCCACCAACGGGCCGAGTTCAATGGTGGCTACCACAATGCCCACCAGTTTTCCATTGGGGTAGCCGTTCTTGTCGGGCGCGTGCATTTGCCGCACTATGGCAAGTGACGTCGGCGCACCCGGTTCCGCCAAGGGCTCTATCAACTCGGCGGCCCCGGGCTGCACCGCGCGCTCAATCAAAGCGGGGTCTTCAAACAGCTGCCCAACGTCGCCTGGTTCACTGCTGGCGCGGACCAACTGGCTGGTGGGGTCTACCAGCCTCAGGCGGGCATACCCACCGGGGTAGGCCCGCTGCAAGCGGTCAAATACGCGCAGCAGACTTTTTTGAACCGATGCATTGCCATGCGACAACTGCTCCGCCAGCAACTTGTTTTCCGCCACCACCAGCACGTCGCCACGCCGTTCTTTCAGGCCCTCGGTGATCAAACCATCCTGGTGATCCGCCCTGGCCTCCAGAATGCGGCTGGCTTCCATCAGCCGTTGGTTGCTGGCACCGGGGATACCCAACTGGGGCAGACCGAAATACCAGCCATAAAACACGAAGCCCATCGCCGCCAGGAAAAGCGCGCCGAAGTACCCGGTGACCCGGTTGGCAAAGGAAGGGTGCTGGCCCTGCACTGAGGCTAATTCTCGTAGTCGAAGTTGCGCAGCTGAAACGCCTGCGCTTCGGCCAGAACCCGCGCCAGCCCGTCATAGGCAAACGCCGCCTGCACCGCGCTCCAGGCGCCACTGGCCGGCAATTTTCCCATCTGCATTAAAAAGTCGAACTCTTGTTTGAGGGGCGGTGCGCCGGGGCGCATGAGAACGGTGGGCGCGGAAGGCACCTCCAAAATCTCACGGCGGGTAATACCGGCAATCTGCGCGGGAGACAGGGCGGCCGGTTTGCCGGAAAAAGCCTGGGTATCGGCCATGGCCCAGCGCGCGGCTTGTTGGAGATGGGCAGGGGAGCGCCGCATCCATTCGATTGCACGCAGGAACCCGGCCACTATCTGGCGCGCCGCTTGGGGGTGCCGCTTTTCAAAGCTCTGTTCGATCACAAAATAATCGGTCGTCAGCCCTTTGAAAACGATGTGGTTTCTGTCACTTTTGCCCAGTGCGATGGTCGTGGCGGGCTCCCAACCGGCAAAGGCGTCGATGTCATTGCGTTGCAGCGCGTCTGGCATGTCGGCCACGCCGAGCGGCACCAGCGTGACCTGGGATTCACCAATGCCCGCCGAAGTCAGCCCCTGCAACAAGGTGAGGTGGGCACTGGAGGCGTCAACGTAGCCGATGCGTTTGCCCGCCAGCCCCGCAACCTGCGTATCGCCCTTGGCGACGACGGCGGTGGGTGACTGTTTGACCAGGCCGACGATCCACACACTGCCGCTGGAGGCCGCCAGCAGGGTGGGCATGTCGCCCAACAGCCCGGCCTCCAGCCGCCGCTCGCCCAGCAAACCGACCATGTCGGCCCCGCGGCGAAACGGATGGGTGTGCAGCGGCAGTTTGGCCGCGGCCAGTGCTTTTTTCAACAGGCGATCACGTTGCATGACACTGCTGATCACGCCCGAGGGGTAGCCAAGGGGCTGCACACCCAAGTCCACGGCCGGGGAGTCAGGAGACAGGCCGTAGCGGTCAAAGTATTCCTGCGCGCCAGAAGCGCACGGCAGCGCCAGGGTCAACACGCCCAGTGCGAGGGCGCGCCGGGCTTTGGCAAAGGGCAATGCGAGGTCCTTCAACGCCATGCAGTGGTCTCCGTGGATGGAACGCCGCCGGTCGGGCTGGCGCAACGCATGGTACTACGCTTTCCGGGCTGGCAAAGTGCGGGCGCGGCAGCCCTGTCAGCGAGAGCTCAGGCGCCCGCTTCGGGGCTGCCCAGGCACCTTGGCGACCGCGAAACAGGGGCCGTCAGCACCGCCCCTAGCCGGGGTGACCCAGCGCTTCCCAGCGCTCCAGCGCAACCATCAAGGCGTCGTCGATTTGTGCATTGCGGCTGGCCAGTTGCAGGGCGCGGGCGTTGTCGCTGCTGTACAGCTGCCCGTCGGCCAGGGTTTCCTGGATGGCCTGTTGTTCGGCTTCCAGCGCGGCGATGTGCGCGGGCAGTCCGTCCAGCTCACGCTGCTCCTTGAAGCTGAGCTTGCGGCCCTTGGCAGGTGGGGGCACCGCCGGGGTGGTGGCGCTCACTGCGGCCACCGCTTGCTCCTGTTTTGATAGCTGCTCACGCTCGTAATTAAAGGGCTTGGCCGTGGTTTTGCCCTGGGATGCGGCAATGTCGCTGGCGCGTTTGGTCTGGATCAGCCAGTCGCTCACACCGCCTTCGTACTCGCGCCATTTCGCGTTGCCCTCGTAGGCAATGGTGCTGGTGACCACGTTGTCCAGGAAGGTCCGGTCGTGGCTGACCAGGAACACCGTGCCGTCGTAGTTTTGCAGCAGGTCTTCCAGCAGCTCCAGGGTGTCGATGTCCAGGTCGTTGGTGGGCTCGTCCAGCACCAGCACATTGGCGGGGCGGGCAAACAGGCGCGCCAGCAGCAGGCGGTTGCGCTCGCCCCCGCTCAAAGAGCGCACGGGTGAGTTGGCGCGCGCGGGCGAGAACAGGAAGTCGCCCAGGTAGCTCTTGACGTGTTTCTTCTGGTTGCCGATCTCGATCCACTCGGAGCCGGGGCTGATGAAGTCTTCCAGCGTGGCGTCCAGGTCCAGCGCGTTGCGCATCTGGTCGAAGTAGGCTACGGTGACATTGGCGCCCAGGCGCACCGTGCCCCAGGGGCTGTGGCCGGGTTCGGGCGGCGGTGCGTTGGCGGGGGCCGGATCGGGCTGCAGCTCGCCCAGGATGAGTTTGAGCAGCGTGGTTTTGCCCGCGCCATTGGGGCCCAGCAGGCCGATCTTGTCGCCGCGCAGGATGGTGGCGCTGAAGTCGCGCACGATGGCGCGACCGGACCCGCCGCCGGGCCGCCCCAAGGCGGGGCCAGCCCCCTCGGGGAGCGTGGGGGCACTATCTTCAAAGGTTTTGGTGACGTGCACCATCTCGGACACCAGCTTGCCGCTGGCGTTGCCGCTGCTCACGTCCATGTTCACACTGCCCACCGCATTGCGCCGGGCGGCATGTGCGGCGCGCAAGCTGTCCAGGCGCACGATGCGGGCGGTGGCGCGGGTGCGCCGGGCTTCCACGCCCTTGCGGATCCACACCTCTTCTTGTGCCAGCAGCTTGTCGGCCTTGGCGTTGATGATGGCCTCTTGCGCCAGCTGTTCTTCTTTTTGCACCAGGTAGGCGGCGAAGTTGCCGGGGTAGCTCATCAGCTTGCCGCGGTCCAGCTCCACGATGCGGGTGGCCACGTTGTCCAGAAAGGAGCGGTCGTGGGTGATGGTGATGATGGAGCCCTTGAATTCGACCAGCAGGCCTTCGAGCCATTCGATGGAATCGAGGTCCAGGTGGTTGGTCGGCTCGTCCAGCAGCAGCACGTCGGGCTGGGCCACCAGGGCCTGCGCCAGCGCCACGCGTTTTTTGGTGCCGCCCGACAGGGTGCTGACAATGGCTTGCGGGTCCAGGTGCAGGCGGTGCAGGGTTTCGTTGACGCGCTGCTCCCAGTTCCAGCCGTCCAGGGATTCGATCTCGCTTTGCATCGCGTCCAGGTCGCCGTGGCCCAGGCAATACTCTTCAATCAGGCCGATAACCCGCGCCAGTCCTGCGCTGACAGCTACAAAAATAGTAGCGTCCGCGTCCAGCACGGGTTCTTGTGCCACGTAAGAAATGCGGGTGTTGTTTTGCACCTGCAGTGTGCCGTCGTCGGGTTTTTCCATGCCGCCCAGAATTTTGAGCATGGAGGATTTGCCGGCGCCGTTGCGGCCGATCAGGCCTACGCGCTCGGCGGTTTCAAGGGAAAAACCAGCGTGGTCGAGCAGGGGGACGTGCCCGAATGCCAGCTGGGCGTCAAGTAGGGTAATTAGTGCCATGAGCCTGCGATTATCCCCTGCCGGGCACACCCGCCCCGTCCCCGGTGCCCGCAAAAAGCGTTTGCTAGGCGCTCAGCGCCCGGGACGCTTGCAAGCGGGTTTGTTCCGTCAGGTACTCCAGGAACACCTGGGTGCGCCGGGGCAGGAATTTGCGGCTCGGCAGTGCGGCGTAAATGGTGAACTGCCCGGTAATCCAGGGCCGCAACACCCGCACCAGGTCGCCACTGGCCAGGTAGGGCGCCACCAGCTCCACCGCTGTGGCGGTGATGCCTGCGCCGTCCAGGGCGGCGCGCAGCAGGGTGTCGATGTGGTTGGCGCACAAAACCGGCTTCACCTCCAGATCCCAATGCGCATCGGGACGCCCGGCCTGCGTCAGGCGCAATGCGCGCGGGCGAAAACCGGTGGCCCGCAAGCGCAGGCAATCGTGCTGCGCGAGTTCTGCAGGCTCCATCGGTGTGCCCTTGCGCTTCAGGTAGGCGGGGGAGGCCACCAAGATCGCTTCGGAAGACACAACCTTGCGCGCAATCACATCGCCATCGAAATTGGCATCCGTAGCCAGCAGGGTGATGTCATAGTCCTCAACCGGTGGCTCCTGAAAGGACGCCACTTCAATGTCGAGCATGATTTTGGGATAGAGCTGCCGAAAGCCTGCCACCAGCGGGGCCAGCACATGGGTGGCAAGTATCGGTTGTGCCATCAGGCGCAGCACACCGGCCAGCTCGTGCGTATGGGAGCTGGCCATGTCATGGGCTTCGTCGATGTCTTGCAATATGGCGCGCACCCGGCGCAGGTACATCTCCCCCGCCTCGCTCAGCGACAGGCGGCGCGTACTGCGGTGCAGCAAACGGGCGCCCAGGTGCTCCTCCAGATCGGCCACCAGGCGCGTCACCACGGCGGGCGACATGTCCAGCGCCCGTGCCGCAGCGGCAAAGCCGCCCTCGTCGATCACCCGCTGAAACACCCGCATCGACATCAACCGGTCCATAAAGCCCTTTATTGGGAAAACAAGGCTTTAATTATTGCGTATTTGGCAATTTTCAACGTCTTTCATGTTTTTCCTATTTGCCAAGGGAAACTATGAAATACACCCGCACGACGGACATCAGGTGCAATGAACCATGAACCGAGAAAGTCCATTAGGCGCACCCTCGATGCTGCTTGGCGATTTGACGGAGTCACCGTTCCATGTAAAGTGGCGTTTTGCAAAGCTGCAAGTTCCAGCACACCACACCACCTCATTTCCTGCCGACACCATGAGCGGTCCCACCACAGTCATCTTCACGGCCCATCCGGTTGCAGTTCTGCTCGCGGCGGCGGCCGTGCGCGCCGCCCTGGCGGTCCAGGAAGGCTACGCCCGTGCGGAAGATTTGCAGCAAAGCCACCAGGACCAAAGGGATGCCCTGCACCAGATGCAAGGTGCGTCTGAAGCCACCGGGCGCCAAGCCCTGGATGAAGAGGCCAGCACCGCCGAGGCGGCATTTGTCCAAATCCAGACCGTGGCCGAGAAGTTGGGCATTGCAAAGCAAGTCCAGGCCACGCGGCCACTGCGGCCAGAAACGGCAGACCGCATTGCCATGGCGGCGTATGTGCGTGCCCTGCACGCATTGGCAGAGCAGCTGCGCACCCTCTTGCTCACCGAAGCCGCCCGCCAGTCCGCAGAGTTCGCCGACATGCCCGAGTTTTCCATGCAGGCCGCCGTCGGCGCGGCCGTGCCGCAACAGCTTGCGCAACGCCTGCTGGCGCGCATCGCCCACTTGGGGATGGCACCGGCGCATCTGCAGAAGATTGCGCTGGAACTGGACCAGACTCCGCCGGGTGAGCGTGCCCACCTGCTGGCCACCGAACTGCGCGCACAAGTCCAGGCGCACATCGACGCCGTGCAAAAGCAGCAAGTGCAAGAGGCGGCCTCCGTGGTGGTCCTGCAATCGCTCAAGGACCTGGGTTACCAGGTCGAGGAAGTGTCCGACACCTTGTTTGTGGAAGGCGGGGTGCTGCATTTCCGCCGCCCAGGCTGGGGCAACTACATGGTGCGCATGCGGGTGGATGCCCAAGCCGAATCGGCCAACTTCAATGTGGTGCGCGCCGTGGCCCAGGGCGAAAATGAACGCAGCGTGCTGGACCACCTGGCCGAGGACCGCTGGTGCGCCGAGTTCCCTGCCTTGTTGCAGGCACTGGAAGTGCGGGGCATTCACCTGCAAGTGACGCGGCGGCTGGAAGCCGGGGCAGTGCCTGTGCAACTGGTGGATGCCGCCAAATTGCCGAAGTTCTCTGAAGAGGAGTCCAGTCCCGTGCGTGCACAACCCTTGACGAAGAAACTGCCATGACCCATCCCGTAGCCCGTTGGCTGCTCGACCTGGAGCGCCTGCTGCCGATCCGTTCGCAGTTCGTCATTTCGGGCAGCATCCGTGACCGTTTCATCACCCCGCTGGCGGGCGGCCCCGCGCTGGTGCCGCTGGTGCGTGCGCTGTGGGAAACACTTAAAGCCAGCGACTACCGTTTCTTGCTGGTGGTAGACCCGGCCGATGGCCTGCGGGTCTACCCGGACGAGCCCGTACCGCGTGAACTGGCCACACGGCTGTTCGACCTCAAACTCTCCAACGGCTACCAGGTCATGAGCCTGGAGTCGCTGACCGGGGTGATGAAAAAGGTGACGGCGGAGCGTGAGGCGCGGTGTGCACTGGTGCTCGATTTCGCCTCGCGCATGACGCGCCAGGCCGAGCACCTGAGTGAGGCGGAGCACCGCTTTTTTGTGGCCGCCGAAAAAATGTCCTTGCAGGCCGCGCCGGTGGTGCCGCGTGAAGGCGGTGGTGCGCCGCAATTCAATCCGGTGGTGTGGCTGGCCAACCGCCCACAAGACCTGCCGTCGTGGTTCACCCTGGACAGCGAGCGTGTCGCCAGCCTCACCATCGGCAAGCCTGATTTTGAAACCCGGCAAGCCGCCGCCCAGCAGTTGGCTCCCCTGTTTGTGGGCTATGCCGAGGCCAGCGCAGTCGCGCGCGAGCAATTCGTCAAAAATTTCACCGAGGGCACAGAAGGCATGCCGTTGACGGCGCTGTCCGACATCACCGAGTTGGCCGACCGCCAGCACCTGGGCCTGCCGGACATTGACGATGCGATGCGCTGCTACAAGGTGGGCGCGCTCGACAACCCTTGGCGCAAGGACTACCTGCGCGAGAAAATCCGTGATGCGCAAGCCTTTATCGAGGACCGTGTCAAAGGGCAGCATCCGGCCGTGGTTAAAACGCTGGACATCCTCAAGCGCTCTGTGATGGGGCTGACCGGTGCGCAAGCCCGCTCGGGCGGCAGCCGTCCGCGTGGCGTGTTGTTTTTTGCCGGTCCCACGGGCGTGGGAAAAACCGAGTTGGCCAAGACCCTGACGCAATTGGTGTTTGGCGACGAACGCGCCTACCTGCGTTTCGACATGAGTGAATTTGCCGAAGAGCACAGCAGTGCACGTTTGCTGGGCGCGCCACCGGGTTATATCGGCTTTGACGCCGGGGGCGAGCTGACCAACGCGGTGCGGGAGAAACCGTTTTCGGTGGTGCTGTTCGACGAAATCGAAAAGGCCCACCCGCGCATCCTCGACAAGTTTCTGCAGATTCTGGAAGACGGCCGCCTGACCGATGGGCGTGGCGACACCGCGTATTTTTCGGAAACCATTTTGGTGTTCACCTCCAACCTGGGCATTTTCGGAGAAGACGCGCAGGGCCAGCGTGTGCAAAGTGTGCAGCCCGGCGACCCGTATGAAAAAGTCGAGTCCACGGTGCGCGAATCCATTGCCAACTATTTCAAATTCAAGCTCTCGCGCCCCGAGCTGTTGAACCGCATCGGCGACAACATCGTGGTGTTCAATTTCATCAGCACCGAGGTGGCCGAGCGTATTTTTGACGGCATGCTGCGCAATATCGCCCGTCGCCTGAAGGAGGAGTTCAAAGTGCAACTCTCCATGCCGGTGGCCGTGCGCAGTGCCTTGCTGGAACGCTGCACACGCGACCTGAGCCATGGCGGACGCGGCATCGGCAACCAACTGGAGTCGGCCTTCATCAACCCCTTGTCGCGCGCCCTGTTTGCACACGACCTGGAGGGCAAGCAGCGCCTCGCCATCACCGGTTTGACCGAGGTGGACCGGGTCGTGACGCTGACGCTGCAGAGCGCATGAAAATCGCCATCAACAAAGCGCATTTCCCCGTCACGGTGCTGGGGCCGGGGCGGCGCATTGGCCTGTGGCTGCAGGGCTGCAGCATCGGCTGTAAAGGCTGTGTGTCCCAAGACACCTGGGCACGCGACCCCGGTCGCGAGATGACGGTGGCGCGGCTTCTCAGCTGGTGCCGCCAAACGACGGGTGGCGTGTTCGATGGCGTCACGATTTCGGGTGGCGAACCCTTTGACCAGCCGCAGGCACTGGCCGTGTTGCTGGACGCACTGCGGGACTGGCGTGCCGCTGAAAACGCAGATTTTGACATCTTGTGCTACAGCGGTTACCCCCTGGCGCGGCTGCAAAAAAAGCATGCCAGGCTGTTGGGCAAACTCGATGCGCTGATTCCCGAACCCTACCTCGACCACCAACCACTGACCCATTTGTGGCGCGGCTCGGCCAACCAGCCTCTGGTGCTGCTGTCGGAGCGCGGCCGCAGACGTTTGGCCGACTATGTGGACGCTGGCGCGGACAGCGGCGGTAAACGGATTCAGGCCATGGTCGATGGGGAGCGTGTCTGGTATGTGGGCATTCCGGCACGCGGTGACATGGCGGCGTTGGAGGCGGCGTGTACCGAGCGCGGCGTCGCGTTTGCGCAGGTGAGCTGGCGGCAGTAAATGGACGCTGACACTGATTACGTTCGCCGCTGCCCGTCTTGCGAGAGCGAGCATGCACCGCAGGTCATGCGCTGCGGCTGCGGTGCTTTGCTGGTCGGGGTGGATTTGGTTGGCAAACACACGGTGGAGCAGGCGCTTGCACCCCAGCCGGACGTGCCAGACGACGATACCTGCATCACCTGCCCCTTTGAAGACTGCGCACAAACCAATCCGGCGGGCAGCACCAGCTGCCTGTATTGCAACCGCCCCTTGAACGGTGGAGCACTTGCACTACAGGCATCCACCGGCCCGGTGCAAAGCCTGCTGACCCTGCCTGTCAAACTGAAGGCGCGTTATCGCATCCTGCGTCCTCTGCCCACCCAGGGTGCGGAAGCCGAATTGCTGTTGGTCGAAGCGCACGGCGGTGGTCCGGCCCACGTGGCAAAAATCTACCGCCATGGCATCCAGCCCCGGCCCGAGGTCCAGCAGCGCATCGGCCGCATAGACCCCCACCATCGGCTGGAGGTGTTGGAGTTTGGCGTCTCGGAAGGGTATGCCTACGAGTTGATGGAATACTGTGCGCTGGGCTCCTTGCGCCAGTGCCTGCAAGCGGGACCCTTGGCCGATGCACTGCTGCGGGACTGGGTGCACGAGTTGTCCCTGGCCATTGCAGGCGTCCATGCGGTCGGCCTGATCCACCGCGATCTGAAGCCGGAAAACATTTTGGTGCGCAGCGTGCAGCCGCTGGACCTGGTGTTGACCGATTTTGGCATTTCCTCCGTGCTGGAGGCCACCCAGCGCTTTACGGGCACCGCGCGCACGCTGCCCTATGCCCCACCCGAAAGTCTGTCCGGCGTGATCGATGGCAAGGCGGACTATTGGGCGCTCGGCATGGTCATTCTGGAAGGGGCGCTGGGCCAGCATCCGTTTGCGGGATTGTCGGAGGCCGTCATCCTGCACCACCTGACCACCCGCAGCATGGACCTTGCCGGCATCGCCGACCGCAAGCTTCGCACCTTGCTGCGCGGCTTGCTGTTGCGCGACCCCCAGCAGCGCTGGGGTATGGATGAAATCACCCGCTGGCGCGCCGACGATCCCAGCCTGCCCGAGCCAGTTGAACAGGGCGTGGGGGCCAGCTTCCATGCGCCCTACCACCTGGGCCGGGATATTTGCCATAGCAAAGAACAGCTCGCCGTGGCGCTGAGCCGCAATTGGCGCGAGGGGGTGGCTGACATGGCCAATGGCCAATTGCAGACCTGGTTTCGCGAGGTACAGAAGGACCAGAACACCGTGCGTCTGCTGCTGGAGCTGCGCTATGAAACTCAGGTGCCAGTGGATGTGCAATTGCTCAAATTGATTCTGCATCTGGCGCCCGGTATTCCACCGGTTTGGCGGGGAGAAACGATTGAACTGCCCGCCATCCTTTCCCATGCCAACCAGGCACTGAAAGGAGACGCCGACGCGGCGCAATGGTTGCACACGCTTTACCAGCACCGCGTGCTGGAAACCTACGCCAGCGCGGGAAATGCGGTGGCGGCCAGCATTGTGCAGAAATGGGGTGCGGCGTGTGAACAATTTGCGCGTGCCTGGGACGTGGGCCATGCATTGATCCGGGGAAAAGCCCCTGCGCGTGGTCCCGATGAATTTGTCAATTTTGACCAGGTGGTTTATGGCAAGGACGATGCCGTGTGCCCGTCCCTGGCGGGTATGCACGCGCGGCTGCTGGCGATGGCGTTTGACCCCGCGTGGTCGCAGCGCCTGCGCCAGCGATTGACCGCAGAGCTTGCGACGCCCATGGTGTATTGCCCCTGGCTCGCTGAATTGGGCGACCTGCGCACCATGGATGCCGCCACCGTGCTGGTGCTGGAGGCTTTGTTGCCGGACGCCAAAAAGGTGGCGGATCGCCAAATCCAGGCCGATGCGCGGCACCGCGAAACGCAAATGCAGGATTACCAAACGACCAAACAGGAGATCTCCGCTGCCCTCCTTGCGGTTCGCACCGCAGCCCGGCGCACGGGGGTGATGCGACCCCATGCGTCGGTGGAGCTGCGCACGGCACTGGACCACTACTTCGAGGTGATTGGCAAAATCAAAGCCTCGGGACGCGCGGATGCGGACTGGCAAACCTTGAGGAAGTCGGCCAGCCGCGTTGAACGGGTGGCCCTCCAGATGTTGTCACTGCTGGATATCCAGGCAGAACGGAGAGAGGTCAATGCCGGGTGGTTCAGCGCACAGGTTCTGGGCTTCGTCGTGCTTGCCGCATTCCTGCTGCTGGTCTTTTTGGGCGAGGGGACGAGCTACTGGCTGATGGCCGCCGCTGGCGCCGTGATGGCGTGGCGGCTAGTGCCTCTTTATTCCTTGGCGAAGGAAATCAGAGCCCTGGCGGCCAAACTGTAAGCACAGCGTGCGGCGGTGGCTGCACCTACTGGATGCGCAGCACCTTGCTGTGCGCGTCCTTGCGCTTGGGCAGTGTCAGCGTCAGGATGCCGTCTTCCACTTTGGCCACGGCGGCCTTGTCGTCCACTTCGTGCAAGAGGGACATTTCGCGCGAAGCATGGCCCTGGTAGACCTCATTGACCAGCGTGCGGTAGCCATTGCCGGACTTTGCCTCTTTTTCGGGTTTGGCGTCGGTGCTGATGGAAATGCAGTTGCGGTCAATGCTGACCTGGATGTCGTCCTTCTTGACACCGGGTACGGCAGCGCGGACCTGGTATTCCTTGTCGTTCTCGATCACGTCCACACGGATGTCGCCCGCCCAGTCGTTGTCCATGGCCAAGGGACGCATCATGCGGCGGAACATCTCTTCGAAGCGGTCAAACCGTGTTGACAGCGGGGTGGACATGGGGGTTGTACTCAGTGGATTCATAAAAACCTCCTGCATCAAAAGTAAAACCCCACTGTAGAAACGCAATGGCAGGCGCGTTTGTGAAATGTCAATCGAGGCCAGCGCCGGGGTCTTAAAGTTTGCAGGTTCATCGGCTACGGCGAACGGACCCCCATCCACTTTTTTGCAGGAACCACCACCATGCTCAGTTCCCTGAAACAGACCAGCAAAACCATCGGCCGCGAGATCACGCGCGCGTGGGAAAACCTCTCGGACGGTTGGCGCGAATTGCTGAGCCACAGCAGCGATGCCTTGACCCACTTCACCCGCCACAAAGACGAGGAGCAGAAAGAGGGCGGTGCGCTGGTCACGTTTCCACGTTGGGGCCTGTTGGCGGGGGAACTGGAAGAGACGGGCGAGGAAGTGGTGGTGCGGGTTGAGCTGCCCGGTTTGGACAAAGACGATTGCCGCATCCGCGTCGAAGGCAATATGTTGTATCTGAATGGGGAAAAGCGCATGGAGCGCGAAACCCACGACAGCACCTACCACGTCATGGAACGCGCCTACGGGGCGTTTGAGCGCACCATTGCCTTGCCGAGCAGCGTGAACGCCGACAAGGCCCAGGCGAGTTTCAAAAATGGGGTGCTGACGGTGCGTTTGCCGAAAACCGTCAGCGAGGGCGCCAAGTCCATCCCCTTGGTTTGAGCGCCCCGTTGGCCGGACTTCAGCCCAGCAAGGTGTCAGCGTTCACATAGTTGTAGCCCAGGTCCTTGGCTACCGCTTCGTAAGTGACCTGGCCGTTGGCAACGTTCAGGCCGTTCTTCAAGTGCGCGTTGTCTTTGATGGCTTGCTTCCAGCCCTTGTCCGCCAGCGCCACGGCGTGGCCAATGGTGGCGTTGTTCAGCGCAAAGGTGGAGGTACGGGCAACCGCTCCGGGCATGTTGGCCACGCAGTAGTGCACTACGCCGTCCACCATGTAAGTGGGTTCGGCATGGGTGGTGGCGTGTGAGGTTTCAAAGCAGCCGCCCTGGTCAATGGCGACGTCCACCACCACAGCGCCTTTTTTCATGCGCGAGATCATGTCGCGTGTCACCAGCTTGGGTGCTGCAGCGCCAGGAATCAACACACCGCCCACCACGACATCGGCATCCAGCACGGCTTCTTCCACGCTTTGCGTGGTCGAGTACACCGTGTTGATGCGGTTGCCAAACACCAGGTCGAGTTGGCGCAGCCGGTCCACGTTTTTGTCCAGCACGGTCACCCGTGCGCCCATGCCCACCGCCATCTGCAGTGCGTGGGTGCCCACCACGCCCGCGCCCAAAACCACCACATGGGCGGCAGGCACACCGGGCACGCCGCCCAGCAACACGCCCATGCCGCCTTTGGATTTTTCCAGGTGCGCCGCCGCCGCCTGCACGGCCATGCGGCCAGCCACTTCGCTCATGGGGGCCAGCAGGGGCAAGCCGCCGCCTGGGCCGGTGATGGTTTCGTAGGCAATACACACGGCGCCAGACTTGACCAGGGCAGCGGTCTGCTCAGGATCGGGTGCGAGGTGCAGGTAGGTGTACAAAATCTGGCCGGGGCGCAGCATGGCGCACTCTTGCGGCTGCGGCTCTTTGACCTTGACCACCATGTCGGACTGGGCAAACACCTGGGCGGCATCGGCGGCCAAGGTGGCGCCCGCAGCGATGTACTGCTCGTCGCTCAGGCCAATGGCGGCGCCTGCGCCGGTTTGCACCAGGACCTGGTGGCCGCGCGAGGTGAGCTCGCGCACGCTGGCGGGGGTGAGGCCCACGCGGTATTCGTGGTTCTTGATTTCTTTGGGTAATCCGATACGCATGCTGTTCTCCGGTTTCGTTGTTGTAGAAGTGCACAGTGTGTGGCAAGGCGCGTCACAAGAAAACAAAGATCAGTGCGTTAGCCGCTTCATTCAAGCGGCTAATGCTGGATGGAAAGAGCCATGCCCGCTGTGGGAAAAAACAACAAAAACTGCACCTGAGAGACCAATTCACCGCCCATTGGCATCAAGCCAATTTTTTGCAAGCCTCCAAACAAGCGGCCTGCTTAGAATTCCGGTTCAGACCAAAGGCACCATGTTTTCTTTCTTCAAATCCAAAAAAAGCAAACCCGCTGCCCCGGTTGATGTGCCGCCAGCGCCCGCCAAACGCATGACGCTGGAGGACCGCAAGGCCTTTCGCCAGGAAATGCTGTACCAGTCCATCCGGGAAACCTTCCTGTCCATGGAAGTGGTTTCCAACATGTACAAGTTCAAGGTGGTTCCTGCGGACGAACGGCACCACCGCTTTGTCGCCATGATTGATGTGGCCAAGTCCTTCGTCACGGGCAGGGACAACAGAACCCGGAGTTTTTCCGCTTTTGAGCAGTTGATGCGGGCCAACGCCTACAAACGTTTTGGCGTGTTGATTGACGGAATCTACTGGCGCGTCAGTGAAACCGAAAGCCAGTTTGAGCGCTACTCCCGCGTCACCGACCTGGCGGGTGCGGCACCTGTTCGCAAAGCGGAGCCAGCGCCGGGCTTCAATGGCCGGACCAGCGCATTGGCGCGCCAGACCTACCAGGCGGTTTCCGAAGACGAAGCCAAGGCATTCATGGAAGCACTGCAAAGCGGGAAATCCTTGCCCGCCGTCCATATCGGTGAGCAAGAATACCAATCCGATCTGGCACCGCTGGACGGCGGCATCATGATTGGCGGCACCCAGTACGGCAAGCTGTAGCAGCGTGCCGACCGGGCACCGTCACACCCTCCTACTCGCCGCCGGGCGGTCCCGACAGGCGGTTCAGCACCGAAGCGATCAGGTCGATGGGCATGGGGAACACAATGGTGGAGCTTTTTTCCCCTGCAATCGCGGTCAGCGTTTGCAGGTAGCGCAACTGCATGGCCTGTGGCGCACGAGCCAGCACATGGGCAGCTTCCAGCAGTTTGGTGGACGCCTGGAGTTCGCCTTCGGCGTGAATGACCTTGGCACGCCGCTCGCGCTCGGCTTCGGCCTGCTTGGCAATGGCACGGACCATGGTTTCGTTCAGATCCACATGCTTGATCTCGACATTGGCCACTTTGATGCCCCAGGCGTCCGTTTGCACGTCCAGTATCTTTTGCAGGTCCTGGTTGATCTGGTCGCGCTCGGCCAGTAGCTGGTCCAGCTCGTGTTTGCCCAGGATGGCGCGCAGGGTGGTCTGGGCCAGCTGCGACGTGGCCAGCGTGTAGTTCTCCACCTGGATGATGGCCAGTTGCGGATCAATCACCCGGGCGTACACCACCGCATTGACCTTGACCGAAACGTTGTCGCGCGTGATCACGTCCTGCTCGGGCACATCCATGACCATGGTGCGCAGATCGACGCGCACCATTTGCTGGACCCCCGGAATCAGAATGATCAAGCCCGGTCCCTTGACTTTCCAGAAACGCCCCAGCTGGAACACCACACCGCGCTCGTACTCGCGCAGGATGCGCACCGATGCCACCACCAGCATGACCAACACAACTGGAATGAAGCTGTAACCGATTCCCCACATCATAGGTACCTCCTTGTTCAATGGTTAGGGGCCTGAAGTTCCGCTTGCGACCCGTTGACAGCGGCCACATCCGTGGACGCAGGCTCCATGGGCTCGGCGTGGAGAACCAGGCCTTCGCGCCGCGTTACGCGCACACGCTGGCCCCGCGTGAGCGGGGCGTCCGAGCGCACGCGCCAGAGTTCACCGGCCAGGCGCATCCAGACGCCATCGGCGCCGGTCTGCACAATCTCGCCGCGCATTCCGGGCAATTCCTCCGAACCGCTGACCACCGGGCGTTTGCGGGCTTTCAAGGCCAACCGAAATACCAGCACTGCGAGCAGGATGTTGAGCGCGGCCACGCTGGCGATCAGCAGGGGGGGAATGCCAAAACCCGGCGTGTCGGTGTCCATCAGCATGATGGAGCCGATGACAAAGGCCAGGGTGCCACCGATGCCCAAGGCGCCAAAACTGGGCAGCCACGCCTCGGCCACCAGCATCACAAAGCCCAGCACGATCAGCGCCACCCCGGCATAACTCACCGGCAACATCTGCAATGCATACAGGCCCAGCAGCAGCGATATCGACCCCGCCACGCCGGGCACGCCAAAGCCGGGGGACACCAGCTCGAAGTAGATGCCATACAGGCCCAGCAGCAGCAATAGATACGCCATGGCCGGGTCGGTCAGCACGGCGAGTACCCGGGTGCGCCAGTCCGGGGCGCTCACCACCGTGCGCCTGCCTTGGCTGTCCACCTGGTGTGGAACACCTCCTTGCATCTGTACCGTGCGGCCGTGGGCCCGCTTCAGAAGCTGGCCCACATCGGCGGCGATGAAATCGATCACCCTTTGGGCCTGCGCTTCTTCGGCGGACAGGCTGGCGCCGTCTCGCACGGCACGATCGGCCCACGCCGCGTTGCGCCCCCGCATTTGGGCCAGTGCGCGCAGGTAGGCGGCCGCGTCCTGCACGATCTTGCGGCCCATGGCGTCCGAGGCCGACGGAGTTGTTTCTGTGTTGTCTTTGGGGGCACTCGCCTTGCCTTGTGCCGCGGGACGGGGGCTGGCCGGTGCGGGTTTCGGCGGGGCCGGTGTGCCGGGCAGGCCTCCGATCTGGACCGGGGTTGCCGCGCCTAGGTTGGTGCCCGGCGCCATGGCGGCCACATGGCTGGCATACACGATGTAGGCGCCCGCGCTGGCGGCCCGTGCGCCGCTGGGCGCCACCCATGCCGCGACCGGGACGGCCGATGCGAGGATGGCTTTGACGATCTGGCGGGTTGACGTGTCCAGCCCGCCGGGCGTGTCGATCTGCAATACCACCAGCGGCGCGCCTTCTTCCGCGGCCTTTTGCAGGCCGCGGGCAATGTAGTCTGCAGTGGCCGGGCCAATCGGTCCCTTGACGTGCAGCACAGGCACGGCAGACACACGGGTTACCGCGTTGGCCAACTGTGCTGTGGAGGCACGGTCCTGCGCCAACGCAAGCAAGGCCGCGGCCACACCCAGCAGCGTCAGCGCCCATTTCACGAAACCTCCTGAGCACGCGCTGATTTTGAATCCATCGCCATGTTTGCCTTCTTCCTGCGCATTCAAAGCCAATGCGGCGCACTGTGTGGAATACGCATGGCCTATGCTTGATCAGTTTGGGCCGGTGCGCTTGACCATTCTCAAGGCAGGTGCCCGTGTGGCCCGATCGCTGCACACCCTGCGCCACCTACTATCATGGCGGGCATGTTGGATGCCAACCCCCGCCAGAGTTCCCGTTGTGTTTTCGCGCATTGCCGCGCGCCAGGATAAATGCCATGCCACCGCACCACCGCCACCCTCCACACCACTCACCACCGCGTCGGGACGGTATTCCGGCTTCGCGCATTCTTGGGTTTGTGAACGCTGACCAGCTTGATGGCTGGTTGGCCCCGCTGGTGCCCGATGCGGATGACCGCACTTTTGTGGTGCGTTGTCTGATCGGTGAAGGGCCCATTCACCACCGCGGGTCCAACTACATTTTGCTGGCGCTGCTGGGCCGGGCGCTGGAGGCACGGGGTGGGGCGCAGCCCACGCACGGTGGTGCGCCGGTGCCCATGCGCCTGCCGCCGCATCTGGTCGAATCGGTGGCAGAGGGGGCGTACCCTGTGGCCTTGCCGCTGAACGCCTTGCGTGAACTCGCCGGTGGCGACGCGCAGCAGCTCGATGCCATGGTTGACTGCCTGACCGATGGGCCGCCGCAGCATGCGCTGGCCAATGTGGTCATGGTGGCGTTGATCGAAAGCCTGCTGGCCCGCAGGCCCGGTGGCGCCGCATGAGCGCATTGCAGCAGCAGGCGTTTCGCCTGGCCGCAAGCGAATTGGGCATGGCCTCTGCCGCATGGTTGTTTGTTCAGGAGACCGCTGCCACTGGCACGCTGCAAGAGGGTGCTGCCGCGGTGGCCGCCCTGCGCGACACCATGGGGCGTGCCTGGCCCGTGTTGGACGCGGTGTGCGCCGGCTGGCTGGCTGGCGCGCGTGAACCCCGCATGGATGTGAACGCCGTGCTACCGCAGATCAGCGGCGCCTCGCGGTTGGTGCTGGTGGGTTATGAATCCGCCTGGGTGGATGCCCTGTTGGCAGTTTTGCCTGCACAGGTGCGCGTGGGTCTGGTGTTGGCAGGGGACCCGCTGGCCAACTGGGAGCGTGTATTGGCCAACCACGGCGGGCGTGTGGAAGGCTTGTCGCTGGAGAATTTCCAGGCGTGGGCGGGGCCGCGCTCGGTGTTGCTGACCTTTGTGTACGGCGCCGCTGCCAGTCAGATTTTTGTCTTGCCGACCTGGTTGCGCGCCGCCGGGCCGGACGTTCGGCTGCAGTTTCGCAGCCTGCTCGGTTGGCGCATTCTGGATGTTCCGATGGAAATTTACCCCCGCTGGCTGGTGGCTGCGGATGCGCAGACCTTGACCGATATGAGGCCGATGGAATGAACGCACAGCTTGGTTTTGCACTCACTCTGGTGTTCACGCTGGTAGCCCAGGCCGTGTTGCCGTCCTACCGGCTGATGATCGTACTGGCCGGGGCGGCTTTTTCATGTGCGGGCGCGGCCTGGTGGGGTGTGGCCAGTGTGGGGGCGATATTCGCCGGGGTGCCCTGGAACGTACTGCTCATTCTGGTGGCCTTGGGACTGTTTACCCAGCGCTTGGCCGATACCCAGCTTTTTGGTTTGGCCTCGGTTGCGCTGGTGCGCCTGGCGGGGGCGCATCCCCTGGCGCTGCTGGTGCTCAGCGCGCTGGGTACCTACGCGGTGTCGTCCGTGGTGAACAACCTGACAGCCCTGTTCGTTATTTTGCCGGTGCTGCTGACGGTATTTTCGCTGTCGGGTGTGTCCCAACGGTTCGCGGTCTGGTCACTGGGCGTGATACTGGTGTCGTGCAACCTGGGGGGGGCCGCGACCCCGATTGGGGACTTTCCCGCCGTGCTGTTGCTGGGTCGCGGCACCATGAGTTTTGAACGCTACTTGTATGATGCCGCCCCGCCGACACTGGTTGCCATGGGGGTGTTTTTGCTGCTGGTGCTGGCCCGGCGGCCTGCACATGATGTACCTACAACGCCGTTGGGGCGGCGTTTGACGCTGGCGACGCTGTCGCGGCTGTACCGTGGGGTGCGGCTGGACTGGCTTCTGCTGGCCCCCTGCCTGGGCGCATTGGCGGGCATGATCGTGGGCTGGCTGGTGATCCCGGCGGCCTGGGGCATTGGGCCGGAACTGGTGGCCTGGCTGGGGGCAGGCGTGGCCTTGATCGCAAGGCCCGTGCAGGGCGAGGCGGCGATCAAGCACGCCGTGGATGTGGAAGCGGTGCTGTTTTTGCTGGCGCTGTTCCTCATGGTGGGCGTGGTGCGGGAGACGGGGCTGTTCACCCACCTGGCGGCACTGCTGCAAACCGTACCCATTGCGCCCGAAGGGCAACTGGTGTTGTTCCTGGTGGCTGCGGCATTGCTGACGGGGCTGTTTTCTGCGGGGCCGAGCATGGCCGCGCTGCTGGAGGTGGCCGATGTGCTGGCGCTGCAATTTGCGCCTGAACCCGTGTACGTCGGGTTGGCGCTGGCGGTGTGTGCGGGCAGCAGCCTGTTTCTGACGGCTGCCACCGCTGGGCCGCTGATGCAAAGCCTGGCCGAGCGCGCTGCGTTGCGCGATGTAGGGGGGCAGACCGTGCACTTTGGTTTTCGTGAATACCTGGGGGTGGGCCTGCTGGGGTTTTGCGTCATTTTGGCGGTGGCGATTGGCCGCACCCTTTGGGCGATTGCCTGAAATTCCGAGAGGCTTTGCGTGAATTTGCCTGACCTGCCGCTTGTCCATGTGCTGGGGCACGACGCCATGGACTGGGGCATCGTCCTGGTATTCGCCACCGTTTACCTGGGGATGTTTCTGGGTGGCTTGCCGCGCCTGAAGCTGGACCGTTCGGGTGTGGCGCTGCTGGGCGCCATTGCGGTGATCGCGCTCACCGGGCTGTCTGTGGAAGACGCGGCGCGCACCGTGGACCTGCCCACCATCGTGATGCTGTTTGCCTTCATGGTGGTGTCCGCGCAGATGCGCCTGGGTGGTTTTTACACGGCCGTGACGCGCCGGGTGGGCGCCATGCCGCTGTCGCGCAGGGGCTTGCTGGCGGCGCTGATCGTGGTGGCCGGGGCGCTGTCTGCGGTGTTTTCCAATGACATTATTTGCCTGGCCATGACCCCGGTGGTGGCGCGTTTGTGCCTGCAACGCGGGCTCAACCCCGTGCCCTTTCTGGTGGGCCTGGCCTGTGCGGCGAACATCGGCTCTGCCGCCACGCTCATCGGCAACCCGCAGAACATGCTGATTGGTTCGGTGCTGCACATGCCTTTTGGTGCTTACCTGCGCCAGGCGCTGGTGCCCGTGGGTGTGAGCCTGGCGCTGCTGTGGCTCTGGCTGGCTTACGGTCCAGGCGCTGGGGCTGGCCCCCTGCCAGGGCCGCCGCCAGAGTTGCCACGCGACGAGGACCCCGTGTTTGATGCTTTTCAGAGCGCCAAGGGCCTGCTGGTGGCCGGCGCGCTGCTCATGATTTTCCTGTTCACCGACTGGCCACGCGACGTGTCCGCCCTGGTGGGTGCGGCCGTGCTGCTGCTGAGCCGGCGCTTGCATTCGGCGCACGTCATGGGCTTTGTGGATTGGCAGCTCTTGCTGCTGTTTATCGGCCTGTTCGTGGTCAACCACGCGTTCGAAACCACCGGGCTGGCCGCGCAAGCGGTGGTTTGGCTCGCAAACCAGGGCGTGCACTTGGCCGATCCTGGGCTGTTGATGGTGGTCGGTGTTGCGCTGTCCAACCTGGTGTCCAACGTGCCCGCGGTCATGCTGCTGTTGCCGCACCTGGGCCAAGGCGCCAATGCGGGTGCCACGCTGGCACTGGTCACCACGTTTGCTGGCAATCTGCTGCTGGTCGGGTCGATCGCCAACCTGATCGTGGTGGACCTGGCGCGCAAGAGCGGCATTGCCATTGGCTGGAGGCAGCACGCCGTGATCGGTGTACCGGTCACGCTCAGCACCCTGGGGGTGGTGTGGGCTGGGTTGCGCTGGGCGCTGTGATCCGTTCGCTGGATGCCGTCACCCGACGGGTAGCAAGTTCAGGTTGACGACAACCAGGACGCACAGGGCGGCCGTGGCGCCGACCAGGCACCATAACCTGATGCGCATGACCTCCATGCGCTTGATCAGTTGCGCATTTTGATCGGCCAGGGCCGTGATCAGTTCGGATGACGCCAGCATTTGCTGGTGCAAAGTGGCCACCGTAGCTTCCACCGACGCCAGTTGCGCCTGCAGCACAGCCGTGGCGCCGGACTCCGGCAACAGTATGGCGGCGCCCTCTTGGGTGGCGGGAGCGGGCGACGGCGTTTTTTTTGCAGCCGCCTTCCACAGCTTCTTCGCACCGTCGGCGATCACCGGGGCATTGCTGATGACATCGGTCCAGGGGACCATCTTCAGGACTGTCAGCCAACCAATCGCCATGAATATGCCTTTCGAAAAAGTGGGGCCTGTGAATGCAATATTTCTGGAGCTTTCAGCAGTGTGGGGCAGTCGGGCAGTCAGACACCTCTGAATTTCAAAAAGTCCCTGCCCCAGGCCTGGACATCATATTCCTGCACCCGCTGAATCAGGGCCTGCATGCGGAAGGCGCTTTCATGCGCGTCCAGACGCAATGCGGCGAGCAGGCTTTGGATCATGCTGTTTTCATCGTAGGGGTTGGTCAGCACCGCCCCCTTGAGTTCCACGGCGGCGCCTGCAAACTCCGAAAGCACCAGCACGCCCAAGGTGCTGGAAGCGGCTTTTGCCGAGATGTATTCCTTGCACACCAGGTTCAGGCCATCCCGCAAGGGCGTGATCCAGGCAATGTCTGCCGCAACGTAAAAGGACACCAATTCTTCGAAAGGAATGGAGCGGTAAAAATAGCGCACGGGTGTCCATCCCATGCGGGAAAAGCGGCCATTGATTCGCCCCACCACCTGGTCCAGGTTTTCCCGGGTTTTTTCGTATATCTCCATACCGGGCGCAGCAGGAGTCACGATGTTGAGCATGATCAATTTGTCATGCCATTCGGGATATTTTTCCAGAAACTTTTCATAGGCGAGCATCTTTTCGATGGGGCCTTTGACATAGTCAAGCCGTTCCACGGAGAGGATGATTTTTCGGCCATTGGCTTCCTCCAGCAGGCTGCTGATCAGTTTGTGGGTGGCGCTCTGATTGGCAATGGTCTTTATTTTGGTGTTGTCAATTCCGACCGGATGTGCGCCGACCTTCAGTACGCCGTACGGCGTCTGGATAGCGCGGGGCATTTCGTCGACTCCCAGTGCGCAACCGTAGGTCAAATATGTGGGGGCACAGCACTCCTTTTCCAAAATTTGCGTGGCTACATTGGAGCGCACCACATCGATGAAATTTTCCACGTAGCGGGGGATGTGAAAACCGACATAGTCGCACTTCAACAGGCTGGCGACAATTTGCCCCTTCCATGGAAGAATATTGAAAACGTCTGCGCCGGGAAAGGCCGTGTGGTGAAAAAATGCTATTTTGAGGTCAGGCCGCAGGTCGCGAAGGTAGGCAGGCGTCATCCACAGGTTGTAGTCATGGATCCATACCGTGGCCCCCAGTGCCGCCACTGCCGCAGTTCTTTGGGCGAACAAGCGGTTGACTTCACAGAAGTGGAGCCAGTGCTCCTCAACGAAAGAGACTCTTTCGGGGAAGGAAAAAATAATCGGCCAAAACGCTTCCTTGGAAAATTGCTTGTAGAAGATGTTGACATCATCCGCGGTCAGCGCAACTCGCGAGGCCACCAGATGGGGGTATCTTTCCTTGTCAACGGCGACATTCACCTCAAACCCCTCCGGGTCGCGGCTGTCCTGTTGCGACCAGGCTACCCAGGCCCCTTTTTTGCCTTCCGCAAAGAGCCCCAGCAGGGTGGGCAAGATGCCATTGGGGCTCTTGGGTTGCTCGCGCACATAGCGATGCCCCTGCCTGATTTCATCAAATGGCTGGCGGTGGTACACGATCACCAGGTCGGCCGAGCCCTGAGGTGCTTGCTTCCGAGCATCTCCGGTGTCAAAGTTGGTGTGGAATCCATGGTAATGAATGGCTTCCAGAATGCCACAGGGGCCCTCGGTTTGGGCCAGATAAATCTCCTGCGCAGGGGTTTGTTCCTTGATGGCGTTTTTGAGTGCCGGTTCTCCGTTGCTAACCACCACGCCCCGGTAGCCGGCCTGCATCAGGGACAGGTCATTCAAAGTGTCTCCCGCGACCAAAACCTTCTCCTTCGGTAAATCTTCCGCCTGGAGAAGCTGCGTCAGGCTATGGCCCTTGGAGACCCCCGCGGGCAGAAAGTCAAGGTATCTTCCGGCCGAAGTCAAAATGGCCAGGTCCAGCGATTCGGCAATGACTTTCACGTCCGCCAAGGCAGTTTCATTTCCGTAGAAGAACGAACAGCGGCGTTCTTGCGGCACCTCCTGCAACTGGAGACCGGCAATGCTGTTGACACTATTCAAGACGGCCTCGCGTCCCGGCCACTTTTCCGCAATTTCATTTTGAAGCGGCATGACGGGGATGAAAGTCTCTGCCTGCCTTTTCAAAACGGTCGCGCCGACGTCGGCAATGATGTAGTCCGGCATGGGAAAGGAGGGGTCATCAAGCAGCGACAGAATGCTTTCATAGCCGCGCCCCGTTACAAAGATGAGAACGATCTTGTCGCGGTTGTCCCGTATGACCTTGTACAGGGGGGGCATGGTCCCGTTGGTATCTGGATGCAAAAAAGTTCCATCCAGATCGGTTGCCAGAACGAGGTCTATCCGTGAGTGCATGGCATCTCCTTTTTCGGTTGCTTGCATGAGAAGTTCCTTTCGGGATGTCATTCGCCGAAAAGCGCGGTGCGAGGTTGCGTCAGGGTGGAATCTTTCCGACAAAATGCAGCGTCTGGGTCGGGAACGCAAATGCGATGTTGTGTTCTGTGAAGAGCTTGACCAAGCGCAGGTTCACGGCCTGCTGCGTGTTCATGTAAACGTTGTAATCAGGCTCCAGCACGTAGTACACAACCTCATAGTCAAGCGAGGACGCACCAAAATTTTTAAAGTGCGCGCGGTCGAACCGGACTTTGTCCTGGGTTTCGATAGCCTGCCGGACAAGCTGCGGAATCAGTTCAAGTGTGGCGGCAGGTGTGTCGTAAGTGACCCCGAATGAAAAGACTGCGCGGCGCTCCTGCATGCGCTTGTAGTTTCGGATACGGCTTTTGAGCAAATCATTGTTGGAGAAAATGATTTGCTCCCCGCCCAGGCTGCGGATGCGCGTGGTTTTCAACCCCACATGTTCAACCGTTCCCATCAGGTCATCAATGATGATGAAGTCCCCAATGACGAAGGGCTGGTCGATGGCAATCGAAAGGGATGCAAACAGGTCGCCAAGAATGCTTTGAACCGCCAATGCCACCGCAATGCCGCCAATGCCCAGACTGGCAACCAGCGCGGTCACATTGAGCCCCATGTTGTCGAGCAAGAGCAGTGCCACCACGACCCACAGTACGACACGCCCCAAAAATGAGAGCAGAGACCGGGTCATGGCGCGCGCACCTTCGTCCGCCGCATCACCATTGGAGAACCGGCGATTCAGCCAAAAGGCGAAGCCCCGGTTGACCCAGAAGCCGGTTTGCAGAATGAGCAAACAGATAAAGGCCCGATCCGCCAGCTTCCCCATTGCCGCAGGAAGCGCGAGGAAATGCGTCGCAACGTAGAGGCTTGTGCCCGCCACGAGCAAAATTCTGGTGGAAAGAAGGATATCGACGAGCAAGTCATCCACCCATGTGTCGGTGTTTTTTGCAATATGGGTTAGCCGGTGCAGGACCACTTTGCGGGCCAACATGAGACTTACCACGAACGCCGTGGCGGCCAGCACGGCAAACAGCCAGTCCTGAGGGGAGGTATTGGTTAAAAGCTGGCGAAACATGGTCACATGCAGTGGTTATTTCGGAAAGATGGATCGGTGCTGAAAATGGAGCCGATGCGAAGGCGCCCATGGTTCAGGCATTGGCCCCTGGGTACTTTGACGTGCCTTGGTTTGGTGGATTCAACTCCCGGACTCTCCTGACCGGTATGCCGATGAAGAGATTCCGTCGCATAAAAGTACCTGTCCCAGGTGTGCGTGCAGCGCCCAGGTATTCCAATGCCAGTGGCGGAAGTTTACTACATTTGTACAAATGTATTGTTGAGAAACCCCGCAGCACCCTGCCAAACCGGCCGTGGCTAACGCCCGAGGGCTCCGCGTTCAGCCACTGTGTACGACACGAACATGCGCACCTCCCAGGTCCTTGTAGAGGCGCGCCCGGCCCAGAATGGGCCACCAGTCGTACAGAAATATCTGCAGCGGCCGCCACATGGCCACCCAGCCGACAATGGTCAGGCTTTCGCGGGCGATGGTGAATGCCACGCCCGTGCCCATCTGCCCGATGGCTTCGGCCGCCCCCAGGCATACCGCGACGAACACCATGCCGATCAGCAGACTCAAGCGGCCTTGCCTCAGAAGCTGCCTGAGTTCATGGCGCACGCGCTCCGCCTTGTAGTTGAAATGGTTGTGGATGGCCTCGGCCACCAAGGCGCTGGGGTCACCCTCGGCCGGCAATTGCGCCAAATGGACGGTGATATACGCTTTCATGCCCGGCGGAAACCGCACGGCCCAGGCCTCGATAAACGCTTCGGCCTCGCGGTCCAGGTCCTTGTTGAGAAAAGGCGTGGGGTCCATCGAGTTGAACAACTGCCCCAGCTCCTGCACCCGCAATTCAAGGTGGTGTACCGGTTTGCTGCCTCTTTGGGTCGGGTGGGGTGGGGGGTGGGCGTTTGCCATGGCCGTATTTTATCTACCGATTTGTGGATGAAAGAGGGTTGTAGACCGCATGGAGTATGCGTAAGATGCTCCTGAATCAGGAGCAAAACTCCGGCCCTGGGGCCGCAAGCTGTACTGAGTGTCAGTCGCCACCCCCACCACATAACGACCCCCCTGGAATGTTGAGCTTGGCATCCAGCGCAAACAGCAGCGGCATGCGCGTGGGCACACCTGCCACCAGCAGCGCCGCAGCCCGGCATGGCTTTGCCGCGCGCCACCCAGCGCCACGGCGGGTGTGTGGTGAAAGAAGCGCCCGAAGGCCTTCTGGCAGAAGGCCTGGCAGTTCCGCGTGTAGAGGATGAACTCGTGCCACAAGTCATCCACCGCCTGCGAAGGCATGGACACATACTGGCGTCGGATCTTCAGGTGTGCCAGAAAGAACTGGCGCAAGCCATGGGCGACCAGTTGGCATTCCTTGAGCGTGAGATGGGGGTGCCGCTGGCGCAGCTTGTCGAAAAGACCCTGCGGCAAGGTGAAGTTCCGGATGTAGGCCTCACGGCGCAGCGCAATTTGTCGCCGCCACAGCGTGATGGTGATGACGATTAAGAGGAGGCAGGCGGCGATCAGGAGGGCGGTCATGGGGCTGTTTAGCGTTCGGATGATGCGGCAGCACACTTGCGTGGCGCCCGGCCTGCGCCCATTCTAGGAGCCCCCCAGCTGCATTCTTCAGGCGTTGCGTCGCTGTACCTGATTTCTGGGTTATGTTCGGTCAGGGACTGTCATGAACAAAACACACCTCTCCGAGAGCGACCTCTGCGATAAATACATCCGCCCCGCCATCGTGCAGGCCGGGTGGCACAGCATGGACCAGATTTACGCGCAATACCCCCTGCGGGCCGGGCGGGTGGTGGTGAGCGGCAAAACTGCCAAACGTGACCAGTTCACCGTCTTGCACGCAGACTTTGCGCTGTTTCTCAAGCCCAACATTCCCTTGGCCATCGTCGAAGCCAAGAAATCCCGCCTGTCCATGAGCGCAGGCATGCAGCAGGCCATCCAGTATGCAGAGTTGCTGGACGTGCCTTTCAGCTTTTCCAGCAATGGCGATGGCTTTGTGTTCCGCGATGCCACGCTGGCCACCGGCGTGCTGGAACAGAACCTCACCCTCGACCAGTTCCCCTCGCCGCAAGAGCTATGGGCACGCTACTGCGCCTGGAAAGGCTGGACGCCTGAAGTGCAGCGCGTGGCCGAGTTTGACTACGCCCCCGCCAAGTCCCCGCGCTACTACCAGCTCAACGCCATCAACCGCACGGTGGAGGCCATTGCTGCCGGACAGAACCGCGTGCTGCTGGTCATGGCCACCGGCACTGGCAAGACCTACACCGCGTTCCAGATCATCCACCGCCTGTGGAAGTCTCCCTGGCGCGCGGACAAGCCCAGCGGGCAGAAGCGCATCCTGTTTTTGGCCGATCGCAATATCCTGATCGACCAAACCATGGTCAACGACTTTCGCCCCTTCAAGGGCGCCATGGCCAAGCTAAGCCCCAACGCCAAAGGCGTGGAGCGGGTGGACGCCCAGGGCAAGATCACGGTGGAAGACGTGGAACTGGCGGTCAACAAAACCACCAAGCTGGTGGACAAAAGCTACGAAATTTACCTGTCGCTTTACCAGGCGGTTAGCGGCACGGAAGAAGAGCAAAACATCTACAAGCAGTTCAGCCCCGATTTCTTTGACTTGATCGTGGTGGACGAATGCCACCGGGGCAGTGCCGACGAAGACTCCGCCTGGCGCGAAATCCTCACCTACTTCGCCAGTGCCACCCAGGTCGGCCTGACCGCCACGCCCAAGGAGACCAAAGACATCTCCAACAGCGACTACTTTGGCGCGCCCCTCTACACCTACAGCCTCAAGCAAGGCATTGAAGACGGCTACCTGGCGCCCTACAAAGTCATCCGGGTGGACCTGGACAAAGACGCTTTCGGCTGGCGCCCCACCGCAGGCATGACCGACAAGCACGGCAAGCTGATCGAAGACCGCATCTACACCGGCACCGACATGAACCGCAAGCTGGTGCTGGAAAAGCGCGATGAGGCGGTGGCCCAGCGCATCACCGACTACCTCAAGGCCACCGACCGCTACGCCAAGACCATCGTTTTTTGCGAAGACATTGACCACGCCGCCCGCATGCGCCAAGTCCTCGCCAACGCCAATGCAGACATTTGCGCCAGCCACCCCAAATACGTGGTGCAGATCACCGGCGACAACCCCGAGGGCAAGCGCGAGCTGGACAACTTCATTGACCCCGAGAAGATGTACCCGGTGATCGCCACCACCTCCAAGCTCATGAGCACCGGCGTGGACGCGCAGACCTGCAAACTCATCGTGCTGGACCAGAACATCAAGTCCATGACGCTGTTCAAGCAGATCATCGGCCGGGGCACCCGCCTGCGCGAAGACCTGGGCAAGACCTGGTTCACCATCCTCGACTTCAAGCGCGCCACCGAGCTGTTTGCCGACAAAGACTTTGACGGCGAGCCGGTGCAGATTTATGAGCCCAGGCCAGGCGAGCCCATCGCACCGCCAGACTCGCCCTCAGATTCACCGCCCGGCTTTCCCCCAACCGTTCAAGTTGGGCCCGTCGAAGCCGGTTCAGGCCAACTGCCCCCTTTTGGCCCCTTCGCCCCGGACGGTGAAGAACCCAAAAAATACGTCATCGGCGGCATGGTCACCGTCGCCGTGGCCCGCGAGCGCGTGCAGTACCTCAACGCCCAGGGCAAGTTGATTACCGAAAGCCTGCGCGACTACACCCGCATCAACCTCACCAAGCACTACGACTCGCTGGACAAGTTTCTGCAAGCCTGGAATGACGCCGACCGCAAAGCCGCGCTGTTGCAAGAGTTGGAAGGTCAGGGTGTCCTTATCGAGGCCTTGGCCGAAGAGCTCGCAAGCACCGGCCTTACCAACCTGGACCCGTTCGACTTGCTGCTGCACGTGGCGTACAACATGCCTGCCCTTACCCGGCGCGAACGCGCCAGCCGGGTCAAAAAGCGCAACGTCTTCACCCAATACGGCCCGGTGGCCCGCAAAGTCATCGACGCGCTGCTGGACAAATACGCCGACGAGGGCATCGCCACCATTGAGGCCGACACGGTTTTCAACGTTCAGCCCTTCACCGACATTGGCCGCCCTGGCGAAATCATCAAAAGTTTTGGTGGTCGCCCCCAATACCTGAGTGCCCTGCAAACGTTGGAGCGCGAGCTTTACTCGATAAGTGCTATCTAATTCGTAGCTGCTTGCGCACATTCCATAAGGGCTAGAGCCATTTTTACTTCATAAAACCTACAATAAACATGTCCGACCTATCCCGCGTCATAGGCGTTAATGGGTGGGCTAGTATTCTTCGTACAACGAATTTCCCTCACAACCAGGAGGCAGCATGCTTACCTCGTTTCACCTCAAAAATTTCAAAAGCTTTAAACAGGACGCTGTTTTGCCATTGGCATCGCTCACGGTGCTGATCGGCGCCAACGCTGCGGGGAAAAGCAATGCGCTGGAGGGGTTGCGTCTGCTTTCATGGCTGGCGCAGGGGAATAAGTTGAGCGCAATACAACACGCGGTGAACCAAGCCGACAAAGTTGTCCGAGGCCGTGTTCCAGATATTTTTCAGAAGGGCGAAACCAAGTTCACTTTGGGTTGCTCAATGGATGCAATACCAGGCGCCAATGTGCTGGATATGGAACTGGAATTGCGCGGCGACGATTTACACATCGTTGCGGAACGAATGGGCTCAGGCAATGGCATTCCTTTGTACGACATGGACCAAGCGTCAAAAGGGCATAGCACGGAGGCGGGTGTTGCTTACAACAATTTTTCGAAAGGGGGCAACAAGCCCCACATACCCGTCAGTGACCAAATGGCGGTGTTCGCGCAGCTAGACAGTCCAGCCAGTTTCCATGCCAACCACAAGAGTGCGCAGCAGCAGATTCCCAGGGCTTGCAAGCGGTATCAAGACGTTCTTTCCAACATCCTGTTTCTAGACCCCGCTCCTGCGAAGATGCGTGACTTCAGCTTTTTGGCTGACAAGCGGCTGGGCGGCGACGGTGCCAATTTGTCTAGTGTCTTGTTCAGGCTTTGGTATGGAGGAGGGCATGCCGAATTCAACCATGTCATGGAGGAGATAAAGAACAACAAGAGTGTGGACATCCAAACAGAGGTTCAGATTCCTGATCTGACCGCAGAACGCCAAGAAATACTGTCCTTCATCCAAAGTTTGCCCGAGCAAGACATCCAGGGGCTTTCGTTTCTGAAAGGGCCGCGAAACGATGTGATGGTTCAGCTTGTGGAGAGTTTTGGTGGGGTCCGGCGTGAATACGAGTCGGCCTTGCTCTCCGACGGCACCTTGCGCGTTTTGGCTATTGCGGCGGCGATGCTATCGGCGCCTGAAGGCAGTTTGGTGGTGATTGAAGAAATCGACAACGGTGTGCACCCGAGCCGCGCCCGGCACTTGTTGGAGCGTATCCAGACGGTGGCCGAGCGGCGCAAGCTGCGGGTTTTGTTGTCCACCCACAACCCGGCCATGCTTGATGCACTCCCCGACAAGGCGGTGCCGGATGTGGTTTTTTGTTACCGCGACCCCGTGCTTGGGGACAGTCGTTTGGTGCGTTTGGGTAGCTTGCCAGATGCGCCGGAACTCTTGATTCAGGACACCCTGGGCCATTTGATGACGACAGGTGCGCTGGAGCGCTTTGTCAAAACCCATCCAGGTTCACAAGCCCGCAAAGAAAAGGCCAAGGCTTGGCTTGCCTCGTTGAAAGCGACTGAGCATGGGGGGCCGCAATGAGCGCCATTGTCTTGGTTGACACCTCGATCCTGCTCAATGTGGTCGACGTTCCAGGACGTAATCAGCAGCGTGATGCTGTTATTGATGAACTTGCTGCGCGTATTGACGACGGAGATCACCTGTTTATTCCCTTGGCTGCCATCATTGAGACAGGCAACGACATCGCGCGCATCAGTGATGGCGGGGCACGTCGCTCGGCCGCTGAACGTTTTGCGGGAGCCGTTCGCGCTGCCTTGAATGATGAGGCGCCCTGGAAACCCTTGAATTTCCCGAGTCATGAGGATTTGTCCGCGTGGCTGGTGCAGTTTCCCGATAGTGCGTCGAAGAAAGTCGGAATGGGCGACTTGTCGATCCAGCATGAATGGGGGCATCTATGCAAAAAATACCCAATGAGCCGGGTGCTGATCTGGACGCTAGATATTGACCTGCAGGGCTACGACCGCGCACCACGGTAAATAGTGACGGCGCACCCTGGAACGCGAGCTGCATGCCACAGGCGCTACATAATTCATAGCTGCTTGCGCAAATTCCATAAGGGCTAGAGCCCTATTTTCTTCATAAAACCTACAACCAGCATGTCCAACCTATCCAGCGTCATCAAGTCCATCCAGGACGTGATGCGCCAAGACAGCGGCGTCGATGGCGACGCCCAACGCATCTCCCAGCTCACCTGGCTCTTGTTCCTCAAAGTGTTTGACGCACTGGAAGAAGAAATGGAGCTCACCCGCGACAGCTACACCAGCCCCATCCCCGAACCCCTGCGCTGGCGCAACTGGGCCGCCAATGCCGAAGGCATCACCGGCGACACCCTGCTGGGCTTTGTGAACAACGACCTCTTCACCGCGCTGAAAAACCTGCGCGGCGACGCCCAGCGCAACCCGCGCGGCTATGTGGTGCGCGGCGTGTTTGAAGACGCCTACAACTACATGAAAAGCGGCCACCTGCTGCGCCAGGTCATCAACAAACTCAACGCCATCGACTTCAACCGCCAGAGCGAGCGCCACCAGTTCAACGACCTCTACGAAAAAATCCTCAAAGACCTGCAAAGCGCCGGCAACGCGGGCGAGTTCTATACGCCCCGCGCCGTCACCCAGTTCATGGTCGACATGGTCAACCCCCTGTTGGGCGAAAAAGTGCTGGACCCTGCCACCGGCACCGGGGGCTTTCTGGTCTGCGCTATCGAGCACCTGCGCAAACAGGTGCACAACGCCGAGCAAGAAGCCACGCTGCAGGCCAGCATCACCGGCGTGGAAAAAAAGCAATTGCCCCATATGCTCTGCGTCACCAACCTCATGCTGCACGGTGTGGAAGTGCCCAGCCTCATTACCCACGGCAACACCCTGGCCCGCCCGCTGCGCGAAGTCACGCAAGCCGACCGCGTGGACGTGGTCCTCACCAACCCGCCCTTTGGCGGCGTGGAAGAGCCGGGCATCGAACAGGGCTTCCCCAGCGACGTGCGCACCAAGGAAACGGCGGACCTGTTTCTGGTGCTCATCAAACACATCCTCAAAGCCCACGGCCGCGCCGCCCTGGTCTTGCCCGACGGCACCCTGTTTGGCGAAGGCGTCAAAACCCGCATCAAAGAGCAACTGCTGGCGGAGTGCAACCTGCACACCATCGTGCGCCTGCCCAACGGCGTGTTTGCGCCCTACACCGGCATCAAGACCAACCTGCTGTTCTTCACCAAAGGCACGCCCACCCAAGACGTCTGGTACTACGAGCACCCGTACCCAGCGGGCGTGAAGAACTACAACAAGACCAAACCTATCCGCATCGAAGAATTCGACGCTGAAAAAGCCTGGTGGGGCAGTGAGGCCGATGGCTTTGCTTCTCGGCAGGAAAACGAGCGCGCCTGGAAGGTCAGCATTGAGCAGATCAAGGCGGCGGGCTACAACCTGGACCAGAGGAACCCCCACGTGGGCGACGTGGTGGACCACGACCCGGACCACCTCCTGGCCACTTACGCGCGATTGCAGGGCGAGACGCAGACCCTGCGCGACGAGCTCAAGGAAATATTGGCGAAATCGCTTGCCAGCCCCCGTTGAATGTGCGCATGCTGCTATCAAATTTGAACCTATTGGCCACCGCCCCCGGCGGCGTGGCGCGCTTGCGCGAGCTGATTTTGACGCTGGCGGTGCAAGGCAAGTTGGTGCCCCAGGACCCCAACGATGAACCGGCGAGCGAACTGCTGAAGAAGATTCGGGCGGAGAAAGACCGGCTGATTGCGGGCAAGAAAATCCGACGCTCCAAGTTACTGGACCCCATAGATGAAAGCGAGTGCGGGTTCGTCTTGCCGACTAACTGGGAGTGGGAACGCCTTGGCAATCTTGGCGACTGGGGTGCTGGTGCCACGCCCTCTCGCTCAAACAGCAATTACTACGGCGGCGGAATCCCCTGGTTTAAGTCCGGTGAGTTGACCGCTGACTTCATTTCCGAGTCTGAAGAAACGGTCACTGACGCCGCGCTACGAGAATGCTCGCTCCGATTGAATCAAATCGGTGATGTGTTAATCGCCATGTACGGCGCGACCATTGGCAAAACCGCAATCCTTTCTGTAGTCGCCACGACCAACCAAGCAGTCTGCGCTTGCACGCCATTCGTGGGCTTGTCTAACATTTATTTGCTGTTGCTTATGAAGGCGTTGAAGCCATATTTCATCAGCATCGGCGCTGGCGGCGCACAGCCCAACATCTCGCGCGAGAAAGTTGTTGCTACGGTTATTGGTCTCCCACCCCTCGCCGAACAATCCCGCATCGTCACCCGCGTCGAAGAACTCATGCGCCTGTGCGACGCGCTCGAATCCAAAGGGCTGCTCGAAGCCGCGCAACATGCCCAGCTCGTCAGCACCCTGCTGGCCACACTCACCGACAGCGAAACGCCCGCGCAGCTGGCCAACAACTGGCACCGTATAGCCACCCACTTCGACCTGCTGCTGGACCGCCCCCAAGCCGTGGACGCCCTGGAGCAAACCATCCTCCAACTCGCAGTGCGCGGCCTGCTCGTCCCCCAAGACCCGCAAGACGAACCCGCAAGCGTTCTGCTGAAGAAAATCCGCGCAGAAAAAGACAAGCTCATCGCTGGGGGCAAGATCAAACGCGACAAACCCCTGCCGCCGATTTCGGACGACGAACAGCCGTTTGCGTTGCCGCAGGGGTGGAGTTGGGCTCGCTTCCCTGATGTGTGCGCTATTTCTGGCGGCGCGACTCCGAGTAAGGCAATTCCGCAGAACTGGGAGGGTTCTATCCCTTGGGTCAGCCCTAAAGATATGAAAGTGCCGCACATCGCCGATGCGCAAGACCATGTGTCGGATGCAGCGGTGCGAGGAAGTCTTTCACTCATACCTTCCGGCAGTTTGTTGATGGTCGTTAGAGGGATGATCCTCGCGCACTCATTTCCCGTTGCGGAGACGTTGGCGCCAGTCACGATCAATCAGGATATGAAAGCGCTGACGCCGTTTGAGCCGGAGGTTCTGTCATTTCTCGCATTGCTTTGTCGGGGAATGAAGCCAGAGATTCTTGCCCTGATTGATCGGTCTTCGCACGGCACCTGTAAGTTGGAATCGCCCAAGATATTTGGATTGCCGATTCCGCTCCCACCCCTCGCCGAACAATCCCGCATCGTCACCCGCGTAGCCCAGCTGCGCCGCCTGTGCTTTGAGCTGCGCCAGCGCTTGAGCGTCAGCCAATCCACCCAGGCCCATCTGGCCGAGGCGTTGGTGGCGCAGCTTTCTTGATGGACACTACCCCCATGCTGAACACCTTGTTATCTTTGTTGCAGTTGCCGCGCGAGCAAGGCACGGTGGAGTTCAAGTCCAATTTCGAAAACCCCGAGGATATTGGCCAGTACATATCTGCGCTGGCCAATACCGCCGCACTTTGTGGACATGACCGTGCTTGGCTCGTGTGGGGTGTGGAAGACGCTTCACTCCGGGTTAAAGGCACGCACTTTGATCCTTTCTCGCAAAAGGCCAAGTCGGACAAGCCGGGCAGCAATCAGTCCTTGATCATGTGGTTGCAGGTGATGACGCAGCCTCGGGCGGATTTTGAGTTTCATGAGGTGCAGCACCCGGATGGCCGTGTGGTCATGCTCGAAATTCATCCCGTCCGCAGTGCGCCGGTGGCATTTCAGCATGTGCGCTATATCCGCATCGACAGCCACAAGGTGAAGCTGTCCGAGCACGCAGACAAAGAGGCGCGGCTGTGGGCGCAATTGGGTGTGAAGGAAGATTGGACCGGTGAGGTGGTACCGGGTGCAACTTTGGACGACCTGGATGCCGAAGCATTAACAGCCGCTCGTTTGCGCTACACCGAGTTTTTGATACGTGGGGAGCCCGATGTCCAACGTCACGATGGCATCCGTGCCGAAGTTGGGCAATGGAGTATTGCCACCTTGCTCAACAAAGCCCACGTAACCAAGCAAGGGCGTGTCACCCGTTCGGCTTTATTGCTGTTGGGCAAAGACGAGTCCGCGCATTTTCTGGCTCCTGTGGATGCCAAGATCAGCTGGATACTTCGCGATGCACACAACGGTACGGTGACATCGCACCCGTTTGGCATGCCGTTTTTGCTGGCCACCGAGCGTGCGTTTGCCCGCGTTCGCAACGTGACGCTGGATCACATGCCTGATGGCACATTGTTTCCGACGCCAGTGCCGCAATACGACGCCTGGGTAGTGCGTGAGGCCCTGCATAACTGCGTGGCGCACCAGGACTATCTGCTGGGCGGCAAGATCAATCTGGTGGAGCACCCGGAGCGCTTGGTATTGACCAACTTGGGACAATTCATTCCCCAAAGTGTGGAATGGATGCTGGAGCATCAATCCCCGCCCGAGCACTATCGCAACCAATGGCTGATTGATGGAATGATCCGGCTACGCATGATCGAACAAGCAGGCAGTGGTATTCGCCGTATGTTTGTTACCCAACGGCAACGCTTTTTCCCGCTACCTGACTACTCGTTTGATGCCTCGCCACAAGGGCACCCCCGCGTGGAGTTGGTGCTGCAAGGGCAAATTCTTGATCCGAAATTTGCACGCGCGTTGATGGCACGATCGGATTTGGAGTTGGGTCCAGTTTTGCTTTTAGACCGAGTGCAAAAGGGCCAACGCCTAACCGCCGTTCAGGCGAAAGAGTTGCGAGAGTTGCAGTTGATTGAAGGGCGTGCGCCCAAATATTTCATTTCTGCAAAAGTGGCGGATGCGACAGGCCAGAAGGCGCGCTACATCCATAACCGGGGCTTGGACGATCAGTATTACAAGCAATTGGTTCTCGACTACATCAAGAAGTATGGCAAGGCGACACGATCGGACTTGGATGAGCTTCTGCTCCCCAAATTGCCCAATGTGTTGACGGCAATCCAGAAGGCAAACAAGATAAGGAACTTGGTGCAGAGCATGCGCAAATCCGGGTTGGTATATCCGGTCGGTCCGCGTGCGTCGGCGGCGTGGTTCTTGTCTAAATAAGAGTTAAATTAGACAAGATTAGCGGCGCTTTGAAGTAAAGAAGTTTAGCTAAGCTGTTGATTTTATTGATATCTTTGGTGTCTTGTATCGAAAAATTTAGACAAGAAAAAACCTCGCCTGATTTCAGACGAGGTTTTTTTGTGTTGAGCCGGTTTACTTGCTACTCGGAAAACTAAACACCGCCCCCTCCCTTACCCCCGCGCTGGGCCAGCGCTGGGTAATGGTCTTGCGCTTGGTATAAAACCGCACCGCATCCGGCCCGTAGGCGTGCAGGTCACCAAACAAGGAGCGCTTCCAGCCGCCAAACGAGTGGTAGGCCACGGGCACGGGCAGGGGCACGTTGACGCCGACCATGCCGACCTGGATGTTGTCGGTGAAGTAGCGGGCGGCCTCGCCGTCGCGGGTGAAGATGCAGGTGCCGTTGCCGTACTCGTGGGCGTCGATCAGGTCCATGGCCTCCTGCAGGGTGTTGACGCGCACCACGCCCAGCACCGGGCCAAAGATTTCTTCCTGGTAGACCACCATGCCGGGCTTGACGTTGTCAAACAGGCAGGGGCCCAGAAAGTAGCCGTCTTCATGGCCGCTGACCTGCAGGGCGCGGCCGTCCACCAGCAGGGTGGCGCCTTCCTTCACGCCCTGGTCCACATAGGCGCGCACCTTCTCGAAGTGCGCCCGGGTCACCAGCGGGCCCATGTCCATGCCGGGCGCAGTGCCGGGGCCGACCTGCATCTTGGCCATCTCGGTTTTCAGGCCGGCGATCACGGCGTCGGCGGTGGCGTCGCCCACGGCCACCACCAGCGGGATGGCCATACAACGCTCGCCGCAGGAGCCGAAGGCGGCCCCCATCAGGGCGCTGACGGCGTTGCCAATGTCGGCGTCGGGCATGAGCACGGCGTGGTTTTTGGCGCCGCCCAGGGCTTGCACGCGTTTGCCGTGTTTGCAGCCTTCGGCGTAGATGTATTCGGCAATGGGCGTAGAGCCGACAAAACTCACAGCCTTCACGCGCGGGTCGGTCAGCAGCGTGTCCACTGCCTCCTTGTCGCCGTTGACGACGTTGAGCACGCCGGGCGGCAGACCCGCTTGCAGCGCCAGTTCGGCAATGCGCAGGGTGCTGGACGGGTCGCGCTCGGAAGGCTTGAGAACAAAGGTGTTGCCGCAGGCCACGGCCATGGGCCACATCCACAGCGGAACCATGGCCGGGAAGTTGAAGGGCGTGATGCCGGCGGCCACGCCCAGGGGCTGGAATTCGCTCCAGGAGTCGATGGCGGGGCCCACGTTTTTGCTGTGTTCACCCTTGAGCAGCTCGGGCGCATAACTGGCGTATTCCACGTTTTCGATGCCGCGCTGCAGTTCGCCCAGGGCGTCGCTCAGCACCTTGCCGTGCTCGGCGGTGATCAGGGCGCAGAGTTCGTCGGCGTGTTGTTCCAGCAGCACCTTCAGGTTGCCCATGACCCGCGCGCGTTTCAGCGGTGGCGTATTGCGCCAGGCCGGGAAGGCCGCCTGGGCGCTGGCGATGGCTTGTTCCACCGTGGCCTTGTCGGCCAGTTGCAGGGTTTTTTCGGCCCGGCCGGTGGCGGGGTTGAACACGCTTTGGCTGCGGCTGCCGCCGGTGGCGGGCTTGCCATCAATCAGATGGCCAATGAGAGGGAGTGTGGACATGGTTTTTTTTGAACGGAGAAGTGGGAAAGAGTGACTGTTTGGAGACTTAGAGGGCTTCGTTTGGGTAGGCCAGGACATGCCCCATGGCACGTTCCATATAGGCCTCCTTCTCACCGACAGGCGCAAAGTAGTGCAGCACTTCCCGCGCCTCGGCCTCGCCTTTGAGCCGGGTGAGTAACCAGGCGCAGAGGTATTGCGCAGACAGGCAGCCGCCCGCCGTGGCGATGTTTCCGTGGGCTACAAAAGGCTGGTTGACAACCTGCACACCGGCTGCCTGAACCCAGGGCTTGCTGGTGTTGTCGGTGCAGGCGCTGAGTTGCCCGGTCAGCCCCAGCTTGGCCAGCAGGAACGTACCCGAGCACTGCGCCGCAATGTGTTGGCGCTTCGGGTCGAGTTGGAGCTGGCCCATGATGTGCGCGTCCTGTGCCACATCGCGCGTCTTCATGCCGCTGCCAATCACCACCGCGTCGGCGCTGCAGGCCTCCGGTAGGCCGATGTGGGCGTCCAGCGTCAGCCCGTTCATCGAGGTCACGCGCGGTGTCGGGCTGGCAATGCTCACGCGCCACTGGGCATCGCCCAGCAGACGAATGCGGCTGAGCATGCCGTAGGCAATCAGCGAATCGAGTTCATTGAACCCGTCGAAGGTCAGAATGGCAATGTGCATGGGCGTGGCGACCGTGGCGTTTGCAACGCTTAGGCCGTTTCGTTGATGGTCTCGCCCAGGGCGCTGACCAGGCTGTCGATCTGCGCCGGGGTGCTGATAAAGGGCGGCGCCAACTGGATGGTGTCGCCGCCGTAACGCACATAAAAGCCCTTGGCCAGCATGGCCATGGCGATCTCGTAGGGGCGCCGTGCGGGCTCGCCAGGTAGCGCGGCGATGGTGAAGCCGGCGGCCAGGCCGAAGTTGCGGATGTCGGTGATGTGCTTGGCGCCTTGGAGGCCATGCACCGCGTTTTCAAAGTAGGGCGCCAGAGCCTTGACCTTGTCCAGCATGTTTTCTTTTTCCAGCAGGTCCAGCGTGGCCAGGCCCACGGCGCAGGCCACGGGGTGGGCGGAGTAGGTGTAGCCGTGGGCGAACTCCAGCATATAGTCCGGGCCGCCTTGCGCCATGAAGGTGTCGTAGATGTCCTTTTTGACCAGCACCGCGCCCAGGGGCTGGGAGCCGTTGGTGATCTGTTTGGCTACGTTCATGATGTCGGGCGTCACGCCAAAGGCCTCGGCGCCGGTCCAGGCGCCCGCGCGGCCAAAGCCGGTGATCACTTCGTCAAATATCAGCAGGATGTTGTTGGCCGTGCAGATCTCGCGCAGCCGGGCCAGGTAGCCCTGGGGCGGAATCACCACCCCGGCGGAGCCCGAGAAGGGCTCCACAATCACCGCCGCGATGTTGCTGGCGTCGTGCAGCGCAATCAGGCGCAGCAGGTCGTCGGCCAGCTCGGCGCCCTTTTCGGGCATGCCACGGAAGAAGGAGCCGGGCGCGGGCTGGGTGTGGGGCAGGTGGTCGGCGGCAATACCTTGGCCAAAGGTTTTGCGGTTGCCGCCAATGCCGCCCACCGAGATGCCGCCAAAGTTGACGCCGTGGTAGCCCTTTTCGCGGCCAATCAGCAGGGTTTTGCTGGCCTGACCTTTGGCGCGCCAGTAGGCCCGCGCCATCTTCAGCGAGGTGTCTGCGGACTCGGAGCCCGAGCCGGTGAAAAACACATAGTCCAGCCCGGCGGGGGTGAGTTCCTTGAGCTTGTTGGCCAGGGCAAAGGACTGCGCGTGGCCGAACTGGAAGGCGGGCGAGTAGTCCAGCGTGGCGAGCTGGCGCATGGCGGCGTCGGTGATTTCCTGGCGGCCATGCCCTAAGCCACTGCACCACAGGCCCGAGAGGCCGTCAAAAATCTGCTTGCCGTGCTGGTCGGTGTAGTAGCAGCCCTTGGCGCCCACGATCATGCGCGGGTGGGCTTTGAAATCTCGGTTGCCGGTGAAGGGCATCCAGTGGGCGTCGAGCCAGGCGGCATCGGTACGCGGGGCGGCCAAGGCTTGGGCGTCGTTGAGGTTCACGGGGGTCTCCTGGTGTTATGGATGGGCTCCCGCATTCTTAGGCCTTCTGTTACTCTTATAAATGACTATGTATCACTATTTGGTTAACACTTTATGCAAGTAAACAGCCGTGCCGCCCTGGGGCAACTGAGCGATATGGACATTCGCCTGCTGCGGGTGTTCAAAAGCGTGGTGGAGTGCGGGGGCATGGCGGCGGCCGAGCTGGAGCTCAACATCGGCACCTCCACCGTCAGCCGCCATGTCAAGGACCTGGAAACGCGGCTGGGCCTGACCCTGTGCCGTCGGGGCCGCGCCGGTTTTGCCCTGACCACCGAGGGCACGCAGATCTACCAGGAAACCCTGCGCCTGCTGGCCGGAGCCGATGCCTTTCGCGCCAGCGTGGACGAAATCCACCGCCGCATGGGCGGGCAGTTGCACCTGGCGGTGTTTGACAAAACCGCCAGCAACCCGCAGGCCCACATCGGCGAGGCCATCGCCCGGTTCTCGGCCCAGGCGCCCGAGGTGGAGCTGCATTTGCATGTTGCGCCCATCAACGCGATTGAGCGCGGCGTGATCGACGGCCAGTTCCAGGTGGGCGTGATCCCGGGGCACCGCAGCTCCGAAACACTGCTCTACCAGAGCCTGTTTGACGAAACCATGCTCTTGTACTGCGGCGCCCAGCACCCGCTGTTCCGGGCCGACCTGGCGAACCTGGCCTGGGACGATTTGCGCGCCCACCCCTTCGCCGGCCTGGGCTACCACTCGCCCAATATGGAGATCAGCCAGCAGGTGCGCCTGGCGCGCAAGGCCACGGGCTACGACCAGGAGTCCATCGCCACGCTGATTTTGTCGGGCCAGTACCTGGGCTTTTTGCCCGACCACTACGCCGAAGCCTTCATGCGCACCGCCCGCATGCGGCCCATCCGCCCCGAGCTGTTTCGCTACCCTTGCAGCTTTTTCAGCATCGTGCGGCGTTCGCCGCAGGCCTCGCGGGTGACGCGGGCGTTTGAAGCGTGCCTGGCGGCGGCGCACCAAAAGGTCTGATTCCATTTCCATACCAATGCGATATGTCGTTGCCCCTCCTTGTCGTGCTAAAGCACTGCCTGCGTCGGTGCGCCTCATCTCTTATTGATCTGAAAACGGAATGGGCACCTGCGCCATACTGGCGTCCTTTTCCACCTTGACGGACTGCCGTGCCTGCGCTTCACAACCTCTTCCCCATCCGCATCTACTACGAAGACACCGACGCGGGCGGTGTGGTCTATTACGCCAACTACCTCAAGTTTTTTGAGCGCGCCCGCACCGAATGGCTGCGCGCCCTGGGCGTGGAGCAGCGCAGTTTGCAGGCCGACACGGGCGCTATTTTTGTGGTGGCCGAGGCCAATATCCGTTATCTGCTACCGGCCAGGCTGGACGACCTGCTCACGGTCAGCGTGCGCATGGTCGAGCGCGGCCAGGCCTCGCTGCAACTGGCGCAGCAGGTGTGGCGCGGCGACACGCTCTTGGTGGAGGGGCACTTTCGCATCGGCTGCGTGGATGCAGCCACCCTGCGGCCCCGGCGCATTCCTGCGCAAATCAGCACGACATTGCGGGCAAAAAGTGACTGCAGCCCCCGTGAAGTAAGCGCAGGCAGCTACTAAAACAATAGCAAAAGTGGCTAGTGCGCGCGCCCGATCAGCTTGCCGTGCGGCAGGGTGGACAGGCGGCTGAACATGCCGCGGCAGTAACCTTTGATCTGCAGGCATTTGTTGATCTCATCCACCGGCAGCGGGCCGGACACCACCACGATGTCATTGGCACTGGCCAGCGCCCCGGCCGCCCGCAGCCGTCGGCGTGCGGTGGTGGCCCAGGAGTGGATGCGCAAGGGGCTGCCGTGTTCGTGCAGCACGCCGGTGCTGGCGTCGAACGCGATGGCCACCGTGTCCGTCTTCAGGCGCAGGCGGTGCTCCCCGGTCACCTTGCTGGCCGGGGTACTCAGGTCATACAAATGGTAGTTGCCCTCTTTGAGCTGGTATTGCAAAGCCATGGAATCTCCTTGTTGCTGGAGATTGTGAATGGCGAACAGCCCGACTAAAGCGCAAACAAGGCAGAAAAATGTAACCAATTCTCCAGGCGCTCCAGAGAGCGCCTCGCCTTGCGCTTATTCCGTTTTCAGATCAATGCGAGATGAGGCGCACCGACGCAGGCAGTGCTTTAGCACGACAAGGAGGGGCAACGATAGATCGCGTTGATATGGAAATGGAATTACGCCCCGTGGAAGCCGAACTGCATCTCGGGCTTCTGGCCGCTGATCAGCTCGGCAATGGCCTTGCCCGAACCCGCGCCGTGGGTCCAGCCCAGGGTGCCATGCCCGGCGTTGACCCACAGGCCTTTGACCCGGGTTTTCCCAATGTAGGGAATGTTGGTGGGCGTGGCGGGGCGCAGCCCGGTCCAGTAGTTGGGCTCGCCGCCTTGCTCCACGGTGCGGGTGTCGCACATGCCGGGGTAGACCTGTTCGATGCGCCGCGACAGCATGTGGCAGCGCGCCCGTGCCACGGACGAGTCCAGCGTCAGGTCGTAGCCGCCCACTTCGATGGTGCCCGCCACGCGCAGCTGGTCGCCCAGGCGGCTGATGGCGATTTTCTTTTCGTCGTCGATGGTGGAGACCTGGGGCGCCAGTTCGGGTTTGAGGATCTGGAAGGTGGCGCTGTAGCCTTTGCCGGGGTAGATCGGCAGCTTGACGCCCACGCTGCGCAGCAAGGGCGCGGTGTAGGAACCGCAGGCGGCGATCACCTGGTCGGCTTGGAGGGACAGCAGTTTTCCAGCATGTTCTATGCCGCAAGCCCAGGTGGTACCTGCGCGAACAGCTACGGAATTGATAGCGCCTCCGCTCACCTCCAGGCCTTCGATGCTGTGGCCGTAGAGGAACTGCGCGCCGCGCGCCTTGCAGCGCTTGGCCAGTTCCTGGGTGAACACCCGCGCATCGCCCGACTCGTCGCTGGGCGTGTAGGTGCCGCCCACAATGGAGTCGGCAAATTGCCGCAGCGCCGGTTCAATGCGCAGCAACTCGTCCTTGGCGACCACCTGGCGGGCCACGCCGTATTTGCGCATCAGCGCGGCCGCGTCACCGGCGGTGTCGAAGGATTTCTGGTCGGTGTAGTAGTGGGCAATGCCGCGCTCCAGGCGCTGGTATTCGATGCCGGTGCTGGCCACCAGGTCTTTCAGGGCGGTGTGGCTGTAGGCGCCCAGGGCCACCAGTTGCTGCACATTGCGTTCAAACGCCTGGTCATTGCAGTTGGCCAGAAACTCCAGGCCCCAGGCGTACTGCAGCCAGCCCGCGCCCAAGGGATTTTGCGGGCGGAACAGCAGCGGGGCTTCTTTGCTGAACATCCACTTCAGCGCCTTGAGTGGCGCATCGCGGTTGGCCCAGGGTTCGCAGTAGCTGACCGAGATTTGTGCCGCATTGGCAAAGCTGGTTTCCATGGCGGCGTCGGGCTGGCGCTCCACCACGGTGACCTCATGGCCGCGCTCCAACAGGTGCCACGCGGTGCTCACGCCGATGATTCCGGCGCCTAAAACAAGTATTTTCATGCGGGGGAGTGTCGTTCAATCGGCACAGTAGTAACAGCAAAATGAAATGCTTTGCAAAATGATAAGTTTTGTTAATAATGTGAGGATGCGAATTTTTGATGCCGACGCCCTGGAGTGCCTCGCCTCGATTGTGGAAGAAGGCGGCTTTGAGCGCGCCGCCGTGCGCCTGTCCATCACCCAGTCGGCCGTGTCGCAGCGCCTCAGGGCGCTGGAAGCCCAGGTCGGCACCGTGCTGCTGGTGCGCAGCCGCCCGGTCAAACCCACCTCGGCCGGGCGTTTGCTGATCAAACACGCCATGCAGATGCGCCTGCTGCGCGCCGATCTGGAAACCGATTTACAGGACTTCACCCCCAGCGCCGGCGCGCCCACCGAAGAAGAGCGCGTGTCCATCGCCATCAACGCCGACAGCATCGCCACCTGGGCCCTGTCCGCGCTGGACGCACTGGTCCACGGCGGCCTGCCGCTGGAAATTATCACCGACGACCAGGATTTCACCCACGAGTGGCTGCGCGAAGGGCAGGTGCTGGGCTGTGTCACCACCCTCAAACAGGCCTTGCGCGGCTGCAAGGTGTTGCCCCTGGGCGCCATGCAGTATGTGGTGGTGGCCACCCCATCTTATGCCCAGGCGCACTGCCCGCAGGGGCTGACCCCGCACAACTTCCGCCAGATACCGTTTATTGCCTTCAACCGCAAGGACGATTTGCAGACCGAGTTTGTCGGCCGCGCTTTGGGCTTGCGCCGGGTGAAACTGAACCAGCGTTTTGTGCCCAGTTCCGAAGGACAGGTTCGCGCCGTGCTGGCCGGGTGGGGCGCCAGTGTGCTGCCCGAACTGGAAGTGCGCAGCCTGCTGGCCAGCGGCGAACTGGTCAACCTGGCCCCTGACGTGACCTTGCCGGTGAACCTGTACTGGCATTGCTGGAATTTGCATTCCGAGGTGATTGACCGCCTGACTGCGGCCCTGTCCAGCGCGGCGGCGCAGTCCTTGGGAAAGGCCGCCACCGCCACGCCCGCCGCAAAAAGGTCCAAAAGCGCCCGCGCTGCGCAGGTTTAGCGCACCAGCAGCACCGGCACTTTGCAGTGCGCCAGCACCTGGGTGGCGACCGAGCCCATCACCAGGTTGGCCAACGCGCCGTGCCCGTGTGAGCCCATCACCACCAGATCAAATTTGCCCTGTTCCGCAAATTTGGCAATGGAGGCGCCGGCCGGTCCCACCTTCCAGCTGCTCTTGGCGTCAACGCCATGGCGCAACAGGAATTTGGCAACAGGGGCCAGCACCTTCTCGCATTCTTCGGCGTAGTACGCCTCCACAATCTCCTTGCCCACCGCAGCGCGCGCCCGCGGGGGCAGGGCGGGTTGTGCGGTGAAGACGGTGTAGTCGTTGTCCTTGTTCAGCAGGCTTTCATGGGTGCTCAGGTAGGCCAGCATTTTTTTGCTAAACGGGCTGCCGTCAACGGCGAGAAGAATATTCATGGGGCGTCCTTGGGTGAAAGCCCAAGTCTATCCGTCCAGGCCAGCGCAGGATTGATGCCACGCAAATCTCCACTGGCGAAACTGTCTACAGCCAATTGGCCGCAATCACCGGTGCCAGCGCGGTCTGGTAGTCGGGCGCCAGAGAGGTCTGGTGGATGGCAGGCGGCGCAAAGGCCGCCATTGCCGACACCAGCGCATGGACCTGGCTGTCAAGCAGTGTGCGACCTGTGTCGGTCTTGAACTGTTCGACGTGGTGGGCGCCATTGGCGTACCAGTTGCCCACCGTCATGGTGTCGGTGGTGCCGATCAGGCTCAGCTCCAGGTCGTTGCCGACCCTGCGCAGCCAGATCTGGTCGGCGGCGATGTCGGCGCCAAAGGAGAGTGTATCGGTGTTGCCCAGCGTACTGTCGTACTCGTTGATACGGTCAGCGCCACCGTTGCGGCCGAACAGGTAGGTGTCGTTGCCGGCGCCGCCTTGCAGCGTGTCGTTGCCGTCGCCACCCTCTATCCAATCGGCACCATCATTGCCGTTCAACGTGTCATTGCCGCCCCGACCCAGGATGATGTCGCCGCCCGCCGTGCCCTGAATGATGTCGGCCGCCTCGCCCGTCGTCCACGTAAAGGCCGTCTGCGCCTTGATCAGGTCGGTCAGGTGGATGGTGGCGCCGTCTTCGGTTGCGATCTGCAGGCCCTGATAACTGCCCCTGCGCGACGCCGCAAACCAGCTCTGTACGCGCAATTCCGAACCGTCCGCCAGGCGCAGCAGCAGGTCGTTGCCGGTACCGGAGAGGGTGATGTCGGTCAGGCTCACACCGGCCCCCAGGCGGATGGTGTCGAGGCTGGCGTCGGTGTGGTAGTTGTTCAGGATGTCGGCACCGCTGCCCAGACCAAACAGATAGGTGTCGGTGCCATTGCCGCCATTCAGGGTGTCGTTGCCGACACCGCCATCCAGTGTGTCGTTGCCGTAGCCACCACTCAGTGTGTCGTTGCCGTCACCTCCGGCCAGGGTGTCGTTGCCGATGTCGCCATTCAAGGAGTCGTTGCCGTTACCGCCCAGCAAGGTGTCGTCGCCGTCGCCGGCGTAGAGCATATCGTTGCCCAAACCACCTTCCAGCGTATCGTTACCGCTGTCGCCATAGAGGATATCGTTGCCTGCCTCGCCCCGCAGAACATCGTTGTCCGTACCGCCCCAAAGGGTGTCGTCTCCCTCGCCGCCGTCGATCCGGTCTGCGCCGTTGTTGCCGTACAGCGTGTCATTGCCGCCCCGCCCCAGGATGATGTCGCCACCGGCTATGCCCTGGATGCTGTCGGCTACCTCACCCGTCGCCCATGTAAAGGCCGTCTGCGCCTTGATCAGGTCGGTCAGGTGGATGGTGGCGCCGTCTTCGGTTGCGATCTGCAGGCCCTGATAACTGCCCCTGCTCGACGCAGCAAACCAGCTCTGTACGCGCATCTCCGAACCGTCCGCCAGGCGCAGCAGCAAGTCGTTGCCGGTACCGGAAAGGGTGATGTCGGTCAGGCTCACACCGGCCCCCAGGCGGATGGTGTCGAGGCTGGCGTCGGTGTGGTAGTTGTTCAGGATGTCGGCACCGCTGCCGGGGCCGAAGAGATAAGTGTCGGTGCCCGCACCGCCTTTCAGCGTATCGTTGTCGGCGCCACCGTCGAGAATGTCGTTGCCGATGCTGCCATAAAGTACATCGTTTCCACCCGCACCCATCAGAATATCGCCGCCCACACGGGCAGACATCGAGTCGGTGGTCGATGAGCCCAGTTGAATGCCGGAGACACCGCCTGCACTGTTCGCGAAAGCCTTATTCACTTCCATACGAAGATTGTTGATAGTGCCGTTGGCTTCTGATTCATGGGCCCACCCGATGAGCTTTTCCGTTGGCTGCCAATCGAGGTTTTCAAGTTGTGCCGCGTATTTTCGGAGTTCGAGGCAATCCACCATGGCTCGCGCCGGGTCGCCATTGAAGGCAGCATCAAGCCTGGCGTCCATGGCCGTGTAGTCGAGGTGGATTCCGTTGGCGTCGAACTTGAGATCGATTGCCTCCAGGTAGCCGCTCAACCGGGTACGCAAGGCAAGACCGGCATACACAGACTCCTTCAACGCATCGTAGCTTTGCTGGAGCAAAGTGATTTGCGCGGTCGACAGAGTTGGCAGGGCGAAACGTTGCGTACCGCCGCCATCGGTCATGTGCAGGGACATGTCGATCAGCCGCTCGCCTACCGTACGGCCGTTGCCCATGCGTAGCGCGCCGTCTTCCGGGAAGGTGATGAAGGTCCGGCCGTTGAATTTCTCCAGAACGTCCATCATCGTACCCAGCCGCTCGGTGGCGGCCTTGACGGTGTTGAAGCGGTCAGGCGTGACGAGCACCTTGCTTAGCGCCCAGGGTATGTCGACTTCGCCGTCGGCGTCGAGTCCCAAGGCCTGGAGTTCGGCGTTCGACAGCGCATTGGTTTGAAAGACGAGGTTGAGCCCCATGTCGGCGGCAAGTTGCCGGGAAGTCTTGAAATCGGAGGTGGCTGCCCAGTCCTGGAGCAATGTATCGAGATGGGCATGCATTTCGGTGCGGGACATCTCGCCCTTCAGCCCGGCCACGTCAGCGGCCAGAGTGGCGGAGAGGCTGGCTGCTTCACGCAGGTCGCGCACCGCGCCGGCCCCGCGCATGTCGGGGAGTTGGGCGGCTTCTGCGGTCAACGCGATTTTTTGCGCAAATTCACGGTAGAGGGGGTTGTGGTTCAGATTGAGGTTGGCCGCCTTGCCGGTGCTGCCGTCGGCGCGGGTGTAGGTGGCGGTGGCGGTTTGCAGCCCGCCGACGAGGCCGACGAGGCCTGCCGTGCTGCTCAGGCTGATGCTGGCGATGCCGACGGCTTCGAGGGTTTGTAATTCACCGGCATCGGAGACGCCGTCCTGGTCGAGGTCGCGCCAGATCTGGACATTGCCGTATTGGGCGTCCAGGTTGTTGAACTGGCCGTCATGGTTGCTGTCGAGGTCGGCCAGTGCAGCAAAGCCGTCGGTGGCCTTGCGGCCGTTGGCGAGGGTGGTGTCGACGCCGAAGAGTTCGTTGCCGTTGTCGATGGTGCCATTGCCGTCTTTGTCGAGGACCAGCAGGGCGTCGTCGCTTTTGACCCAGCCGGTGCCGCTTCTGATGCCATCCCCGTTATGGTCGAAGAGGATTTGACTTGCCGCCGTGACGCCCACGGTTTCGATGCCGTCACCATCAAGGTCGAGGGCGAGCGGGTCTATCCGGGGCGGCTCGCGCCAGCCGAAGGCGTCGTCGAAGGGATCGCCAAAGGCGTCGCCCAAGCCGCCGGGAGTGTCCGGTGCGCTCGGACTGTCATCCCCGTCGGGATGCTCCGGGTCGGAATTGTCGCCGCTTGGATTGCCCGGGTTGTCCTCCGGACAATCGTAGCCTCGTACGCCGGTCCCGCTCTGTGCATCGCATTTCTTGTCGGCCGCATCCTCCTGGGTTCCCCAGTTGTTTACCCCCAACTGCGGTGACACCCAATGAAATCAACGATCTTCGCTCTTGAAATCGCAATGTTGTAATGGCGCGAA
>Ga0156180_1026_pt3 | contig 116411 bp, 104 predicted proteins | sample RifCSPlowO2_12_FD_107833 | JGI IMG/M metagenome (GOLD analysis project Ga0156180, IMG submission 107833) | Burkholderiales bacterium RIFCSPLOWO2_12_FULL_61_40
TTGTCGCCCTACGACGGATTGAGCATCGGTATTCTTTCTGCGCTCAAGGGCGTGGGCTACGGTACGGCTGCGCAACCCATGCCTTTCGTCAGCGGGCAGGATGCGGAAGTACCTTCGGTGAAGTCCATTCTGCGCAAGGAGCAGTATTCCACCATTTTCAAGGACACGCGTGAACTGGCCAAGGTCACCGCTGGCATGGTGGATGCCGTGTTGAATGGCAAGGCCCCTGAAATCAACGACACCAAGACCTACAACAACAAGGTCAAGGTCGTGCCCTCGTACCTGCTCAAGCCGGTCAGCGTGGACTTGGCCAACTACAAGCCCGTGCTGGTGGGCAGCGGTTACATCAAAGAAGAGCAGCTCAAATAATTTGATGGTAGAAAAAGAGGCCCTGTGCCCGCAAAGCACAGGGCTTTTTACATGTTTGCGGTTTCCAGAGAGCGATAGTTGAAACACCATGGCAGAACCAATTTTAGAAATGCGCGGGATGAAAAAATCATTCCATGGCGTGAAGGCGCTGACCGATGTCAACCTGACGGTCCATGCGGGCCAGATCCATGCCGTCGTGGGAGAAAACGGCGCGGGCAAATCCACCCTGATGAAGGTGCTCAGCGGGGTGTACCCCCATGGCGAATACGAGGGTGACATCCGTTACCAGGGGCAAGAGTGCCGCTTCAAGGGCATCCACGACAGCGAAGCCCTGGGCATCATCATCATTCACCAGGAGCTGGCCCTGGTGCCGCTGCTGTCCATCACTGAAAATATTTTTCTGGGCAACGAGCAGGCCACCGCCGGGGTGATTGACTGGAACACGTCCTACGTGAAAACCCAGGCCCTGCTGAACAAGGTGGGCCTCAAGGAGTCGCCCAACACCCTGATCACCAACCTGGGCGTGGGAAAGCAGCAACTCGTTGAAATTGCCAAGGCCCTGTCCAAGGAAGTGAAGCTGCTGATTCTTGACGAGCCGACCGCCAGCCTGAACGAAACCGACAGCGATGCCTTGCTGGAGCTTTTGCTTGAGCTCAAGCAGCAGGGCATGTCCTGCATCCTGATTTCGCACAAGCTCAACGAAATTTCCAAAGTGGCCGATGCCATCACGGTGCTGCGCGACGGGGCCACGGTGGCCACGCTGGACTGCAGCACCGAGCCGGTAAGCGAGGACCTGGTGATCCGCCACATGGTGGGCCGCGAGATGGCCGACCGCTACCCCAAGCGCATCCCCAATGTTGGCGAGACAGTTTTCGAGGTCAAAAACTGGACTGTGCACCACGCCGAGCATGCACAGCGCCAAGTGATCAAAGGCGTCAACCTGCACGTCAAGCGCGGCGAGATTGTGGGCATTGCCGGTTTGATGGGCGCGGGCCGCACCGAGTTGGCCATGAGTATTTTTGGTCGCACGTACGGCCAGAACATCAGCGGCCAGGTCTTTGTGCGCGGCAAAGAGGTCGATACCAGCACGGTCCAAAAAGCCATCGACCATGGCATTGCCTATGTCACCGAAGACCGCAAGGGCTACGGGCTGGTGCTGGAAGAAACCATCGCCTGGAACACCACGCTGGCCAACCTGGGGGCGGTCTCCAAACGCACGGTGGTGGACGAGGGGCGTGAATTTGGCGTGGCCCAGGAATTCCGCAAAAAACTCAACATCCGCAGCCCCAGCGTGTTTGCGCGCACGGTCAATCTGTCGGGCGGCAACCAGCAAAAGGTGGTGCTCAGCAAATGGCTGTTCTCGGAGCCCGAGGTGCTCATCCTGGACGAGCCCACCCGGGGCATCGACGTCGGCGCCAAATACGAGATCTACACCATCATCGCCCAGCTCGCGGCCGAGGGCAAATGCGTGCTGATGATCTCCAGCGAGATGCCCGAATTGCTGGGCATGTGTGACCGAATCTGTGTGCTGAACGAGGGCGCCTTTGTTGCGGAACTTTCCGCGGCAGAGGCCACCCAGGAAAAAATTATGCGATCTATCGTGACATCAGGAGTGAATTGACATGGCAACCCACAACCCGGGAGCAACCCCCACGGCCACCACCATCGGTGGCGCGGCCTTCCTGAAAAACCACTTGCGCGAATACGGCCTGCTGATGTCGCTCATCGCCATCATGGTGTTCTTCCAGGTGATGACGGAGGGAACCCTGTTCCAGCCGCTGAACCTGACCAACCTGATTCTGCAAAACAGCTACATCATCGTGATGGCGCTGGGCATGTTGCTGGTCATTGTGGCCGGGCATATCGACCTCTCGGTGGGGTCGGTGTGTGGCTTCATCGGCGCCGTGGCCGCCGTGCTCATGGTGGAGTACCACTGGCACTTTGTCCCCGCCTCCATGGTCTGCCTGGTGCTCGGTGGCGTCATTGGCGCGGCCCAGGGCTATTGGGTGGCGTTTTACAAAATTCCGTCCTTCATCGTCACGCTGGCGGGCATGCTGGTGTTCAAGGGTCTGGCGCTGGCCGTTCTGCAAGGTGCGTCGGTGGGGCCTTTCCCGCCTGAATTCCAGTTGCTTAGCACCGGCTTCATTCCCGACCCCTTTGCCGGAGAAAACCTGCGCGTGGCGTCTTTCATGATCGGCCTCCTGATGGCGCTGGCCATGCTGGTCGCCAAGGTGCGTGGCCGTGCGGCACGGGCCAAACACGGCATGGAAAACGAGCCCATGGCGCTCTTCGCCATAACCAACCTGGTGTTCGTGGGCCTGATCGCGGCTTTCAGCTACATGCTGTCCTCGTACCGGGGCTTGCCCAATGTGCTGGTGGTCATGCTTTTGCTGATGTTGGTGTACGACTTCGTGGCTTCCCGCACCACCATTGGCCGGCGCATCTACGCTTTGGGCGGCAATGAGAAAGCGGCGCGCCTGTCGGGCATCCGCACCGAACGCCTGACCTTCTACACCTTCATCAACATGGGTGTGCTGGCGGCACTGGCGGGGCTGATTTTTGCGGCCCGGCTGAACACCGCCACGCCCAAGGCGGGCCTGGGGTTTGAGCTGGACGTGATTGCGGCCTGCTTCATTGGCGGCGCGTCGGCCTCCGGTGGCGTGGGCAAGGTGCTGGGGGCCGTGATTGGCGCCTTCATCATGGGCGTGATGAACAACGGCATGTCCATCATGGGCATTGGCATCGATTACCAGCAGGTCATCAAGGGCCTGGTGTTGTTGGCGGCCGTCTGCCTCGACGTCTACAACAAAAACAAATAAGGAATCGCCATGTATTCAGCTGCCAATGCCCGCTACAAGGGTGTGTTTCCGGTCGTCCCTACGACCTTCACCGAGACGGGCGCACTCGACCTGGAAAGCCAGAAACGCTGCGTCGATTTCATGATCGATGCCGGGTCCACGGGCCTGTGCATCCTGGCCAATTTCTCCGAGCAGTTTGTGCTGTCGGATGCCGAGCGTGAGACCCTGACCAGCACCATTCTGGAGCATGTCAAAGGGCGGGTGCCAGTGATCGTGACCACCACCCACTTCAGCACCGATATCTGCCTGCAACGCAGCGTGCGGGCGCAGCAGCAGGGCGCTTCCATGGTGATGGTGATGCCGCCTTACCACGGCGCCACCATCCGCGTACCCGAAGCGCAAATCTACGAATTCTTTGCGCGTTTGTCGGATGGGCTGGACATTCCCATCATGATCCAGGATGCGCCCGTCAGCGGGACCGCCCTGTCGGTGCCCTTCCTGGCCCGCATGGCGCAAGAGATCAAGCAGGTCTCGTACTTCAAGATCGAAACCGCCGGCGCCGCTTCCAAACTGCGTGAGCTCATCCGCGTGGGCGGCGCGGCCATCGAAGGCCCCTGGGATGGCGAGGAAGCTATCACGCTCATGCACGACCTGGATGCAGGTGCCACCGGCGCCATGACCGGCGGCGCCTACCCCGACGGCATCCGCAAGATTGTCGACGCCCACGCCGCGGGCCGCCGTGACGAGGCCGCGGCCCTGTACCAGCAGTGGTTGCCCCTCATCAATTACGAGAACCGGCAAGGCGGCATCCTGACGGCCAAGGCCTTGATGGCCGAGGGCGGCGTCATCGCCTGCGAGGCCGGGCGCCACCCTTTCCCCGCCATGCACCCCGATACGCGTGCGGGCCTTATCGAGACCGCCAAGCGCCTGGACCCCCTGGTCCTGCGCTGGGGCAAGTGAACCTAGGACACCGCCATGACGATTTCCAAACACAACAACCTCATCAACGGCGAATGGGTTGCCACCGCCTCCTACGCACCCAACCTCAACCCCTCCAACCTGGCCGATGTGCTTGGCGAGTATGCGCAAGGGGATGCCGACCAGCTCAACGCAGCCGTGGCTGCCGCCCAAAAAGCCTTTCCCGCCTGGTCCACCAGCGGTATCCAGGCGCGCTCCGATGCGCTTGACAAAATCGGCAATGAAATCCTGGCCCGCAAGGAGGAGCTGGGCACCCTGCTGGCCCGCGAAGAGGGCAAGACCCGCGCCGAGGGCATTGGCGAGGCCGCGCGCGCCGGCAACATTTTCAAGTTTTTTGCCGGCGAGTGCCTGCGCCTGGCCGGTGAAATGCTGCCCTCCGTGCGTCCCGGCATTGGGGTGGAAATCACCCGCGAACCTTTGGGCGTCATCGGCCTCATCACGCCCTGGAACTTTCCCATGGCGATCCCCGCCTGGAAAGTGGCGCCGGCCCTGGCCTATGGCAACTGCGTGGTCTTGAAGTCGGCCGATCTGGTGCCGGGCTGTGCCTGGGCGCTGGCCGACATCATCCACCGCAGCGGCATTCCGGCCGGTGTGTTCAACCTGGTCATGGGGCCGGGCCGCGTGATTGGGGACGCCCTGGTCAACCACCCCGGCATCGCCGCCATCAGCTTCACCGGCTCCGTCGGTGTGGGGCAACGCATTGCCCAAAGCTGCGCGGCCAACATGAAGAAGGTGCAGTTGGAGATGGGCGGCAAGAACCCGCAAATCGTGCTCGACGATGCGGACCTGAACGGCGCGGTGGAACTCTGCGTGCAAAGCGCGTTTTACTCCACCGGCCAGCGCTGCACCGCGTCCAGCCGCCTCATCGTCACCGACCGCATTTACCCCGAGTTCATTGCCGCCATGCAAAAACGCATGGCCGCCATCAAGGTGGGCGACGCCTTGCAAGCCGGGATCGACATTGGCCCTGTTGCTTCACAAGCCCAGCTGGAGCAAGACCTGTCCTATGTGGAAATCGGCAAGGCCGAAGGCGCCACCCTCGTCGCCGGTGGGGAACGCCTGCAACGCGACACCGAAGGCTTCTACATGGCCCCCGCGCTGCTGGTGGACAGCACCGCCGCCATGCGCATCAACCGCGAAGAAATCTTTGGCCCCGTGGCCAGCGTGATCCGCGTGAAGGATTACGAGGAAGCCCTGGCCGTGGCCAACGACACACCGTTTGGTTTGTCCGCCGGCATTGCCACCACCTCGCTCAAATACGCCACCCATTTCAAACGCCATTCACAGGCCGGCATGGTCATGGTGAACCTGCCCACCGCCGGCGTGGACTACCACGTGCCATTTGGCGGCCGCAAGGGCTCCAGCTATGGTTCGCGGGAACAAGGCAAGTACGCGCAGGAGTTTTTCACGGTCGTGAAAACCTCCTACGTGATGGGCTAAGGGGCTGGCGCGGCGGGTATGCACATGGACACTGAACCGAGCTGCGTCGGCATCGACTGGGGCACCACGCACCGGCGGGCCTACGCCCTGGACGCCCGAGGCGCTTGCACTGCCACCTACGCCGACAACGAGGGTGCGCTGGCCTGCAGGGGCCGTTTCCCCGCAGCCTTGGACACGGCCTTGCAAGGCCTGAACACCACCCCCACGCGCGTGCTGATGTCCGGCATGGTGGGCAGTGCGCTGGGCTGGCAAGAGGTGCCCTACCTGGATGCCTCGGTTCCCCTGGATGCGCTGTGGAAACACCTGCGTCCGGTGAACGATGCGCCAGGCCCCTATGCCACGCTGATCGTGCCGGGCTACTGCGTGCGGGGGCCGGCAGGGCAGCCCGATGTGATGCGCGGTGAGGAAACCCAGTTGCTGGGAGCCCTCACGCTGGGGCACCACAGCGGCTGGTTTGTGCTGCCGGGCACCCACAGCAAATGGGTCGAGCTGGACGCGGGCCGCATTGTGCAGTTGCGCACTTACATGACCGGAGAGCTGTTTGAGCTTCTGGGGCGCCAGGGCACACTGGCCGCTGCCGCAGGCACCGGCGCGCCGGTATGGGACGACGCCGCCTTTGCAGACGGCGTGCACGCCGCAGGCCACGGCGCCCTGAGCCACCAGCTTTTTGGCTGCCGGGCACGCGTGGTCTGTGGCGACATGCCCGCCAGCAGCAGCAAGGCCTACCTCAGCGGCTTGTTGATTGGCAGCGAGCTGCATGACGTGTTGCACCAATCGGCACCCTCGGCCACGAACTCGACCTTTCAATTGATTGGTTCGGTGGAGCTTGCCAAACGCTACCAGGCCGCGGCCTCCCTGTTGGGCCTGGCCCTGGAGGTGATTGACGCCCAGGCCGCCTTCATCGGGGCCATGGCCCAGCTTCACGCCCGTGGGAAAACACTGTGAAAACTGCACAAACGTTATTGCAAGAAGCCCGCAACATGCCCCTGGTCGCCATCCTGCGCGGCCTGGAACCTGCCCACGCGGTGGCGGTTGGCGAGGCCTTGTTCGAGAGCGGTTTTCGCACCCTGGAAGTGCCGCTGAACCGCCCCGGCGCCCTGCAGTGCATCGAGCTTCTGGCCCGCGCACTCCCCAGCGATGCGCTGGTGGGCGGCGGCACCATGCTGACGGTCGCCGATGTGGATGCCGTGCACGGCGCGGGGGGCCGCTTGATGGTGTCCCCGAACTGCGACGTGCGTGTGATCGCGCGCGCGGTCGCGCTGGGCATGCTGTGCGCCCCCGGCGTGGCCACGCCCAGCGAGGCCTTTGCCGCGCTCCAGGCAGGCGCCCATGTGCTCAAAATTTTCCCGGCGGAGATGGTTGGCCACCAGGGGCTGAAGGCACTGTTATCGGTCCTGCCTTCAGGGACTGATGTGTGGCCCGTGGGCGGTATCACGCCAGACAGTCTGCTGCCCTGGAGAAGGGCTGGCGCCACCGGGTTTGGCATTGGCAGCCAGCTGTACACGCCAGGCACGACTGCCGCCGAGGTTTTGGCAAAAGGGACTTTTTACGTCCAGGCTTGGTCGAACGCCTGCCACTGAGAGGTCCGGTTTTCGGCTCTGATTGGGAGGAGCTGCTGTGCGCGTGTATCCATATTTGGATCGCGTGAATGCGGGGTGAGGATATACCCTAGGTTGCCGCAAAATTGTCGCAATTGGACAAATAAAAGTCGTTTTTCCGGGATTCAATACTAGCCATGACGATAGCATGGTCTATTCCCTGAGAGGCAATCGCCATTTTTCAGGTTCTATTGCCTACCGTCTTGTCAACCGAGAGGATACATAGTGGCTGAGAAAATTGTTGTCAAAAATCTCTATAAGGTTTTTGGATCGGACCCCGCCCTTGCCATGAAAATGCTGAAAGAGGGTCAGGGAAAGGACCATATTTTTCAGCAGACGGGCATGGTGACGGGGGTGATCAATGCCAATTTCCACGTCAATGAGGGGGAAATTTTTGTTCTGATGGGACTTTCCGGCTCCGGGAAATCCACGCTGATCCGTTTGCTGAATCGTTTGGTGGAGCCCACCCACGGGCAAATCATGGTGGGGGGCCACGATGTGGCAACCATGAGCAACAAAGCATTGGTGGAATTGCGCCGCAAGGATTTGGCCATGGTGTTCCAGTCCTTTGCACTGTTGCCGCACCTCTCCGTTTTGAGCAACACCGCTTTTGGTCTGGAGGTGGCGGGCGTGGGCCGCAAAGACCGCGAACTGCGTGCCATGGAGGTGCTGGACCAGGTAGGACTCAGGGCCTTCGCCCACAAGTACCCGGCGGAGCTGTCGGGCGGAATGCAGCAGCGTGTGGGTTTGGCGCGGGCGCTGGCGGTGGACCCCTCGTTGATGCTGATGGACGAGGCGTTTTCCGCGCTGGACCCGCTCAAACGCACGGAGATGCAGGAGCTGCTGCTCAAGCTGCAAAGTGAGCAGCAAAGAACGATTGTGTTCGTCTCGCACGATCTGGATGAGGCGTTTCACATTGGCGACCGGATCGCCATCATGGAAGGCGGGCGCATTGTGCAGATCGGCACACCGGACGAAATTTTGCGCAACCCTTGCGATGCCTATGTCCGGGCTTTTTTCAAAGGCGTGGATGTGCAGAAGTACCTGGTGGCCAAAGACGTGGCACGCACCGATGCGACGCTGGTCATTCGCCCTACGACAGATATCAGTGCAGACTTTGCCAGGGCCATTGAACGGCTGCGGGAGATGCGGCGCAACTATGCCTTTGTGGTGGCGGACGACGGCGCTTTGCAAGGCACGGTGTCCATCGATTCGATGTTGCTCAGCCTTCAAACAGGGGGGGATCTGATGGCCCATGCCTTGCTCGACGGGATCGGGTCGGTCCACGAAAGTCTGAGCCTGCGGGATTTGATCGGGCGTATCGTCAAAAACCCGCATCCCTTGCCGGTGGTGAACAACGCGGGGCGCTACCTGGGGGCCGTGACCCAGACAATTTTGCTCAAAAAGATGGTGGAAGAGGAGACAGCGTATGAGTGATTTTCTGCCGCTTGGCGATTGGGTCAACCAGGGCGTCAAGTTTGTGATTGACAATGACGGTGGCATGCTGGAGCAACTCGGTTCAGGCATCGGTACGCTGACTGAGAATATTGAACTGGGCTTGCAGGCCCTGCCGGTCTGGGTGGTTGCTGCCGTTTTGATCGCGACCGGGCTGTGGCGCGTGGGCTGGAAGTTTGCCCTGTTTTGCCTGGCCTGCTGCGTGGTGATTGACGGTACGGGTTTCTGGCCGCAAACCATGGTCACGCTGGCCCTGATTATTTCCGCCACCTTCATCAGTCTGGTCATCGGTTTGCCGCTGGGCATCTGGGTTGCCAAGAAGGACCGGGTGGCGGCCATTGTTCGCCCCACGCTGGATTTCATGCAAACCATGCCCGCCTTTGTCTACCTGATTCCGGCCGCCATGCTGTTTGGCCTGGGCCGGGTTCCCGGCGTGTTGGCCACCGTGATTTTTGCCATGCCACCGGTGGTGCGGCTGACCAGCCTGGGCATTCGCCAGGTCAATAAGGAACAGGTGGAGGCCGGCATCACCTTTGGATGCACACCGATGCAGGTTTTGTTCAAAGTGCAGATCCCAGGCGCTTTGCCGTCCATCATGGCGGGCATCAACCAGACCATCATGATGGCGCTGTCCATGGTCATCATTGCCTCCATGGTGGGGGCGGGCGGGCTGGGCAATGATGTGCTGGCCAGCATCCAGCGCCTGGACATTGGCCTGGGGTTTGAGTCCGGTCTGGCGGTGGTTTTGTTGGCGATCATGCTGGACCGCATCACGGAAACCTTTGGCGCCCAAGGCGTTCGCCTTTCGCTGCGGGAGCGTTTGGGGTTTCGGGCCAAGCGCAGCAAGCTACCGATGTGAGTGCATGATCTTTGCGATAGTCGGCCTATTTTTGAAGGGGTAAATGCTATGGACTTGCCGTCAACGGGAGCCAAGGAACCGCTGCCGTTGCAGCGATTTGTTTTCCTGACGCTTCCCAATTATTCCCTCATTGCCTTGTCGAGCGCGGTGGATGCACTGCGCATGGCCAACCGCGTCGCCCAGCAAGAGGTGTATGAATGGACCCTGGCCACGCTGGACGGTCTTCCCGCAGCGGCCAGCTGTGGGCTTTCGCTGGCACCGACGGTGTCGATTGAAAACATGGGGCCTGCCAATATCGTATTTGTGTGCGGCGGCATCAACGTGGAGCAGGCGGTGACGTCCGAGCTGCTGGCGGCACTGCGCAGATTGGCGCAGCGCCATGTGGCCTTGGGTTCGCTGTGCACGGGCGGCTACGCCTTGGCCAAGGCAGGCCTGCTGGACAAATACAAAGCCGTGATCCACTGGGAAAATATGTCTGCCTTGCAGGAAAAATTTCCGCGGGTCATCTTCTCGGACCAGCTCTTCGCCATTGACCGCGACCGCTATACCTGCAGCGGCGGAATAGCCCCCCTGGACCTGATGCTCAAGATCATCAAGGACCATCTGGGCCGGGACATTGCGCCGATGATTTCCGAACAGTTCATTCTGGACCGGATCCGCAATGACCAGGACCGCCAGCATGTTCCGCTGCAGGCCCGCGTGGGCCTGTTCCATGAGAACCTGATTGAGGCCGCAGCGCTGATGGAGGCGAATATCGAAGAGCCTTTGTCGTTGGATGAAATCGCGGAGCTGGTGGGGGTTTCGCGGCGGCAGATTGAGCGCCTGTTCAAACGTTATGTGGGTGAAGTGCCGACCAAATACTATCTGGACATGCGTTTGCGGCGGGCGCGCGGTCTGTTGCTGCAAACCGCCATGTCCATCATGGAAATTGCGGTGGCCTGTGGCTTCCAATCCCCGCCCCATTTTTCCAAGTGCTACCGCAACATGTTTGGCCACACACCCAGTGCAGAACGGCAACACAGCCGCGAGAACACACTGGGAATCCAGGCGGCGGTGGCCTGCGCACCGGTCACCCAGTCCGCACAGGATTGCGCGGCCTGGGTATAAGTGGGCTGACAGTCCGCACATGGGACGCGTTTAGCGGAACACCACGGTTCTTCCCCCGTTCAAAAAGACGCGGTGCTCAATGTGAAAGCGTACCGCATTGGCCAGTGCCCGGCATTCAGAGTCGCGCCCGGCGGCGGCCAGTTTTTCCGGGGTGAAGCTGTGGTCCACGCGTTCGACAATCTGTTCAATGATGGGGCCTTCATCCAGATCGCCCGTGACGTAGTGCGCCGTGGCACCGGTCAGCTTGACCCCGCGTTCATGGGCCTGGTGGTAGGGCTTGGCCCCTTTGAATCCCGGCAAAAACGAGTGGTGGATGTTGATGGCCCGCCCGCGCAAACGGCGGCACAAATCGTCCGACAACACCTGCATGTAACGGGCCAGGACCACCAGTTCACTGTGGGTCTGGGTCACGATTTCCAGTAGACGGGCTTCCTGCCGCGCCTTGGTCTCGGGGGTAACCGGCAAGTGGATGTAGGGGATGTCGTGGGCTTGCGCCAGCGGCTGCAGATCCAGGTGGTTGGACACAATGGCCGCGATGTCCATTTTGAGTTCCCCTGTGTGGTGGCGGTACAGCAAGTCGTGCAGGCAATGGTCGAACTTGGACACCATGATCAACACCCTGGGCTTTTTTTCGCCATCGTAGATAGCCCATTCCATCTTCTCCCGGTCCGCGATCTCCGTGAATTGGTCGCGCAAGTCTTCCAGCGTGGGCGTCTTGTCGGGGTCGCCGTAAAACGTCACGCGGATAAAAAACTGGGCGCTCAACACGTCGTCGAACTGGTGCATGTCCGTGATGTAGCACTGGCGCGAAGCCAGAAAGCTGGACACTGCGGCGACGGTCCCCATGCGGCTTGCGCAAGACGCATTGAGAACATAGTGGGGCTTGCCTTCGAGAGGGATCTGCATGGAATTTCCGCTCCTGTTCGGTGAGAAAGGTCGTTGCTCGGTGCAAGGATGTCCTGCACCGTGGCTGCAGTTTAGGAAGCGCACCGTTTCAGAGTTGTCTGGCGGCGACGGTGTTTTCCGCTGGCGCGACGACGCCAGTTTCCCGCTGGGGTGCGCCCATCCATGCGGGTTTGCCTTGTCGTCTTTCGACAACCACAAGTCGCTAATCTGCCAGCTGTGGCGGGGGTGCACCCGTACCATTTTGCTCAGTTCAGTCCTCGTATCCGCAGGGATGAGGCACGGTATGTCAACACAGGAGTTCACCATGGCTGATGGTTTTGATGATGATCTGGATCTGAGTACGCTCAATGACGAGGATTTGACCGAGCAGGTGCACGATGACCTGTACAACGGCCTGCGCGAGGAGGTGGTGGAAGCAACCCGGATATTTCTGAGCCGGGGGTGGTCAGCCGACCGCGTGCTCAACGAAGCCTTGGTCGAAGGCATGCGCATCGTGGGGGTGGATTTTCGGGATGGCATTTTGTTTGTGCCCGAGGTCTTGTTGGCCGCCAATGCCATGAAAGGGGGCATGGAAATATTGCGGCCCCTGCTGGCGGAAACCGGCGTTGCACCGATTGGCAAAGTGGTGATAGGCACGGTCAAGGGCGATATCCACGACATTGGCAAGAACCTGGTTGGGATGATGATGGAAGGGGCGGGCTTTGAAGTGATCGATTTGGGGATCAACAACCCGGTCGAAAAATACCTGGAGGCACTGGAGCAGCACAAGCCCGACATCCTGGGCCTGTCGGCGCTGTTGACCACCACCATGCCGTACATGAAAGTGGTGATCGACACACTCAAGGAAAAAGGGCTGCGCGATGATTACATCGTGCTGGTCGGTGGCGCACCGCTGAACGAGGAGTTTGGCCGGGCGGTGGGTGCGGATGCCTATTGCCGCGATGCGGGTATTGCGGTGGAGACGGCCAAGACACTGATCGCGGCACGCCGCAGCGCCGCATTCGCCTAGGCCGCCACCATGGGCAACGCCAGCGCAACCTTGATCATTGCCTGCGGCGCCTTGGCCCATGAAATTGTGGCCTTGCGCAAGCTCAATAACTGGCCCCATCTGGAGGTGCAGTGTTTGCCCGCCGATTTGCACAACCACCCGGAAAAAATTCCGCAAGCGGTGCGTGAAAAGATCCGCGCCAACCGGGGGAGCTACGCATCCATGTTCGTGGCCTATGCGGATTGCGGCACCGGTGGCCTGCTGGATGCGGTGCTGGCCGAAGAGCAGGTGGAGCGGATTGCGGGCGCCCACTGCTACGAGTTTTTTGCCGGAAGCGCTGTTTTTGAGCGTTTGGCCGAGGCCGAGCCTGGCACTTTTTATTTGACCGACTTTTTGCTCCGGCACTTTGAGCGCCTGGTCATCCAGGGCCTGGGCATTGACCGGCACCCTGAGTTGATGGCCTTGTATTTTGGCAACTACCGCAAGCTGGTGTACCTGGCCCAACTGGAGTCTCCACACAAGATCGCGGACGGCCAGCGGGCGGCGGACCGATTGGGGCTTGTTTTTGAGTACCGGGTCACCGGTTATGGCGAGCTGGAACACAGCCTGCGGCGTGCGGGCGAAGGAGTGATTGCATGGCGAAACTGATCGTGATTTCCTGGCGCGACGTGCCGGCGCAAGTCCTGGTGAAGGCGGGGCGGGAAACGGCCAAGGTGCAGCTTTCGCACCGTTTTCAAGAGGCTGTGGACCGGGCCGCCATGCGTGCGGGCAAGGCCGGTTCAGCCGACTATCTGGCCGACTGGAAGCGTAGCGAGCCACGCCGTTGCGGAGACGATTTGCAGGCCGAGGCCGATGCCGAGGCCCGGAGCATTGAGGCACGTTATTCGGATGCGGACCTGCTGCGCTTGATTCGCGCCCATGGCTTGGAGGCTGCGCCCGGCCAAGCACCCGCAGTGGAACCTGAAAGTGAGGGCCTCTGATGTACGCCGTTCGCCGTTGGTCGGTGCGCCATGCAGCCGGTCTGGAGATTTTTTACCGCGGTTTCGAACGCGTTCTGGTCGCTCTGCATCCGCTTTGGCAGCGGATGGGCTATGGCCGTCTGGAGAAGCCCGTGGCCACCCTGGAGAAGGCGGTCAAAGGCTTTCTGTTTGACTGCCAGATGTGCGGCCAGTGCGCCTTGAGTTCCACTGGCATGTCCTGCTCCATGAATTGCCCCAAGAACCTGCGCAATGGTCCCTGCGGGGGGGTGCGGGCCAATGGACACTGTGAGGTTCAGCCGGACATGCGCTGCGTGTGGGTGGAAGCCTTTGAAGGCAGCCAGCGTATGCGAGAAGGCAAGGGCGCGATTCAGGTGGTGCAATTTGCGGTGGACCGCAGGCTGCAAGGGCGTTCCTCCTGGTTGCAAGTGGCGCGTGACAAGGCCGACAGCGTTGCAGCGGAGGTCTCATGAAATTCGAAGACGAACCGGTTCCTGGCTACCCCCTGCCCATCCTGCCCGGCCACACCTCGCCGGGGCGGCTGGAGCGGGTGCTGCGCAGTGGCGCCTTTGCGGTGACCTCGGAGCTGGACCCGCCGGACTCGGCCGATCCGCAGGATGTGTACAGCCGCGCCCGCGTGTTTGACGGCTATGTGGACGCCATCAACGCCACCGACGGCAGTGGCGCCAATTGCCATATGTCCAGTTTGGCGGTATGCGCGCTGCTGACCCGTATCGGTTATGCGCCGGTGATGCAGATCTCGTGCCGCGACAAAAATCGCATCGCCATCCAGGGCGATATTTTGGGCGGTGCGGCCATGGGGGTTGCCAACATGCTGTGCCTGACCGGTGATGGGGTGCAGTCGGGCGACCATCCCCAGGCCAAGCCGGTGTTCGATCTGGACTGCATGTCCTTGCTGGGCATTGGCCGCACGCTGCGGGACGATCACCAGTTTCAAAGTGGGCGCAAGGTCACTTACGCGCCGCGCGTTTTCCTGGGCGCCGCGGCCAACCCGTTTGGGCTGCCCTATGAATGGCGGGCGCAGCGTTTGGCCAAAAAGGTGGAAGCGGGCGCACAGTTCATCCAGACCCAGTATTGCTACGACGTGCCGCGCCTCAAAGTCTTCTTGCGAGAGATTGAGGATTTGGGTTTGTTGGGCAAGGTGTTCATCCTGGTGGGGGTGGGGCCGCTGCGCTCCGCCAAGGCGGCCGACTGGATGCGCACCCATGTGCCCGGCATTCACATTCCCGATACGGTCATCCAGCGCATGGCCGGAGCCCAAAAGCCCGCGCTGGAGGGGCGCCAGGTGTGCATCGATCTGATTCAGGAAATCCAGGACCTCAAGGGGGTGTCCGGTGTGCACGTCATGGCGTTTCGCCAAGAGGAAACCGTGGCCGAAATCATTCAGAAATCCGGGGTGCTCAAGGGCCGTGTGCCGTGGTACCCCGGCCGGGACAGCGACATTCAACTCAGGAAGGAAGCAGCGTGACAGACACCATCATCAGTTCGGCCACCAAGGAAGTCGTGATTGGCTTCGACCGCCCGTTCGTCATCATTGGCGAGCGCATCAACCCCACCGGCCGCAAGATCATGGCAGCCGAAATGCTGGAGGGTGATTTCAGCCGCGTCATCGCCGATGCACTGGCGCAAGTCGCCGCCGGAGCCCATATGCTCGATGTCAATGCCGGCATTCCCCTGGCCGACGAGCCGGGGCTGCTCGCCAAGGCCATTCAGTTGGTGCAGTCGGTGACCGACGTGCCCTTGTCCATCGACTCGTCCATCGTGGCGGCCCTGGAGGCAGGTTTGGCGGTTTACCAAGGCAAGGCACTGGTCAACTCCGTGACTGGCGAGGAAGACCGCCTGGAGGCGGTGCTGCCCCTGGTGAAGAAATACGGCGCCGCCGTGGTGGCCATCTCGAACGATGAATCCGGCATTTCGCAGGACCCCGATGTGCGCTTTGCGGTGGCCAAGAAAATTGTGGAGCGCGCCTCGGACTATGGCATCCCTGCCTGCGATATCGTGGTGGACCCCCTGGTGATGCCGATTGGCGCCATCAACCAGGCGGGTGTGCAGGTCATGCGCCTGGTGCACCGCCTGCGCACCGAGTTGAAGGTCAACACCACCTGCGGTGCCTCCAACGTGAGTTTTGGCCTGCCGGAACGCAACGGCATCAACGCCGGCTTTTTGACCATGGCGATTGCCTCAGGAATGACTTCCGCCATTACCAATCCCTTGCACGAAGAGGTGGTGCGGGCCTGCCTGGCGGCGGATGTGATGATGGGGCATGACCCCGATTGCATGCGCTGGATTCGCAAATTCCGTGCGGCACCAGAGGTGGGGGCTGATGGGGAAATGGGGCGGGGCCGACGTGAAGGTGGCAGCCGCAGGCGGCGCGAATGACACCGGTGCCCGAGTTTTCAGGGCCGAGCCCGTGAGCGCAGCCGACGCCCTGGTGGTGTTCACGCCCTCGGGGCGGCGGGGACGTTTTTCGCTGGGCACACCGGTGCTGCAGGCGGCCCGCTCGCTGGGTGTGGATATTGATTCGGTGTGTGGCGGCCGTGGCCTGTGCGGGCGCTGCCAGGTGCTGGTGTCGGAAGGCGAGTTTGCCAAACACGGGCTGGTGTCGCGCGCCGAACACCTTTCGCCCCTGGGGGCGGTGGAGCAGGACTACTGCAGCACACAGCCGATGGCGGCCGGGCGGCGCCTGTCGTGTGCGGCGCAGGTGCTGGGCGATGTGGTGATTGACGTGCCCTCCAGCAGCCAGGTGCACAAGCAGGTGGTGCGCAAAGAGGCGGAAAGCTACGCGGTGGAGCTGGACCCCCTGATCCGTCTGCATTTTGTCGATGTGCAAGAGCCGGACATGCACGACCCCTCCGGGGACCTGCGGCGGCTGGAAGATGCGCTGGAGTTTGAGTGGCGTTTGACCGACCTGGCTTGCGATGTGATCGTGTTGCAGCAGCTGCAGACCGCCCTGCGCAAGGGCGGCTGGAAGGTGACCGTGGCCGTGCATGCCGGCCAGCAGATTGTGGCGGTTTGGCCGGGATTCCGCGAGCATGTCTATGGCCTGGCCATCGACGTCGGCTCCACCACCATCGCCGCCCACCTGTGCGATTTGGCCTCGGGGGAAGTGGTGGCTTCAGCGGGGGTGATGAACCCCCAGATCCGCTTTGGCGAAGACCTGATGAGCCGGGTCTCCTATGTGATGATGAACCCGGGCGGCGAAAAGGAAATGACCGCTGCGGTGCGTGCGGCGCTCAATGGCCTGGCGCTAGACGTGTCCCGCCAGGCAGGCATTGCACCGCAGGATATTTTGGAAGCCACATTTGTGGGCAACCCCATCATGCATCACCTGCTGTTGGGGATTAACCCGGTCGAACTTGGGGGGGCGCCGTTTGCCCTGGCGACCGACCGCGCCATCACCCTGTGGGCGGTGGAGATTGACTTTGCCATTCACCGCAATGCACGCATCTACGTGCTGCCCTGCATTGCCGGCCATGTGGGGGCCGATACGGCGGGTGTCATCCTGGCCGAACGCCCGGACCTGTCCGACAAGATCACCCTGCTGGTGGATGTGGGCACCAACGCCGAAATCGTGCTGGGCAATAACCAGCGTCTGCTGGCCTGCTCCAGCCCGACCGGTCCCGCCTTCGAGGGCGCGCAAATCAGTTGCGGACAGCGCGCCGCTCCCGGTGCCATAGAGCGGGTGCGCATTGACCCGCAGACGCTGGAGCCGCGCTTCAAGGTGATTGGCTGCGATGTGTGGTCCGACGACCCGGCATTTGCCGCGGCGGTGGCCGGGACCGGGGTGACCGGTGTCTGCGGCTCCGGCATCATTGAAGTGCTGGCCGAGATGTACCTTGCGGGCATCATTCGACATGACGGTGTCATCAATGGGGAAATGGCGGCCCGCAACCCCCGCATCCAGGCCGATGGCCGCACCTTCTCCTACGCGCTGTACCCCGCCACGGGGTCAGCGCCCGCGCTCAAGGTCATGCAAAACGATGTGCGCGCCATCCAGCTCGGCAAGGCTGCGCTGTATGCCGGAGTGCGTTTGCTCATGGAAAAAATGGGCGTTGACAAGGTGGACCGTATCCGGCTGGCCGGTGCGTTTGGCAGCCACATCGATGTCAAGTACGCGATGGTTCTGGGCATGATCCCGGACTGCGCGTTGGACCAGGTCAGCTCGGCGGGCAATGCGGCAGGCACAGGTGCGCGTATTGCGCTGCTGAACCAGCGCGCACGCCGGGAGATCGAGCAGCTGGTGCGCCGGGTCGAGAAGGTGGAGACCGCCGTGGAGGCACGGTTCCAGGAGTTCTTTGTCGAAGCCATGGCCATTCCCCATCTGACAGCGCCCTTTGTCCACCTGCGGGAGGTGGTTGCACTGCCAGAGCGTGTGGGCGTGAGCGCCGAAGCCGGGGGGCGTGGTCGCCGTGCTTCGCGCAGAGGTGGACAGGGGGAAAGCATTCAGTAGGTACAACAAGTCTCATCAAGCATTGGCAATGCGTTCTGTGGTCATTGATGAAAATCGCGCGGTAGGTAGTTTTCTTTTAACAACGAGGAGTCAGCATGAAAGTGAAATTGGGTTCGAAGTTGATTGGCGCAGTGGCTGCTTTGGCGGCGCTGGCCGGGCAAAACGCCTTGGCTGAAGATGCCAGTTGCAAGACAGTGCGTTTCGCCGACGTGGGCTGGAGCGACATTGCCGCCACCACCGGCCTGGCTTCGGTGGTGCTGGAAGGGCTGGGGTACAAGCCCACGGTGACCATTGCCTCCATCCCGATTGCGTTTGCGGGCATGAAGAAGAAACAGATCGATGTGTACCTGGGCTACTGGAATCCTTCCCAGACGCCGATGATGGACCCCTTTGTCAAGGCGGGGGACATCAAGGTGCTGGAGACGCCCAATCTGGTCGGTGCCAAGTACACGCTGGCGGTTCCCACCTATTTGTATGACAAGGGCCTCAAGACCTTTGCCGACATTTCCAAGTTTGAGAAAGAGCTGCAGGGCCGGATTTATGGCATCGAGCCCGGCAACGACGGCAATGCCCTGGTGGCGGACATGATCAAGGAGAACAAGTTTGGTTTGAAGAACTTCAAGGTGATCGAGTCCTCCGAGGCGGGCATGCTGATCGAGGTGCAGCGGGCCGCCAAGCAGCAAAAGCCCATCGTGTTCCTGGGCTGGGAGCCGCACCCCATGAACGTGCAGATGAAGATGAGCTACCTGGAGGGCGGCGACGACGTGTTTGGTCCCAACCTGGGCGAGGCCAAGGTGTACACCGCCGTGCCGCCCAGCTACGAGTCGCGCTGCCCTAATGTCGCGGCATTTTTGAAAAATCTGCAGTTCAGCACCGACATGGAAAACCAGGTCATGGGGCCGATTCTGAAAAAGGTCAAGCCCAATACGGCGGCGCGTGATTTCCTGAAGAAAAACCCGGATGTCCTGAACAAGTGGCTGGCTGGCGTGAAGAGTTTTGATGGCAAAGAGGGCATTGCCGAAGTGAAAAATGCCCTGAAAATCTGAGGACTCCAAGCCAGCGCCGCTGCGGATCGGCATTGCTCAAGCGCAGCGGTGCTTGGGGGGATGGAGTGTTCTTTGTACTGACGGAAACAACATGAGCGAAATGACGGTCTTCAGCTGGGTGGACGGACAACTCTTGCAAGGTGGGGGCGAGCGGTTTGAAACGCTCAACCCCGCCACAGGACGGCCTTTCGCGCAGGTGCATGCGGCCAACGCGGCCGATGTGGAGGCCGCAGTGGCCTCTGCCCAGCGCGGTTTTGAGGTCTGGTCCGCCATGACGGGCGCCGAGCGCGGCCGCATCCTGTACCGCGCCGCACAGCTGCTGCGCTCGCGCAACGACGCTTTGGCTGCGCTGGAGGTGCAAGACTGCGGCAAGCCTTTGCAGGAAGCGCTGGTGGTTGATGTGCAAAGTGGCGCCGACTGCATCGAGTATTTTGCGGGCGCCGCGGCCACCTTGGGCGGCGCGCAGTACCCCTTGAAGAATGCCTTTGCCTATACCCGGCGTGAACCCCTGGGGGTGTGTGTGGGTATCGGGGCCTGGAATTACCCTTTGCAGATTGCCTGCTGGAAATCCGCCCCCGCGCTGGCCGCAGGCAATGCCATGATTTTCAAACCCTCGGAGCTGACGCCGGTTACGGCCCTGAAGTTGGCCGAGATTTACCTGGAAGCCGGAGTGCCGCCGGGGGTGTTCAACGTCTTGCAAGGGCAGGGCGAGACCGGCGCCCTGTTGGCGGCGCACCCCGGTGTGGCCAAGGTGTCCGTGACCGGCTCCATTCCCACCGGCAAAAAGGTGATGCAAACGGCGGCTGGCACGTTGAAGCGTGTGACCATGGAACTGGGTGGCAAGTCGCCCCTGCTGGTCTTTGAGGACGCCGACCTCGAACAGGCGGTGTCAGCCGCGATGATGGGCAACTTTTATACCCAAGGAGAGGTGTGCACCAATTGCACGCGGGTCTTCGTACAGCGGGGCCTGGCGGACCGGTTTCTGGAGCGCTTGCAAGAGCGCACCGCCTTGCTTCGGGTGGGCGACCCGATGGACCCGGACACCGAGGTGGGCGCTTTGATTTCGGCCGCGCACACCGCCAAGGTGATGGACTACATCGCCAGCGGCGTGGCCGAGGGTGCTACCTTGTCAGCGGGTGGGCAGCGGGTGGACGTGGCGGGCTTGGGCGGAGGCAATTTTGTGGCGCCCACGATTTTCTCCCACTGCCAGGACCACATGCGTATCGTGCGGGAAGAAATCTTCGGGCCGGTGCTGGCCCTGCTGGTCTTTGACGACGAAGACGAGGTGATACGCCGCGCCAACAACACCCGCTTTGGCCTGGCCGCCGGGGTGTTCACGCGGGACGGAGCACGCGGCCACCGGGTAGCCGCCCGGCTCAAGGCCGGTATTTGCTGGATCAACAACTACAACATCGCTCCTATCGAAATGCCGTTTGGCGGCGCCGGTGAGTCGGGCATAGGCCATGAAAACAGCATGGTGGCCATGGACCACTACACGCAGCTCAAGACGGTGTATGTCGAGCTGGGCGAGGTCGCTTGCAGCTACCGCTGATCCCATTTCCATACCGATGCGATATGTCGTTGCCCCTTCTTGTCGTGCTGAAGCACTGCCTGCGTCGGCGCGCCTCATCTCCCATCGATCTGAAAACGGAATGACCCCCAAATAATGACCATGAAAAAAGAAGAATTCGACTACATCATCATCGGTGCCGGTTCTGCCGGCAGTGTGCTGGCCCACCGCCTGAGCGAAGACCCCCAGGTCCAGGTCTTGCTGCTGGAAGCCGGACCGCTGGACCGCAACCTGTTCATCCACATGCCCTCGGGTTTTGCCTACCCGATGGCCAACCCGCGCTACACCTGGATGTACGAATCCGAGCCTGAGCCCTTTATGGACCAGCGGCGCATCCATTGCCCGCGCGGCCGGGTGATCGGGGGGTCTTCCTCCATCAACGGCATGGTCTACATCCGCGGCCATGCGCTGGACTACGACGGCTGGGCCCTGCGCCCGGGCCTGGAAAACTGGTCTTATGCCGATTGCCTGCCCTATTTCCGCAAGGCCGAAACCCGTGGCCAGGGTGGTGACGTCTACCGGGGCGACAGCGGGCCTCTGCACGTCAGCACCGGGCAGTGCCGCAACCCCTTGTACCCGGCTTTCATAGAGGCGGGGCGTCAGGCTGGCTACCCGGTCACGCAGGACATGAACGGCTACCAGCAGGAGGGTTTTGGTGCCATGGACATGACCGTGTACAAAGGCTGCCGCTGGAGCACCGCCATGGCCTACCTGCGCCCGGCCCTTAAGCGGCCCAACCTGAGGCTGCAAACCGAAACGCGGGTGAACAAGGTCTTGTTGGAGGGGCCGGCGGGTTCGCCCAAGGCGGTGGGTGTGGAGGTGGTCCACCAGGGCCAGGTGGCGCAGTGGCGCGCCGGTCGGGAGGTTATTTTGTGCGGAGGTGCTGTCAATTCACCGCAGCTGCTTCTGCTTTCGGGCATTGGCAACCCCGCGCAGTTGCAGCCGCTGGGCATTGAAGTCAAGGCGGCGCTGAAAGGGGTGGGGGAGAACCTGCAGGACCATCTGGAAACCTACGTCCAGTACGCGTGCAAGGAACCCATCACCCTGTATTCGGCGCTCAATCCGCTGGTCAAGCTCAAGATCGGTGTCGAGTGGCTTTTGTTCCAGACCGGTCTGGGGGCCACCAACCACTTTGAGTCCGGTGGTTTTATCCGCAGCGAGGCGGGGGTGAAGCACCCCGACCTGCAGTACCACTTTCTGCCCATGGCAGTGCGCTACGACGGCAAGGCCCCCGCCACCGGCCATGGCTTCCAGGCCCATGTGGGGCCGATGCGGCCCACCAGCCGGGGCCATGTCCGGCTGCGCAGCGCCAAGGCGCAGGACGCGCCCATCCTGCGGTTCAACTACATGAGCACCGAGCAGGACCGCAAGGAAATGCGGGCCGCCATCCGGTTGACGCGCGAGGTCTTTTCCCAAAGTGCCTTTGACCGCTTTCGCGGCGAAGAGCTGTCGCCGGGCCCGGCCGTTCAGACCGATGCGCAAATCGACGCCCATATCCGCGCCAGCGCCGAAACCGCCTACCACCCCTCCTGCTCCTGCCGCATGGGCACTGACGACATGGCGGTGACCGATGCGGCGGGCCGTGTCCATGGGGTGCAAAACCTGCGGGTGGTGGACGCCTCCATCATGCCCGACGTGGTCAGCGGCAACCTGAATGCGCCCACCATCATGATGGCGGAAAAAATGGCCGATGCCATCCGGGGGCGCAAGCCCCTGGCGCGCTCCACAGCACCGTTCTTTGTCCATCCGCACTACCCAACCCAGCAGCGCTGACCGGGCGGCCATGACAGACTCTGCGTGCCCCGTTGCGGCGCCTTCATTCGGCGGGCTGGCCTATTGGCCCGAAGCGCAGGCGGCGCAGCTGACCGCCCTGATGCGTGCCAACGCCCACTGCGGCGCCTATGCGGTGTTCGATGCCGACAACACCTCCTACCGCCACGACCTGATCGGTGCGCTGCTGCCCTTCATGGAGATGCAAGGGGTGTTGACGCGCGCGACCATGGACCCCGCGCTCCGGCTGATTCCGTTCAAGGACAGCGCCACCCACCAGGAGAGCCTGAACAGCTACTACCTGCGCCTGGGTGAGATCGACGACCAGGTGGCCTACCCCTGGGCCTCGCAGATTTTTGCGGGATTCACGCTCCGCCAGCTCAAGGCCCAGCTGGACGCGTTGATGGCCCATGGCCAGCCGATTCCAAGCCAGTGCTGGGTGGGGGAGCGGGTGGAGACCTTGCTGATTGACCCCCCGGCGCTGCTGCGCGGGCAGCAGGCGTTGTACCAGGCCCTGAGGCACCATGGCATCGCGGTGTATGTGGTCAGCGCGGCCAGCGAGGAACTGGTGCGCATGCTGCTGTCGGACCCGCAGTACGGCTACCACGTCCAGCCGGAAAACGTGATTGGTGTTTCGCTCCTGCTGCGGGACCGGCGCAGCGGCAGCATCACCACGGCGCGCAAGCAGATCGCCGAAAACCGCTACCACCCCCACGATTTGCTGGACCACGAAATGACCGCCACCCTGTGGGCGCCCCTGCCCTGGTACGAGGGCAAGCAGGCCGCCATTCACACCTATGTACACCCCTGGAAAAAGCCGGTTCTGGTGGCGGGGGACACCCCTGAGAGCGACGGGCCCATGCTGTTTCGGGGGCCGGACGTGGAACAGGGCGCCTTGCGCCTGTTTGTGTCCCGCTCCGATCATGCGCTGCAAAAAATCCAGCACCTGCAGGCCCAGCATGCTGCCGCACAAAGTGCGCAGGGCCTGACGGTGAACGCCCAGCACAACTGGGTGGTGGTCACGCCCGAACAAATTCAGTGACTGGGTGCGCCAGCACCCGGCCGCGCCCAAGCCTTTCGCTCCAACCCCAGCCTTTTCCATGACTGCCATGCACCCCTCCGCTTCCAACCGTTTCTCCCAACTCCTGGCCTCACGCCCCTGGCTGCTGGCCGATGGCGCCACCGGCAGCAACCTGTTTGAGGTCGGGCTGGTCTCGGGCGATGCACCGGAGCTGTGGAACATCGACCATCCCGAACGCATTGCCGCGCTGCACCGCAGCTTTGTGGAGGCGGGCGCAGACATCTTGCTGACCAACAGCTTTGGCGGCACCCGCTACCGCCTGAAGCTGCACCAGGCCGAGCACCGGGTGGCCGAGTTGAACACCGCGGCGGCGCGCATCGCGCGTGGGGTGGCCGACGCCAGTGGCCGCACGGTGGCCGTGGCGGGCAGCATGGGGCCTACCGGTGAAATCATGGAGCCGATTGGAGCCTTGACCTTCGACCAGGCCCAACAAGCCTTTGCCGAGCAGGCCAGCGCCTTGGCGCAAGGCGGGGTGGACGTGCTGTGGATAGAAACCATGTCTTCGCGGGAGGAGGTGGAGGCGGCCGTGGCGGGCGCGGCCACGGTGGGCCTGCCCATTGTTTGCACCCTCAGTTTTGACACCAATGGCCGCACCATGATGGGCCTGTCGCCCAGTGACTTCGCTGGCATCGAGAAAACCCTGGCACCCAGGCTGGCCGCGTGCGGCACCAACTGCGGGGTGGGCGCGGCCGAGGTGGTGGCCTGCATCCACAACCTGGCACAAGCCGCCGGGCCCGACGTGGTGCTGGTGGCCAAGGGCAACTGCGGCATACCGCAGTACGTGGATGGCGCCATTTGCTACAACGGCACGCCAGAGTTGATGGGCGTCTATGCCCGCATGGCACTGGACGCCGGGGCGCGCATCATTGGCGGTTGCTGCGGCACCTCTCCCCGGCACCTGCGGGCCATGCGCGAGGCGCTGGACGCCCACACCCCGGGCCCCGCCCCGGAGCTGGACGCCATCGTCGCCACTTTGGGTGAGGTGTCGGTCGGCGCACGCGCCCAGTGGGGTGGTGAACTCAGCCGCTTGGGCGGCGCGGCGGCGGGCGCCAACCTGAAGCGCGGCAGCGGACGCCGCTCGGGTGGTGTTTTGCTATAAATTTAGGAGCTGCTTACGCTTATCCAGTATGCCGAAAAGGCCTAAAAGGCTGTTGAGTTTCGGAGTAAAACCTACTCCAGCACCAGCAGGCTGTCGTGCGAAAAGCCCAGGGTGACCGGTGCGCCGCGCTGGGGTAGCACCAGGTTCGGGTCGTTGAACACGTCCAGCGAGATGACCGCTTCCTCCAGGCGTGCCCGGATGCGCACGATGGCACCCAGGAAGTTCACTTCTTCGACCGTGGCGGCCAGCGAGTTGCGCCCCTGCTGGGGCGCTTCAAAGGTGATGGCTTCGGGGCGGATGGCCAGCGCCCGGTTTTGCCCGGCTGCCATGCCTGCCGCTTTGTTGGAAGTGACCAGGCTTTGCCCACCCACGGCAATGCGCCCGGTGCCAGCATCGGTGACAACGCCCTGGAGCAAGTTGAGCGTGCCGACGAAGGACGCCACAAAGCGGGTGCGGGGAAAGTTGTACACCTCACTGGGGCTGCCGATTTGCTCCACCCGGCCTTCGTTGAGTACCACGATGCGGTCCGAGATGGAGAGGGCTTCTTCCTGGTCGTGGGTGACAAAGATGGAGGTGATGCCCAGCTCGCGCTGCAGCGCCCGTATCTCTTCACGCAGGGAGACGCGGATCTTGGCGTCCAGTGCCGACAAGGGCTCGTCCAGCAGCAGCACCTGGGGTTGGTTGGCCAGGGCCCGCGCCAGCGCCACCCGCTGCTGCTGCCCGCCGGACAACTGCCAGGGGTAGCGCCCCGCCAGGGGCTTGAGCTTGATCAGCGCCAGCATTTCTTCCACCCGGTGGTCGATTTGCGCTTGCGGCATTTTGGCCACTTTCAGGCCAAAGCCGATGTTGTCGGCCACGGTCATGTTGGGGAACAGCGCATAGGACTGGAACACCATGCCGATGTTGCGCTGATTGGTGGGCAGGTGGGTGACGTCGCGCCCGTCAAACCGGACCAGCCCTGCAGAGGGTGATTCAAAGCCCGCCAGCATGCGCAAAATGGTCGTCTTGCCGCAGCCCGACGGGCCCAGGAAGGTGATGAACTCGCCACGCTCGATGTTCATGGTGAAGTCATGCACCACGGTGAGTTTGTCAAAGGATTTTTTTAAATTGGATATTTCAAGGAATGCCATGGCCGGGTCTCATTTTTTGTGGTTTTTTGGGGGCAGGGTCAAGAGTTGCTGGCGGGCGGCGCGCGCCGTGTGCTGGCGTTGCGGCCGAACAGCTGGATCAAGCCCATAGAGGCCCAGGTGATGAGGAAGGCGATGACGGCCAGCGCAGAGGGCTCGTAGGCCTTGTTCGCGCCCATCAGTTGCAGGTAGGGGCCAAAGGCCGGGCGGCTCAGCAAGCTGGCCATGGTGAATTCCCCGATAACCACCGCAAACGTCAGGAAGGCGCCCGACAGGATGGCCGAGCTGATGTTCGGAAAGATCACCTTGAACAGGATCGTGGCGCGGTTGGCACCCAGCACCTCGGCGGCCTCGGTCAGGGTGCGCACGTCAATGGCGCGCAAACCGGTATCGACCGAGCGGTACATATAGGGCAGGGACAGCGTCACGTAGCTGCACACCAGCAGAAAATCGGTGGCCGTTTCGTTGCCGGTGAGCGGCAGGTAGGAGCTGCTGTTAAAGAGGCGCAAATACCCGAACACGATGACGATGGCCGGAATCACCAGCGGCAGCAGGGTGATGAATTCCACCAGCGGGCGCAGCTTGGGCAGGCGCAACTGCACCCAGTAGGCGGTGGGCGCCACCAGCAGCACACCCAGCACGATGGTGATGGCGGCCATCACCATGGAGTAACCAAAGGTGGCCTGAAACTGCGGGTCGGCAAACACCGCCCGGTAGGCGTCGAAGCTGTATTCGCCGCGGCGCATGCGCAGGCTGAATTCAAAGGTGGCGATGAGCGGAATCAGGAAATAGCTTGCGCCCACAATGAACGCAATCCACGCTCCCAGACGTGAGGTGGATTTCATGTGCGCCCCCGCTCGGATTGGCTGCGCAGCCACATGTAGCCCGCATTGGAGATGCCGGTGATCACGATCATGCCCAAGGCCAGCGCATAGCCCAAGTTGGGGTTGTGCAGCACATCGCCGCGTATCTGCGCAAACAGCAAGATGGGCACAATATTCAGGGAACTGCCTGTCAAGGCATAGGCGGTGGCCACCGCGCCAAAGGCATTGGCAAACAGCAGCAGCATGGCACCCAGAATGCTGGGCCACAAAACCGGCAAGGCCACATAGCGCCAGTACTGGAATGCGGTGCCGCCCAGGCAGTCGCACGCTTCTCTCCACTCGCGTTTGATGCCCTCCAGCGCGGGCGTGACGATCAGCACCATCAAGGGGATTTGAAAATACAGGTAGGTCAGCGCCAGCCCGGCAAAGCTCAGGACACTGAAGCCGGTGGAATACAGGTCGAACCCCAGAAACTTCTTGAACAATACCGTCACCAGCCCCACCCTTCCCAGTGTGGCCAGGAAGGCAAATGCCAGGGGCACCCCGGCAAAGTTGGAGGCCACCCCGGAAAAGGTCATGAGTGTGGGGCGTATCCATGCGGGCAGCTTCCCCAACACCGCCGCCCAGGCCAGCAAGAAGCCCAGCAGCCCGCCCCCCAGGGCGGACGCGGCGCTGATCTTGATGCTGATCCAGTAGGCGCTCACCACGTTGTCTTCCAGCAGACCCCGAATGTTGGCGAAGGTGAAGCCACCCTCGGCATCCTGAAAGGCCCCCACCATGAGGTAGCTGGTGGGCAAAATCAGAAACAGCAGGGCGAACAGAAAGAAGGGGAGAACCCCGATCCAATTCCAGTTGCGCCCACGGCTTTCGGGGTGGGTGGGGATGGTTTGCATGGGCGCAATCAAGGGCAGTGTTGTGGGTAAATTACTTCACCGTCGCACCCACCACCTGGTCCCATTGTTTTCCAATGATTTCCTTGTAGGCGGTTTGTTGCTCCAGTGTGGGGAACAGGGCCTTGGCATACCCTTCGGCGGCGGGCAATTTGTCCATCATGGCCTTGGGGATCAGCTTCTTGCTGACCAGGTCGTTGAAGCGAATCGGATGGCAGTAGCCGTTGAGCCATGCCAGTTGTCCTTCATCCGAATACAAATACTCCATCCACAACTTGGCTGCGTTGGGGTGGGGCGCATAGGCGCTGATAGCTTGCACGTAGACGCCTGCCACAACACCTGATTTAGGCACCACCACGGCCACTTTGGGGTTGCCATTGAGGGCATCGCGATCGGCCAGGGCGTTGTAGTCCCAGCGAATCACCACCGGTGTGCTGCCCTGCGCCAGGGAGGCGGCTTTGCCGATGACCGGAACAAAGTTGCCCGCCTTGTTCATGTCCGCAAAGTATTTAAGGCCCGCGGTGCCGGCTTTGGTAGCGTCGCTTCCTGCCGTGCTGGCGCCAGCGGCATACACGCTTTGGATGGCCTGGTTGGCGGTGCGCGGGTCACCGGCCAAGGCCACTGCATTGCGGTACTCCGGCTTGAGCAGATCACTCCAATCGGAGGGAACTTTGCTGATGATGTCGGTGTTGACCTGGAATGCAAGCACCCCGTAGTAGTCACCATACCAGTAACCTTCCGCGTCCTTGGCGGAGTCTGGAATCGTGGCCCAGTTGGCGACCTTGTAGGGCTGCAGCAGCCCCGCCGCTTTGGCCTGTGGCCCGAAGGACAGGCCCACGTCAATCGTGTCGGGGGCCTGGGGGCCTTTGTTGTCTTTGTTGGCCTTGATGGCTTCGAGCTCGTCCCCCGAACCGGCATCGGGGTTGAGTTCGTTGACCTTGATGCCGTACTTGGCCTTGAATGCATCAATCACCGCGCCGTAGCCACACCAGCTGCGCGCCAGCGCAATCACGGTGAGTTGTCCTTCCGCTTTGGCTGCGGTGACGAGGGCTGCGGACTGTGCAAACGCGTGGGGCGCTGCGCAAACCGCCAGGGCGGCTGCGGCCAAAACGCGCAATGGTTGGGCTGACATATTTCTGTTCCTTCAAGTTGGAATTAAGGGAGTTTGAAAAGAAACGACATGCTGCAAATGCACGCTGGGGCCACCCTGTGAAGCGCTCTGTTTTTTGCATCCGATGGGGATTCCGTCATCCATTCAAGTGATTCAGAATATCGCAAATGCATGACAATTTCGGGTCTTATTTGTGACGGTTTTCTTGGTGTTTTCCCTTGGACTTTTTTGGTGCATTTTTGGGGTGGTCGCCAATGAAGAAACGGTGGTCGTGCATGCGATTGCACGGGTTTCTGATGTCTGTTGGTGAAGCGAAAAAAAGGGTCTATTGCCGGGGCTGCAGGGCGAAAAAACAGGAAGACTTTAGGCGCAAATATCTTCATTAAAGATGGGTTGATATTTAATACCAGTTCATGTATATTTGTGCGTATGCTCAGCAAAGAAAAACCTCTCGAATGGATCGGCAGCAGCCACAAAGACCTGTTGGCCTTGCCTGCGGATATTCGACGGGTTTTTGGCTTCGCTTTGTCGTTGGCGCAGGCCGGTGACAAACACGACGCTGCAAAAGTGCTCAAGGGTTTTGGTGGTGCAGGGGTGCTTGAGGTGGTGGAAGACGATGTGGGTGGCACCTACCGTGCCGTGTACACCGTCAAGTTTGCCGAGGCAGTGTTTGTCCTTCACTGCTTCCAGAAGAAAAGCAAGCGCGGTATCGCCACGCCGAAGGAAGACATGGACATCATTCACGCAAGGCTAAAAATTGCCGAAGCGTTTGCAAAGGAGTTGCGGAAATGAAAACTCGACTGATTAATGGCGTTGAAGTGCATCGTGGTTCCGGCAACGTATTTGCCGACCTTGGTCTGGCGGATGCCGAAAAGCTAAAAATCAAAACGGGCTTGGTCATCGCGATCAGAAAAGCCATGCGCAGCCTTGGCCTGACGCAACAAGAAGCCGCTAAACGGATGGGCATCACACAGCCCAAGGTCTCCGACATGATGCGTGGTGACTTTTCCAATCTGTCGGAACGCAAGCTGATGGACTGCCTGACGCGGTTGGGCTACGACATTGAAATCAGTGTGCGACCTGCAAAGGCAGAAATTGGGCACTTGATGCTGGCTGCGGCTTGATTTTCTTCGGAGAAAAATGCGTGCTTCCAAGAAGGGTAGATCGCTTTATTCAAAAAGGTGCCAAGGGAAACTGATTTTTCTCACCACGACCCCGCCTCCACATGGATGGAGACCTCGCAGTCTTCAAATATTTCCAGCTTGGCAATTCTCACGCGCACGCCCAACACGCCGGGAAGTTGCAGCAAGCGATTGGCCAGTTTTCCAATCAGACTTTCTAGCAAATTCACATGCTCTGCAGTGCACTCGTTGATGATGATCTGGCGCACTTTGCGGTAGTCCAGCACATGGCCTATATCGTCATCCCGGGGTAGCAGTGGCTGTGCGCCCAGGCTGAGTTCCGCGTCCACTTCAATCGGCTGCGGTGCGGTTTTTTCATGCTCCAGAATGCCCAGGTTGGCGGCAAAGCGCAGGCCCTTGAGTTTCAGGATTTGGTGGGTGGATGTGGTGTGCATGGGGCGGGTCCGTTGGGGCGTGCAAAGGCGCGGCGCATGGAGCATGCACCGGCCTGTGTGTGGCAGCGTCTGGTCTAAATGTTGGAGTCTGCAAACGCCGCCTTGCGGCGGTTGACATAGTCCAGCACGGCTTCGTCCACCGCCACGTCCAGGGGCGGCGCTTCGTATTCCGCCAATTGTTTTTTCCACATCGCATTGGCCCGCGCCGTCAGGTCGCGCGAGCCTTCGGCTTCCCACTGCTCGAAGCTGTTGTTGTCGGTGATGGGGGAGCGGTAAAAGGCACTTTCGAAGTTGGCCTGGGTGTGGGCACAGCCCAGGAAATGTTTGCCAGGCCCGACCTCGCGGATGGCGTCCATGGCCTGCCCGTTTTCAGACATGTCCACTCCGGCCAGCAAGGTGTGCATCATGCCGGCCTGGTCCACGTCCATGATGAATTTTTCGTAGCCCATGGACAAGCCGCCTTCCAGCCAGCCCGCCGTGTGCAGCACAAAATTGACCCCGCCCAGGCAGGTGGGCAGCAGGGTGTTGGCGGCCTCCGATGCGGCCTGCGCGTCGGATATCTTGGAGCCGCACAAACCACCGCCCGAACGGAATGGCACGCCCAGGCGGCGAGCCAGTGCAGCCATGACATACAGCACCAAAGCGGGCTCGGGGGTGCCAAAAGTGGGGGCGCCGGACTGCATGGAAATTGACGAGGCGAAACTTCCCATCACCACCGGCGCACCGGGGTTGACGAGCTGCACAAAGGCCATACCTGCCAGGGCCTCGGCCAGGGTTTGCGCCGCCGTGCCGGCCACGGTCACCGGCGACATGGCGCCCGCCAGAATAAAGGGCGTGATGATGGTGGCCTGGTTGGCGCGGGCGTACACCTTGGCGGCGCCCAGCATGGTTTCGTCGAAGGTCATCGGCGAGTTGGCGTTGATCAAATTGATCACCACCGTTTTGGGCCGGCCCGTCAGCGGGTCCATATAGGCGTCGCCGAACAGGAGCTTGGCCATCTCCACGGTGTCGTGGGCACGGTCGGGGTGGGTGACGGAGCCCATGAAGGGTTTGTCGCTGTACTTCATGTGCGAGTACACCATGTCGAAGTGGCGTTTGTTCACCGGCAGGTCCACCGGCTCGCAGATGGTGCCGCCCGAATGGTGCAGCGAATTCGCCATGTAGGTGAGCTTGACGAAGTTGCGGAAGTCTTCGATGGTTGCGTAGCGGCGCCCCCGCTCCAGGTCGCGCACAAAGGGTGAACCGTAGGCCGGTGCAAACACCGTGTTCTTGCCGCCTATGACCACGTTGTGCGCCGGGTTGCGGGCGTGCTGTGTGAACTCGCGGGGGGCGGAGGCCTGCACCAGGCTGCGGCACAGGCCGCGGGGGAAGCGTACACGCTCTCCTTTGACATCGGCCCCGGCGGCTTTCCATATCTCCAGGGCTTCGGCGTCATCCCGAAAATCGATGCCCACCTCTTCCAAAATGGTGTCGGCGTTGCGCTCGATGGTTTGCAGGCCTTCCTCGTCCAACACTTCGAAGTAGGGGATTTTGCGGGTGATGTAGGGAACGGACTGGCTGCTGCGTGCGGTGCGCGCGGCCCGTTTGGCATCGCGCCCGCCACCCGCCCTGCGGCTGCGTGGGGCCTCGGCTGCTGCCTGCACTTGTTCGTCTTGCATACGGTGTCTCCAGAGCAATGGTCAGGCGGCAAAAATGGCCTGAAGTAGCGACGCCCATTTGTATGCACACGCCAAGCGTCTGCCGGGCCGTTGCGAGGGCATGTCGCACATGGGTTCACGGCAGTCGTTTTGGTGGCCATGGGCTGCGGGGCATGCGGTCTAGGATTCGCCCGGTTCATACAACGCTGACACACAGGATGATTCATGGTTGCAAAAATAATCGATGGGCATGCAGTTGCGCGCCAGGTTCGGGATGAATGCCGGGAACTGACAAAGGCATTGGCCACGCGGGGGGTGGTCCCCGGCTTGGCCGTGATCATGGTGGGTGACAACGCGGCCTCCAAGGTCTATGTCGCCAACAAAACCAAGGCCTGTTCCGAAGTGGGGCTGAAGTCCACGGTGTACAGCTTTGACGCCGACACGCCGGGCAGCGTGGTCGAGGCCGAGATTCGGCGCTTGAACGAAGACCCGCAGGTGCACGGCATCTTGGTGCAACTGCCGCTGCCTGCCCATTTTGACGCCCGGCGCGTGCTGGGGGCGATCTCCAGCGACAAGGATGTCGATGGTTTTCATCTGTACAACGTGGGTGCCCTGGTGCAGGGCGAAACCGTCTTTCCGCCCTGCACCCCTTACGGCGTGCAAAAAATGCTGGAACACGAAGGCATTGCGGTGGAGGGGCAAAACGTGGTGGTGGTGGGGGCGAGCAATATTGTGGGCAAACCCATGGCCCTGATGCTGATGCAAAAAGACGCCACGGTGTGTATATGCCACGCCAAAACGCGGGACCTGGCCCAGTTCACCATCCTGGCGGACATTCTGGTGGTGGCGGCGGGACGCCCCAACCTGATCGTTCCGCAGATGGTGCGCACCGGCGCGGTGGTGATTGACGTGGGCATCAACCGCCTGCCCGACGGGCGTCTGGTGGGGGATGTGGACTTTGAGGGGGTACGGCAAAAGGCCTCCTACATCACGCCTGTGCCCGGAGGCGTGGGGCCGATGACCGTCACCATGCTGGTTTACAACACCGTCCAGTCGGCGCAGCGGCATTCGCTGCACTGAGCTTGTCGCGAACAGCATGCCGGGCGTCGTAATGCGGACACCAAGACACGGCTGTCTCTCCACAATGCAGGCACATCCAAGACGCTTTCTGCGCACTTTGAATCACTGGGGTTCACGCGTTGGCAAGTGCACAACACAAGGTGAAATATGGGTTTGATGACACCACTGCATGAATTCGATCCAGAGCTGGGTGCCGCCATGGCCGCCGAGGTCCGCCGCCAGCAGGACCACCTGGAGTTGATCGCCTCCGAGAACTACACCAGCCCGCGCGTCCTGCAGGCGCAGGGCAGTGTGCTGACCAACAAGTATGCGGAAGGGTATCCCGGCAAGCGCTACTACGGGGGCTGTGAATACGTGGATGTGGCAGAAACGCTGGCCATCGAGCGGGCCAAGCAATTGTTCGGCGCGGCTTGGGCCAATGTGCAGCCCCATTCGGGCTCCAGTGCCAATGCGGCGGTGTACATGGCCCTGCTGCAACCGGGCGACACCTTGCTGGGCATGAGCCTGGCCCATGGCGGGCACCTGACCCATGGGGCCAAGGTCAGCTTCTCGGGCAAGTTCTACCACGCCGAGCAGTACGGCATTGACACCCGCACCGGGCTGATTGATTACGACGCACTGCAAGCCCAGGCCTTGGCGGTGCGCCCCAAGATGATTGTGGCCGGCTTTTCCGCCTACAGCCGGCACCTGGACTTTGCCCGCTTTCGGGCCATTTGCGATGAGGTGGGTGCGCTGTTGCTGGTGGACATGGCCCATGTGGCCGGTCTGGTGGCCGCAGGGCTTTACCCCAACCCGGTTCCGTTTGCCGATGTGGTCACCACCACCACCCACAAAACCCTGCGCGGCCCACGCGGAGGCCTGATCCTGTGCCGCGCCAATCCCGAGATCGAGAAAAAGCTCAACGCCATGGTGTTCCCCGGCCTCCAGGGTGGCCCCTTGATGCATGTGATCGCGGCCAAGGCGGTGGCCTTTTTGGAGGCCTTGCAGCCGGAGTTTCGCAGCTACCAGCAGCAGGTGATTGACAACGCCCGCGCCATGGCGGCGGTGTTCATGGCGCGCGGCTTCGAGATTGTGTCGGGCGGGACCGATAACCACCTGATGCTGGTCAGCCTGATAGCCAAGGGGCTGACCGGCAAGGACGCCGACGCCGCATTGGGCCGCGCCCACATCACGGTGAACAAGAATTCGGTGCCCAACGATCCGCAGTCCCCCTTCGTCACCAGCGGCATCCGGGTGGGCACCCCGGCCATCACGACCCGCGGCTTTGGTGTGGAGGAATGCCGCCAGGTGGCCACGGCCATGTGTGACGTGCTGGACCACCTGGGCGATGCGGCGGTGGAAAAAGAGGTGAGCGAGCGCATTGTGGCGCTGTGCCGCCGTTTTCCCGCACCGGCCTGAACGCCTGAAGCCGCTCCATGGCACTCAGCGTTTTTGACCTTTTCAAGATCGGCATCGGTCCCTCGTCCTCACACACCGTGGGGCCGATGAAAGCGGCCGCCCTGTTTGCCCGGCGCTTGAACAAGTCGGGACTGCTGGAGCAAACCGCCCGCATTGAAGCCAAGCTGTACGGCTCCCTGGGGGCCACGGGCAAGGGGCACGGCACGGACACCGCCATCCTGCTGGGGCTGGAGGGCTGCATGCCCGACAGTGTGGACCCCGACAGCATAGCCGCGCGGCTCCAGCAAATACGCGCCCAGGCCAGCGTGCTGGTGGATGGCACGCAGCGCGTGGCTTTCCGTGAGCGAACGGACCTGCTGTTTTTGCGCCGCGAGTCCTTGCCCTTTCACTCCAATGGGGTGCGCTTCAGCGCGTTTTCTGCGGATGGGGCGGTGCTGGAGGAACGCCGCTATTTCTCGGTGGGTGGTGGCTTTGTGGTGTCGCAAGAGGAGGCCGACGCGTCCAAGGAGCAGCCGCAGTTTGTGGTCGATCCCACCGTGTTGGCGCATCCTTTTTCCAGCGCCAATGCGCTTTTGGCCATCACGCTGCAGACAGGCATGTCCATCGCCCAGGTGATGCGCACCAACGAACACGCCTGGCGCACCGATGCCGAGCTGGATGCGGGCCTGGACCAGATATGGGACGCCATGCGGGCCTGTGTGGACCGGGGCTGCAGAACCGAGGGGCATCTGCCCGGAGGGATGCGGGTCAAACGCCGTGCCGCGGAGTTGCACCGCAGCTTGAGTGCCCGCCCCGAGGCGTCTTTGCGGGACCAGTTGACCACGCTGGATTTTGTCAATCTGTACGCCATGGCGGTCAACGAGGAAAACGCCGCAGGTGGGCGCGTCGTCACCGCGCCCACCAACGGGGCGGCGGGCATTGTGCCGGCGGTCATGCACTATTACGACCGCTTCTGTCCCGGCGCCTCCAAGGAGGGTATCCGCGACTTCCTGCTGACGGCGGGCGCCATTGGTCTGCTCTACAAGGAAAACGCCTCCATCAGCGGCGCCGAGGTGGGCTGCCAGGGCGAGGTGGGCGTGGCCTGCTCCATGGCGGCGGGTGGTTTGGCGGCGGTCATGGGTGGCACGCCCAAACAGATTGAAAACGCCGCAGAGATCGGCATGGAGCACAACCTGGGGCTGACCTGTGACCCGGTGGGTGGGCGGGTGCAGATTCCCTGCATCGAGCGCAACGCCATGGGTTCGGTCAAGGCCTTGAACGCCGCGCGCATGGCCTTGCGCGGAGACGGAACCCACTTTGTGTCGCTGGACCAGGTGATCAAAACCATGCGCGACACCGGGCGCGACATGATGACCAAATACAAAGAAACGAGTCGCGGCGGTTTGGCCGTGAACGTGATTGAGTGTTGACAACGGACAAGGGCCTGATGTGAGTCATTTTTCCATTTTTTCGCTCGCCCGCAATGCCATGTCTTACCACGAGAACTGGCAAAAGCAGTGGCGTAGCCCCGCACCCCAGCGCAGCTACGACGCCATCATCGTGGGTGGCGGCGGGCATGGGCTGGCCACGGCCTATTACCTGGCCAAAGAGCACGGCATGCGCAACATCGCCGTGGTCGAGCGGGGCTGGCTGGGCGGCGGCAACACGGCGCGCAACACCACCATTGTGCGGTCCAACTACCTCTGGGACGACGCCACCCACCTCTACGAAAAAGCCTTGCAGCTGTGGGAAGGCCTGTCGCAGGAGCTCAACTACAACACCATGTTCAGCCAGCGTGGCGTGATGAACGTGGGCCATTCGCTGCAAGACATGCGCGATATCAACCGCCGGGTGAATGCCAACCGCCTCAATGGCGTGGACGGGGTGGTGCTGACGCCGGGGCAGATCAAGGCCATGGTGCCCATCATGAACACCTCGGCCAGCCTGCGTTATCCGGTGATGGGGGCCTCGTTTCAACCGCGCGGCGGGGTGGCCCGCCACGACGCCATTGCCTGGGGTTTTGCCCGGGCCGCGGACCGCCTGGGGGTGGATATTTTGCAAAACTGCGAGGTGATCGGCATCCAGCGCGAAGGCGGCCAGGTGGTGGGGGTGGAAACCACGCGCGGCACCATCAAGAGCAAAAAAATCGGCATTGTGTCCGCCGGCCACAGCACGGTGCTGGCCGACATGGCGGGCATCCGGCTGCCGCTGGAGAGCCACCCCTTGCAGGCCCTGGTGTCCGAACCGCTCAAGCCGATTTTGCACACCGTGGTGATGTCCAATGCCATCCATGCCTATGTCAGCCAGTCCGACAAGGGGGACCTGGTCATTGGCGCGGGCATCGACAGCTACCTGGGCTACGGCCAGCGCGGCAGCTTCCCCGTGATCGAGCACACCTTGCAGGCCATCTGCGAGCTGTTTCCCATCTTCCGCCGGGTGCGCATGAACCGGCAGTGGGGCGGCATTGTGGACGTGGCGCCGGACGCCTGCCCCATCATCTCCAAGACCCATATCCAGGGCCTGTATTTCAACTGCGGCTGGGGCACCGGCGGATTCAAGGCCACACCGGGTTCGGGCTGGGTCATGGCGCACACCATGGCGAACGACGCGCCGCATGCCCTGAACGCGGCCTTTTCCATCAACCGTTTCACCTCCGGCCACCTGATCGACGAACACGGCGCCGCCGGCGTGGCCCACTAGACACCCCTATGCTACAAATCACCTGCCCCTGGTGCGGTCCCCGAGCTGAAAGCGAGTTCAGCTGTGGCGGCGAAGCCCATATTGCCCGCCCCCTGGACACCGATGCGCTGAGCGATGCGCAGTGGGGGGACTACCTTTTTATGCGCAAAAACCCCAAGGGCCTGCACCGGGAGCAGTGGCTGCATTCCCTGGGGTGCCGGCGCTGGTTCAATGCCGAGCGCCATACGGTGAGCTATGTGTTCAGCAAGTTTTACAAGCCGGGTGAAGACCCTGATGCGCCAGCCCAGCAGGGGCCAGCGGCCCAGGGAGAGGGCGCATGAGTGCGGTCCGCATGCCCCAGGGCGGCGAGCGCCTGGACCGCTCGCGCAGCATCGCCTTTCAGTTCAACGGCCGCGCCTACAGCGGCTTTGCCGGTGACACGCTGGCCTCCGCACTGCTGGCGGCGGGCGAGACGGTGCTGTCACGGTCATGGAAGTACCACCGCCCGCGTGGCATCCTCACCTGCGGCATCGAGGAGCCGTCGGCCCTGGTGCAGCTCGAAAGCGGCGGCCACACCATCCCCAACGCCAAGATGCCCGAGGTGGAGCTGTACCAAGGCCTGCAGGCCCAGAGCGTCAACCCCTGGCCGAGCCTGGGCAAGCAGCTGTTCAGCATCAACCGCTGGTTCACCCCCTTGTTTCCGGCCGGGTTTTATTACAAGACTTTCATGTGGCCGGCCAAGGCCTGGATGTGGTACGAGCGCTTGATCCGCAAGGCCGGCGGCCTGGGCAGCGCGCCCAGCGAAGAAGATACCGACCGCTATGTGCACCAGAACATCCATTGCGACGTGCTGGTGGTCGGTGGCGGTGTGGCGGGGCTGGCCGCCGCCCTGGCGGCCGGGCGCAGCGGCGCGCGTGTCATTCTGGCGGAGCTGGGGCCAGCCCTGGGGGGCGGCGCGCACCGCCAGCAGGGCACGGTGGACGGCCAATTGGTGCGTGACTGGGTGCGCGCCGCCGAGGCCGCGCTGGCGCAGATGCCAGAGGTACGCATCATCCGCCGCGGCGTGGTGTTTGGTTACCACGACCACAACTTTCTCACCATCCGTGAGTCCCTGACCGACCACCTCCCCCTGGCCGAGCGCCAGGGCTTTCGCGAGCGCTTGTGGCGGGTGCGCGCCCACCAGGTGGTGCTGGCCACCGGGGCCCACGAACGCCCCATGGTGTTTGGCAACAACGACCTGCCCGGCGTGATGCTGTCCTCCGCCATGGCCGACTATGCGCAGCTGTACGGCGTGTGCGTGGGCCAGCGCATCGTGCTGCTGACCAACAACGACAGCGCCTACGACGACGCCCGCGTGTTGCAGGCAGCGGGCGCGCAGGTCACGGTGGTGGATGTGCGTGGCGGCCACTCGGTGGCGGGCGGGCGGGTGCAGCAGGCGTATGACGCCGGCGTCACGGTGTTGCGGGGCCATGTGCCCCTGCAAGCCCATGGCAGTGTGGCGGTGAGCGGCGTGACGGTGTGCCGGATGGTCGGCGACCGGGCCAGCGGCGAGCGGCGCCACCTGCCCTGTGACGCCATTGGCATGGCCGGGGGCTGGAACCCGGCCATCCACCTGTACTCCCATTCTGGCGGTAAAGCGCTGTGGAACGCTGTGGCGCTGTGTTTCGCGCCCGGCGTGACCATGCCCCACCAGTACAACGTGGGCGCCTGCAAGGCCACCTGGTCTTTGACCCAAACCCTGGCCGAGGCCAGTGATGCCGGCGCGGCGGCGGCCACCAAGGCGGGATTCAAGGCGGCCCCCCAGGTTTTCCAGGTGCAGGAGCCCGCGGTGGAAGCCATCGGCGCCTTCTGGATTGCCGAGACGGACGCTCCTGTGTCCCGCCGCGCCAAGGCCTTTGTGGACTACCAGAACGACGTGGGCGCCAGCGATATCGAACTGGCGGTGCGCGAGGGGTTTGAATCGATTGAGCACATCAAGCGCTACACCGCCATGGGCTTTGGCACGGACCAGGGCAAGCTGGGCAACATCAATGGCATGGCCATTGCCGCACGCGCCCTGGGCAAACCCATCGACCAGGTCGGCACCACCACCTTCCGCCCCAATTACCTGCCCATCAGCTTTGGCACCCTGGCCGGGCTGGAACGGGGCGATGTGTTTGACCCCGCGCGCAAAACCAGCCCGCACGAATGCCATGTGGCGGCAGGTGCCCTGTTTGAAGACGTGGGCCAATGGAAACGTCCCTGGTACTTCCCGCAGGGCGCGGAGACGCTGCACGAGGCGGTGCACCGCGAGGTGCTGGCTGTGCGCCAGGGGGTGGGCATGCTGGACGCATCCACCCTGGGCAAGATTGACATCCAGGGGCCGGACGCGGCCAAGCTGCTGAACTGGCTGTACACCAACCCCTGGCTCAAGCTGGAGGTGGGCAAATGCCGCTACGGCCTGATGCTGGATGAAAACGGCATGGTGTTTGACGACGGCGTCACGGCGCGGCTGGGCGAGAACCACTTTTTGATGACCACCACCACCGGCGGCGCGGCGCGGGTCTTGACCTGGATGGAGCGCTGGGTGCAGACCGAGTGGCCCGGCATGCAGGTCTACATGACCACGGTGACCGACCAGTGGTCCACCTTTGCCGTGGTGGGGCCCAAGAGCCGCACCGTGGTGGAGCGGGTCTGCCACGACGTGGACCTGTCGGCCGCAGCCTTCCCCTTCATGAGCTACCGCGACGGCACCGTGGCCGGGGTGCGCTCACGCATCATGCGCATCAGCTTTTCGGGCGAACTGTCTTTTGAGGTGAACGTGCCCTCCCATTCGGGAGCCCACGTCTGGAAGGCCTTGATGGCCGCCGGTGCGGACCAGGGCATCACCCCCTACGGCACCGAAACCATGCATGTGCTGCGGGCCGAGAAGGGCTACATCATTGTCGGCCAGGACACCGACGGCTCCATCAGCCCGTTTGACCTCGGCATGGGAGGCATGGTGGCCAAGAGCAAGGATTTCCTGGGCCGACGCTCCCTGAGCCGCAGCCACACCGCAGGCCCGGACCGCAAACAGTTGGTGGGCCTGCTGACGGATGACGCCCAACTGGTGCTGCCCGAAGGGGCGCAACTGACCGGCAATGCGCAGGCCAGCCCCGCGCCGGTGCCCATGCTGGGGCATGTCACCTCCAGTTATTTCAGCCCCACCTTGCAGCGCTCAGTGGCCATGGCGGTGGTCCGTTCCGGCATGGAGCGCATGGGGCAAAAGGTGTATGCGCCGCTGGTCGATGGCCGCTATGTGCCCGCCACGGTCTGCAGCCCGGTTTTTTATGACCCAGAAGGGACACGTCACCATGTCTGAGATGGTTTTGGAAAGCCCCCTGGCCGGCATCACGCGCCTGGGGCAGCGGCTGCTGCGGGTGGATGGGCGGTCTTGCACACTGGGTGAAATCCCTTTTGTGGAGATGATCAATGTGCGCGGCGACGCCGCAGACGCGGGTTTTGTCCAGGCGGTGCTTGCGGCCAGCGGTTTGCACCTGCCGGTGCAGGCCAACACCGCCAGCCTGGCGGAGCAACGCCAGCTTTTGTGGATGGGGCCCGACGAATGGCTGCTCAAGCTGCAAGACGGCCAGGGGGCTGCCGTCGAGGCCGCTTTGCGCCAGAGTCTGCAGGGGCGGCACTTCTCGCTGGTGCAGGTGGGTGATGGCAATACCACCTTGACGGTGCAGGGCGCGGCCGCCGCCGACCTGCTCTCCAGGGGCTGCCCGCTGGACCTGCATCCCCGCGTCTTTGGCTCCGGGGCACTGGCGCAAACCCATGTCGCCAAAGCCGGCGCCATGGTGTTGTGCCGTGAGGCGGGCACGCACTTCGAAGTAACGGTGCGGCGCAGCTTTGCGGATTATTTGTACCGCTGGCTGTGTGAGGCCGGCGACTGATTCCATGGTCTATTTTTTAGGCATAGACACCGGGGGAACCTTTACCGACGCCGTCTTGCTGGATGCGAACCGAAAAATCGTGGCGTCCGCCAAGAGCCTGACCACCCGGTTCGACCTGACGCTGGGCATCGGTGCTTCGCTGGACAAGCTCCCCAAGGCCTTGTTGTCGCGGGTGGCGCTGGTGTCCCTGTCCACCACGCTCACCACCAACTCGGTGGTGGAGGGCAAGGGCTCGCCCGTGTGTGTTTTGCTGGCGGGCTACGACCCGCCGCAGATCAAGGCCAGCGGCCTGGTGGATTTGCTGGGCAGCGAGGCCATTGTGTCCCTGCCCGGCGGACATGACGCGGGCGGCGCGCCGGTGCAGGCGCTGGACGAAGCGGCCTCGCACGCGGCCATTCTCCAGCACGCCCCGCGTGTATCGGCCTTTGCCATTTCCGCCAGTTTTGGCGTGCGCAACCCTGCGCACGAACTGCAACTGCGCGCCTGGGTGCAAGCCCTGTGCGACAAACCGGTGACCTGCGGCCACGAACTGGCGTCCAGCCTGGGCGCACCCCGGCGCGCCATGACGGTGGCACTGAACGCCCGCATGATCTCGCATGTCAAGGCGCTGATCGACTCGGTCAAGCACACGCTGCAGGCCCGCCACATCGATGCGCCGCTCATGATGGTCAAGGGCGATGGCACCCTGATCAATGTCGCCAGTGCCCTCAAGCGTCCGGTGGGCACGGTGCTGTCCGGCCCGGCGGCCAGTGTGCTGGGCGCCTGTGCGCTCAGCGGGCTGGAGCACGCCATCGTGGCGGACATGGGCGGCACCACCACCGACATTGCGGTGGTGCGCCATGGCCGGCCCGAGCTGAGTTTTGACGGCGCCATGATCGGCAAGTGGCGCCCCATGGTCGAGGCCGTTAAGGTCTACGCCATCGGCCTGGGCGGCGACAGCGAGGTGCGTTTTCAGGGCGGTGAGGGCCTGGTGATCGGCCCGCGCCGGGTGGTGCCCCTGAGCCTGCTGGCGCATGAACACCCGCAGGTGCTGGCCACCCTGGAGCGCCAGCAAAACGAGACCCCGCATGCCAGCCAGATCCGGTTTGCGCAACGGCTGCAGGCCGACGAGGCCATGCTGGCCCGCCTGGCGGATGACGAGCTGCGGGCCTGGGAGCGCCTGGCGGGCGGCCCCATCGACCTGGAGCGCGCCAACATCGAAGACCGTGGCCTGTCGCGCGCCATTGCCCGCCTGGAGCGCAAGGGGCTGGCCATCTACAGCGGCTTTACGCCCAGCGACGCGGCGCATGTGCTGGGCCTGTCGGCCCACTGGAGCACCGACGCGGCGGTGTTTGGCGCACGCATCTGGGCCCGCCAGATGCGCCACCTGTACGGGCTGGGAACCTGGGTCCTGGGCGACGCGCAGGCCCCGGCGCGCCAGGTGGTGGACAAGGTCACCGACACCATTTGCCAAAAACTGATCGAAGCCGGGCTCAACGACGCCGGGCACATGAACGAAGGCAACGCCAGCAAGATGGCCACCTTGCTGACCCAGATGGCCTTGTACCGGCGCAGCGCCCCGCTGGTGCAAAGCGCCTCGGTGTTCAAGCTGCAATTTGCCCCCGATGTGCCACTGGTGGCGGTGGGGGCGCCCGCTGCGAGTTACTACCCCGAGGTCGCCCGGGGCTTGGGTGTTCAATTGCGCATGCCGGAGTTTGCGGACGTGGCCAACGCCGTGGGCGCGGTGCTGGGGCAGGTGTCGCAGCGCGTGCACCTGACCGTGTCCCAGCCGGTGCGCGGCGTGTTTCGGGTCTTCACCGCCGCAGGCCCGCGCGACTTTGACGCCCTGGCCCCCGCCATCCACCACGCCCAGCAACTGGCCGCGCGGGACGCCGAGGCGCGGGCGCTGGAGGCGGGCGCGTCCGGCGTCTGTGTCGAATTCAGCCAGGAGGACAACAAAGTCAACAACGACATTGACGGTAATATCTTCTTCGAGGCCCGTGTGACCGCCACCGCGTCCGGGCCACCCACCACCAAGAAGTTTTAAAAAAGACCCGCATGTCCGCGCTGCCCGTTTCCCGCTCCCAACTCCAGGAGGCACTCACCGATCATGGACTGCAGGTGCGTGGTGGCTGGCGGCCCGAGCCGGGTGACGCGATTGCCGCCTTGCCGGACGGGCAAAGTGCCGCCGTGGTGTGGATGGTGGGGGCGGTAGGGTCCGCCCTGTGGTCTGCCTTTCGTGCCTCCTCTTTTTATGCGGACGGCTTGCCACACCCGCTGGACCGCTGGAGTCGCGCCATTGGCCAGGCACTGGCGCAACGCTGGGGCGGCCTGGCGTTGTTCCCCTTTGACGGGCCGCCCTACCACCCGTTTCAACAATGGGCCTCGCGTGCCGAAGCGTTGCACAGCAGCCCGCTGATGCTGCGCATGCATCCGGACTACGGCCTGTGGCATGCCTACCGGTTTGCACTGGCCCTGCCCACGCTGGTGGCGGCTGATCTCCAGCCGCCGTCGTCGGCGCAGACCGCCGCCAGCCCGGACCAGTGCTTGCGCTGCGAGGGCCAGCCCTGCTTGCAGGCCTGTCCGGTGCAGGCCTATACGGGAACGTCTTTCCAGGTGGATGCCTGCAGCACCCATCTGCACCGTGTGAGCGGGCAGGCCTGCATGCAGTCCGGCTGCCTGGCGCGCCAGGCCTGCCCGCAGGGGCAGGCCTACGCCTACATGCCCGAGCATGCGGCGTTTCACATGCAGGCATTTGTGGGCGCGCGGTTGCCCCGGTGACATCCGGCTGGGTTTCCTCCAGGCACGCATGGGGGTGCTCTCAGGCGCGCTCATTGCGCATAAAAAGGCTCAGGACCAAGGTGGCCAGTGCGGCAGCCAGCACCAGGCCAAACACCCCGTCGAAATCGCCCGTGTTTTGGCGGCTGATGCCACCAAACAGGTTCCCCACTACACCACCCAGGCCCAGCAAGACGTTGCCCACACCAAAGACCGCGCTGGTGTCCTCGGCGCAGTACTGGGTGCCCACATAGGCTGGGACCAGGCCAAACACGGCATAAAAGGCCAGCCCAAAACACACCGCGCCTGCATACACCATGGCCAGCCCCGTGTGCCAAAGGAAGCACAGGGCTGCCATGGACAACAGCGCATAGGTGAGCACCATGGCCCGCCGGATGGTGATGCGATCGGCCAGCGCACCCATCGCCAGCCCGCCGCCCATGCCCAGTACCCCAATGAGGCTCCAGGCCATGGCCGCCGCTGAAACGTCGTAATGCAACTGCTCCCGCATCATGGCGGAGAGGTAGTTCTGTGCAGGCATGCAGGACAGGCCGTTGAGAAACATCATGGCCAAGACACCCAGCGACAGGGGGCGAAGCAGCACCCGCAGCCGGTTCTTCTGGGGGCTGGAGCTGCGTTTCGCGGCAGGTGCGACCGGTTCGTCGCGCCAGCCCAAGCGCCACAGCGCCCACAGCGCCAGCAACAGGGTCACGCCGCCCAGCAGCAGGCACACGCCCGCCCAGCCGTAGCCCGGCAGCACTGCGGGCACGACCCAGCCATTCAAGAACACGCCATAGGCCGTGCCGGAAGACATGAGGCCCAGTGCCATGCCGCGACGGCCTTCGGGGATGATTCTCTGGGTGAGGGCCGCCATGGGAATCCATACCGAGGCCGCAGCCGCGCCCAGCAGTGTCAGCAGCAACCCCAGCGCCAGGGTGCTGGAGACCATGGACATCGCCAGCAGACACGCAGCACAGAGGAGGATTGAGCCCAGCATGGTGCGTTTGGCGCCCAGCACGGGCGCCAAAAAACCACTCAGCAAGGCGAACACCAAAAACCCCGCCTGCACCGACGCCGTCATGACCCCCACCGCTGCATAGTCGAAGCCCAGGGCTGCGCGAATATCCGGCATCAGCGCCGCAAACAGATAGATGCCGAAGCCATAGGTCGCCGCAATGAAGGCAGTGAACAAGACGGTGACCTCGGTCGGACCGGCGCGCGGGGGGCTGATGCAACGGGTGTGTGCCATGGCGGGGTTGTTGCTGGATTTGGCTGTTTCACAAAGGGACGATGGGGATGGCTTGGACCTCCTGGCCCGCGCAATCCGCCGCGTCAGGCCATCGTAGGGCCGGGGCTGGCTGGGCAAGGCGCTTGCAGCGACTCCAATCGGTCCTGGCGCGGCAGGGGGGGGCGGTCTGGGGGCTGAATCCGGGGATGGACGCCTATGTCAGAATTTCAATGGTTGCTTTGGCTTGCGCGGCCTTGTAGGCCTGCCCCGCCCACCCGTCGGCATGCAAGGCCCCGCAAACCGCCGCCGCAGCGAAGAAATACAAGGCCAAAAATGCATTTTTGGCATATGGGTATTGCGTAAACAGCTCCTAAAAGGATAGCAAAAGTGTTTTGGCGCACACGACCATGCACACACCGGGCGGCCCGCGAGCTACCCTACCGTCTTCTATCCAAGTGGCATTTATGTATATCCTGTATATACTCCAATTTTCAAGGAAGGAAACTTATGTTGACCCGAGTCTTCAAAAGTGGCAATTCGCTGGCCGTGCGTATTCCGAAAGAGCTAGGCTTTGTGGATGCCGCGCAAGAGGTGGAGATTGAGCGTGTAGGCAACACCCTGGTGCTGCGCCCTGTGGTGCAAGAAACCATTGGTGATCTGACGGAAATATGCGCAGCATTTCCCAAAAGTTTCATGGCCGAGGGACGCGAGGTGCACGAAGAGCATGAGCGGGATTGGAGCGGCTTGGGCCGTGCAGACAAGCACAAGGTGCAAGGCTAAACCATGCGTTTCATGCTGGACACCAACATCTGCATTCACCTGATCAGCCAACATTTGCCACAGGTGCGCACCCGGTTCATGGCAACCCCGCTAGGGGATGTCGTGATGTCGGTGGTCACCTACGCCGAGCTTCGCCATGGCGTTGAACGCTGCCCGCAGGACGACCGTAGCGCCGCCGACCGTGCCTTGCAGCGCTTTATCGGGCGCGTGCCGGTGCTGCCTTTTGGGGAACGCGACGCTGAAAGTTACGGCGTGGTGCGGGCCGCTGTGCGAGACCGCAACCGCGACACCATGGACCGCCTCATCGCTGCCCATGCCGTCAGCGCTGCCGTCGTGCTGGTGACCAACAACGAAGCGGATTTCAAAGACTACCCTGGCCTCAAGATCGAAAACTGGACACTTGGAGCATGAGGGTGGAGGGCAGGGCTTGAATAGCCAAAACCAACTTGTCAATATCGGTTGCCGGGTTATCGCTACCCGCCGCTGCGCAACGCTTGCGCAACTGCTCGGCGTTATCGATTGCATTGCTCAGTTGGCCTTTCAACTGGGTGTATATGCCTTTTTGGCCCTTGCCGTATTTGCCAAATCCTTTTTTGGTTTTCAGTGCAGCCACCACCTGGTCGCCCACTGATTTTTTGCCTGCGCAATGAAACGGTTGATCGGTGTAGCCGAAGTGCAGCAGCAACCACACTTCAAAACATGGCGTGGACGTGATGGCCACCAGCGGTGTCCCCGCAGCGCTCAAAGCCTTGGTGCGTTGGACAGCGGCGTCGAAAGTGGTGTGCCTGTCCCGGTCAAAAACGCAATACACCGTGTCATAGACATCACCCCCCACTGCGTCTTCTTTATACAGAGCCAGAGCGTGGTCCACTACGCGGTCAGGGGATACACCGTCGTTCGGCGCAACGCGAACCATTTGCGGTCGAATACCCAAGTCTTCCCTCAACTCAAGGAAGTAATGCGGCTCGGTTTTCGTGCCCTCACACACGATGAGGTAGCGCTTGTTCCGCGCACGCTCTTGCTTTTGTCGCTGTAGCGCCGCGCCATCACGCGCCTTGCGTTTGCGGAACAAGTCATCAGACCCCATAGAAGTCCAGGTCTTTCAGAAACGGAATTCCGCCATAACGCCCATTCAGATAGCCGCGCTCGATAGCTTCGTTGTCGCGCGGGCTGAAGTCCGACAGGGGATACAACCGGGTCGCGCTCTTGGCATCTTTTTCCATGAACCACACTTGGTCGCGGCGCAGCAGCTTCTGGCTCAACAGCGTGGTGTCATGCGTCGTAAAAATGAGCTGTGCCTTGGCTCCTTCGTGGTGCAGTCGCTTCACCAAGTGGTGCACCAGCAGAGGGTGCAGGCTGGTGTCCAACTCATCCACCACCAAAACTCGCTCGTTTTCAATCACATCCAGCCAAGGCCCTGCAAAGGCAAACAGCGCGCGCGTGCCGTCAGACTCTTCGGATTCATCAAACTCAACAGTCTCTTGTGTGTTCACATCTTTGTGAAAGAAACGTGGCTCGATGAACTTACGCCCAGCCATATCTTTCAGAAACTCGTCCTTGATGGACGCGGGCATCCCCGTGGGTAAAACATCTGCTGAAAACACAGTCTCTTTGAGTTGAATATCTGCAATGGAGAGGTCCGCTGAATTCATAAACGCAACAACCCGCTTGCGATCCTCGTCCTTGCCACAGCGTTGCACGGTGTAGCCTGGGCTAAAGCCCCGCACGGAATCAAACACCCGCAAACGCAATTTGAACCAATCGAACGCTGGCTTCAGTTGCTCGTTGTTCAGCTGAATTGCCGTGGAAAAGAAAAGCGCGTTCGGGCGCGTTTGTGCAGCCCAAGTCTGGCGTTGCCGCCCACCAAGGAAAGAAGTGCTGAATTTGTAGGCGTCTTTGCCCATCTCGGCATCAAAGACCCTATGAAACCATTTTTGTGCCCGGCCCAGCGGGTAGGCCATGAGCCACTCTTCGGTAAAGCGCTCGCGGTTGCAGCAAAAGCCGTATTCGTAGCGCACGCCTTGCTCTACAAAGGTGACTTCAAACTCGCTATCCGCCGCGCGCGACGCTGTCGTCAGCTTGAAGGGCACCACATCAATGGCGTCTCCCGCCTGGCTCTCCTTTTGTGAATTAAGCACTTGCCCCTCCACAAACTGCAGAGCCTGAATCAAGGTGCTCTTGCCCGACGCGTTGGGACCGTAAAGCACGGCAGAACGCAGCAAACGGGGCACACCATCGTCCTGGTCAGGCATAAAGGTATTTAGCGATTCCAACTCTTTGAAGTAAGTGGACGCCGCCATATTGAGCGTCTGGCGCTCCAGGATGGACCTGTAATTGGTGACCGAAAATTCGATAAGCATGGTGCAATACTATACCTTCATGCGGATTTTTGCGTAAAAATCGCAAAAAAGGCATGTTGATTTGAATTAATGGCATTTCAGAGTGAAAAAGGGGCCGGGTTCAAATTGGCCCGAATGGAACCTGCGCCAGCAAACCACGCCCCTGGGCAGGTGGATCGGGTGTCCCTTCGGCGGCCCCATTCGCGGTGACCACAAAAGCAGGCATACCAACAGCGGTGTTCACACCAAAGCGAAGGCATGCCAAAAAAGCCCGCCCGCGAGCGTGGGCCAGAGAAGGGATTCCCGGTCCGCCTGCCCCGCCCACCCGCAGGCCAGCAAGCCCCCGCAAACCATGGCCTCAGCACAAAAAACACAACCAAAACGGCCCTTCCGGCATATAGGTATTGCGTAAGCAGCTCCTAAAATGATAGCAAAAGTGCTTCAACCAGCACCTTGGAATACAGCGCCCTGCGGCCCGCAAAGCCGCGCTTTTCAACACCCGGCACCAGCACCGCCCCGCCTGCAGCGGTTTGACGCGTTTCCACAAACGACGGTCGCAATTGGAGCTTCGCCCTCTGGGGGGCTCAATACACTTCCAACGATTGCCGCGAGGCGCAATGGCCAGTAACAGGAAGTCAAAACACATGAAAACGCATGCACGGGTAGTGGTGATCGGTGGTGGTGTGGTGGGTGTCAGCACGCTGTACCACCTGGTCAAAAAAGGGTGGTCGGACGTGGTCCTGATCGAACGCAGCGAGCTCACCGCAGGCTCCACCTGGCATGCGGCGGGCCTGCTGCCCCTGTTCAACATGAGCTACACCGTGGGGCAGTTGCACAAGTACTCGGTTGATCTGTACAAGCGCCTGGAGGCGGAAACCGGCCAGGACGTGAGCTTCCACGTCACCGGCAACCTGCGCCTTGCCACCACCCAGGACCGCATGGACGAGTACCACAAGTACTGCGGCGTGGCCAACACCATTGGCGTGCCCTTCAAGATCATCACGCCCGAAGAAATCAAGGCGCTGTGGCCCCTGATCGACTTGGGCGATGGTGTGAATACCCCCAAGGTCATCGGCGCGCTGTACCACCCGGACGACGGCCACATTGCGCCGGTGGATCTGACCATGGCCTTTCGCAAAGGCGCACGCGCCGGGGGCGCCGAGATCTACGAGCAAACCCAGGTCAACGGCGTGGAGCAGCTGCCCTCGGGCGAGTGGAAGGTGATGACCAACCAGGGCGACATCACTTGCGAACACATCGTCTGCGCCACCGGCAACTACGCCCGCGAAACCGGCAAGATGTTTGGCCTGAACGTGCCCGCCATTCCGGTGGAGCACCAGTACATCGTCTACGACAAAGACCCCGAGTTGGAAAAATACCGCAACGGCGGCGGCCATGAGCTGGCGGTGCTGCGCGAGTCCGACGCCTCCTACTACCTGCGCGAAGAGCGCATGGGCTGGATTCTCGGTCCCTACGAAAAAGGCGCACCGGCCTGCTTTGCCGATGGTGTGCCGGCCTGGTTTGGCAAGAGCCTGTTCGATGGCGACCTGGACCGCCTGTTGCCCCATGTGGAAGCGGCCATGAAGCGGGTGCCCGCGTTGGAGCACTGCGGCATCAAGACCATTGTGAACGGCCCGATTTCCTACACGCCGGACGGCAGCCCCCTGATTGGCCCGGCCTGGGGCGTCAAAAACGTGTGGCTGAACGAAGGCCACAGCTTTGGCGTGACCGCCGCCGGGGGCGCGGGCTGGCAACTGGCTGAGTGGATGGTGGAAGGCGAGCCTTCGGTGGACATGCTGGGCGTGGACCCGCGCCGCTACGGCCCCTACACCAGCAAGCGCTTTACGGTGGCCAAGAACGAAGAAGCCTACCGCGAAGTGTTTACCGTGCACTTCCCCGACGAAGAGCGCCACGACGGCCGCCCGGCCAAGACCAGCCCGGTTTACGAAAAACTCAAAAACATGGGCGCGGTGTTCAGCCAGCGCTACGGCTGGGAGCGCGCCAGCTGGTTCGCCCCCGAAGGCGTGGAGCGCAAGGACCAATGGAGTTTCCGCCGCAGCAACTACTTTGAACATGTGGGCAACGAGTGCCGCACCATGCGCGAAAAGGTCGGTGTGATTGACCTGACGCCTTTTGCCAAACACGAGGTGACCGGCCCCGGCGCCGAAGCCTGGCTGGACTATCTGGTGGCCAACAAGGTGCCGACCAAGACCGGGCGCATTGCCCTGTGCCACGCACTGACCAAAAACGGCGGTGTGCGCTCGGAGTTCACCATCACCAAGTTGGGCGAGAACCGCTTTTACGCCGTCAGTGCCGGAGCGGGTGAGCGCTTTGATTCCGACTACCTGGAAAAAATGCTGCCTGCCGACGGTTCGGTGCAATTGCGCAACATCACCACCAGCCGGGGCTGTTTTGTGGTGGCCGGACCCCGAGCCCGCGAGGTCATGGCCAAGCTGACCGACACCCCCTTGGACAACCAGAGTTTCCCCTGGCTCACCAGCCAGATCATTGAGGTGGCCCATGCGGTGGACGTCTACGCCCTGCGGGTGAATTTCATTGGTGAGTTGGGCTGGGAGCTGCACTTTCCCATTGAGTACGCCAATTCGCTGTTCGAGCACATCTTTGCGGCGGGCAAGGAATTTGGCATCGGTATGGCGGGCATGCGTGCCATGGAATCCATGCGCATGGAAAAATCGTACCGCATGTGGGGCACCGACCTGGGTATTGAGTACTCACCGTATGAGGCCAGCCTGGACCGTTTTGTACGCATGAACAAGGGCGACTTCATTGGCAAGGCCGCCTTGGAGCGCCAGGTGGCGGCAGGCATCCCCAAGCGCTTTGTCACCGTGGAAGTGCACGGTGTCACCGATGCCGACCCCTGGGGTAACGAGCCTCTGTATGTGGGCGGCAAGCTGGCGGGGCGTGCCACCGCCGGTTACTACGGCCATGTGCTGGGCAAGAGCCTGGCGCTGGGCTACATCGCCGCCGAACACGCCGAGGTGGGCACCGAGTTGGAAATCGAGATTCTGGGCCAGCGCAAACAAGCCACTGTGCTGTGCGAGTCGCCGCTGGACCCCGACAACCTGAAGCTGCGGGCCTGAGGACTTTGTATGAAAGTCCTGGTCGCAGTCAAGCGTGTGGTGGACTACAACGTGAAAGTCCGCGTCAAGTCGGACAACAGCGGTGTAGATATCGCCAACGTCAAAATGAGCATGAACCCCTTTGACGAAATCGCCATGGAAGAGGCGGTGCGTTTGAAGGAAAAGGGCGTGGTTACCGAGGTGATCGCCGTGTCCTGCGGCGTCCCACAATGCACGGATACCCTGCGCACCGCCATGGCCATTGGCGCGGACCGCGGCATTCTGGTCGAAACCACCGAGGAACTGCAGCCTTTGGCAGTCGCCAAGCTGCTCAAGGCCCTGGTCGACAAAGAACAACCCGGCCTGGTGATTCTGGGCAAACAAGCCATTGACGACGACTGCAACCAGACCGGCCAGATGCTGGCCGCCTTGGCGGACCTGCCCCAAGCCACCTTTGCCAGCAAAGTGGACATTGCCGAGGGCAAGGCCCAGATCACCCGTGAAGTGGACGGTGGCTCGGAATACCTTTCTCTCAGCCTGCCCGCCATCATCACCACCGACCTGCGCCTGAATGCGCCCCGGTATGTGACCTTGCCCAACATCATGAAGGCCAAGAAAAAGCCGCTGGATATCGTCAAACCCGAAGACCTGGGCGTGAACGTGAGCCCCCGCATCAAGACCTTGCGGGTGGTGGAGCCGCCCCAGCGTAGCGCCGGTACCAAGGTGCCTGATGTGGCCACGCTGGTTGCCAAACTCAAAGCAGAAGCGAAGGTAATTTGAAAAATGACTTCCCTCGCGCAAGTTCTCGTTGTGGCCGAACACGACAACGCATCCATCAAGGGTGCCACCCTCAACACCGTGACCGCTGCCGCCCAGTGCGGTGGTGACGTGCATGTGCTGGTGGCGGGCGCCAATGCCGCCGCCGCAGCCGCTGCTGCTGCGCAAATCGCAGGCGTCACCAAGGTCCTGCATGTGGACGACGCCGACCTGGCCCACGGCCTGGCCGAAAACGTGACGGCCCAGATTCTGGCCGTGGCCTCCAATTACAGCCACCTGGTGTTTCCCGCAACCGCTTCCGGCAAAAACGTGGCCCCCCGCGTGGCCGCCAAGCTCGATGTGGGCCAGGTGTCGGACATCACCAAAGTGGTCAGCGCCGACACCTTTGAGCGTCCCATCTATGCCGGCAACGCCATTGCCACCGTGCAAAGCACAGACGCCGTCAAAGTGCTGACCGTGCGTACGACAGGCTTCGACCCCGCAGCTGCCACCGGTGGCAGCGCGGCGGTGGAAGTGCTGGCCGCCGTGGGCGCCAGTGCAGCTGTGAGCTTCATGGGTTCCGAAATCGCCAAGAACGACCGTCCCGAGCTCACCGCCGCCAAGATCATCGTCTCCGGTGGCCGGGCTTTGGGTTCCAGCGAGAAGTTCATGGAAGTCATGACCCCGCTGGCCGACAAGCTGGGTGCTGCCATGGGTGCATCACGCGCTGCGGTGGACGCGGGCTACGCGCCCAACGACTGGCAAGTGGGCCAGACCGGCAAGATCGTGGCACCCCAGCTGTATGTGGCCTGCGGTATCAGCGGTGCGATCCAGCACTTGGCTGGTATGAAGGACTCCAAGGTCATTGTGGCCATCAACAAAGACCCCGAGGCGCCGATTTTCAGCGTGGCCGACTACGGCCTGGAGGCCGATCTGTTTGTGGCCGTGCCCGAATTGGCTTCGGTGCTTTGATGCTTGGCAGACAGGAGGGGCAAGCGGTGTCCAGGGAACTCGTTCGGCAAATGCGTACTACGGTGTCCCACGGCATGGTCTTGGATGCATCGGAAGAATCTTTGGAGCGGGCGCAGCTGGCAGCGGCCCAGTTGCTGGAGCGCAGCGTGGCATTGGGCCACCGCCGTTTGTCCGTGGTGCGTTTGAGCGTCGCTGCACAATGCGGGGCCGCCGTGCCCCTGGCGCACTGGAACTATTGCTATTCCGTGGCACGTTCCAGCGGTGACCCGCGCATTCGCACCCTGTTCTTGGACGCCGCCCACGCGGCGCAGCAGGAGTTTTGTTTGCCTGCCGCACGCGTTTGACGCAGCGCTTATTCCGTTTTCAGATCAATGGGAGAGTAGGCGCCCCGACGCAGGCAGTGCTTTAGCACGACAAGGAGGGGCAACGACCTATCGCATGGATATGGAAATGGAATTACCGTATCAAGGCGCGGTGTGTGTGCACCGACTCCCGCACCATCGCGCTGATGGGCGGCGTGCCCTCGGCATCCACCAGGTCTAGGAAGGCCTCGCGCATGCGCGGGTCCCAAAACTTTTTCAGGTGCATCGCAATGCCTTCCAGGGCCTCCTGGCGGTCGGGCATGCTCTCAAAAAACGTTCCTATGTGGTTGGCCATGCGGACCAGTTGCTCGTCTTGTGTCATGTGTCGTTCCGGTTCAGCCGCGCAGGGTGGCTGTAAATTGAAGCGTCTTCACCACGGGTAAAGCCCAGCAAGGTCAGGCCGGCCGCCTGGGCCACGTCTACCGCCAGTCCGGTGACACCCGACACGGCTGCCAGCAGGCCCACGCCGATGGCGGCGGTTTTTTGCACCATTTCAAAACTGGCCCGGCTGGTGATGGCGATGAAGCCCTCTGCCGCAGGGCGGCCTTCGCGCAGCAAGGCGCCCACCAGCTTGTCCAGCGCATTGTGCCGACCCACGTCTTCGCGCAGCAGCGCGATGCTGCCGTCCGCCGTGCACCAGGCGGCGGCATGGCTGGTGCCGGTGGCCGCCAGCAAAGGCTGGTGTGCACGCAGGCTGGCCACCGCCCGGGTCACGGCACGCGCCGGGAAAGACGGCGTGGTGGGCAACGGTGCGGGGCGGCGCACCGCATGGGCCAGGCTTTGGGTGCCACACAGGCCGCAGCCGGTGCGCCCGGCCAGGGTGCGGCGCCGGTCCCGAAGGCGGGCGAAATTCGCCGCGGCGATGTGCACCTGCAGGGTGTAGCCCAGCGCCGAGGCGGTCCACTCGCAATCGTGGATCTGGGCGGCCGTGTCAATAATGCCCTCGGTCAGTGCAAAGCCGTAGGCAAAGTCTTCCAGGTCGGCAGGCGTTGCCATCATGACCGCGTGGGAGATGCCGTTGAACTCCAAGGCCACCGGGGATTCTTCCGCCACGCAGTCGGGGTCTTCGCGCCCCGCTACACCGTCCAGGCGGCGCACCCGCAGCGTGCGGTAGGCCTGCGCATAGGGCTGGGGCAATTCAGACAGGTCCATGTCGGCCCCCTTCATCCTGCGGCTGTTGCGCCCGCCTCGGTGGGCGGCTGCGCGGCTTGAGCCAGTGCCAGTTGCTCGGTGTTGAAGCGGGAATAGGATTCTTGCCAGGGTGAGGCTTGCGCCACCGGCATCACCTGCACGGCCGTGACCTTGTACTCCGGGCAGTTGGTAGCCCAGTCGGAGTTGTCCGTGGTGATGACGTTGGCGCCCGATTCCGGGAAGTGGAAGGTGGTGTACACCACGCCCACCTGCATGCGCTCGGTGAGCACGGCGCGCAGCACGGTCTGCCCGGCGCGGCTTTCGATGCCCACCCAGTCGTCTTGCCGAATGCCGCGTTCCTGCGCGTCGTGCGGATGGATCTCCAGCCGGTCTTCGTTGTGCCATTGTGTGTTGGGCGTGCGCCGGGTTTGCGCCCCCACGTTGTACTGCGACAGAATGCGCCCGGTGGTCAGGATCAGGGGGAAGCGGCGTGTCACTTTTTCATCGGTGGCCACGTACTGGGTGATGATGAAACGCCCCTTGCCGCGCACGAAGTGGTCCACATGCATGGTTTCGGTGCCCAGTGTGGCGGTGCTGTCATTGCAGGGCCATTGCACGCTGCCATGGCGTTCTATTTTCTCAAAGCTGACGCCCTGAAAACTTGGCGTCAAGGCGGCAATCTCGGCCATGATCTCGCGCGGGTGGCGGTAGTGCATGGGGTAGCCCAGGGCATTCGAGAGCTTGGCGGTCACTTCCCAGTCTGCCAGCCCGGCCAGGGGCGGCATGACCTTGCGCACCCGCGATATGCGCCGCTCGGCATTGGTGAAGGTGCCGTCTTTCTCCAGAAAAGAGGAGCCGGGCAGGAATACATGGGCGTATTTGGCGGTCTCGTTCAGAAACAGGTCCTGCACCACCACACACTCCATGGCCTTGAGCGCGGCGGTGACGTGTTGGGTGTTGGGGTCGGACTGCACGATGTCCTCGCCCTCGCAGTACAAGCCCAGGAAGTGGCCCGCCTGCGCGGCGTCCAGCATGTTGGGGATGCGCAAACCCGGCTCGGGGTCCAGCACCACGCCCCAGGCCGCGTCAAACTGGCTGCGCACCGTGCTGTCGGAGATGTGGCGGTAGCCCGGCAGTTCGTGCGGAAAGGAGCCCATGTCGCACGCGCCCTGCACATTGTTCTGGCCGCGCAAGGGGTTCACGCCCACGCCCTCGCGGCCCACATTGCCGGTGGCCATGGCCAGGTTGGCAATGCCCATCACCATGGTGGAGCCCTGGGCGTGTTCGGTCACACCCAGCCCGTAGTAGATGGCCGCACGCGGACGCTGCCCCGTAGCGGCCGTTCCATCGCTCGCGCCGGTGGCGTACAGGCGGGCGGCGGCGCGCACCGTCTCGGCGGGCACGCCGGTCACTGCTGCCATGGCTTCGGGCGAGTTCTCGGCCCTTGCCACAAAGTCGCGCCACTGCTGGAAGGCTTTGGCATCGCAGCGTTCGGCAATAAAGGCATCGGCCAGCAGGCCTTCGGTCACGATCACATGGGCCAGCGCGGTGATGACGGCGACATTGGTGCCGGGCTTGAGTTGCAGGTGGTGTTCGGCCCGGATGTGGGGCGCGTCCACCAGGTCAATTTGCCGTGGGTCGATCACGATCAGGCGCGCACCTTCGCGCAAGCGCTTCTTCATGCGCGATGCAAACACCGGGTGCGCCGCCGACGGGTTGGCCCCGATGACCATGATGACATCGGCTTTCTCCACCGACTTGAAGGTTTGGGTACCGGCGGAGGTGCCAAAGGTTTGCCCCAGGCCATAGCCGGTGGGCGAGTGGCAGACGCGGGCGCAGGTGTCCACATTGTTGTTGCCAAAGGCCGCGCGCACCAGTTTTTGCACCAGGTAGGTTTCTTCGTTGGTGCAGCGCGAGGAGGTGATGCCACCCACCGCATTCTTGCCGTGTTGGGCCTGGATGCGGCGGAATTCGCTGGCCGCATGGTCGATGGCCTCGTCCCAGCTGACTTCCCGCCAGGGGTCGGTGATGGCCTTGCGGACCATGGGCCGGGTCATGCGGTCTTTGTGTGTGGCATAGCCCCAGGCAAACCGGCCTTTGATGCAGGAGTGGCCTTCGTTGGCCTTGCCGTCTTTCCACGGCACCATGCGCACCACTTCATTGCCCTTCATCTCGGCTTTGAAGGCACAGCCCACGCCGCAATAGGCGCAGGTGGTGATGACGCTGTGTTCGGGCTGGCCCCACTGGACCACGGTTTTTTCTTGCAAAGTGGCGGTCGGGCAGGCCTGCACGCAGGCGCCGCAGCTCACGCAGTCCGACTCCATGAAGGACTGGCCTTGGCCCGGCGACACGCGCGACGCAAAGCCACGCCCCTGGATCGTCAGGGCGAAGGTGCCCTGCACCTCCTCGCAGGCGCGCACACAGCGGTTGCACACAATGCATTTGGAGCTGTCGAAGCTGAAGTAGGGGTTGGATTCGTCTTTGGGCGCGCCCAGGTGGTTGGCGCCGCCAGTGCCGTAACGCACTTCGCGCAGGCCGGTGGCGCCGGCCATGTCTTGCAGCTCGCAATCGCCGTTGGCGGAACAGGTGAGGCAGTCCAGCGGGTGGTCCGAGATGGTCAGTTCCATCACGCCTTTGCGCAGCGCGTGCAGCTTGGGGCTGTGGGTGTGCACTTTCATGCCCGCTTCGGCCGGCGTGGTGCAGGACGCGGGGTAACCTTTGCGGCCTTCGATTTCGACCAGGCACAAACGGCAGGAGCCAAAAGGCTCCAGGCTGTCGGTGGCGCAGAGTTTGGGCACTGCAATGCCCGCGTCCATCGCCGCACGCATCAGCGAGGTGCCCGCCGGCACGGTGACACTTTCGCCGTCAATTTCCAGGGTGATCTCTTGGGTGGATACGCGCAGCGGCGTGCCAAAGTCGGTGTCGTGGGGGTGTTCAAACATGGTGCTTTCCTGCGGCGACGGGGTTCAAGCGGCCTCGGGTACCGGCGCCGCCAGTCCGAAATCCTGCGGGTAGTGGTTCAGCGCCGACAGCACGGGGTTCGGCGTCATGCCGCCCAGGGCGCAGAGCGACCCGTGCAGCATGGTGTCGCACAGGTCGCGCAGCAGGCGGACCTGGCTGGCTGGGTTGTTCCCCTGGGTGATGCGGTCGATCACCTCCACCCCCCGGGTCGAGCCGATGCGGCAGGGCGTGCATTTGCCGCAGGACTCGATGGCGCAAAACTCCATGGCATAACGCGCCAGCTGGGAAAGATCGGCCGTGTCGTCATGCACCACCAGGCCACCGTGTCCCACCGTCGCACCCACGGCGGCATAGGCCTCGTAGTCCAGTGGGACGTCCCACAGCGCCTCGGGCACATAGGCGCCCAGCGGTCCGCCGACCTGCACTGCCTTGATCGGGCGGCCCGTCGCGCTGCCGCCGCCAAAGTCAAACAGCAACTGGCGCAGCGTCACGCCAAAGGCTTTTTCCACCAGGCCGCCGTGCAAGATGTTGCCCGTGAGCTGCAGGGGCAGCGTGCCGTGGGAGCGCCCCACACCGTAGTTTTTGTAATACGCCGCGCCCTGGGCCAGGATGAGGGGTACCGAGGCCAGGGTGATCACGTTGTTGATCACGGTGGGCTGTCCAAACAAGCCCTGCACGGCCGGAATCGGCGGCTTGGCGCGCACCACGCCGCGCTTGCCTTCGATGCTCTCCAGCATGGCGGTTTCTTCGCCGCAGATGTAGGCGCCTGCCGCCTTGCGCACCTCCAGGTGGAAGCGGTGCGCTGATCCCAGGATGCTGTTCCCCAGGAATCCGGCGGCGTTGGCGAGATCAATGGCCTTGCGCATGGTGGCCACCGCATGCGGGTACTCGGAGCGGATGTAAATAGTGCCCTGGGTCGCTCCGGTGGCCACGGCGGCAATGGCCATGCCCTCGATCAGCATGAAGGGGTCGCCCTCCATCACCATGCGGTCGGAGTAGGTGCCCGAGTCGCCCTCGTCGGCATTACACACAATGTATTTTTGCAGCGCCGCCGCGCCCGCCACGGTTCGCCACTTGATGCCCGCTGGAAACGCGGCACCGCCGCGCCCGCGCAAGCCGGAGTCCAGCACCTGCTGCACCACCTCGGCGGGGGCCAGGGTCAGCGCGTGGCGCAGGCCCGCAAAACCGCCATGGGCTTCAAACTCGGCCAGCGCCAGGGGTGCAATGACGCCCATGCGAGAAAAAGTCAGCCGTTCCTGCTGGCGCAGATAGGGTATTTCCTCGGTCAGCCCCAATCGCAAACGGTGGGCAGCACCGCTCTGGAACTGGGCGTCAAACAGGCTGGCAATATCGTGCACGGTCACCGGGCCATAGGCGATACGACCGCTGGGCGTTTGCACCTCCACCAGCGGCTCCAGCCAGAACATGCCGCGTGAACCGTTGCGCACCAGGTCGATGGCCAGGCCGCGAAGCGCTGCCTCTGCGGTGATGGCCGCCGCCACCGCGTCGGCCCCCAGCGCCAGAGAGGCTGAATCGCAGGGTACAAAAATTTTCACCGGCATGTGGCACTCCTTGCCGCTGCCACCAGCCGGTCGAACTGCTCGGCATCGACCCGCGCATGGGGTTGTTCATTCAGCGCCAGAGCCGGGGCCGTGGAGCACAGGCCCAGGCAGTACACCGGCGCCAGCGTGATGGCGCCGTCCGCGCTGGTGCCGCCCTGCGCCGTTTGGCTGGCGTCGAGCGCCAGCGTGTCGCAGGCATGCGCCCACAGGCGGTTGGCACCCATGGCCTGGCAGGCCTCGGCCCGGCACAGTTGCAGGACGGTAGGGGCGCTCGGCTCGGTCCGAAAGTGGTGGTAGAAGCTGAGCACACCATGCACCTCGGCCCGCGACAGGTGCAACTCGCTGGCGATCAGGCCCACTGCGGCGGCGGGCACATGGCCCAGGGCATCCTGGATGTCATGCAGGATGGGCAGCAGCGCTCCCGGCAACTGTTTTTTGGCTGCCACCAGGGCTTGAATCCGCTCTGGCGGAGGCGTTCCATCCACGACCGATGACATGGCTGTCTCCTTGTAGGCCACTCTCGGAGTGAGGGCGTGAGACAGTGTCAACGACGGGGCTGCAACGGGTCAAATTCCCTTTGAACTTGGCCCTATTCAGACTTTGAATGTTGAATGGCCCAGAGGCGCTGATTTCTGCGGGGCTGATGCGGACTAGGGCGTCTTGTCCACCGATGCGCGGCCCGTGGATTGCAGCATGCCGGAATGGGCCTGCGCATGGCGCAGCCAGTCGGCATCGTTGGCGAGATGGAGCGCACAGCGCAGGGCGTGCGAGGGCCGCTCGGTGCACGCAAACATGAAGCCAATCGGCGTCAGTACCTCCGGCGCCACCAGGGGGATCGCTTCCAGTTCCGCATAACCGCGCAGCACCCCCACCAGCGCGCCCGGCAAGATGCTGCTGACCTGGCCCGCCATCACACTCAAACCGAGCGCCAGAATGGAATCGGTTTCTATGGCCGCCTGGACCTTGCAGCCCGCTTGCGCCAAGGCCGCATCGATGATTGCGCGGTTGTGCATTTCCGGCGTGAGCAGGCACAAGGGCAGCCGTGCTGCATCTGCCCACGCCATGGGGCGCTTGTGCAAGCGCAAGCCCTTTTTGGCGGGGGAATCTGCCCGGCGCAGCACAAAGTAGCGCTCCGTGTACTGGGCTATGGCCGTCATCCTGGCCGCCTTGGACTGCAAGCGCTGGGTGTAGCCCAGCGCAATGTCCACCGAGAGGTTTTCCAGGCCCGCCTCGATGTCCGGTGAGCTCATGGACCGCAGCACCAGGGACAGGCCGGGATGGCGTGCCTGCAGCATGCCGGCAAACTGCGCCGCGATGGGCATCACGGAAGGCACGGCGGCAATCGTCACCGCCCCTACCGGTTGGTCTGCGGTGCTTTGCAGATCTTGGCGCAGGAGTTCCTGCTCGTGCAGCACCCTTTGCGCCGTGATGAGTATCCTTTCCCCCTCCGGGGTCAAACTCTCGAAGGCGCGGCCCCGCTTCACGATGGCGGTCCCGAACTCCTTCTCCAGCGCGGTGATGGCGTTGGACAAAGCCGGCTGGGTGATATGGCATGCCTGTGCGGCGCGTCCGAAATGCCGGTGCTGGTGCAGGGCGACCAGGTAGCGAAGTGAGGTGAACAAACTCATGGCGTTGATGATAGCTATACGCGTCACCCGAGACTATGATTGGGTTTCAACAAAAAAACCGCCTGTTGTTGGGTGAATATGGACGAGTCTGATGCAAACACTTTTTGAAGCTGCCAACCAAATTGCGCAAGAAATTGAGCGTACCCGCCAGCATTTGGCGAATCTTGAACAAGCCCTTGCGGGCCTCAAGCCCCTGATCGGGGTGGAACCCGCCACGACGGCGCTGGTGTACACCGCACCACCGGCGGCGCAAACCGTGGAAGATGTCTCCGTGGTGCAGGCACGGGTCATCAATGCCGAGACCATTCAACCCAAGCCAGGCAAGGCTGTGGGGACGGTGAAATCCAAAACAAAGGCGTCCAAACCGGTGCAGCGCAAGGCAGGCAAAGCCTTGCCAGCCACCGGCACGGCGTTCTGGCTGGGGTGTTTTGGCCGCAAGAGCCTGGGGCTGGAAGAGTTGCTGGAGGCCGCTTCGCAGAAGCTGGATTTGGATGACTCGGGGCGCGCTGCCATCAAAAATCGCGCCAATGCATGGATATACAGTGCGGCGCGCAAGGGAACCCTCAAGGCGGTGGCGTCCAAGGACGGGCGCAAGCTGTACCAGCGCGTTCGGGCCTGAAGACCCGAGCCGTCGTTGACCTTCGACGGTCCTGAAATGCCTTCTGTTCCAGAGCATCTGTCGAACGAAGTTCAGCGCCTGCAGCGCGAGTTGCAGGAGGCGCAAGCGCGCCTGCAATCGGTGGCGGACGCCTCGGGGGCGCTGCTTGGCAAGCTGGAATGCACATTGGGTGACGATGGCCGCTTGCTGTTTGTCGGCTCCGACGCCATGGCAGACCAGCTTTTGGGTAAAGCTTGCGCCCCCTTTTGGGGCCAAGCGTTTGTGGACCTGTTTCCTGGCATGCAAGTGACGGAGATTCCGTCCGCCTTGGAAAACGTGGCCCGCACCGGCACGGTGTTGGGCCCCACGAGTGTGCTGGGCGAAAAACTTCTCTCTGGCAAATCTTTCCATTTTTTTGCTTTTCAACTGGCGCCCGGCCGGGTGGTGGTGAAATTTTGGGACGGCTCCGGTGCCGCTGAGACCCTGGAAATGCGCATGCGGGCGCAGCAACAACTGGCCGCCATGTTCAGCCAAAGCCCGGCCGCCATTTCGCTGACGCGTGAAGTGGATGGTGTCTATGTCGATGTCAACGAAGAGTGGACCCACCTCACGGGCCTGAGCCTGGAAGATGTTTTGGGGAGGACCGCGGTTGAGCTCGGATTCTGGCGCACGGAGCACCACAGGGAAGTGGGCTTGCGCCCGCTGACCAATTCCGCAAGAGTCCGCAACCTGGATTTGCCCTTTGTCAAAGGCGACGGCACAAAAATCATTTTGCAACTCAATGCGTCGCGGATTGAGATTGGTGGCTCGTCCTATGTGCTGAGCTATGTCAAAGATGTGACCGCCGAACGTGCCGTTGAGGCCGAGTTGCTGGCGAGTGAGCAGCTTTTGAAAGCGATCAATACCCGCTTGAGCCAGCAAATCCGCCTGTTTGAGTCCCTGGAGAGCCTGGCGTTGGTGGGCTACTGGACGTCCGGCCACGGCTCGAATGCGGTGCGCTGGTCCAATGGTTTGTACCGCTTGGCCGGACTCGACGTGGGGACGGTGCTGGACACGGACACGGGACGCAACCGCATCCTGGCGGAAGACCGGGAGCGCTTTGAAGCGGCCCGCGCCCGGATGGATGGCTCTGAGACAGAGTACCGCTGGAGCCACCCGGATGGCCGTGTGCATTGGCTGCGCTCCCGCATGCAGCGCTGGTCGGGGGGCGATGGCGGGGATGCGTTTGACTTTGGCGTGGTGCAAGACATCACCAGCGAGCGCGAAGCGGCACTGGCATTGCAGGAGCAACTGGCCTTCATTCAAAAGATCACCAGCCGGGCGCCGGGCATGGTGTTTCAGCTGCGCCGACAAACGGATGGCCAATTCAAATTCTTGTACCTGGCGGACCCCGTGCGGGAAATCTACCGGGGTTTGACCGCCGAAGAGGTCATGCAAGATGCCAGTTGCGCCCTGAGACTGCACCATCCCGAGGATCTGGGCGGTCTGCTGGCTTCCTTGAAAATTTCCGGCAAGGAACTCAAACCCTGGATGCACGAATACCGGCTGCGCTTTGAGGACGGTGAAGTGCGCTGGCTTTTGGGGCAGGCCATACCCGAGCGCGAGGCCGATGGTTCCGTGTTGTGGAATGGCTTTACCACCGACATCACCTTGCGCAAACAGGCGGAGGAGGGCCTGCGCCACAGCGAGGCACGCTTTCGCGCACTCACGGAACTGTCTTCCGACTGGTATTGGGAGCAAGACGCGCAGTTCCGTTTTGTGCGGATGGAAGGCAATCTGGAGGCCTCCAATGTCATGCACCAGGAGCGCCATATCGGTTACACCCGCTGGGATTCGGGGGTGGAAGGGGTCAGCGCGGCCCAATGGGCAGCGCACCGCGCCCAGTTGGAGGCGCATGAAACCTTCCGTGATTTCCAAGTACAACGCAGGCGCGCCGATGGCTCGCTGATGTGGGCGTCCATCAGCGGCTCTCCTATTTTTGATGCCGACGGGCGTTTCACGGGCTACCGTGGCATCGGGCGCGACATCTCGGCCCGCAGGCGCGACGAAGACAAAATCGAACGCCTGGCGTTTTATGACGCCCTCACCGGTTTGCCGAACCGCCGCCTGCTGATTGACCGCCTGCAAAATGCGCTGGCTTTCTGCGACCGCGAAGGGCTGACGGGTGCGCTGCTGTTCATCGATCTGGATAATTTCAAGGACTTGAACGACACCCAGGGGCATGACATGGGGGACCAGCTGCTCAAGCAGGTGGCGGTGCGTTTGGGTGACTGTGTGCGCGACGTGGATACGGTGGCGCGCCTGGGCGGGGATGAGTTTGTGGTGATGCTGCAAAAACTCAGCAGCGACCCCCATGAAGCGGCCACCCATGCCGAAGGGGTTGGCCGAAAGATCCTGGCGACCTTGAACAAGGCTTTCCAGTTGGGGGGCAACGAGTACCACAGCACGCCCAGCATCGGTATTGCCCTGTTCCAGGACAACCGGCTCACCATTGACGAGTTGCTCAAGCGGGCCGATTTGGCCATGTACCAGGCCAAGGCGGCGGGGCGCAATACCGCCCGCTTTTTTGACCCTGCCATGCAGGCTGCCGCCTCGGCACGTGCCACCGTCGAGGCGGACTTGCGCCAGGCCCTCTTGCGCAACGAATTCGTGCTGTATTACCAGCCAGTGGTGGACGAAAACAGGCACACCACCGGCGTGGAAGCCTTGGTCCGCTGGAGCCACCCGCAGCGTGGATTGCTGTCACCAGCGGAGTTTATTTCGGTGGCAGAGCAAACCGGATTGATCCTGCCGTTGGGGCAATGGGTTTTGCAGGCTGCGTGTGCGCAGTTGGTGGAGTGGAGCCTGCGTGCCGAGACGCGGCGCCTGACCATCGCCGTGAATGTGAGTGCGCGCCAGTTCCGCCATCCCGAATTCTCCAGCCAGATACTGACCTTGCTGCGCGAGAGCGGCGCCAACCCCTACCGTTTGAAACTGGAGCTCACCGAAAGCCTGCTGTTGACCGACTTTGACGACGCCATTGTCAAAATGAGTGAGCTGCGCTCCATCGGCGTGGGCTTTGCGCTGGATGACTTCGGTACAGGGTACTCGTCCCTGTCCTATCTCAAACTGCTGCCGCTGGACCAGCTCAAAATTGACCAGTCGTTTGTGCGCGATGTGCTCAGCGACCCCAACGATGCCGCCATTGCCCGCACGATACTGACACTGGCGGACAGCCTGGACTTGCGGGTGGTGGCCGAAGGCGTGGAAACCGAGGGCCAGCGCAGGTTCTTGCTGGACAGCGGCTGCAAGGCCTTCCAGGGCTACCTCTTTGGCAAGCCCGCCCCGGTGGAGCTCCTGCAAATCAATGCCGCGCCCAGCCGGTTTGGCGCCTTATAAGGGAGCCTGCTCTTCGCTTGGGGGCGTCGTGGCATCCCCGCTTTCTGCGGTTTCACAGGGAGACTCATCCGCAGTTTGGCGCAATGCGGCTTTTTCTCCGGCGCCCGCAAACTTGCTGTATTTGCCCAAAATGCTGACCAGCTGGCCGTACACCCGTGGGCAGCCTGCCAGGCACTCCTGCTGGTCCAAAAACTCGGCCTCACCGGTGAAGTTGCCCACCAATCCACCGGCTTCGGTGACCAGGAGCGAACCGGCGGCCACATCCCAGGGCTGCAGGCCGGTTTCAAAGAAACCCTCGGTGTAACCGGCGGCCACATAGGCCAGGTCCAGCGCGGCAGCGCCGGGGCGGCGCAGGCCGGCGGTGCGTTTCATCACATCGCCCATCATGGCCAGGTATTTCTTGAAATTGTCGCCTTCGCGGAACGGAAAGCCGGTGGAAATCAGCGATTCTTTGAGCTGGGTGCGTTTGGAAACCCGGATGCGCCGGTCGTTCAGGTAGGCGCCACGGCCTTTGGTGGCGGTAAACAGGTCGTTGCGGGTGGGGTCGTACACCACGGCTTGTTCTACCTTGCCTTTGACCGCCAGCGCAATGCTGACGCAATAGACCGGCAGGCCGTGGATGAAATTGGTGGTGCCGTCCAGCGGATCGATGATCCACACGTACTCCGAGTCTTGTGCACCGTGCTCGCGTCCAGACTCTTCGGCCCAGATGCCGTGGCCGGGGTAGGCGGCCAGCAGGGTTTCAATGATCACTTTTTCTGCCGCATGATCGACCTCGGTGACAAAGTCATTGACCTTTTTTTGCGAGATGCGAACGGATTCGATATCCAGCGCGGCGCGGTTGATGACGGAACCCGCAGCGCGGGCGGCCTTGACGGCCACATTGATCATGGGGTGCAGATTAAGCGACATAAATAAATTGTGATTTATGGGGACAGATCTTCAGCTCTGTCCCCAACTGATGAAGAACGGGTGATTCGCCTGGCGATGCAGGCGGCGACAATAGCGCCATTTTAACGGCCCCGCCTTCTTTTCCCATGCACACCCGATTTATTCTGATCAACACCAGCCACGCCGGCAATGTAGGCGCTGCGGCGCGGGCCATGAAAACCATGGGATTTGACGACCTGGTGCTGGTGGCGCCGCGCTGGGCCAATGTTTTGCGCCGGGAGGAAACCATCCAACGCGCCAGCGGTGCGCTGGATGTGCTGGACAAGTGTCGCATCGTGGACACCCTGGACGAGGCGCTGGACGGCATCACCCATCTGTGCGCCACCGCCATGACACCGCGTGACTTCGGCCCGCCCACGGTGGCACCCCGTGAACATTTCGAGTTGCTATCAAAATCGCAGCTGCCTGCGCACAATCCACAAGGGCTGGAGGCTGATTTGGCACATGAATCAGCGGCAAGCGCCGGGGTGCAGCAGGGGGTTGGGTTTTTGTTCGGCTCAGAGCGTTTTGGCATGCGCAACGAAGATGTGTACCGTTGCCATGTGTGCCTGAGCATTCCCAGCAACCCCCGGTTTGGCTCGCTCAACATCGGTGCGGCCATCCAGGTGATTGCCTACGACTGGCGCCTGGCTTTGGGTGGATTTGGCATGCCCACGGAGCCCGCGACGGCCGGTGCAGCACCCTCAGCGAACCTGGCCGATGCGGCGCAGGTCACCGGCATGCTCACCCATCTGGAGCAGGCGCTGGTGGCCCTGGAATTTTTGGACCCGGCAGCACCCAAGAAACTGATGCCCCGCCTGAACCAGTTGTTCAACCGCGGTGGTGTAACGCAGGAAGAAATCCACATCTTGCGCGGCATCGCCAAAGCGATTCTGCAAAAGACGTCGCGATAAACCGCGCAGGCGGTAAGTGATGTGTTGAGCGGATAGACTAGCAGCCATGTTTTCTCGTCTACGCTCCGATATTCAGTGCATTCTTGACCGCGACCCGGCTGCCCGCAGCACCTGGGAGGTTCTGACCTGTTATCCCGGCTTGCATGCCCTGGTATTGCACCGCCGCGCCCACTGGTGCTGGGAGCACGGCTTCAAATGGCTGGGGCGGTTTATCTCGCACTTTGGGCGCTGGTTCACCGGCATCGAGATTCATCCCGGCGCCAAAATCGGCGAACGCGTGTTTTTTGACCACGCCATGGGTGTGGTCGTGGGTGAAACCGCCGAAATTGGCGATGGTTGCACCATTTACCAGGGCGTCACCTTGGGCGGCACCTCGCTGTACAAGGGCGCCAAGCGCCATCCCACGCTGGGCAAGGATGTGGTGGTGAGTGCAGGGGCCAAGGTGCTGGGCGGCTTTGTGGTGGGAGACGGGGCCAAGATCGGCTCCAATGCGGTGGTCATCAAGCCGGTGCCTCCAGGGGCCACCGCCGTGGGCATTCCGGCGCGCATCATCCCTTCCAAAACGGGCGAAAGCGCCGATGTCACCCACTCCCAGCCCAAGTTCACGGCCTATGGCATTACCCAGGAAGACGATCCCGTCAGCCAGACTTTGCGCGGCCTGATCGATTCGGCCTCCGGGCAGGAGCACCAGATCGCGCTGTTGTGGAAGGCGATTGAAACCCTGTCTGCGCAACGTACCGACAACGAATGCCGACCCGATTGTGTGCCGGGTGATGCGGCACGCACCGAGTGTTTTGAGGCGGAGCGCCTCAACCAACTGGTCGGGAAGTAGGGGGCAACACCGGTGGCCCGGCAAAGCCGGTTCCATGGTGTTCCTGGCTCAAGTCACGCGCGACGAATGGCGTTTTTAGGCCGGAAGGCCTTGCACACCGACTCCACGGTTTCCAGGTAGGGGCCGCCAATCAGGTCGATGCAGTAAGGCACTGCCGCAAAAATGCCGGGAACCACGGATTTTCCGTCGGCGTCTTTCAGCCCTTCCAGCGTTTCGGCGATGGATTTGGGCTGTCCGGGCAGGTTGATGATCAGGCTGTGGTCCCGAATCACCGCCACCTGGCGCGACAGGATGGCGGTGGGCACAAAATTCAGGCTGATGGCCCGCATCTGTTCACCAAACCCCGGCATTTCCTTGTGGGCCACGGCCAAGGTGGCCTCGGGCGTGACGTCGCGCAGCGCAGGACCCGTACCACCCGTGGTGAGGACCAATGCGCAGCCTGCATCCACCAGTTCAACCAAGGTGGCGCTGATGGTGGCCTGCTCATCAGCAATCAGCCGGGCCTCAAAAGTGATGGGGTTCAGTAGGGCGCGGCTGAGCCAGTCTTTTAGCGCTGGCAGGCCCTTGTCTTCGTAGACACCGCTGGAAGCGCGGTCGCTGACGGAAAGAATGCCGATTTTGACGGCGTCCGGGCCAGGCTGGCTGCTCGTGTTCACGCGGCGTCTCCGTCGTCTTCTTGCATCAATTGCTCGCGCACCAATTGAAAAATATCGCGGTAGGCACGGCCGTGGCGCAGGGCCTCGCCCGGTTTTTCGGGTTTGGCGTCCTTGCGGGCCTGGCGAATCAGCGAGCGCAATTGCTGGCTGTCGGTGCCCGGGCTCAGGTTGATCCATTGGCCGACGGCGTCGTCGTCGGCAATCAGGCGGTCGCGCCAGATTTCAGCCTGGTGCAGGGTCAAAGTCTCTTTGGCACTGGGCGCGTGCTGCTCCGCCAGGGCGGTGCGGATGGCGTCCAAGGTGGTGCTGTCGAGCAAACGCATCTGCTTGCCTATGAACTGCATCTGGCGTCTGCGCCCTTCGAAGTTGGTGATGCGCTTGGTCTCGACCAAAGCGTCCACCAGCTTGTCGGGCAAAGCCAGGCGCGTCATCAAGTCAGCGCGCAGCGTGAGCAATTCTTCACCCAGTTTTTGCAGTTCGGTGCTCTCGCGTTTGAGGTCGGTGCGGCTGGCCTCGTCGGTGCCTTTGAGTTCGCGCTTGTATTCGAGATCAAGCTCGCTACCTTCGGCGACGAATTGGCCTTTGACGAAATAGCCTTTTTTTAGTTTACGTGACATAGCCAAGTATCATAGCCTCCGCTATGAAGAAACCCCAATCCCCCAAAAAAGCATCTATCCCCCAAGCCAAACCCGCAGACAGCGGTTTTGCCTACAGTCGGCCGTATTTCGAGTCCCTGGTGGACACGGCGCTGGCCCATGCCAAGAAGCTGGGTGCCACCGACGCCGGGGCCGAGGTGTCCGAGGGCTGTGGATTGAGCGTGTCGGTGCGCAACGGCGAACTGGAAAATGTGGAGCGCAACCGCGACAAGTCCTTGGGCGTGACGGTGTACATGGGGTGCCGACGGGGCAATGCCAGCACCTCGGATTTTTCGGAAGCGGCCATTGCCCAGACGGTGCAGGCGGCATTTGACATTGCACGCTTCACCGCAGAGGACCCCTTTGCCAGCCTGCCGGAACTGGAAGACATTGCACCCCAGGCGGAGCGCGAACGCGGTCTCGACTTGTTCTTCCCCTGGGCCGTGACCAGCGAAGAAGCGGCCCGTTTGGCGATGGAGTGCGAAGCGGCGGCGCTGTCGGTCGACAAACGCATCACCAACAGCGAAGGGGCTGCGGTGTCGGCCCAGCAGTCGCATTTTTTCAGTGCCCACACCCGCAATTTCCGCGGCGGCTACGCCAGTTCGCGCCACTCCATGTCGGTCTCGCCGATTGCGGGCAAGGGCAAGGACATGCAGCGCGATTCCTGGTACAGCTCCATGCGCTCCGCGCAGGAATTGGCGTCGCCCCAGGCCATTGGCCGCTACGCCGCCGAGCGGGCTTTGAGCCGCCTCAAGGCGCGCAAGATCGCCACCACCGAATGCCCCATCCTGTTTGAATCCCCCTTGGCGGCAGGGCTGCTGGGGGCCTTTGTGCAGGCCATCAGCGGCGGGGCTTTGTACCGCAAGAGTTCTTTTCTGCTGGATTCACTGGGCAAACAGGTGTTTCCCAGGCACATCGACATTTTTGAAGACCCGTTTGTGCTGCGCGGCAAGGGCAGCTCACCCTTTGACGACGAAGGTGTGCGGGTGCAGGCGCGCCAGGTGGTCAATGCCGGCAAGGTGCAAGGTTACTTTTTGGGCAGTTATTCGGCCCGCAAGCTGGGCATGAAAACCACCGGCAATGCGGGCGGTTCCCACAACCTGACTTTTGCCTCGCGTCTCACCCAACCGTCGGACACGCTGGATGCCATGCTGGAAAAACTGGGCACGGGCCTGTTTGTCACCGAGTTGATGGGGCAGGGCGTGAACTACGTGACCGGAGACTATTCGCGCGGCGCCAGTGGTTTTTGGGTGGAGAAAGGGCGCATTGCCTATCCGGTCCACGAAATCACCATCGCGGGCAATATGAAGGCCATGCTCAAGGGCATTGTGGCCGTGGGTGCGGATACTTACAACTACGGTGCGAAGACCGTGGGCTCGATTTTGGTGAACCGGATGAAGGTGGCGGGGAACTGATTTTTATTGCAAAGCTGATTGCCATTGCGGGGCTTTTGCAGCCCCGCAAGCAAAAAACTTAACCGGCCAGCGCAGTCTTCACCGCTGCTGACACGGTGCCCATTTCGGCCTTGCCAGCCAGGCGGGTTTTGACCACGCCCATGACTTTGCCCATATCGCCAGGGCCTTTGGCGCCCAGTTCGGCCACGATGGCCTTCACTTCGGCCAAGACTTCTTCGGCGCCCATGCGTTGTGGCAAATAGGCCTGCAGCACTTTCATTTCTGCAGCTTCCTTGTCGGCCAGATCAGTGCGCTCGGCCTTCTGGAAGGCTTCGATGGAGTCTTTGCGCTGTTTGATCAGTTTGTCCACAATGGCCACCACGGCAGCGTCGTCCAACACCACACGTTCGTCCACTTCACGCTGCTTGCAGGCGGCCAGCAGCAAACGGATGGTGCCCAGGCGCTCGCTGTCTTTGGCGCGCATGGCGGTTTTCATGTCTTCGGTGATTTGCTCTTTGAGTGTCATATGTGCTTCCTGAATACGAATAGGGGTGTGCCAAATAAAAAAAGCCCGCTGGAGCGTCCCCAAGCGAGCTTTTTTGGCTTTGAAAGACTGTCTTAGAACAGCTTTTTAGGCAATTGCATACTGCGAATACGCTTGTAGTTGCGCTTGACGGCGGCTGCCTTCTTGCGCTTGCGCTCTGCAGTGGGTTTTTCGTAGAACTCGCGGGCGCGCAAGTCGGTCAGCAAGCCCAATTTTTCAATGGTGCGCTTGAAGCGACGCAGTGCGACGTCAAAGGGCTCGTTTTCTTTTACACGGATTGTTGTCATTACGTAATGAATTCCAAATTGTGCTGATCAAAGGTCATCGGGGAAGATCGGGCCCCATATGCCACGTTCAGCGGATTTCCCGTCATAACTAGTATTGGCCGACGGGGAACTGCCAGAATAGCCCGCGATTATAGCGTTTCTTGCACTGCCTTGAACGCGCTATTTCAAGCGCTGTGGCCAGGTGTGCTGCCAGGCAGGAGTTTGCCCGCCAGTCCCTGGGCGCAGGCATAGCCGCTGGCCCAGGCCCACTGGAAGTTGTAGCCGCCCAGCCAGCCGGTGACGTCCACCACTTCGCCGATAAAGTACAGGCCGCTTTGGCGCGATTCCATGGTTTGCCCAGAGAGCGCCTTGGTGTCCACGCCGCCCGCGGTCACTTCGGCCTTTTTGTAGCCTTCGGTGCCGGTAGGGGTGAGCTCCCAGCGGCTCAGGCGCTCGGCCAAGGCCGCCAAAGCCTTGTCGGACGCTTCGTTGATGGGACGATCCCACTGGTGACCCAGCGCGCTTCCCTGCGCCACCCAGGTGTCCGCCAGTCGTGCGGGCACCAGGCCTGTGAGTTCGTTGGCGATCAGTCGGCGGGAGGTGGATTTAGCGCGGCGCAGATGTTTGGCCACGTCGGTCTGGGGCAGCAGATTCAGGCGAATGGGCGTGCCGCTCTGCCAGTAGCTGGAGATTTGCAGCACACCCGGGCCGCTCAGGCCCCGGTGGGTGAACAGCAAATCCTCCAGAAACGCCACGCTGTCTTTCTTGCCGCCGGTGGCAATTTGCACGGGCAGAGACAGGCCCGAGAGTTGCGCAAAAGGCGCCCAGGCGGCTTCGTCAAAGGTCAGCGGCACCAGGGCGGGCCGGGGTGTGACCACCGGCAGGTCGAACTGGCGGGCGATGCGGTAGCCCAGGTCGGTGGCGCCGATCTTGGGGATGGACAAACCGCCCGTGGCCACCACCACGGCGGCGCAATGCACGGTCCCCAGGTTGCTCTCAATTTCATAGCTGCTTGCGCAGGCTCCATAAGGGCTGGAGTCCAAAAAGCGCAATGATTTCACGCCGCACGGTTGCCAGTGGGTCACGCCGCCGCTGGCGCACTCGGCCAGCAGCATCTGGATGATGTCTTCGGCCGAGCGGTCGCAAAATAACTGGCCTTTGTGCTTTTCGTGAAAGGGAATTTGGTGGCGCTGGAGCAGGGCGATGAAGTCGCGCGGCGTGTAGCGCGACAGGGCCGAACGGCAAAAGCGCGGGTTGTCGCCCAGGAAGTTGGCGGCTGTAGTGTCCAGGTTGGTGAAATTGCAGCGGCCGCCGCCCGAGATGCGGATTTTTTCGGCCACCTTTTCGCTGTGGTCGATGACCAGCACCTTCAAACCCAATTGCCCGGCGACTCCGGCACAGAACAAACCGGCCGCTCCGGCGCCGATCACAACAACGTCAAATTTTTGCATGGGGCGCAGTGTAGACGTAGCGCCCAGGGGCTGGCGTGTGCCTGGGCCTACAGCGCCCCCGCCAGACGCACGATGTGTGCCACCTGCTGCGCGATGGGCGCGGGCACCGGCTGGGCGCCGTCCATGACCTGGCGGATGTAGGTGGCGGTGCTGGCGGCATCAATGGACAGGGGCAACTCAGGCAGGGTGGTCAGCGAACCGGCCTGGTAGGCCTGCAAGTCGGTGGGCTGGCCGCCGAGGAAGGCCTGCATCTTGGGGGTGCGCCGGGGGTCGGCCACGGACTCGCCCTCGGTGCCGCGCAGCAGCAGGGCGTTGGCGCCGATCAGCGTAAAGGTGGCGGCCATGGAGAGCGCGTATTCGGGGTGGGTGTAGCTGCTCACCAGCAGGCTTTTGCCCTCGCAGGGGTTCATCAGCTTGACCAGGCTGTGCGCCGGGTTGCGCAGCCCGACCACGCGGCGCACGTCCAGCAGGCGCTGCAGGCCGGGGCACAGGAGGGCGGTTGGCGCAAAGGCAATCTGTCCTGGTGCTATGGATTCAATAGCTGCTTGCGCAGGTACACCAAGGGCTGAGAGCACTTCTGATGTCAAAACCCGGCTGGATTCGGTGGCGGTGCCGTGGAGCAGCACCGGCAGGCCTTCACGCGCCAGCAACAGCGCCAGCAGCGGCGTGAGCAGGGGCAGTTTGCGGGCGCCGTTGTAGCTGGGGATGACGATGGTGGGCTTTTCGCCCGCGGGAACCCGGTGCAGGCGCTGGTGTGTGGCATCCAGAAAACCGGCCATTTCTTCGGCGGTTTCGCCTTTGATGCGCATGGCCAGGCAAAAGGCGCCGATTTCCAGGTCGGTGACCGTGCCGTCCAGCACCTGGCCAAAAAGGTCGGCCGCCTGCTCGCGGGTCAGCGCGCGTGCGCCGTCTTTACCACGTCCAATTTCTTTGATGTATTTGCCTATGCTCATGCCGCCATTGTCCGCGACTTGTTCCATTTCTAAATCATCCCTGTCGTTGTTGTCTCGCCTGGTCGTGTTAAAGCACTGCCTGCGGCTCGACGCCTAGACAGAAATGATTGGGGAACGGAATTAGGCGCGGTTGGTGCGGGCGTACAGGGAAGTCACTTTGTCCATGACTTGCAGCAGGTTCTCGCTGGTCACGAAGACGTTGCTGGCACCTTTGCCACCGGAGCTGGGGCGTGCCTTGAGGGCCATGTCCAAAAACAGCCATTGTCCATCGGCCAGAATCAATTCCTGTTTGATTTCTGGGCTCGTTTCCGGTGCCTTGTGCAGGATGTCCATGGCCGCGACAAACTCGGACCGTGCTTTGGTCATTTCCACGCCGGAAGCGGCGAAATCAATGTTCCAGGATGCGGATAAATAATATTTGCCCAAACGCTGGGACAGCATGCGCTGGCGTCCTGCAATATTCACCAGTTTGCCAAAGGGTTTGCCAGAGAGCTGTTCCAGTTGTCCGGTGCCCTTGTTGGACAATTCCAGCACCTTGGCATCCAGCGCCAGCAGCTTGACTGCGTTGGCTTCCGAGGGGTCCGCTCCAATGAGTAGAGCCTTATAAGCGGACCACTCTGACTCCAGTTGCACATAGGTGTCTCGCACCGCTCCCGCTGGCGCGTAGGCTTTCAGCTCTACCAATTGCCGGTCAAACAGGGCCATGGACTGTTCCATCACGCGGTTGGCCGCGGGCACCTGAACCTGCTGACCTATGGCCAGATAGGCTTTGGCCATGCGCTGCGACAGCATGCGCTGGCGGCCTGCCTTGTTGATGGCGTCGCTCATATCGGTGATTTGTGCACGGGCTGGCGAGAGCAGCGTGGAGGATGCAGCCAAGACGACAAAATTTCGGCGGTTCAAGTTCATGGAATCAATCTCTGTCAATTCGTGTGAAATGCGAATGTGTTGACCATTCGCATGGCTTCGTTCGATTTTGCAGGGTTTTCCCTAATATTTGACTGTGTTAGATCAACCTTTTCGCCATAGGGGATACAGGCAAGCCCCCCCGCGTTGTAGTTCTGGCACACAGGAGTCGCAGTAGGGCCGAATAAACGACCGGTTTGAATGGAGGCCTGCTTTCTGAGCCCTGCCGCACCCTGCTTTTTTATTGTCTGTGGCTGGGTTCTTGGGTGTACGATGGGTCTTAAAAATAGGGGCAACACTGAGGAGCTTGCAATGGCTGTTCATTTCCCAACGGTTGGCTGGTCAGGTGTGCCTGTCCAGAATCAGATTGGAAGCAATCCCTCGCCCGCGTTTTTGAAATTCGCTCTGGCTGCCCTGGCGGCGGGATCGGTAGCCTATTTTGCGCTGTTGCGCGGCATGACACCGAACTTCGATTTCCATTGGCTGGTGCCCGCCTTGGGGGTTCTGATTTCTGTGGGGGGCGGGGTGTTGGTATGGCTCGGACGTCTGGTGGGCGCCGTGCGCGTGCTGGTCTGGGGCGCGTGGTTGTTGGTCACGGTTCTTGCCCTTTTTTGGGGTGGCGTGCGCACTTCCGTCGGCGTGGCTTATCCCGTCATCATTTTGCTGGCGGGCTGGTTGCTGGATGTGCGTTGGGCCCTTGTGATGTCGGCCCTGACGTTGGGGGCGGCCGGTGCCCTGGGTGTGGCAGAAGTGGTGGGGGTGTTGCCCACTTTGGTGTACCCGTCGGCAGCCTTTTCCTCTGTGGTGGCGTACGTCCTGATGCTGGCATTATCGAGCGCGGCGGTTTGCCTGCTGCTGCGCTCCTTTCATGATCGCCGGTGTGACCTTCACACCTCCAGCGCGTCTGAGGCCCATCGCGCGGCCGAGCTGGCGCTGGCAGAAACCAATGTCCGGCTGCAAACCATCTTTGAGCACAACCCCGATGCCATGATGATTAGCCGCTTTGCCGACGGCCAGATCACCGATGTGAACCAGGCCTGCGTGCGCATGTTTGGCTATACCCGCGAAGAGGTGATTGGCAAGACCACGCTGGAGTTGGGCATCTGGGTGCATCTGCAGGACCGCCAGGCGATGGTCGAACCCCTGCGCACCCAGGGGTATTGCGAAAACGTGGAAAGCGAGTTCCGGCTGAAAGATGGCAGCACCTGCGTGGCTTCGCTGACCGCGGTCCTTGTTCCTTTGCAGGGGGTGCCCCATATCATCAATACCTTGCGCGACATTACCGCGCGCAAGTGGGCCGAAGACCAGCTCCAGGCCAGCGAGGCCTTGCTGCGCACGACCATGGAGTCCATCGATGAGGGGGTGTTGCTGGTCTCCCAAAGTGGTGCGGTACTGGGTTTTAATCAGCGCTTCGCAACGCTGTGGCGCGTGCCCCAGGAGATCGCCCAAACCCGCCAGGACGGCGCGCTGTTGGCCCATGTTCTGGACCAGTTGCTGGAGCCAGAGCAATTCGCGGCCACGGTGCAAAGCCTGTATAACAGCCAGGACGAGGCGCATGACACCTTGCGCTTCAAAGACGGACGCGTTTTTACCCGCTATACACGGGCTTTGTTGGTGCGCGAGCAGCCGGGGCGGATTTGGTGCTTCAAGGACATCACCCAGCGCAAGCAAACCGAAGACCAGTTGGTGGAGAGCCGGGCGCTGCTGAAGACGCTCACGCACGCCATTCCCGACCTGGTGTGGCTCAAGGACCCTGAAGGGGTGTACCTGGCCTGCAATCAGCGTTTCGAGCAATTTTTTGGCGCAGTGGAAGAGGACATCGTCGGCAAGACTGATTACGATTTTGTGGAGCCGGAGTTGGCCGATTTCTTTCGTAAACACGACAAGCTGGCAATGTCGCGGGGCAAAGCGTCAGTCAACGAAGAGTGGGTGGGCTTTGCCAGTGATGGCCACCGTGAACTGCTGGAGACCACCAAGACGGCCATTTTTGATGGGCAAAGCCGCTTGATCGGGGTGCTGGGCATTGGGCACGACATCACTGATCGCAAGCATGCCGAAAACGAGCTGCGTCTGTTTGCCAGCGTATTTCTCCACGCCCGCGAAGCCATCATGATCACCGACCCCCAGGGCAGCATTGTGGAGGTCAACGACGCCTTCACCCGCATTACGGGGTATGAGCGTGCCGAGGTGCAAGGCCTGAACCCGCGTATCTTGAATTCAGGGCACCAGCGCAGCGATTTCTTTGCCGGCATGTGGCGCGATTTGAACGCGCAGGGCTACTGGTACGGCGAGGTGTGGAACAGGCGGAAAAATGGCGAAGTGTTTGCGGTCATGCAAACCATCAGCGCCGTGAAAGATGCCCACGGCCAGCTGCAGCACTATGTGGCGCTGTTTTCGGACATTACCGCCATCAAGGAGAACGAGAAGAAGTTGGAGCATATTGCCCATTACGACGCGCTCACCAGCCTGCCCAACCGGGTGTTGCTGGCAGACCGCCTGCAGCAGGCGCTGGCGCGTTCGCAGCGCCGTGAGCAACTGGTGGCGGTGGCCTACCTTGACCTGGATGGTTTTAAAGCGATTAACGACAATTTTGGACACGACGCGGGCGACTATTTGCTGGCTGCTTTGGCTGCGCGCATGCGGCTGTCCCTGCGCGAGGGCGACACTCTGGCCCGTTTGGGGGGAGATGAGTTTGTGGCGGTGCTCCTGGACCTGGTGGATGTGGGTTCCACTGATCCGCTGCTCCTGCGGCTTTTGGCTGCGGCGGCCCATCCGGTAGAGTTTGGTGAGCGCATTTTGCAGGTTTCGGCCAGCCTGGGGGTTACCTTTTTTCCGCAATCCGGGGAGGTGGATTCTGACCAGCTGTTACGCCAGGCGGACCAGGCCATGTACCGGGCAAAGATGGCGGGCAAGAATTGTTATCACGTCTTTGACACCGCCTAGTGTGGGCTGGCGCGCACCCTGCGCTGCAGTTCCGGCACGCAGGAGCCGCAGTTGGTGCCGCATTGCAGGCTGGCTTGCAGCGAGGCCAGGCGCTCCTTGTCGGTGCCGCCGCAGCGGCCCAGATGCGCCTCAATGGCCACATCGGTCACGTTGAAGCAGGTGCACACCACCTTGCCACGCGACACCACGGCGACCGGCGGCTTGGCGCCCGGCACCAGCAGGGCGCGGCCATACGAGTGGGCGGGCAGCTCGTCTTGCAGCAGGGTCTTGATCCAGCTCTGGGCACTGGTGTCACCGGCCAGCATGAAGCCTTCCAGCGTGACCTTGGCCTCGCCATCCACCAGTTTGACCGTGCGGCGCTGGCCGCGTTTTTTGTCGGCGTAGCGCAGGATGTGGGGACCGGCGAGGTTCAAGAGGGTTTCGATCTGGTGCAGCAGCTCGTCGGCGGGCGCCTCGTGCCCGGCGGCGCGAAACAGCACGCCGTTGCGTTCCACCGTGGAACCGTCGGCGGGGGCGTTGTTGGAAAAAAGGGTGCAACTGGCAAAGGGGAAGCGCACCATCAGGGCCTGCAACTCGGCACGGGCCGCCAGCACCTGCCCAGGCGGCAACCAGGCCACTGCCAGCAGGGACCGCGGCAGGTCGGCCTTCAGGATTTTGATGGCCGTGTGTTTGAATTCGGGCTGTTTGGAGTCCGGGCAGTAGGCGGAGGTGGTCAGCGCGTTGATGCCCGCCAGCCGGTGGCCGGTGCTGGCCTGGCCGCTCAAAAATTCATCCCCCCAGTGCATGGCCATGAAGGCCTGGTTGCGGCCCAGCTCGGTGCTGGCCTGCACCGGCACCACAATGGTGCCGCGCTTGCTGGTGACGTAGGCCAGCTCGCCGTCTTGCAGGCCGTGGCGGGCCATGTCCTGCGGGTGTATCTGGATGGCGGGCTCGCTCACATGGCCAAACAGCCGCCCCAGGGTGCCGGTGCGGCTCATGCCGTGCCACTGGTCGCGCAGGCGCCCGGTGGTGAGCGAAAACGGGTAGCGGGATTCGCGCGGTTCGGCCACCGGGCGGTAGGGCGTGGCAACGAAGCGGGCTTTGCCGTCCGGCGTGGGGAAAATGCCGTCTTCGTACAGGCGCGTTCTGCCCTGGGTTTGGCCCTCCGGCAGGGGCCATTGTTGGGGTGCCTGTTCGAGCATGGCGTAGGACATGCCGCTGATGTCCAGGTCGCGGCCTCGGGTGGATGCGCGGTGTTCTTGCCAGATTTGCTCAGAGGTGGTGTAGGCGAACAACGTTGTCGGTTGCGCCGCAATGGCTTTCTCCAGGCGCTGGGCGAAGTCGGTGGCGATGTGCCAGTCGGGGCGGGTCTGGCCTGGGGCGTTGACTGCGGCGCGCACGCGGGAGATGCGCCGTTCGCTGTTGGTGACCGTGCCTTCTTTCTCGCCCCAGGTGCTGGCGGGCAGCAGCAGGTCGGCAAAGCGGGCGGTGGCGGTGCTGGCAAAGGCTTCTTGCACCACCACCAGTTCGGCGCGCTCCAGCGCGCGGCGCACGGTGGCCTGGTCGGGCATGCTTTGGGCCGGGTTGGTGCAGGCGATCCACAGCGCCTTGATTTCCCCATCGGCGGCGGCCTGGAACATCTCCACGGCCGTTTTGCCCGGCTGGGCGGGCACCTCGGCCACGCCCCACAGGGCCGCCACTTCGGCGCGGTGCGCGGGATTGGCCAGGTCGCGGTGGCCGCTGAGCAGGTTGGACAGTCCGCCCACCTCGCGCCCGCCCATGGCGTTGGGCTGGCCGGTCAAGGAAAACGGCCCGGCGCCGGGCTTGCCGATCTGGCCCGTGGCCAGGTGCAGATTGATGAGCGCGGTGTTTTTGGCCGTGCCGCTGCTGGACTGGTTCAGGCCCTGGCAGTACAGGCTCAGGGTGGCGGGGGAGGTGGCAAACAGGCGCGCCGCCTCAATCAGGGCGTCTTGGCTGATGCCGCAGATCTGGGCCACCAGCTCGGGTGTGCAGTCGCGCACCAGGGTTTTGAGCGCCTCGAACCCGCTGGTGTGGGCGGCGATGTAGGCGGTATCCAGCCAGCCTTCCCACAGCATGGTGTGCAGCATGCCGTTGAAAAGCATCACATCGGTGCCGGGCTGGACGGCCAAGTGCAGGTCGGCAATCTCGGCAGTGTCGGTGCGCCGGGGGTCGCAGTAGATGATTTTCAGCGCGGGGTTGGCGCGTTTGGCGTCTTCGATGCGCCTGAACAAAATGGGGTGCGCAAAGGCCGTGTTGGAGCCGGTGATGAAGATGCACTGCGCGTGGTTCACATCGTCATAACAGGCCGGGGGCGCATCGGCGCCCAGGCTTTGTTTGTAGCCGGCTACCGCGCTGCTCATGCACAGGCGCGAGTTGGTGTCGATGTTGTTGGTGCCAATCAGGCCCTTGGCCAGCTTGTTGAAGACGTAATAGTCTTCGGTCAGCAACTGGCCCGAGACGTAAAAGCCCACCGCGTCCGCTCCGTGTTTGCGGATGATGTTGGCAAAACCTGCGCTGGCGTGGTCCAGCGCGGCGTCCCAGGACACGGGCTGGGCGGCTTCTCCGCGCGCAAACCGCTGCATAGGCTGCAACAGGCGGGCCTGCCGCGTCACCGCCGCGCTGGCGGTCAGGTGCAGGGTGGAGCCCTTGGTGCACAGGCGGCCGAAATTGGCCGGGTGCTCGGGGTCGCCCCGCACGCCGGTGATCTGCCCGCCCTGGGCGGTGATGATGACGCCGCAACCCACGCCACAGTAGGGGCAGGTGGAGCGTGTTTCTTGGGGAAATGTCATGGATGGGGATTGTCGGCACTTGCTCCCACTTGCGGGCGCTCGGTGTTGGGTACCCATTCCCACCATGTGTGTTGGCCGTCCAGCGTGTGGTCTTGCGTGCGAAAAACATTCCAGGTGACCAGGTAGTCGGGGTTTTCCATGTCCATGCCCGACGGCGCATGCCGGTACCGCCCCGCAGGGGCTTTGAACCAGGCTTCCAGGTTGGGCGGCACGATGAAATCGGCCGCCGCCACGGCCGGGTCGCTGTGGCGCAGGGCAATGGAAATGCCGTTTTCGGCGTCCACCTTGACCACCTGCCCTGCGCACTGGTTTTGCTTCATCAGCTCGCCTTGGGTATCAAAATAGGACACGCCGATGACGCAGGTTTTTTGCAGCAAGTCTTCCAGTTGCATGGTCTACTCCAGGGCGTTCAATGGCGCAAAGGTGCCACGCCCACCTGGGGCATATTGGCCAGGCCGATGTCGCGGGCATGGTCTTCAAAACCCTTGTTCTTCCAGAAGAAGGCGCCGGGCATGGTGGTGGGGATCACCAGCACGTAAAACAGGGCGCGGCCCATCAGGCTGGTGGCGATCTGTGTGACGCCCACCACGGCCAGGCCCAGCAGGGTGGTGGCGTTCACCGTGTCCAGCACCAGCATGCTGGTCAGTAGCGCACAGGCCAGCAGCAGGTTCACACCCAGCAGGGCATTGCGCAGCACATAGGTTTTGCCAAAGGTGGTGGTCTGGATGTAGTAAGACGCGCCGCCTTCGTGCTCGGCCGCCCCCATGGCACGGCTGTGCGCGGTGTGGCCAATGCCCTCGACCAGCATGCCCAGGCACAACACGGCAGCGCTCACGCTGGCGACATTGAGCACACTCTCACCGGCATAGACCAGCGTGGCCATGGTGACCGTACCCACCAGCAAGGCGCCCAAAGACAGCGCACTGCCGCCAAAGGCCGTGGCCACTTGCCAGTGGTTCCAGAAGGGGCGGGCCTTGATGCGGTAGCACTTGACCATGTAGTACAGCCCGGCCGCACTGCCCAGCACCGCCAGGTAGCCCAGCACGGTGGCGAAGGCGCCGGCCAGTTGGTTGCTGATCAGCACCGTGGTGTCGCGCCCCAACACGGCGGTAAACAGCGCCTGGAACAGGCTGTTGCCCGGCAGGCTGAACACCATGTGCAGGCCCAGCATGCCCATGAAGACGGCAATGCCCAGGCCTTCACGCGACACCGGTGAATGGCGCAGGTTGTTGAAGCCCCGGTAAAAGCGCTGCGGCTTGCCCAGGTGCATGGTGGACATGAACAGGCCAAAGGCCACCAGCAGGAAGCACACCAGGGCCAGCGGCACATACAGGGCCGACTGGGCAAAGGCGGTAAAGCCCGCCAGCCCGGCCTGTGCACCCAAAAAGGCCAGCGCAAACGCCCCGGCCGCTGTTTGCGCGGCCAGCGTGAACAGCACCAGCGGGTTTTCGCGCGAGCTCAGGCGCGCCAGATTCCAGTGCTGGGCCTTGCCCTTCTTCTGGTCGATGGCGGGGCGGTAGCGGCCCTTGTCGTCCTTGTGGTACTTCACCGGCATGGAGTCGGTGCGCTTCATCTCGTCGGGCAGCTGCTTGATCTGCTGGAAGCGGATATTGGGGTGGGTGATCTCAAAGCTGGGGAAGCCGGGAATCTCCACACGCGCCTGTTCCCGCCCGCCGGGGATGTTTTCGATCACGCCAAAGTCCAGCGCATTGCCCACGCAGGCCGACACGCAGGCGGGCTTGAGGCCCACTTCCAGCCGGTCCACGCACATATTGCATTTGGAGACCTGGCCCTTGACCGGGTCGAGCTGGGGCGCATTGTAGGGGCAGACCCAGGTGCAGTAGCCGCAGCCAAAGCAGGTTTCGGGGTCTTGCAGCACGGCGCCGTATTCCACATGCTTGGTGTAGGCGCGGGTGGGGCAGCCCTTGAGGCACACCGGATCATCGCAATGGTTGCAGGCCATGGAGATGTTCATGCGCTTGTAGTCGGGGTAGCTGCCGCCTTCCACATAACCCACCGAGCGGAAAGCCAGATGCGCCGGGTTCTCGTTTTTCTCGCTGCAGGCCGCTTCGCAGGCGTGGCAGCCGATGCAGTTGTCGGCCGTGAAGAAAAAACCGTGCTGTTTGTTGCGGTTGGGGTTGGTGCCCACCGCCGGGTTCTCGTTGATAAACATGGACCGGCCGACCGGCAACTTGCCCTGGGTGTGGTCTATCAGATCGATCTTCTGGCCGTAGCGGTTGGTGTCGGCATGGGTCTTGTCGTTCAAAAAGGCGTAGACCTGTTCTTCGGTGCGGATCTCCCAGATCTTGCGCTCCCCAGTTTGGGGCGCTTTGGAGGCGCAGCCACCACTACCGCACTCCGGCTTTCCACATCCGCCCCCTGTTGGGGCAGATGCAGGCTCCGCGATCCGTGCGTTGTGTAGGGAGGTGTTGTCTTTCATGGCGATATTCCTTGATATGCATCAATGGTGTGCGCGAATGCAAGGAGCGTGCCGGTAAATGGGTGCCTTTTCTAGGTCCTGGTGTGTTATGCATTCCGGTCAAAGACGCCAGCAGTTCCGGTCCCAAGAAACTACCTGATTCGATTTACTAATTTGTAGCGCGTGGCAGTCGGTTGTGCGGCGGGAGCGGTCTTTCAAGTGCGTAATCCCATTGGGATATAGTCGTTTAAAGAATCCATCATTTGTTCATTCGCCAGACCACACAAACTCCAACAGAATCGCCCTTAATGTCACTGAACGCACATGGATTAAGTCGGGACATCCCATCCGATGTGAAACGCTTGGTACGGCAAAGATGTGGTTTTGGCTGCGTAGTCTGTGGGCTGGGCATCGTTCAGTATGAGCATGTGGACCCAGAGTTCAAAGATGCTAGGCGGCACGACGCCGAAGCAATTGCTCTCCTATGTCCACAGTGTCATTCAAAGGTAACGACAGGCATGTGGTCGAAAGCACGAGTCAAACTTGCAATGCGCAGCCCCAAGTGCAAGCAAGTAGGGCATACCAGAGAATTTTTTGATTTCATTGAGGGGTACCCCGAATTGCAGTTTGGCGGAGTACGACTAAAAAATTGCCCAATTCCAATCGAAGTCGGAGGTCATCCACTTTTTAGCATCAAGTCTCCAGAAGTCGATGGCGAGCCGTTCATGTTCTCCGGGCTTTTCAGTGACCAATTCGGCAACGTTAGCCTCGTAATCGAAGACAACGAGTGGCGAGCGGCGACGACAGCATGGGATATTGAAGTAAAGGGCAAGACCATCACAATCCGCGAAGCCCATAAGACAATACATCTTGTGTTGCGCGTTGATCCACCAAAAGCACTCATAGTAGAGCGATTGGACATGTCATTTGGCGGCATCCACTTCAACGCAAGTGGCGACTTCCTGCGAGTTACGTATCCAAACGGCGGAGGCGGCGAGTTCACATCGTGTGTCGCCGACAACTGCCGAATTGGTATTTCCTTCTAGCACTGGTACTCGGCGTCGCCGAACGTTAACGACTGCTTAAGAGCGGCGCGAAAGTCGGCTTTGGGTCTGTAGCCGCCGGTCAATTTCCTCCGAAGCCAATCTTCAATCGCAGGGGCCTGCCCCAAGCCCCTGCCACCCCGGTGACCTACCCAGTCTAAAAAGCCCTGCGCTCAAAATCCAAACGCGCTGCTTCGGCCTGATCAATTTTCCCCACCCGTGCGGCGTTTTGCTTGAACGCCGGTTGGCGCGAATGCGGGTCCAGCAGGCCTAGGGTCAGGCGATTCACGCAGTCGTGGAAGTGGATGAACAGCATGTCGCTGCCCATGTGCCGTGTAACCGAAAGCGAGGAGCATTACGTGTACTTCATAGCCGCATGGAGCACCTCAAGGACCGTTATGGTCTAGCGTGCCTGCCACGCGGCCACGTCTGCGGGGGAAGTTCGGGTCGGCTTGCGTAGCACCTTCATGCCTTGTCAGCCAGCGCTTTACGTCGTGCCAGCTTTTGGGCGCGGACGGCATCCCACTCTTCTGCGTCAATGGCTGGGCGCGGGTCAGCCTGAGCGGTTTGCACCTTGGCTTTGAACCAGGTGTCGTACTCCACAATGCCGCGCAGCGAATCACGCACCAATTGCGATACCGTAGTCCCGTGGTGCAGCGCGTACGACTTGAGCGCGAAATACTGCGATTTGGGCAAATCAACATTCAGGCGCTGGGTGGGTTCTGGTGTAGTGTTTGGCATGATGATTTGAGTAAAGCGTAAAACCACATCATCTTCAAATCTGGTGCCGACATCAAGTGACGTTGGACGCTCAAGTCGGCTGGCATTCTGACAGCAATTAAGGTATATTTTCTATACCATGAACTCCTTTGAATATGATGCCGCAAAAAGCGAATCCAATCGCACGAAACATGGCATCGATTTTGTTGAGGCTCAGGGGCTGTGGAATGACCCGATGTTGCTGGAGGTTCCGGCAAGAACTGATGATGAACCTCGGTATCTGGTGATTGGGCTTATTGATGGGAAGCATTGGTCGGCCGTCATTACCTACCGTGGGCCCAACATCCGATTGATATCCGTGCGTCGCGCACGTACAGAAGAGGTGGTACTTTATGAAAGCTAAAAAGTTCGAGCAACAGTTTGACGACGGTGTCGACATTACGGCTTCTTTGGACTTGTCCAAAGCTAAGCGCGTGCTGCAAGAGCAAAAACGGGTGAATGTCGATTTTCCAACGTGGATGATTGACTCGCTAGATCGCGAAGCCAGCAAAATGGGCGTGACAAGGCAGTCGGTTATTAAAGTCTGGCTGGCCGAGCGTCTTGAGGCGACTGCTTCCAACTTGCCGTCCCCACGGACGCGCGCAGGTGCCGCGCACCGCTGAACTACCCCGTCTAAAAAGCCCTGCGCTCCAAATTCAAACGCGCCGCCTCTTGCTGGTCAATTTTTTCCACCCGGGCCGCGTTTTGCTTGAACGCCGGTTGGCGCGAATGCGGGTCCAGCAGGCCCAGGGTCAGGCGGTTCACGCAGTCGTGGAAGTGGAAGGGGATGAAGAGCATGTTGCTGCCCACGCGTTGCGTCAGTTGCACCATCACCACCGCGTCACCCCGTCGGCTCACCACGCGCACATAACTCTGGTGCTCGATGCCCAGCTTTTCGGCCGCATCGGGGTTCATCTCCATATAGGGCGTGGGTGAAAACTTGTTGCAGTTGCCGATCTTGCCGGTGCGGGTGCGGGTGTGGAAATGCTCCACCACGCGGCCCGAGTTGAGCCAGAACGGGTACTCGGTGTCGGGGCACTCGTTGTTGTTGACAAACGGGATGGGGATCAGGTTGGCTTTGCCGCTGTAGGTCTGGAAAACGCCGTCGGTGTACAAGCGCGCATTGCCGTCAAAGGGCATGCGCAGCTGCATCTCAAAGGGGTCCGAGAGGCCAATCTTTTGCGTGTCCGCATCGGCTTGCGCTTGCGAGTAGGGCCACTGGATGCCGCGTGCGGCTTCGATGCGGTCGTAGCTCATGCCAGAGATGTCCAGCGTGCGGCCTTCACCCTTGGACAACTCTTTCATTTCCTCGAACGCACCTTCGGCGGTGTCGGGGAAATGGATGGTGTTGCGGTCGGTGAAACGCTTGGCCATCTGGTTGAAGATCCAGAAGTCCGGCTTGGAGTCGGCGTGGGCGGGCAGCACGTTGCGCGTCAGGTTGACGCGGCGCTCGGTGTTGGTGTGGCAGCCTTCTTTTTCGGCCCACACGGCGGCGGGCAGGTAGACATTGGCGAACTTGACGGTTTCCACGTCTTCGTACACGTCTTGCACCACCAGAAACTCCAGGTTTTCCATGGCCTTGCGGATGCGCGGCTGGTTGGCCATGGAGGTCATGGGGTTGGTGGCCACCAACCACAGGCCCTTGATTTCGCCGGTTTCGATGGCCGGGAAGATGTCGGTCTGCGCCAGGCCGCGTTTGGCCGGGAAAAAGCTCTCGTCAATGCCCCAGAAGTCGGCTACGTGTTTCCGGTCTTGGTCTTTTTCCAGATAACGATAGCCGGGCAGGCCGGAGCAGGACGACCATTCGCGTGTGCCCATGGCATTGCACTGGCCGGTGATCGAGAGACTGGTGCCGCCGGGCTTGCCGATGTTGCCGGTGATCAGGTTCAGGTTGTTGATATCGACCACACCGTCCGAACCGTGGGTGGACTGGTTGATGCCCATGGTCCAGATGCTCATGGCGGCAGGGGCCTTGGCATAGATGCGGGCCACGGTGCGGATGCGGTCTTCGTCAATGCCGCAGATGTGCTGGGCGGTGACCGGGTCGTACTCGGCCACCAGGGCGCGCAGAGCGTCTATGCCCTGGGTGTGCCGGGCGATGTAGTCCTTGTCTTCCAGGCCTTCCTTGAAGATGACATGCAGCATGGCATTGATCAGCACCGTGTCGGTGCCCGGCGTGATGGGCAGGTGGATATCGGCAAACTGCGCCAGCATGGTGACACGCGGGTCCACCACGATGAGCGGGAACTTGCGTTTCTCCAGCGCCTCTTTCAGCCGCCAGTAGATGATGGGGTGCTGCTCCGGCAGGTTGGAGCCAAAGGCCATGAAGCAGTGGGTGTGCTCAAAGTCACCGTAGCAGCCCGGCGGGCCGTCCGAGCCAAACGAACGTTTGTAGCCTGACACGGCCGAGGCCATGCACAGCGTGGTGTTGCCGTCGTAGTTGTTGGTGCCGATCTGGCCACGCACCAGCTTGCCCAGGGTGTAGAACTCTTCGGTCAGCAACTGGCCGGTGGAGACGATGGCAAAGGAGTCGCGCCCGTACTTGGCCTGGATTTCCTTGATCTTTTCGGCCGTCTTGTCCAACGCCGCATCCCAGTGGCTGGGCTGGAACGGCAGGTGCGCTTTCTCACGCATCAGCGGCATGGTGCCGCGACCGGGCGAGTCAAACAGCTCGTGCTCCAGCAGGCCCTTGATGCACAGCTTGCCACGGTTCACGTCGGCCCCGGCATGGCCGCGGCTGGTCACGATCTTGCCCTTGTCGTTCAGGCCGATCTCAATGGCGCAGCCGGTGGAGCAGTAGTTGCAGGTGGTGTATTTCCACTGTGCGACGGGCTTGGCCGGGATGGAGATGGGCTTGCGTTGGGTGCGGCCGAAAATCATGGGGTCTCTTGCTGTGCTGCCAAGGGGCCGACGCGGGTTCAGGCCGCAACCGATTCTTTGAGCGCGGGGCCTGCCAGAGGGCGGGTCAGGTCCAGGGCGTGGGTGGCCAGCTCCACACCATCGAGGTGCACCACGCCGTTTTCCACCTTCACGCTGAACTTGGGCGTGCAGCCCTCGTCCGGCGCCTTGGCGCAGCCGTCGCCCAGGCCGATGACCCAGTTGTGCAGCGGGCAGGCCACGCTGGAGCCAAACACAATACCCTGGCTCAGGGGGCCGCCCTTGTGCGGGCAGCGGTCCAGGAGCGCAAACACTTCGTCCTTGTCGTTGCGAAACACCGCCACGTCCATGCCCACGGGGCGTGCCACGCAGCGGGCGCCCAGGACGGGGATGTCGGTCACCAGGCAGATTTTTTTCCAGTCAGTCATATCATTCCTTTTACTTTTGCTATCGTTTTGCTAGCTGTTTACGCTTATTCCATAAGGGCTAGAGGTCTATTTGGCTTAAGGTTTTGGTGAATTTAGGCTTCTACCGTCAGCTTCTCGAATTGGCGGGTGTCCACCTTGGCCTCTTCGAAGTCGAACCAGGGATCGGGCTCGCCGTCCAGGCTGAACTGCAGCTTGGCCCACAGGGCTTTGCGCTTTTCGGCGTTTTCCAGAATCTGCTTTTTCACGTAGTCCATGCCCACGCGGTTCAGGTAATGCACGGTGCGCTCCAGGTACCAGCCTTCTTCGCGGTAGAGCTGCATGAAGGCACCGGTGTACTCCAGCACCTCTTCGGCGGTTTTGAGCTTGGTGAAGAAGTGCGCCACCTCGGTCTTGATACCGCCGTTGCCGCCGATGTGCATTTCCCAGCCGCTGTCCACACCGATGATGCCTACGTCCTTGATACCGGCCTCGGCGCAGTTGCGCGGGCAGCCCGACACCGCAAACTTGACCTTGTGCGGTGCGTACATGCGCCACATGGCTTTTTCCAGGTCCTTGCCCATCTGGGTGGAGTCTTGCGTGCCCATGCGGCACCACTCACTGCCCACGCAGGTTTTGACGGTGCGCAGGGCCTTGGCGTAGGCGTGGCCGCTGGGCATGCCGATGTCTTTCCAGACATTGACCAGGTCTTCCTTCTTCACGCCCAGCAAATCGATACGCTGGCCGCCGGTGACCTTGACGGTAGGAATCTTGTATTTGTCCACCACATCGGCAATGCGGCGCAACTCGCTGGCGGTGGTCTCGCCGCCCCACATGCGCGGAATGACGCTGTAGGTGCCGTCTTTTTGGATGTTGGCGTGGCTGCGCTCGTTGATGTAGCGGCTTTGCGGGTCGTCCTTGGCCTCTTTGGGCCAGGAGCTGATCAGATAGTAGTTGATGGCCGGGCGGCACGATGCACAACCATTGGGCGTTTTCCACTCCAAAAAGTGCATGACCTCACCAATAGTGAGCAGTTTGTTGGCCACAATCGCCTCGCGCACGGCGTGGTGCCCATGGTCGGTGCAGCCGCACATGGCCTTGGTCTTGGGCGTGGCGGAGTAGTCGCCACCGGCGGTGAACATCAAAATCTGTTCCACCAGCCCGGTGCAGGAGCCGCACGATGCGCTGGCCTTGGTGTGCTTGCGCACCTCGTCCAGGGTAAACAGGCCTTTTTCCTTGATGGCCTTGCAGATGGTGCCCTTGGTCACGCCGTTGCAGCCGCAGACCTCGGCGTCATCGGGCATGGTGGCGGCCTTGTTGTGGCCCTCGTGTCCGCCTTCGCCGATGTTGGATTCGCCAAACATCAGCTTGTCGCGGATGTCGCTCACGCTGCGGCCGTCACGCAGCAGCTTGAAGTACCAGCTGCCGTCCACCGTGTCGCCGTACAGGCAGGCGCCCACCAGCTTGTCGTCCTTGATGACCAGTTTTTTGTAAACACCCCCAAAAGGGTCGCTCATCACCAGCTCTTCGGTGCCTTCGCCGCCGCCAAAGTCGCCTGCGCTGAACAGGTCGATGCCGGTGACCTTGAGCTTGGTCGAGGTCAGCGAGCCCTTGTACTGACCAATACCAAACTGCGCCAAATGGTTGGCCGCCACCTTGCCCTGCTCAAACAGGGGTGCCACCAGCCCGTAGGCAATGCCGCGGTGCGCGGCGCATTCACCCACCGAGTAGATGCGGGCATCGGTGATGGTCTGCATGGTGTCGTTCACCACAATGCCCTTGTTGCAGTGCAGGCGCATGGACTCGGCCAGGGTGGTGTTGGGGCGAATGCCCACGGCCATGACCACCAGGTCGGCGGCGACTTCGGTGCCGTCCTTGAACTTGATGGCCTTGACCCGGCCCCCCTTGCCCTCGTCGGCATTGCCGACCAGCTCCTGGGTTTGTGCACCAATCAGGAACTTCAGGCCCCGGTCTTCCAGGGACTTTTGCAGCATCTTGCCGGCCGTGGTGTCGAGCTGGCGCTCCATCAGCGTGGGCATCACATGCACCACGGTGACGGTCATGCCGCGCAGCATCAGGCCATTGGCGGCCTCCAGGCCCAGCAGGCCGCCGCCGATGACCACGGCGTTTTTGTACTTGGTGGAGGCATCGATCATCGCGTTGGTGTCGGCAATGTCGCGGTAGGCGATCACGCCTTCCAGGTCTTTGCCGGGCACGGGCAGGATGAAGGGGTTGGAGCCGGTGCACATCAGCAGGCGGTCGTATTCGGCGCTGATTTTTTCGCCGGTGGCGTTTTCGGCGTGCACGATGCGTTTGACGCGGTCTACCGAAGTGACTTTCCAGCCGGCGTGCAGGGTGATGTGGTTGTCTTTGTACCAGTCCCACGGGTTGAGCACGATCTCGTCAATGGTCTGCTCACCGGCCAGCACGGGGGACAACAAAATACGGTTGTAGTTGGGGTGTGGCTCGGCGCCAAAAACCGTAATGTCATACAGCTCGGGCGACACCTTGAGCAGCTCCTCCAGGGTGCGCACACCTGCCATGCCATTGCCTACCATCACCAGTTTCGATTTTTTCATCAGGGTTCTCCAGATTGATGTCCACCTAAGGTCTGGTTTATGCAAAGCAAGCACCGTGCCAAATGCTTCTTCCGCTGGCCACATTCGATGCACATATTCAGGGAATACCCGCTGCTTTGAACTTGTGCATGGGCACTGATATTGCTTACCCTTGGTGCATGGCATTTGAAATAGACATCGGTTTTTGCTCGCTGGCGGGCTCTAAAGAAAGCAACGAAGACTTCTGTGCTGCGATGCTGCCCGAGCGCGACCAGGAGGGCATGGGTGCCATTGCCGCCGTGGCCGACGGCGTGAGCCGGGGCGGCATGGGCAAAGAGGCCGCGCAAACCACCGTGGTCAGCCTGCTGCGCGACTACTACGGCACGCCCCAAACCTGGGACACCACCGTGGCGCTGGACCGCATCATCTCGGCCCAAAATTCCTGGCTGGCCGGTATCAACCAGCGCCGCCACCCCGCCATGGGTATGACCACACTCACCGCTTTGGTGCTGCGCGGCCAAAGCTACACGCTGGCGCATGTGGGGGATTCACGCGCCTACCTGCTGCGCGGCGGCGAAACCCTGCAAATGACGCACGACCATGTGGTCAAACACCCCGACTTCCAGCACCAGTTGCTGCGCGCCGTGGGGCTGGAAGACCGCGTGGTGGTGGACTATGTGCAGGGCGACTTGCAGGTGGGCGACGTGTTTGTGCTGTTGACCGACGGTGTGCACGGTGAAATTCCCGCGTCGCGGATCGGTCGCTTCACCCAGGACGTCAGCGCCCAGGTTGCCAGCGGCGCGCTGGTGGCCGCGGCGCTCAAAGCGGGTAGCCGCGACAACGTCACCGCCCTGGTGGTGCGTGTGCTGGGCCTGCTGGACGCCACCTTGCAAGACGAAAACCGGGCCGCCCAGGCCCTGTCCATCCCGGCCAAGCTCAGAGTCGGGGAACGTATCGACGGCCTGCTGGTGACCGCCCCCGTGGCTGACAACGGCATCAACGTGCTCTACCAGGTGCGGGACCCGGCCAGCCAAACCCTGTACGCCCTGAAAACCCTGCACCCCGCCCGTGCACACGACCCGCAGGAACGCACCATGCTGGCGCATGAAGCCTGGCTGGCCAAGCGCATGCAGTCCTCCCGTGCGGCGGACCATCTGGTCCACATCCATGAAGACCTGCCCACCGGCCAGAAACGCAGCGCCTTTTACCTGCTGTACGACTGGCATGGCGGCGAAACCTTGCAGCAGCAACTCGACCGCAAGCAGTCTTTGGGCGTGGCCCATGTGCTGGGCGTGGGCGTGCAGGCGCTCAAGGCGCTGGGCCGCCTGCACCGCCAGGGCGTCATCCACCGCGACATCAAACCCGCCAACCTGCACCAGGGGGAGGACGGCGTATTGCGTGTGCTGGACCTGGGCGTGGCCCTGAGCGGGCGTGAACCCGCCGCCATGCGGGCGCTGCACGCGGGCACCCCCAGCTATGTCAACCCCGAACAGTGGGGCTTTCGGGTCAAAAGCGCGGGCACAGGCACCAAAGTGGGGCCATCGGAAGACCCGCCCGAGGAGTTGCCCACCGCCCAAAGCGACCTGTTTGCGCTGGGCGTCACCCTGTACGAGCTGCTCACCCACAAACTGCCCTACGGCGACGTGTTGCCCTACCAGGTGGGCCGCTACTACCGCGACCCCACGCCCCCCAGCCGCCACAACCCCCAGGTGCCCATCTGGCTGGACCATGTGGTGCTCAAAGCCGTGGCGCTCGACCAGCGCCAGCGCTTCGAGACCGCCGAAGAATTCCTGCTCGCCCTGGAGCGCGGCGCCTCCCGCCCCTTGAGCGCCCCCCAGGGCACCCCTTTGATGCAACGCGACCCCACGGCCCTGTGGAAGGTGGGGCTGGCGGTGTCGGTGCTGTTCAACCTGCTGCTGGTGTATTGGCTTATATTTTTGCCTAAATAGGGGTATAGCCCGCGTGGAATGTGCGGGGGTAGCTACTTAATTGATAGCAAATTGAAGGCGCCGAAAGCCCGGTGATAATCTGATCAAAAAAACGGGGTGAAACTTTCAAACCCCTTGTCGTGACTGCCTCAGCAGGCGGTTCAGTCCAACATGGTTTATCTTTCGCGGGAGGTGTTCTTGGTTTCTACAAACATTGCAACGCGGCGGATAAACGCCAATCGTTAGAGTCCAGCAGGAGTACAGCTTGCACGACCTCAAGTGGTCAGAGTCCGAGAAGAAGCTGTCGCGGCGCGTTTTCGAAGCGGCGCTGCAGGCCGAACTGGCCGACATCACCGCGAAGTTCAAGGCAAAGGCCGCCGCTGTCACAACACCAGACGAAATGTGGGCCGTCCGAGAGTTTCTGGCCAAGCATCAGCGCGAAATCGAGCAGAAGTACGACTACCGCTATTCGCAGCTGATTCTTGCCTTAGCCAGGTTGGTTCGCGAAGGTCGCATCGCGGAGGAGCAACTCCACGGTTTGTCGGAAGAAAAGCTCTCGTACATTCGGCACATGGTCTCGCTTTGAACCACTCAGCCATGCAATTCATTTCGAATTTGCTGTGATCACAGAGGAAAAAGCGATGCAATTCACGATATTCCATGCTGCCAATATCACGTACTTGTCGGTTTCTTCCTGCACGATTCGCTTCAACCAGTTCATTGTCTCCACCTGCACGTAGGCGAGCAGTTCTTTTTCGGGATGGTCTTCAACGTACTGCCGCATTGACGGGTTTCGCAGGTTCTCTCCCAAGTTCTCGGTGAATTGGACACTGCCGACAAACCGCTGCGACTGACGATCTATTTCGTCTTCGGTAATGAGGGGCCACCTCAGGCCCGATACTTTCATTGCCTGAAAGCAAACGAACAGAATGTTGAGCAAAAACTCCATTTTCTCCGGCGATACCCCCAAGCGCGTCTGAACCAGAACAGTGCCGAGGAGATTGGGCTGGACGCGGAACAACTCATCGGCAAGTTGCTCTTTGTGTTTGCCGTCCATCGCCCGGACGATAGTGGTGGCCTGCACCACGGAATGGTGCGAAAGGTGGCTCATTCAGGATCGGGCTGGTCCGCAGGCACGTAGGGAATCAGCCCCTTTTCAAAGGCCATCCGTTGCAAGTCAGCAGGGGCGTTGCGGATGTCGACCATAAAGCCGTTGACCTGTAGCATCCACACCAGGGGGTTGTTGGCCAGCCGACTGGGCAGGGTCCATTCGGGTGAGAATTGCCCCATCTTGAGGGCATCGCGAATTTCCTTGGATTTGTTTTGCCCGGTGCTTTCGCCTATTTCGAAATATGCGTAGATGACCTTCGATTTGCAGTGCGGCGACTGCGAGGAGTCATCCAGAAAATTGACCCGCCCGACCGCATGCACCGCAGCGGCCGCCCAGACGCTTTCCTTGCCTTTTAACAGCGGTGATGGGCGTTTTCTCGCCAAGGCACCGACGACCCGATGGATCGTCTGGCGATACTCTTCGTTGAGATGCTGCGCACTGAAGGCGTCGGTAAGCTTCGTGATGGCTGCGAACTTCTCTGCCATTGCGTTGGGGATTTTTTCGGACATGAAAATTGCGGGATAGGTGGGAGTGGTATTTTACATATTTATCAAATAAATGGCCTCTAGCCCCCGTGTAATATGCGTGAATAGCTATTAATTTTATAGCAAAACTAGCCTCCCATTCGCACAACTCTCATTTACAAGGAAAATGCCAAAAACTCACGGGCCAGCCTTCGCGTCGGTGTGCTCAACCAACGCACGCAACTGCTGCCCAGCCTGCAGATCTGGAAACGCTCGGCACTGCCGTGGGTCGTTACACTCCCATCGGTGTGTGCATCCGAACCGCAAGAAGCGCTACGCGTTCGCTGCGCAGACCCTGTTTCAGCCCCTCACCATGACAACACCCACCGACCTTTCCCGCAGAACATTTCTGGCCTCGGCTTCCCGCGTAGCGGTGGCAGGGGGGCTTGTCGCCACCACTTCCGCTTGCAAGGAGTCTTCCATGGATGACCGCCGCTTGGTATTCACATCGCTCAACGACGCATTGCGCGAGCTGGACCGCCTGACCAAGGCGAAAACACTGAAATCCGCCGCCGCGTGGACCTTGCCGCAAACCCTGGACCATTGCGCACAGAGCATTGAATTTTCCCTGACGGGTTTTCCCAGCCCCAAGTCGCCGATATTCCAGAACACGGTGGGTGCAGCGGCGTTCAAGGTATTTTCCTGGCGCGGAAAAATGAGCCACGACTTGGCGGAACCCATTCCAGGCGCGCCAGCCTTGGACGCAGGCACCAACAGCGTGGCCGCCGTGGCGCGCTTGCAGCGGGCTATCCGGGAGTTTCAAGGAACCACAGTGCCGCTTCGCCCCCATTTCGCCTATGGAGACCTGAGCAAGCCCGAGTACGAGCAGGCGCATGCCATGCACCTGGCCAACCATTTCTCCGCGTTTGAAGTGCAACTCAGCACCTGATTGCGTTCAGGGGATGCGGATGTCCTTGGCCTCGCCGACGGCTGCCTCAATGACCTCCCGCGCCGTCGCGGTTTCCTGCTCGGTGCGGGTGATGGCCAGCAAGACGATCTGCCCGCTGGCGATGGCGTCGCGCACCAGTTCGGACAGCCATCCTTCTTTTTTACCGGGAACGCCGACGGAGCCGGATACCGTGCCCGCGGCGGCTCCCAGTGTTCCGCCCAGGAATGCACCCCAGCCGAGCATGGCGAGTGGGGCGACCAGGGGGCTGGCGACCAACAGGGTCACATTCGCAGCCACCAGCGCCACTTCGGCCAGGGCGCCCAGGCCGGTGCCGATGGCGGTGCCGACGGCGCTGTCCACCAGCACGTCTTTCAGCACCGCATTGCTGTCATGTTGGGGCAGGGGTTCCGAGGGCACGGTGTCGGTGACGAAAATCTGCAGTTGTTCGGGGGGAAACCCCCGCGCAATGAGTTGGGACCGGGCGATGTTGGCGTCATCGCGGTTGGAAAAAAATCCTGATACATGGTGGTGGTATGCGTTCATGCTTCTCCTCCTGACTGGGGTCCGTGCCATGGGGTGAAAAAAATGCACGCTACCCGAATTGCACCGACCCGCCCGTGGGATTTCGCATGGATGCGCTGACGGTTCGGCCCTTTCACTGGAGCGCGCGGGTTCAGGTGGTGCGAAGGTGCGATACTTCGCTTGGCCCGACGCCCCCCTTGGATTGGTAATATTTTTGCCCATGTGATGCCTATGCAGCCCCTCCAACTCGACAGCGTGACGCGAAAGATGTTGTTGCCACTGGTGCTGGCAAGTGCGGCCATGCTGCTGGGCGTGCTGGCCATCCTCATGCATGTGCAGGGGCAGACGGTGGACGCTGCGGGCATCGCAACCGCCAAAGCGGTGGCCAGCCAGGTGGTCAATTTGCGGCAGTTTTATACGGCGCAAATTGCAGCCCGGGCCACCCAGGCGGGCATGCGGCTGAATTTCGATTTTGACCAAAGTGAGCACACGCTGCCACTGCCTGCCACCCTGGTCAAGTCTTTGGGCAAGACCATTGCCAACGAATACCCGGGCATGTCGATCCGCCTGTACAGCCACTACCCCTTCCCCAACCGCGTGGCGACCGAAACCTATGACGATTTTGAAACCCGTGCCCTGGACGCGCTCATTGCCAACCCTGAGCAGCCTCAGTCGCAGCTGGAACGGCGCGGCAAGCAGCGCCTGTTCCGTTATGTGGTGGCGGACCGCATGCAGGGCGGTTGTGTGGAGTGCCACAACGCACGTAGCGACTCCCCCCGGCGCGATTGGAAGGTGGGCGATGTGCGCGGCGCCATCGAAGTCACGGTGCCCGTCGACCAGATTGCGGGCGAAATCGACCGGGGCATTGTGAGTGTGGGCCTGGCGGTGGTGGTGGGAATTTTTGCCTTGGGCAGCGTTGCCACCTTTGCCACCCGGCGCGCGTCGGGCGCGCTGCACCAGTTGAACGACGAGCTGGAGGCCCGTGTCAGCGCCCGCACCGCAGACCTGTCGCAAGCGAATACCGATCTGCGCGAGGCCTTGAGCCATATCGAGCGCAGCGAACCGCTGGCCGCCCTGGGCGCTTTGATCGCCGGTATGGCGCACGAACTGAACACCCCCATGGGCAACGCAACGCTGGTGGTCAGCGCCCTGACCGAGCAGGTGAATACCCTGGGCACGGCCGTGGCTGGCAACCAGTTGCGCAAGTCCCAGCTCCAGGAGTTTGTCCATTCGGCCAACGAAGCCTGCGCTTTGCTGCAGCGCAATGTGTACCGTGCCAGTGAGTTGGTGGCCGACTTCAAGCAGGTGGCGGCGGACCAAACCAGCTTGCGCAGGCGCGAGTTCAGCCTGGCGGAACTGGTGGACGAGACCCTGCATACCATAGAACCGTCTTATAAACACCAGCCGGTCCAGGTGCACACCGACGTGCCCGCCGACATCCGGCTTGACAGCTATCCGGGCGCGCTGGAGCAGGTCATCACCAACCTGGTCAACAACGCCGTGCTGCATGGTCGCAAGGCGGACACGCCACTGGGCATTCACATCGGCGCCCAGTTGATGCCCCAAACGCACGAGGTCAAACTGACCGTGGGGGACGATGGGCTGGGCATGGGCGCCGAAGTGGTGGCGCGCGCCTTTCAGCCTTTTTTCACCACCCGCCTGGGTAGCGGGGGCACCGGGCTGGGCCTGTACCTGGTCAAGCAATTGGTCCAGGAATCTCTGGCAGGCCAGCTCACCCTGGATTCCCAGCCAGGGCAGGGCACCCGTTTCGAGATTGTCTTGCCGCTGACGGCGCCGCCGACCGCCGGAGACGCCAGAGCGGCATAGCGCTGGTTTCACTTTTACTATTCTTTTGATAGCTGCTTGCGCTTATTCCACGGGGGCTGGAGGCTGAAAACGCGCTGTGCCGGGTTGGCTGTGGAAACCTTTGGCAGGCGGGGGGCATTGTTTGATGGCGGTCTCGGGTGTCCACCTCGCGCAAGGCGGGCGGCGCAGCTTGCGGACTCCAGCTCACCTCGCGGGCGAACGTTTTGGGTTTGGCTGCGTAGGTTCGTCAACACCTTGGATGGCGCGCCTGCTTTTGTGGCAACCGCGAATGGAGCCTGCGCTCGCAAGCCGCACCACCCACCTTCAGGGACAGCGTGGTGAACCTGCACTGGGGAACACCATTGCCTGTGGCTGCGATATCGTTGTCTTCCTATGTGGCGCCAACCCGTTGGCATACAAGGCTACACAAAGCAAGGCAATAGTGCAGACATAACCTGAAAGCGCTATGAGGTTTTACCGCTTTCGGGTGCTTGGCTGTTAGGAAGAGGCGCGCGCTGCGGGGATGCGATTTGCAATCGGTCTAGAAGGGGCTGCAGTGCGTCTATGAGGTTGGCGGGTGACACGGGTTCTTCGCCTTCTTCCCAAACACTCTGAAACTCCGATATTTCCAGGCCCACGACCTCATGCATCGCCAGCAGTTCAGCTGTCGCATACAGATCAGCCAGACTGAGTCCACCGGGCGCTTTAAATTCGGTTGGCACGATGCCCGGCTCCAGCACATCACAGTCCAGGTGCACATAGACGGGCCGTCCCGCAACCGCGTCTCTCAATCGATTTGCGAGGTCGGGGCCGCATTGCACCCAGCGCACCAGGCCTGCATCAATCAGTGCTTGTTCAGGCGGATCGATGTCACGCGCGCCCACCAGGACCACGTTCTCGCCGCGCAACCCGGCACCCAGGCCCGTGTCCCACAAGCCCAGAGGGCCAGACAAAGCCAGACCCCCTAAATACCCACTGGTCGTGGTGTCTGGCGTGTTCAGGTCGGCGTGGGCGTCAAACCACACCACGCACACCTCTGGCCGATGCCGTGCCACCACCGGCAAGGTGGACAGGGATACCGCGCAACGACTCAGAGCGGTGACTGGAACCTGACCTTGTCGGAAAATAGAGTCCAGCTGCTTTTCCATAAGCCGTAAAGCCGACAAGGCAGCTTTAAGCTCAGGTTCCCAGTCCATGCTCAGAGCAGGACCGGGCGATCCAATACAGGTCACCACTGCCCCCAAGCGTGCCGCCAGCATGTCGCCGAGGGACGCGGCGCCGGGGATGCCCAAATTGTTGTGGTCTCCAGCCAAACCCTGGAATACTGTCAGCGCAATATTGCTCGTCAAGCGATATCTCCCCATGCAAAAAGCGGTATTAGACACTTGTTTGCAAGGCGCCAAACAGGTCCTGGGGGCTTGATTCTGGATATGGTCTGAGCGGTTGCTCAGACGGGAGAAAAGGTGTGTTCGGTCTGTGGGTAGTTTGGCGCGATAGAACAATCGATTGGCGGCATCGCGAAATGGCAAAAGGGGGGCTCTGGCCTACAGTCCGTGGCATCGATAGGCAACAAGGAGCAAGGCATGCGGCGATGGAACGGCTGGGGCGATGACGCCACCTCAATGGAGTTGAACGAGGGCGCGCGCGCCATGATGGCCGAGCGCCTGGGTCCGGGCCACCCAGGGCGGGATGCCACACGCAAACAGATCCTGAAAAAAATACCCGCCTCGCGCCTGGAAGGGGCGCATCCCCTCATCCAGACCGACGCCTCCACGCGTTTTGCCATGGCGCTGGGGGAGAGTTTTGCCGACTGGATTCGCAAGCGTTTTGGCGCGTTGCCGCCGGTGCCCGATGGCGTGGCCTTTGTTGAGTCCACCGAACAGGTGCGCGAACTGCTGGATCTGGCCCATGCCAACAACTGGATGGTGATTCCCTTTGCCGGTGGCACCAGCGTGGCCGGGCATCTGGACTGTCCCATCAGTGAGCGGCCCATTCTGTCCCTCAACCTGAGCCGCATGAACCGCCTGTTGCGTCTGGACAAACGCAGCCAGCTGGCCACTTTTGGCGCGGGCACGGCGGGGCCCCAGGTGGAGGCGCTATTGCGGGAGCACGGTTACACACTGGGGCATTTTCCGCAGTCGTTTGAATACTCCACGGTGGGTGGCTGGGTGGTCACGCGCTCCAGCGGCCAGCAGTCGCTGCGTTACGGGCGCATTGAGCAGCTGTTTGCCGGGGGCCGCATGGAAACCCCGGTGGGCACAATGGTGCTTCCCACCTTGCCTGCCGCCAGCGCAGGGCCGGACTTGCGCGAGCTGGTGATGGGCTCGGAGGGCCGCTTTGGCGTGCTGACCGAGGCCACGGTGCGAATCACCCCTGTCCCAGAGCATGAGAGCTTCCATGCTGTTTTCTTGCCGGACTGGGACGCGGCGGAAGGGGCGGTGCGCACGCTGGTGCAGCGCAAGCTGCCGCTGTCGATGCTGCGCCTTTCCAACGCCATCGAGACCGAAACCAACCTCACCCTGGCAGGCCACGCCAAGCTGATTGGCTGGATGGAGCGCTACCTGGCCCTGCGCGGCTGCGGCAAGGGCAAGTGCATGCTGATGCTGGGCGTTACCGCAGACCAGAACACGGCCCGCAATGCCCTGCACGAAGCGCGCCGCGCCCTGGGCGAGCATGGCGCGGTGTACATCGGCACGGCCATGGGTTCCAAATGGGTGGCCAACCGGTTCAAGGGCCCTTACCTGCGCAACACCTTGTGGGACGCGGGCTACAGCGCCGACACGATTGAAACCGCGGTGGACTGGCCCCAGGTCAAGCCGCTGATGCTGGCCATGGAGCAGGCCTCGCGCGATGTGTTCGCCGAGTACGGCGAACGGGTGCATGCCTTCACCCACCTGTCGCACATGTACCCGCAGGGCAGCAGCATTTATTCGCAGTTTGTCTGGGCCACCGCGCCCGGTGGTTTTGCGCCCAATTTCGAGCGCTGGCAAAAGCTCAAGGCGGCGGTGGCCCAAGCCATTGCCGACCACGGCGGCACGGTCAGCCACCAGCATGGCGTGGGCCGCGACCACGCCACCCAGTTGCATGTGGAAAAAGGCCCGCTGGGCATGGCCACGCTGGCCGGACTGTGTAGCCACTTCGACCCCCAAAAGATCATGAACCCCGGCAAGCTGCTACAGGACGAAGGCCCATGGGCGCAGTGAACCACGCCGCCAGCCAGCGCGCCGTATCACTGGCCCAGCTGCAAACCCAGGAATGGGACCTGGTGGTCATAGGCGGTGGCATCACCGGTGCGGGTGTGGCGCAGCAAGCCGCCCGCCGGGGCTGGAAGGTGCTGCTGGTGGAGCAACGTGACTTTGCCTGGGGCACCTCCAGCCGTTCGTCCAAGCTGGTGCATGGCGGCCTGCGCTACCTCAAAGAAGGTGACATCCAGACCACGCTGCACTCGGTGCGCGAACGCGAGCGCCTGATGCGGGAAGCCCCGGAGCTGGTGCAGCCGCTCAGTTTTATCTATGCCGACTGCCAGGGCCGCAAGCCCGGGCGCTGGCTGATGCAAACCGGGCTGGTGGTGTACGACCTGATGGCCGGTCAGCGCGGCCACTTCTACGCCAATCTGGAGCGCACCCGCGCGCTGGCGCCGGGCCTGAACCCGCCCCAGCTGCGCGGCGCCCTGGTGTTTAACGACGCCAAAACCGACGACGCCCGCCTGGTGCAGCGCGTGCTGATGGAGGCCCAAAAAGACGGCGCCACCACCCTGAACTATGTGGCGGCCCAGCGCCTGACCCTGCACGACGGCCAGGTGTGTGGCCTGGAGGTGCAGGACGCACTCAGCGGCCAGAGCTATGCCGTGCGGGCACGCGCGGTGGTCAACGCCACCGGTGCCTGGGCCGACCGCCTGCGCGCCGACCTGGGCGCCAAGCCCCTGCTGCGCCCCCTGCGCGGCAGCCATCTGCTGGTGCCACACGCCCGGCTGCCAGTGCAGCACAGCATCAGCATGGTGCATGTGCGCGATGGCCGCCCGGTGTTCCTCTACCCTTGGGAGGGCTGCACCCTCATCGGCACCACCGACCTGGACCACCAGGGCGATCTCAATGTGGAGGCCAGCATCACACCCATCGAGGTGGACTACCTGATCGAAGCCGTGAACGACCAGTTCCCGCAGGCACACATCGGCCGTGCCGATGTCATTTCCACCTACGCCGGTGTCCGCCCGGTGGTGGACGATGGCAAGGGCGAGGCCTCCAAGGCCACGCGCGACCATGTGGTCAAGGACGAGTCGGGCCTGATCACGCTGACCGGCGGCAAGCTCACCACCTTTCGCCTCATGGCACAGGACGCGCTGGCGCTGGCAGCCCCCCGTGTCGGCAAGCCCTTTGCGCGCGACCAGGCGGCAATGTTCACCCCCAGCACGGGCCGAGCGGAGTGGGCTGGTTCGGTGCGCCACCGGCTGGCGGCGCGTTTTGGTTACCGCGCCGCCGAATTGGCAGCGCAGGCGCAGGCCAGCGATCTGCAAACCATTGCCGGCACGCAGACGCTGTGGATCGAGCTGGCCATTGCCGCCCGGCACGAGGCGGTGGTGCACCTGGACGACCTGCTGCTGCGCCGCACCCGGCTGGGGCTGCTGCTGCCACGCGGGGGGCTGGACCTGATCGCGCGGATACGGGAGCTATGCGAGCCATACCTGCAATGGGGCGACGACGGTTGGAGTGCCGAGCTGCAACGCTACCGCGCCCTGGTGGCCGCGCACTACACCCTGCCTGGCGACGGCGCCCGTTTCTAAGAAAACCCATGGAGATATGCTGACCATGCCTAAGACCTACATCCTGGCCATTGACAATGGCACCCAAAGCGTGCGTGCCCTGCTGTTTGATGTGCATGGCAATCTGGTGGACAAGTCGCAGGTGGCCATTGATACCTACCAGTCCCCCCAGCCGGGCTGGGTGGAGAACGAGCCCGAGGCCTTCTGGCAGGCCCTGTGCCAGGCCTGCCAGCACCTCTGGGCCAACACCAATGTGCCCAAAAGTTCGATTGCGGGCGTGGTCATCACCACCCAGCGTGGCACCACCATTGCGCTGGACAAAGCCGGAAAACCCCTGCGCCCGGCCATGATCTGGCTGGACCAGCGCCGCGCGGACGCCCCCCCCAAGCTCAGGTGGTGGTGGGAGGCGGCCTTCAAGCTCATTGGCATGCGCGACACGGTGCGGCATTTTCAAAAAGAGGCCGAGGCCAACTGGATCGCCCAGCACCAGCCGGAAATTTGGGCCAAAACTGACAAATACCTGCTGCTCTCGGGCTACCTCAACTACCGCTTCACCGGGCGCTTTGTCGATTCGGTGGCCAGCCAGGTGGGCTACGTGCCGTTTGACTACAAAAAGGGCTGTTGGGCGGCGGCGTCGGACTGGAAATGGCAGTCCATGCCCATCACCCCCAGCATGCTGCCCGAACTGGTGCCCGCAGGCACCATCATCGGCAAGGTGGGTGCCCAAGTGGCGCTGGAAACGGGCATTCCCGAAGGCCTGCCGGTGATTGCCGGGGCTGCCGACAAGGCCTGCGAAGTCATTGGCGCGGGTTGCCTCACCCCCGAGATCGCCTGCCTGTCTTACGGCACCACGGCCACGGTCAACACCACCACGCCGCGTTACCTGGAGGCCACGCCTTTCATCCCCCCGTACCAGGCGGCGGTGCCCCGGCACTACAACACCGAAATCCAGATCACACGGGGCTTCTGGATGGTGAGCTGGTTCAAGGAACAGTTTGGCCTGCACGAGCAGCAAATGGCCAAGGAGCGCGGCGTGGCGCCCGAGACCTTGTTCGATGAACTGGTGAACGCCGTGCCGCCGGGCGCGCAGGGTCTGATGCTGCAGCCCTTCTGGAACCCTGGCATCAAGGTGCCCGGCCCCGAGGCCAAGGGCGCCATCATCGGTTTTGGCGACGTACACCAGCGCGCCCACCTGTACCGCGCCATTCTGGAGGGCCTGGCCTACGCCCTGCGCGAGGCCAAGGAGCGCATCGAAAAGCGCGGCGGCACCCGCATCACCAAGGTGCGGGTCTCAGGTGGCGGCTCGCAAAGCGATGCCGCCATGCAGATCACCGCCAATATCTTCAACCTGCCCTGCGAGCGCCCGCACCTGTATGAGACCAGCGGGCTGGGGGCTGCGGTGCTGGCGGCGGTGAGCCTGCAGCTGCACCCGGACTTTGCCACCGCCATCCGGGAAATGACCCGCATCGGCCAGGTGTTCCAGCCCGAGCCCGCGCACGTCCACACCTACGAGCAGTTGTACCGCCGGGTCTACTGCCGCATGTACCAGCGTTTGCAGCCGCTGTACCTGGCCATTCAGGAGATCACCGGCTACCCGCAAAAGAGTTGACGCAGGGTGGGGGCGTTATACAAGCATTCGCGTCATGACCTGGTGGATACGGCGGCGCTGTTGGTATTGGCAGCCCGTCAGCACGAATTTGAATAAGTTGCTAGAGTTCCGCGCTGTAGCACTTGCTATTCAAAAAGAGACATTCCATGCGAACGAATCTGCCGGTCACCCAGCGCGAATACCAGTTCCCAAGTGGTGAGACCCTTCTGTCCACCACCGACCCCTCCAGCCATATTTCCTACGCCAATTCGGCATTCATTCGTGCCAGTGGTTATTCCCCGGAAGAGTTGGTGGGGCAGCCGCACAACCTGGTGCGCCACCCGGACATGCCGGTCGAGGCCTTTGCCGATATGTGGCATAGCTTGAAAGAGGGCCAGTCCTGGCGGGCGTTGGTCAAGAACCGCCGCAAGGACGGCGACCACTACTGGGTGTGTGCCAATGCCGCACCCATGCGCCGCAACGGGCAGGTCACGGGGTACCTGTCGGTGCGCACCAGGCCGGACCGTGCCGAAGTCGAGGCGGCGGAAAAGCTGTATGCCCGTTTCAAGGACGGCAGCGCATCAGGCATTGGCTTTCACCGGGGTCTGATTGTGCGCACCGGTCTGATGCGCTGGACCAGCGCTTTGCAGTTGTTGCCGGCAGCCTGGCGTGTACGCTTGCCCCTGTTGGCCTTGGGTATGGTCATGGCAACAATTTTGGCCTTGCTGAATCTGGATGGCGGGTCCCTGGCCCTGCTGGGGGCTACGGTGGCAGGAGCGCTGCTGCTGACCGGCTGGTTCATTGAGGCGCAGGTTACCGCTCCCTTGGGCAGAATTCTTGAGGTGGCGCAGCAGGTGGCCAGTGGGGAGACTGCGGCCGATTTGAACCTCAACCGCAGTGACGAGATCGGTCTGATCGCCCGAGCCATCAACCAGGCCGGACTGAACCTGCACTCCCTGGTCGCCGACGTGTATGAGCAGGCCTCGGGTGTTGAGGTGGCCAGCGCGGAAATCTCCAAAGCATCGCATGACTTGTCGAGCCGGACCGAGCAGGCAGCGTCCAATCTGGAGCAGACTGCCGCAGCGATGGAGCAGCAGACGGCCTCGGTTCGCCAGAATTCAGACACCGCGGAGCAAGCCAGCAAAGTGGCCAGTATGGCGGTGCAAGTGGCCAACCAGGGGGGTGAGTCCGTGGCCAATGTGGTGTCCACCATGGCGCTGATTTCGGCTTCCAGCCGCAAAATAGCCGACATCATCAGCGTGATTGACGGGATTGCCTTTCAGACCAATATTCTTGCGCTCAATGCCGCCGTGGAGGCCGCCCGTGCCGGAGAGCAGGGACGGGGGTTTGCCGTGGTGGCCAGTGAAGTCCGCAGCCTGGCCGGACGTTCAGCGGCGGCGGCCAAGGAAATCAAGGGCCTGATTGAGGATTCTGTAGCCAACGTCGAGAGCGGTTCCCGGTTGGTGAGCGATGCGGGGCAGACCATGGCGCAAGTGGTGGAGCAGGTGCGCAAAGTGAATGACCTGATTGCCGAAATCACCACCGCCTCCAGGGAGCAAACCCAGGGTATATCGCAGGTTGGCCATGCGGTGGCGCAACTCGATGAAATGACACAGCAAAACGCCGCCATGGTGGAAGAAAGCAGTGCTTCTGCAATGAGCATGGGAGACCGGGCTCAGCGGCTGGTGGCCGCGGTCAAAGTGTTCACCATTTAGGGTATTTTGGGGCATTTAGGGTGCGAATACGAATGTAAACATGAGCACATCGCCGTCCTTCCACCGCCACCGCTTTCTTGTGGAGTGGCTGTTCGTCCTGGGCACCTTGCTCATGGTGGGGGGCTTCATTGCTTATTCGCAGTACCAGGGCTATGCGGCGATCAGCAGCACCGAGCGGGAAAGGCTGACGCAGCTGGTGGCGGCCAGCAAGGCCCTTGAAAGGGTCCGCGACGACCTGCCCCATTGGCGTTCGGAAGTGGATGGCCGCATGCGGCTTGGTCGGCAGTTGCAAATTCTCAGCGAAACGCTCCCCGGGGTGGGAACCATGCTGGTTGCCAAGGCGAACGGCACCGTCACTGCATCAGATCGTGACAATTTGATCGGCACCAGTGTCCTGCAGCAGAAATGGTTTCAGTTGGCTGCCCAAAGCAACGATGCACACAGGGTCTATCTCATTGCGCCCATCCCTTCTCCCGCCAACACTTACGCCATGGCGATGGCGCGCACGGTTTCCGGGCCAAAGGGGGAATTTGCTGGAGTCGTTTACGCGTCTTTTGATCCGGATTTCGCCAAGACCTTGCTGGATTCGGTTTTGCACACCCCAGATGCATGGGCTGCCATTATTCATGGTGAGGGTCGTGGGCCCGATGGGCAAACTTACCGCTCCAGCAAAGAGCGGATGCTTGCATTTCAAACCATTCAGCCTGCCAACATGGTCATGGACAAGCCGCTCGTGGTGGCAGTTTCCCGGGACTTGCAGACCATCTTTGCGCCGTGGCATGCCGCGTACCGTGTTCCTATTGCGATGTTTGCTTTGTTGGCGCTGCTAACCTGCCTGGGTCTTTATTTTTGCCAACGCCGTCGCCGTATTGCCGATCGCCTTGCCGACCGCCACCATCAGGAACTGCTATCCAGCGAAGCGCGGCAACGCGCCATTTTTGATGCCAGTCCAGATGCCCAGTTGATCAGCGATGGTCAGGGAAACATTGTCCAAACCAATCTGCAAGTCGAACGCCTGTTGGGGTATTGCGCTGATGAACTGATAGGTCGTCCGATTGAGATCTTGGTTCCAGAGCGCATGCGTGGGAACCACCCGGCGCTGCGCGCAGGGTTTGCCGCGTCTGCGGTGACCCGGCGGATGGGGCAGGGATTGGTGTTACAGGCTCTGCGAAAGGATGGCCGTGAATGTGAGGTGGAAATCAGCCTGAGCCGGATCGCAACAGCGCAGGGCCCCTTGTTCGTCAGCGCTTTGCGTGACATGACCGAACGCAAGCAAGCCGAGCGGGATCTTCGTATCGCCGCTGCCGCCTTCGAGTCGCAAGAAGCCATGCTGATTACGGATGCCAACAGTGTGATTTTGCGGGTCAATCAAGCGTTCACAGAGATCACCGGGTACACGTCGGAGGAAGCGGTTGGCCATACGCCTGCCCTGCTCAAATCGGACCGGCACAACATCAGTTTTTACCAGGCCATGTGGGCGACCATTCACCGCACAGGCTGGTGGCAGGGCGAAATTTGGGACCGGCGCAAGAATGGTGAGGTGTATCCCAAATGGCTCACGATCTCGGCGGTCAAGGACCGGGATGGCAAGGTGACCCACTACATTGGCACGCACCAGGACATTACCGATCGCAAAGTCACGCAGAACAAGATCGAAGAATTGGCTTTCTTTGATTTTTTGACCCATTTGCCCAATCGAACGCTGTTGATGGATCGCTTGAAACAGGCGATGACACTGGGCCAGCGGAGTGTGACTTTTGGTGCCCTGCTGTTTATTGATCTGGACCATTTCAAGATGCTCAATGACACGCTGGGCCATGACAAGGGGGACCAGCTGCTGCAACAGGTGGCGCAACGCCTCCTGGCTTGTGTACGGGAGGGTGACACGGTCGCGCGTTTGGGCGGCGACGAGTTTGTGGTGGTGCTTGGGAGCTTGAGTGAGGATATCGAAGATGCAGCATCCCAAACCGAAACCGTAGGCAAAAAAATCCTGGATGCGCTGCAGCAGAAATATCTGCTGGCGGACATCGAACACCGGAGCACGGCGAGCATTGGAGCCACCTTGTTCCGCGGGCAGGAGACGTCGATTGATGATCTGCTGAAGCAGGCCGACCTTGCCATGTACAAGGCCAAGGACAAGGGGCGCAATGCCTTGCGTTTTTTTGATCCGGCCATGCAGATCGCGGTGATGGAGCAGGTGGCTCTGGAGGACGATTTGCGCGGGGCGGTGGATGCCGGGCAGTTCATGCTGCACTACCAGGCCCAAGTCGCAGGTATGGGGTATGTGACAGGTGCTGAGGTGTTGGTGCGCTGGCTGCATCCAAGGCGCGGCATGGTGTCACCGGCAGACTTTATTCCCCTGGCCGAAGAAACCGGTTTGATTTTGCCTCTGGGATTGTGGGTTTTGGAGACTGCTTGCACCCGCCTGGCCCAGTGGGCTGTGCGGCCCGAGATGGCCCATTTGACGGTGGCGGTCAATGTCAGCGCCCACCAGTTCCGGCAGGCTGATTTTGTGGAGCAGGTGCTCACCGTACTTAAAAACACCGGAGCCAATCCACTGCGGTTGAAACTGGAGTTGACCGAGAGCCTGTTGGTTGAAAGCGTAGGCGAAGTCATTGACAAGATGAACGCGCTCAAAGCCCGGGGCGTGGGGTTTTCGCTGGATGACTTCGGTACGGGGTATTCGTCACTGGCCTACCTGAAACGTTTGCCGCTGGACCAGTTGAAAATCGACCAGTCGTTTGTGCATGACGTGTTGGTAGATCCGAACGATGCAGCGATTGCCAAAACCATTGTCACTTTGGCAGAAAGCCTGGGCCTGGGGGTGATCGCCGAAGGTGTTGAAACCCAAAACCAGCGCGATTTCCTGGCCCGGTCAGGCTGCCATGCCTACCAGGGGTATTTTTTCAGCCGACCATTGCCAGTGGAAGACTTCGAAATATTTGCCTTGCGGGAGCCGTAGGCCCCTATCCTGCCATCAGCTTGTGCACCAGATCCGCCGTGGTGGAGGCCTTGTATTTGCGCATCAGCCGTGCGCGGTAAATCTCCACCGTGCGGTGGCTGATGGCCAGCACTTTGCCGATTTGTTTGGAGGTCAGGCCCTGCATCAGGTGTGCGGCGACTTCCCGCTCACGGGCGGTCAGCTCGGCCTTTACCGGGCGGCGGGCGCTGAGGTCTTCAAAACACCAGATGCCCGCCTCGTGGGGCGCATCGCGGTTGAGTGCGCGGCCGGTCACATGGCACCAGAAGGTCTCCCCCTTGAAGCGGCCCTCCACGCGTTTCATGATGCGGTCGTCGGCATAGGTGCCGCTGCGGTTCAATATGGGCGCAATGCGCGCGCCCGTGCGTTCGTACTCGTCGGCGCTGGGGTAGAGCACCTGAAACGACTGGCCTATGAGCCGCTCGCGGCTGGTGCCAAACATGTCGCACAGGTGCTGGTTGCAGTCCATGATGCTGCGGTTGCTGGAAAGCGCCAAACCCACGGGGGCCAGTTCAAACGCCAGGCGGTAATCGGTGTCCATGGGGGGCGCTCGCGGTGGGGGGCTAGGGTTGGGCTTTACGGAGAACTACGTATGGCATTAAGTAGTATCGTAGCGCCATTGTTTCTTTAATGGAGAAAAGCACTGTGAACAAAATTTATCCCAGCGCCGCGCAGGCGCTTGAAGGCATTGTCCAGGACGGCCAGTTGCTGGCGGTAGGGGGCTTTGGCCTGTGCGGCATCCCCGAGGCGCTGATCGACGCACTCAAAGACAGCGGTGTCAAAGACCTGACCGTCATCTCCAACAACGCCGGTGTCGACGGCTTTGGCCTGGGCAAGCTGCTGGAAACCCGCCAGATCAAAAAGATGATCTCCAGCTATGTGGGCGAGAACAAAGAGTTCGAGCGCCAGTACCTGGCCGGTGAGTTGCAACTGGAGTTCACCCCACAAGGTACGCTGGCCGAAAAGCTGCGCGCAGGGGGCGCGGGCATCCCCGCATTCTTTACCAAAACCGGTGTGGGCACCATCGTGGCCGACGGCAAGGAGCTGCGCGAGTTTGACGGCGAAACCTATGTGATGGAACGCGCCCTGGTGCCCGAGGTGGCCCTGGTCAAGGCCCACCGCGCCGACAAATCGGGCAACCTGCAGTTCCGCTTCACCGCGCGCAATTTCAACCCGGCGGTGGCCATGGCCGGCAAGACCACGGTGGTGGAAGTCGAAGAGATTGTGGAAACCGGTGACATCCCGCCTGACCAGGTCCACCTGCCCGGCATTTATGTGCACCGCATTGTGCTCAATGCCAGCCCTGAGAAGCGTATTGAGAAACGCACCATCACCGAAACCAAATAACTTTGCGGGACAGTCTGCAGCCGCGCAGCGGCAAGCGCTGTCCCCAACTGACTAGGAGAGTTTGAATATGAGCTGGAATCAAGACCAAATGGCCGCCCGTGCGGCCCAAGAACTGGAAGACGGTTTTTATGTGAACCTGGGCATCGGCATCCCCACGCTGGTGGCCAACTTTGTACCGGCAGACAAGGAAGTCTGGCTGCAAAGCGAGAATGGCATGCTGGGCATTGGCCCTTTCCCCACCGCCGACGCGGTAGACGCCGACCTGATCAACGCCGGCAAACAAACCGTGACCACCATCAAGGGTTCCAGCATTTTTGGCAGCCACGAGAGCTTTGCCATGATCCGCGGCGGCAAGATCAACCTGAGCATCCTGGGTGCCATGCAGGTCAGTGAAAAAGGCGACCTGGCCAACTGGATGATCCCCGGCAAGATGGTCAAGGGCATGGGCGGCGCCATGGACCTGGTGGCAGGTGTGAAGCGCGTGATTGTGCTGATGGAGCACGTCGCCAAAAAGAAAGACGGCACCGAAGACATGAAGATCCTGCCCCAGTGCACCTTGCCCCTGACGGGTGTGGGCGTGGTGGACCGCATCATTACCGATCTGGCGGTGATGGATGTCACCCCGGACGGGCTGAAAGTGGTGGAGCTGGCGCCGGGCGTGACGAGGGAGTTTTTACAGAGCAAGACGGGCGTCACCCTGGTCTGAGCGGCGTTGATCTGAACGGTGCCGTGCCGGGGGGGCGCGGCCCTTCGGTCCGGCTCAGTTCCAGCAGGGCTGACCGTAGGGCAGGGCGGGCAGCCCCAGATGCCGCGCCAGGGTTTGCCCTAAATCTGCAAAGCTGCTGCGCAGCCCCAGATTCAAGCCTACAGGGCTGCTTGGTCCGGCAAACAGCAAAGGCGCGTTTTCCCGGGTATGGTCCGACCCCGGCCAAGTGGGGTCGCAGCCATGGTCGGCGCTCAGGGCCAGCAGGTCACCTTCTCGGAGCTGCCCCAGCAATTGCGGCAAAAACACATCAAAGGCCTCCAGCGCCTTGGCATAACCCGCCACATCCCGGCGGTGTCCAAACACCATGTCGAAGTCCACCAGGTTGGTGAACACCAGGCCGCCGTCGGGGCATTCCCGCAGCGCAGCCAAAGTCTGCGTGCACAGCGCGGCGTTGTTCTCGCCTTTGCGGTGGTGGCTGATACCCCGCGCCGCAAAAATGTCCTTGATCTTGCCCACGGCATGCACCTCACGGCCCGCTGCGATCAGGTGGTCCAGCAGGGTGGGGCCGGGCGGGGGCGTGGTCAGGTCGTGCCGGTTGGCGGTGCGCTGGTAACGCCCCGCGGACCCTACAAAGGGCCGGGCGATTACGCGGGCGATGTTGAGTTCATCAAAAATGGGTTTGGCCGCATCGCAAATTTCCAGCAGGCGCTCCAAGCCAAAGTGCTCTTCGTGCGCCGCCACCTGAAACACACTGTCGCTGCTGGTGTAGCAAATCGGCTGGCCGGTGCGCACATGGTCGTCGCCCAGGCGGTCGATGATCTCGGTGCCGCTGGCATGGCAGTTGCCCAGGCTACCGCTCAGGCCGCATTGGGCCAACCAGCGCCGCATCTGCGCAGGCGGGAACACCGACTGCGTGGCATCGGCCACTTTGGGAAAGTAGCCCCAGTCAAAAGGCACGGGGCAGCCCATCAGCTCCCAATGGCCGCTGGGGGTGTCCTTGCCAAAGCTGACGGGACTGGCCGCGCCAAACGCACCGCTCGGGTGGGGCACCGCCGCCAAGCCCGCGGGCCAGACGCCGCTGGAGGCCTGCGCGGCCTGCCCCAAGCCCAGTTGCATGAGGTGGGGCAACTGCAAGGGCTGGCCTTGCTGCTGGCGCCACTGCGCGATATGGCCGAAGGTGTTGGCCCCCACATCCTGCGAGCGGGCTGCGTCCGGCGCCGCGCCCAAACCAAAGGAATCGAGAATGACAACGATTGCGCGGGCCATGCCTAGCCCTCCAGCCGCGAGACCATCACCGGGGCCGTGGCGGGCGGCTGGTCGGCAATGTCTATCAGCGTCGGCAGGTGCTGGCGGGCGGCCTGTGCGGCGGCGGTGTCGGCGGCCTGTACCACCGCCAGGCGGTCGCCCACCTCCACCCGTTGCCCCAGCTGTACAAACTGGGTAAAGCCCACGCGTGCATCCACGCTGTCGCTGGCCTTGCGTCGGCCACCGCCCAGTTCAATGACCATCAGTCCAATGTCGCGTGTGACCATGCCGCTGACCCAACCAGCGCGGCTGGCGCAAATGTCCAATTGCACGGGGGCCAGGGGAAGGTAATCGCTGGCACGCTCGCAAAAGTCCGCCGGGCCGCCCAGTGCGCTCACCATGCGGGCAAAGTGCTCCAGTGCTTTGCCACTGCTGAGGGCTTTGTCCACCTGGCGCAAGGCCTGGGCCTCGTCCAGGGCCAGGCGGCCCAGCACCAACAGTTCGGCACTCAGGCGGCGGGTCACTTCCAGCAAGCGTGGCTCCTGGCGATTGCCATTCAGGAAGGACACCGCCTCCTGCATTTCCACGGCATTGCCGCAGGCATCGCCCAGTACCTGGTTCATATCGGTAATCCAGGCCCGCGTGGGCAATCCCGCACCGTTGGCAACCGTCACCAGCGACTGCGCCAGCTCCTGGGCCATGGCCGGGGAACTGGCAAAGGCACCGTTGCCCACCTTCACATCCATCACCAGCCCTTGCAGCCCGGCGGCCAGTTTTTTGGACAGGATGCTGGCGGTGATCAGCGCCACCGACTCCACCGTGGCCGTGACGTCGCGGATGGCGTACAGGCGTTTGTCCGCAGGGGCCAGCTCGGCGGTCTGGCCGATGATGGCGCAGCCCGCTGTCTGCAGTGCCTGGCGCAATGTGGCGGAGTCGGGCGCGGTTTGGTAGCCGGGGATGCTGTCGAACTTGTCCAGCGTGCCGCCGGTGTGGCCCAGGCCCCGGCCCGAAATCATGGGCACAAAGCCCCCACAGGCCGCCACGATGGGCGCCAGCATCAGGCTGACCTTGTCGCCCACGCCGCCGGTGGAGTGTTTGTCCAGAATGGGACCGTTCAGGTTCGCGCTGCTCCAGTCCATCACCATGCCGGAGCGGGTCATGGCGCGGGTCAGTGCTATGGTTTCCGCGCTGCCCATGCCTTGGAGGAACATGGCCATGGCCATGGCGGCGGCCTGGCCTTCGCTCCAGGCGCCGGTGGTCAGCCCCTGCACAAAAGCGTCAATCTCCGGGCTCTGCAGGGTGTGGCCGTCACGTTTGCGGCGGATGATTTCTTGGGCCAGCATAGGGGCGCCTCAATAGGTGCCCGCAGCGGCGGGAGCGGGGGCGGCGCGGCCGCCCAAAATGGCTTCAATGTCGTTCAGCACACTGCTGGCGCCAATCCGAAAACGCGCGGGGGTCAGGGCCTGCGGTCCCAACAGCTCGCTCTGCAAAGCCATGTAGACGGCGGCATCGGCCACGGTGCGGATGCCGCCCGAGGGCTTGAAGCCCACCCGTGTTGCCGCGTTCGCATCGGACGCGATGGCGCTGAGCATGGTGCGGGCCGCTTCAGGTGTGGCGCTCACGGGCACTTTGCCGGTGCTGGTTTTGAGAAAGTCGGCCCCCGCGTCCAGGCTCAGGCGCGAGGCACGGGCGATCAGCGTCACGTCTTTGAGTTCGCCTGTTTCCAAAATCACCTTCAGCAGCAAACCGGGGCAGGCCTTGCGCACGGCGTTCAGCAGTTGCGCCACGGTGCGTTCGTCACCGGCCATCAGGGTTTTGTAGGGTAGCACCACGTCCACCTCTTGCGCGCCGCTTTGCACAATGGCGCCGGTGTCGCGCACCGCACGCTCCACGTCGGCGCTGCCATCGGGAAAATTGGCCACCGCCGCCACTGCAATAGATGCAGGCAACTGGGCGCGCGCAAAGGCCGCCAGACGGGGCCACACACAGACGGCGGCTGTGGGGCCAAAGGGGCCTTGGGCGCGCTCACACAGGCGGGCGATGTCGGCTTCGGTGTCGTGGTCGTTCAGGCTGGTCAGGTCCAGGCAGGCCAGAGCCAGTTGGGCGCTGGCCTGCAGGTCGGCGCGGTAGTCGGTGGTGGATGGGGATGTCATGGTTGGGAGGGTGTTGGGTTGAGGTCCAGGCCGCCAATGATGGCCGCCAGCACGCCGCTGGCGAGGTCGCCACCGGCTTGGGCCTGGGACAGGGTGTGGGCGTGGCTCAGGTGTTCGGCAGACAGGCCTGCGCCCATGTTGGTGATGAGCGACAGGGCCAGCACCCGCAGGCCCGCATGGCGCGCCAAAATGGTCTCGGGCACGGTGCTCATGCCCACGGCGTCGGCGCCCAGGCGCGCCATCATGCGGATCTCGGCAGGGGTTTCAAACTGCGGGCCAAAGGCCCAGGCGTACACCCCCTCATGCAGGGAGACGCCGCGCTGTGCCGCCAGGGCCAGGGCTTGTGCGCGCAAGGCCGGGTCGTAGGCATCCACCATGCTGACAAAACGTTCGGAGCCGCTCTCGCCCACCAGGGGGGAGCGCTGCGGCAGGTTGAGGTGGTCGTTGAGCACCATCAGGCTTTGGGGCGGCATGTCGGCGCGCAAGCTGCCTGCGGCGTTGGTTTGCACCAAAACTTCGCAACCCAGCGCTTGCAGCACCTGCAAAGGGATTCTCATGCCGTCCACGGCACCGGTTTCATAGCCGTGTTTGCGCCCGCTCATCACTGCCACCGGGTGCGCGCCAATGTGCCCTAGCCACAGTTCGCCACTGTGTCCGGCCACGGTGGCCTGGGGAAAGCCCTCCAGGTTGGCATAGGGAATGCGCACCGCGTCTTGCACATGGGCGGTCAGGCCGCCCCAGCCGGAACCCAGTACCACGGCAATGCGGGGGTGCGCCTTGGGCGCCAGGCGGTCAATGGTGTGCAGTGCGGGGAGTACAGAAGGGTGGGTCATGGTGTGATCAGGTGGTCGGGTCCAAAGCTTTCGGGCAGCAACTGCGCCAGCGTGTAGCGCGGCCCCATGGCGGTGTCGTTGGCGCTGAGTATGGGCGCGTCGGGCGCGCAAAACTCGCGCAGCTTCTGGCGGCATCCGCCGCAGGGTGTCACCCAGGCGCCCCCGGTGCCCACCACCAGCACCGCCCGTGCGTGGGTGCTGCCGGCCAGCACCATGGCGCTCAAGGCGCTGGCTTCGGCGCACACGCCTTCGGGGTAGGCGGCGTTTTCCACATTGCAGCCCGCATGGATGCGGCCCTGGTCGTCCAGCACCGCAGCACCTACCAGGTATTTGGAATAGGGGGCGTAGGCTTTCAGGCGCGCGGCGCGGGCGGCTTGCAGCAGCTGCGCCTGCAGGTCTTCAGTAAGAGGGAGTGAGGTCATCAGCGAATAATAGCGCGCCGTGCCACGGAGTGCGATGGCGTGCCTGCTATGTCCGGTGCAGAGGGTGAGGTCAGAGAGTCTGCGGAAGAGGCAAGAAGTACGATGACAAAACGACACGGCAAAAGGGAGGTTTTTACTATGAAATTTATAGCTGCTCACGCACGTTATTCGGGGGTTGCAGGCCGATTTGATTGCCAAAGCTTGCGCACGAAAGCCCAAAGACAAGACCGAAAACGTGGTTTGAAGGCCAAAACCGCCCACGCTTATTCCATGCGGCTTGCAGGCCATAAAGGGCTGGGAAGGCGCATGGATGCTGCGGGGGATAACTTTTGAAGCAGAGCCTGTCCCCTTCCTATTTCACCAATTGCTGAAGTCGCGCTAGAAATGTTCCTTTTTGAACCTGGATATTTCCGGCGCCATTTTTAACAGCACCGTTGCCCGCTCAGTCACGAAGTCCGCGACTTTTTGGACGAACGGCACCTCGCCCGCCTGGTAGATCGGATCCAATGCCTGGGCCTGGGATTCCTCCAGGGCGATTTTGCAAAGGGTGCTCAGTTCGCGCGCAAAGAAGGCCCTTTGAATGGCGCTGCGCACGCAAAAGTCGGCCAGTGCATAGGCGCGAATGTCTGCCAGGGTGAATAGGTCGCCAAAGCCCATGGCCAGATCGTGCTCGTATTGCTGTGCGTCGTATTGCACGATGCTCACCAGGTCGTACAGTTCCGCTACGCGCAGCCCCGCCTTGCCGCAATAAAAAGAGATGTTTTTTCCGTGCGCATCGCTGTTGCCCAGCAACAGCGTGGTGACCGCCCACAGCACCAGCCTTTGGATGCCCACGGCGGGCTGTTCCAGGTGGGGCGTATATGCATCAGGCGCTCAAAACTGACCCCGTCACGGATATGGCGCACGTCTGTGCCGTTGCCTAAATTGCGCTCGTACTTGGCGCTCACGGGCATGTCCAGCGCCTGGCAGCCGTCGATGATATGAATGCGCTCGATTGAGGTGTGTGTTTTTGCGCGGTCAAAACGCTGGATGGCCAAAACGGGCGAGGGCATCCGCAGGATGTCTACGCGGGCCGCATGGTCTTGCCCGTGCCGGCGCAGGCTGATGCGGCTGGCAAGTCGCATGCAGAAGTGCTCATTGGCCACCATGTGCGGTGTGTTCGGGTTTAGGGGCTCCGGTTTCAGGATGTGGGTGGAGGCCAGGGCACCGTCGGCCAAAAAGATGCCGCCATCGTCCACCAGCGCCAGCAGCTTGTCCTGAAAGCCCGCCACGGATACCCGCACCCGGCCGTCCCACACGGTGAAGGGCATGTGGTTTCGGGTCTCGATGCGCATCTGCAGTTCTTCGCGTGAAACCAGGCGCCGCAAAGGCTCCTGCATCCGGGGCGTTTGGCCTGCGGGCAGAAAGCTCAATGCGCCGGCGGTTTCCCGCCCCAATTGGCGGATGAGACCAAAAATATTGTTCTTCTGAATATTGGAGTACATGGACGCCACGTCCAGCGCCCGGCCTTCGGGCAAGATGTTTTCAATAAAACGACGAAGGGTCGCCGAGCTGGCACCACCCGACAGGGGCAGGTGGGGCGACAGTGCAAACCCTTGCGGGCTTTGGGCCCACTCGGGGGCATATTCCAGTGAGAACGACTCCGAAGCCGAATCGAACGCCAGGGCGCCGACCAGCGATTCACCGGCATACAGGTGCAGTGTGTAGTCAGTCATGGCGGGGCTGAGGGGCAGTTCCATCCGTGGGATGCAGCGCCAGTTCCACTTGCGCGATGTCTTTGACGGGGGCCACCCACATGCGCAAGCCCAGACCGTCCAGCACGAGCAGGAGTTTGTCCAGGGTAATGGGCTTTCCATTTTCCAAGCGGGACAGCACGTCGCTGGAGACGAAGCTGAGGGCCGCTGCATCGTCAATGCGCATCTGGCTTTGTGCGCGCTGGTTGCGCACCACCTTGCCCAAGTCGCCCAGGCTTCTGATCAAGGGGGTTGCGGTGGTATCGACGCTGGGAAGTTTACGTGCCATTGTTTCGCCTTTCCGAAACTAGGATGCGCCAAGCTACTTTGGCGATATTTGTTTCGTTAAGGCGAAACTATAGCGAATAAGGTCCGCTATACCAAATACTTTCGTTATGGCGAAAATATTTGGTATAGCGGACCTTATTCCATCCATGCACCCCTGCCGCAGCTGTCCGCAACAAAGCCTGGGTAATTCGTGGGTAATTCGAGCCTGGTAATTCGAGCCTGGCCCCTTTCTTGCGTGGGTAATTCGTGGGTAATTCGTGGGTAATTCGTGGGTAATTCGTGGGTAATTCGTGGGTAATTCGTGGGTAATTCGTGGGTAATTCGTGGGTA